>ERZ795031.2406-NODE-2406-length-17852-cov-12.685003_pt1 | contig 17852 bp, 13 predicted proteins | sample MGYA00375123_ERZ795031 | MGnify/ENA primary metagenome ERZ795031 (study PRJEB30166, sample SAMN05720159) | activated sludge metagenome | isolation source: anaerobic digester from wastewater treatment plant | place: USA | collected 2015-04-21 ... | reverse complement strand
CCTCTCCCAAGAGAAGGCTTAAAACCAGGATTTTTCCTTTGGTACCCTGAAAAAAATGTTTATCCTAAATGAAATCCCTGTTTTTGATAAAAGCGCAGTAACGAATAGGGTTCAGAGCTTCTACAAAGTGAGAAGTTACCGTTTAATCGCAATGTTTTAGAATCGATGCCAATATCTTTGGCACCGATGATGGCACTATTGCTGAGGGTACTCGCTTGAATAAAACTAAGTGACAAAAATGTCACTTAGCGGCAGAATGATGTCACTTTGAATGAAACAGAGAAAGCAGTTTTTGCCATTTTAAAACAAAAGTCGGATTCATCAAGAGAAGAAATAGCTGATAAGATTTCTAAAACTGTTAGAACGGTCCAGAGAGCGTTGGATTCTCTTAGAGAAAAGGGTTATATTAGGCGTGTTGGTTCTAAACAGAATCCCACATGGGAAGTGTTGAAATAAGGCTAAATATATAAATTTGGGATGAACTCGTATTGAAAAAAGCATTGATTACCTTTTTAAAAATATTTATTTTCTTCTTTGGGTGGGCCGCCTTATCAGGGATAATAAATATCCCCAATGAGAATCCGGCAATTTGGAGATTTACTGCTGAATTAATTCCATTTGCCGTTATGGTCGTATTTACTGTCGGCTTCTTGATAATTGAAAGGAGCAAAGTAAAAATACCCGTTACGGAAAATGGCATAAATGGAACAATTGTTGGAATCCTTGCAGGAATTGTCTGGATAGGGCTGTCAGCAATAATTCTTCTCATATCTAAACAACTGGAGATTGTAGAGAAGAATGACGTGCCTATGTTATGGCTTTGGATGCTTTCGGCTTTCATAAATGTGACAATGCAGGAGTTACTGATTAGGGGTTATTTATATCAATTACTAAAGATAAAGTACAATTTGCCTCTAGCTATAGTAGTTACAACGATAATATTTACGCTTTTACATGGAGGAGCCTTCGAAGCGGGACTCCTTCCGGTAGTAAATGTCATCACTATGTGTTTATTCATGACTGCCCTGTATGAATCAGAAAGAACAATTATTGCGCCTATAATGGCTCATGCAATTTGGAATGTTATTGGAGCGATTGTTCTAGGCGGAGTTAGTTTAGCGGATGATTATCCAAGCCTTTATTCTATGGTTGCCTTAGGGAACAAACTTCTGTCCGGAGGGGATTATAAAATCGAAGGCAGTATTGTGGTCTTGATAATCAACATTGTGTTAATGCTTTTATTTTGCACCCGATACAAAAGGCGACAGGCTAAAGAACGATAAATCCAAGTTTGCCACTTTTTAAATTTCATATACCCCCTGATGTCAGACAAATGTTAAACATTGAGAAGGTTGATTTTAAACAGTTTTACCAATCTGAGAATATATAAAAATGGCATTTTATTTATAACTTCTCCTCAGGCTGTGGAACGGCTGTCGCCGCCGCGCGAAAAGAGAAAAAGGGAAAGAAGCAGAGCAGATGGAATTGTTGGATTAGAAGTCGCCTGCAAGTCTCACCGGCTAAGGCGAAGTCTGCCCATCCAACAGATGTTTCCCCATAAAAGCGCTTGTGACCGATCGGTCACATTAGTTTAAAGTCCATTGCACAGTGGGGTAATACTCCCGCCGCGGGCGGGCGGTCTGCCGCGCCGGAAAACAAGCGCTTCCGGCGTCTGTGGGGCAGACAGGTGGGGCTATTGCCCCAGCGCGGCGTCGACGATCTCGCGGGCTTCGGTTTGGATGCGGGCAAGGTGGTCGGCGCTTTTGAGGCTCTCGGCGTAGATTTTGTAGACGTTCTCCGTTCCCGAGGGTCTGGCGGCGAACCAGCCATTCTCAGTTACCACCTTCAGCCCGCCGATCGGCTCCTGGTTGCAGGAGGCGGAGGTGAGCTTCTCCAAAATCGGGTCTCCCGCCATGCTCTCGGCTTTCACCAGCTCCGGCGAAAGGCTGCTGAGGATCGCCTTCTGTTGGGCGTTCGCGGGGGCGTCCAGGCGGGCGTAGAAGCTGCCGCCCAGTTCCTCCTCCAGAGCCCGGTAGTGCAGACCCGGGTCTTTGCCGGTCACTGCCAGGATTTCCGCTGCCAGCAGGTCGAGGATGATGCCATCCTTATCGGTGGTCCAGGTCTGTCCGTTTTTGCGCAGGAAGGATGCCCCAGCGCTTTCTTCGCCGCCGAAGCCGATGCTGCCGCTGAGCAGACCGGGCACGAACCACTTGAACCCGACCGGGACTTCGCAGAGTTTGCGACCGATCTTTTGGGCGACCCGATCGATGATGGAGCTCGAAACCAGAGTCTTCCCAACCGCCGCACGCGCAGACCAATCGGGACGGTGCTGGAAGAGGTACCAGATCGCCACGCTCAGGTAGTGGTTGGGGTTCATCAAGCCAACGCTGGGGGTGACGATGCCGTGGCGGTCGTAATCGACATCGTTGCCGAAGGCGATATCAAAATTATCCTTCAGCGCCACCAGGCTTGCCATCGCGTAGGGCGAGGAGCAGTCCATGCGGATCTTGCCGTCCTTATCCAGGGTCATGAAAGAGAAAGTCGGGTCCACGCGTTTGTTGACGACCTCAAGGTTGAGCCCGTACATTTCCGCCATCGGTTCCCAGTAGGCGATGCCGGAGCCGCCAAGCGGGTCAACGCCGATGTGGATGCCAGAGTCGGCGATCGCCTGCATGTCGATCACGTTGGCGAGGTCTTTGAGATATGGCGTGATCAGGTCGATTTGGCGGGTCGTATCGGCTGCCAATGCCTTGCTGAGCGGCAAACGGCGCACGTCCAGCATGTCGTTGGCGATGATCTCGTTGGCGCGGTTCTGGATCCATTTGGTCGTGAGCGTGTCGGCGGGTCCGCCGTTGGGCGGGTTGTATTTGAAACCGCCGTCTTCGGGGGGGTTGTGCGAGGGGGAAATGACCACGCCGTCCGCCTGTACGCCCTGGTGGCTGGCGTTCCAGGTGAGGATGGCATGCGAGATGACGGGCGTGGGCGTGTATTGATGGTCTTTATGAATATGAATCTCCATCCCGTTGCCGGCGAACACCTCGATCGCGGTGTAGAGCGCTGGCTCCGAAAGCGCGTGGCTGTCCATCCCCATAAAGAGCGGTCCGCGGATGCCCTCTCCCTGGCGGTGTTCGCAGATCGCCTGGCTGATGGCAGCCACATGGTCATCGTTGAAACTGCCGTTCACCGACGTACCGCGGTGCCCCGAAGTGCCGAAGCTTACCGCTTGGGCGGGATTGCCGGGTTCGGGATGCTGGATGTAATAGGCGGAAATCAAGCGGGGGATATTGGTCAGCGATTCGATTGGCGCGGGTTTACCTGCAAGCGGATGGATACTCATGGTAGCTCCTTTTCTTCATCGGGCTTTCGCCTGGTGCTTGGATTGAAATCTTGCTGCCCCTCTTCAAACTTAGACAGGGCTACTTCATTCTATCATGCCGTCCCCGCTGTGTCGGAAAAAATAGAGGGTATCACAAAAATTCACCCCGAAAGGTGGCGCTTCCGGGGTGAATTCTATCGGTGTCTCTGATGGCAAACGCGGGATGCTATTCAATGATATAGGTTAGATAGACTTCATAGGTGACAATGATCTGTCCGGCGGAGACAGGCACCGATGATTCTGCGTCCATCGGCATTCCGCCGCCCATCCCGTAGGGCGCATAGGGCTGCACGTACGAGGAGGTCGAAACGTTGATGGTCTGAATTTGCCCGAGCGTGACGCCAGCAGCCGCTGCGGTCGCGGAAGCTTTTGCCTTGGCGTCTTCGATGGCAAGGTCTCTTGCCTGGTCCAGGGCAGCCTGGCGGTCGGCGATATCAAAGTTGATGCCGTAGATATTGTTGGCGCCAGCAGCCAGAGTCGCGTCCAGGATATTGCTCAATTTGGTCAGATCGCGGACAGTGACATACAGGGTGTTTTCGACCGAATAGGTAACGTAGCTGGGCTGACCTTCATAGTCATATTGCTGCATGGAATAGACATTGAAGTTGGCGGTTTGGATGTCCTCCTGTTTGACGCCCTGCGCCTTGATCGCGTCAGCGATCGCGGTCGCTTGCGCGTTGTTAGCGGAAAGCGCAGAAGAAACTTCCGCGGCTTCATTGCGCACGCCAATATTTATGTACGCAATGTCGGGCACCAGAGTGACTTTGCCGGTTCCGGGCACCGTTATGGTACGAAGCGCCTGAGCGGGCTGCTCGGGCGCGCCTACGGTCTTGTTGTGCAGTAAGCTGCAGGATGACAGAGCCATTACGGCAACTAAAAACAGGGTGATGACAGGTAAAATAGGTTTTCGGTTCATTTTTTCTCCTAATTAGTTAACAATCTATGTCATTAACGACGAATGGTAGCCGTTTGTTCCATTTTACCCGAACAGGTTGGATATAATTAGGAAAAGCCGTATCCTTCAGGAGATTATGCCGATTAATTACGCCCAATTAGAACACAGCCAGGGTCAGTTCGCAGCAGACTACGCTACCTGGCAGGCGCAGCAGAGCGCCCGCGCGGTGGAACTGAAGAGCCTGCTCACTGAAGCTGCTGCCTCTCCGGAGCTACTGCGCCAGGCGATCGAGGAAGCGGAGCAGCAGCTCCCCACCCTTTATCTGGCGAAACCCACTTCGGAGCCGATCCTTACCCACCGCCCCCTGCCCGCCGCGCCGGAAAGCTACACGCTCATCGCGGCGGATGGCTCGCAGATCGCCCCCAGCCGCCACCGCGCTCTGCAGTTCGGCGTGGTGAACGTGGGGTTGATCAAAGCTCGGATCGGCAGCGGCGAAACGCCTCAGATTTGGGTGGAAACCGAACTGCTCACCCCCCAACAAATCCAGACAAGTGAGGGCAATTTGATCAGTGAGGACGAAATCGCTCTCCTGAGAGACCTGGCGGAGCGTAAGCGGATCCGGCAAGCCGTCTCGTCCGAAGACGCGGAACCAGTCATCACCCTCACGGACGGTCCGCTGGATATTTTTTACCGCTCAACCATCCAGGGCGAGCGGGAACAGCAGGTGCAGCGGGATATTTCTGAGATCGACGAAGACCTCCGGCGCAGAGGCGTCCTGACCGCCGGCTACATCGACAAGCCCGGTTCGGCGATGCTGAGCCGGATGCTGGCGGTTTTCCAGTGCAAACGCCAGGGCTTGCCGCCCGACAAAAAAACTGATGGATTGAACTTGAGCGACCGGTTTATTCTGCGGGATATTTTGGATCAGCCTGGCGAACGCTCCGCCATCTTCGAGGCGATCAGCCGCGGACCCAAAAAGCCTGCCAACAGCGGCGCGGTGGCTTTCTTTTATCTCAATGTCAGCGGCGCGGAAGACGAACCCTGCCTGGTGCGGGTTGAGTTCCCTCTATGGGTCAGCGAATCGCCCCGCCTCGTGGACGCGCTTCATGCCGTCATTTACAGAGAAGCCCAGGTGCTGGATTCGCACCCTTACCCCTATCTGCTGCATCGCGCCCACGAGCTGGCGGTGGTCAGGCGGATCGAAGCGGATGAAGTTGAAGCGATGCTTCAAAGTCAGCTTGATCCCCAATTCCGCGCCCGTCAGCAGCAGTCAAATAAAAGTTATCTGAAAGGACTATCATGAGCGATTCGTCCCATTCCATCCCAATCGGCAAGCTTCTGCGCGCCGATAACAGCCAGTTTGTGGCAGGCTGCCGCGTCCGGGAGCTGGAAACCCCGGCTTTCGGTTCGCTGGTTCGAGCCTCCCTTGCGGATGATACCGACGTCTATGGGCTGATCACCAACATCAGCATCAATGATGACGGATTGGTGCGGCAGCTTGTCTCAGGGGTGAGCATCCCGGGGGAATACACCGCGGACAACCGCTACAACCGCAACCTGCCGGTCGAAATCCACGTGCTCACGATTGGCTACCAGAGCGAGGGGCAACTGCGGCACCAACTGCCGCCCCGCCCGCCGCTCAGCCTGGACCAGCTCTTTTTATGCGGCTCAGATGAAGTGGCGCGTTTCACCAGCCTCGGCGCCGGCTACCTGCGCCATATCCTGCGCCTGACCGATCAGCCGATCGAGGAGCTGCTGGTCGCGCACCTCAGCCAGGCTCGCCGTGTGCAGGATTCGCTCGGCAATCCCGAATGGTATGAGGATGCCTGCCAGCGTCTTATCGTTTTGCTGCGGGATGATTACATGCGCCTGACCCAGGTGTTGGACGCGCTTTCAGAATTGGAGTAACGCGATATGGAACCTCAAGCAAATCTCAGCCCCGAAAACCCGCCGATCGGTTTTGTGACTGGCGGCGGACTTGAAGCCAATTTGCAGGTGAAGCTGACCGTGCCGGCGCAAACCGTGCAGGAAGGCGCTTTTGTGGTGATGGACAGCGGAAACTGGCGTTTTTATGGGCTGGTGACCGACCTTCAACTGGCGGCGGTGGATCCCAATTATGCCAGTCAGCTCAACAGCCAGCGCTTCAGCCCGCGCCTCGCGCGCTACCTCAACCAGAACACGCTCTACACCAACCTGGCAGTCATGCCCGCCCTGATGCTCGAAAAGGGTCCCGACCCAGCCAGCCCGGAATACCCCGCCTGGGCGCAGAACCGCCCTGAAAAAGTCAAGCCCATCACGGTCAAAACTGTCCCTGACCACCACGCGCCGGTCAAGCTCGCGAACGCCGGAGATATCGCTGAAATTTTCGGCAAAGAAGACGGCAAGACCATCTTCCGCGTCGGAGAAACGCGCGAACAGGGACACGCGGTCTGCCTGGACCTCGAAAAGTTTGTTCAGCGTTCCTCAGGGATTTTCGGGACGACGGGTTCCGGAAAGTCCTTCCTGGCAAGAATGATCCTGGCGGGACTGATCCATGCCAACAACGCCTCCACGCTGATTTTTGACATGCACAACGAATACGGACCTTCCAGCACCTCTTCGGATACCGGTCAGCCGGTGAGCGGATTAAAGCAGCAGTTTCAATCGCGCGTGAGGCTGGTAGGATTGGGGGCGGGCACTGACTTCGGCGCGCTCCATGCCGATTTTCAGCTTGAGATCGCCCACAAGGACATCACGCCCGAAGACATCCTGCAGTTGACCCAGACCCTCAACCTCAAGGAAACCACCGCTGCCACGCTTGACGCGCTCCAAACCAGCTTCGGAGAGAATTGGTTTAGCGAGTTCATGAACATGCGCGGGAAGGCTGTTGAGGAGGATGAGGAAGGCAGGCGCCGCCCCGCGCCAGACAGCGTGGAAGCCTGGGCAAACGAGGCGGGCGTGCACGTTGGCGCAGCCGAAAGCTTGCGCAGCAAGCTCAGCCGGCTGATGAACCGCCCTTATCTGGTGAACAGCCCCGCCAGCAACGGTCTGGCGGAGATAATCGACAGCCTGCAGGCAGGGCGGCATGTGATCCTTTCCTTCGGACGCTTTGATTCAGAGCTCGATTACCTCCTGGTCACCAATCTGATCACCCGCAAGATCCGCGACAGTTGGGAGGCAGCTACCAACCAGTACCATAAGGACAAGAAGGTCGAACCGCGTCCGCTGGTGGTCGTGGTCGAAGAAGCCCACAAGCTGCTCAACCGCGAGATGGCATCGCAGACGATCTTCAGCACCATCGCGCGGGAAATGCGCAAATACTACGTGACTCTGCTGATCATCGACCAGCGCCCCTCGCAAATCTACGACGAGGTCATGTCGCAGTTGGGCACGCGCATTTCCGGCGCGCTCGGGGACGAGGATGATATCAACGCCGTCTTGAGCGGTCTGGCGGGGAGGAATGCCCTGCGTGGCATGCTTGCCAAGCTCCAACCCAAAGAGGAAGTGCTGATGCTTGGCTGGGGCGTGCCCATGCCCATTCCCATCCGTTCGAGACGCTACGACGATAAGTTCTGGCAGGAACTGCACAAAGACGGGCAGCCGAAGTTTGCTACAACCGCGGATTACAACAAATTTTTAGGCTTGGGTGACGATGATACCGATTAAGCTGAGCATTACCGGGTTCACTTCCTACCGCAAGCCTGTGGAGATTGATTTCTCCGGCTTTGACCTGGCGTGCATTTCGGGTCCCAACGGCGCGGGGAAGTCTTCGCTGCTGGACGCCATCACTTACGCGCTTTACGGCGAAGCCCGCAAGCGGGATGAAGCCATCATCAATACCGGCTCTGCAAAAGCAGAAGTACAGTTGGACTTTGAGTACGAGTCGCAGACCTATCGGATCGCGCGCAGCATCACCCGCGGCAAAGGCACCCAGCTCGAATTCATGATTTTTAACCCTCATCAGGGCGAAGCGGGCGGATGGAAGACCCTGACCGAACAGAATATGCGCGCCACTCAGGCGAAAATTGAGCGCACCTTGCGCCTGGATTACGAAACCTTCGTCAACGCTGCCTTCTTCCTGCAGGGCAAAGCCGACTCCTTTGCTACGCAGCGACCGGCAGACCGCAAGAAAATCCTTTCGAGCATCTTGGGGCTGGATCAGTGGGAGGCATACCTGGACGTCGCCAAAAACCGCGTCCGCGAAGCAAAGACCAACCTCGAAATCCAGGAACGCAAGCAGGCGGAAATCCAGGCGGAGATCGACCAGGAAGCCCTTCGGCGGGCGGATTTTCAAGCCGCGGAGCAGGAGTTTAAGGCTGCTTCGGCAGAGGTGGAGCTGCAAACAGCGCGCTACCAGCAGCAGTTGGCGCAAAAAGAAAAACTGGACGCCCAGCAGCAAACCGTCAAAGCGCTTGGCGGGCAGTTGGAAAGCGCGCAGAACCGGATCGAGGGCTACGAACGGCAAAAGACCGAACGCCTGGGGAGGCTGCAGACCTACACAAACACGCTCGCCCGTGCGGAAGAAATCCAAACCGCGCGTGACGCCTACGAGCGGTTGCGGGAGCGGCTGCGCGCGGCGGAAACCCAGGCGGAGCAGTTCCGCCCGATAGAAAGCGGGCTAAAAACCTACCGCCAGCAGCTTGAGATGGAGAAGCAGCGGCTCCTCACCAACGCCGAACACCTCCGCCAGGAGGAAGCCCGTGTCCGTGAGGCAGCGTCCGACGCCAGCGCGCTTGACCAGCAGCGGCAGGATGTTGGGCAGATGGTTTCCGCGCTGACCCAGGAAATCTCCAACGCGGCTGACCCCGAAAGCCTGCTGGCTGCGCTTGAAACCCGGAAAAACGCCCTCCATCAGGAAAACGGAGAGCTGCACGCCCGCATGAAAGACTTGAAAGAGCGCATCGGGAAGTTGGAACAGGTGGCAGACGCAGCCTGCCCGCTCTGCGGTCAGCCGCTGACGGCAGAGCACCGGGAGAAAATGAGCGCGGAACTGACCGCAAAAGGCATCGCATTGGGCGACCAGTTTCGCGCCAACAGCAAAGCAATGGACGAAGCGGACGCGGAGGCGGAAGCGCTGCGCCAGGCTCGCCGAAACCTCGAAAAATACAAGACCGAACGGATGCAGTACCAAAATGAACTCGCGCGCATCGACACACGCCTTCAGGAAATCCGCAAAAATGAGGAAGCCTGGCAGGCGGAAGGGGCGCTGAACCTGCAAAAGACGGAAAAAGCGCTCGCGGAAGAGGCTTATCTGCCGGATGTGCGGACGAAGATCGCGGAGGAAGAGGCGCGTCTTGCGGAACTGGGCTACGATGCCCGGGCGCACCAGCAGCTCAAGGCGGAAGAGGAAGCAGCGCGCCCGGCGGTGGAGGCGTATACCCGTCTGCAAACAGCGCAAAGCGCGGTGGAGGAGCTGCGGGCAGCGCTGGCAGACCTGGAAGAAAATTTGCAATCAGCTGCGGCAGAAAAAGGACAGCTCCAGGCGGAATTTGACGCCAAAACAGCGGAACTGGCAGCCGCGCAGGCAGGTTTGCCGGATATCCGCCAAACCCAGGCAGCCCTGACCGACGCGAAACTGGCGGTCTCCAAAGTGCAGATGCGCCTCGGAGGCATTCGTCAGCAGTTGGCGACCATTGATCAGCAAAAGCAAAACCTCATAGCCACCCGCGAAGAAGCAGAATCCACCCGCCGCAAAATTCGCGACCTCGAACAGGTCCAAAAGGCTTTTGGTAAGGACGGCGTGCCGGCGATGCTGATCGAAGAAGCCATCCCTGAGCTGGAAGACCAGGCAAACGACATCCTCAGCCGGCTTTCAGAACATACGATGAGTGTTTCATTCCAAACTCAACGCCAATACAAAGACGAAAAGCGCAGCGACAAACGTGAAACGCTGGACATTGTCATCAGCGAAGGCGGCGCGGAGCGGGATTACGAGACCTTCAGCGGGGGCGAAGCCTTCCGGATAAACTTCGCCATTCGTCTGGCGCTTTCGCGCGTCCTGGCGAAACGCGCCGGCGCGAGGCTGCAGACGCTGGTGATTGACGAGGGTTTTGGCAATCAGGACACGCAGGGGCGTCAGCGGCTGGTGGAAGCCATCAACCTGATCCGCCAGGATTTCCGAAAAATCCTGATCATTACGCACATCGAAGAACTCAAGGACTTCTTCCCTGACCGGATCGAAGTCACAAAGACAAGTGAAGGCTCCCAGGTGGAAGTGCTGTTGGCTTGAAAAAGTTACTACCGGTTCAAAAAGAGGCGAGCCTAAGCGCTCGCCTCTGGTTTAATTCTAATCAGCGCCAGAATTGAAAAGAGGAACAGGAACCCATAAAGTCCCATAAGCAGCACGTATCCGGCGCCGTCCCCGATCGGACCGCCGATGTAAGCGCCAACGGCGCCCGCGCCTGCCCCCGCCAGGTTGGAAATTCCCAGCCAGCGTCCTGCCTCGTCCTTGGGAACAATGGAAGTCCCGAGCGCCCAGTTGGACGAGAAAAAGGCTCCTGTCGCCAGACCAATCAACACGCCGCCGACAAACATCACTGTCAGACTGCCCGCCATAATCACGATGACCGTTCCGAGCGTGGCGAGCAGCCCGCTAACGAAGAGCAGGCGTTTTGCGCCAAACTTATCGGTCAGCCAGCCTGAAGGGATGGAAATCACCAAAATGGCGATCCCAACCACCATCATCAGCAGGGATGCCGGCTGGGCAGCCAAATTTCCCTGCAGTTCGGGAAAGCGTTCCTGAATGAAATAGAGCACAAAACCCGCGAGGTTATTGGCTCCAACCAGGAAAGCCAGGCGGTTGATCACCCACCAGGTGAAGCTGGGGCGCGCAGCGGATTCACTTCCGAGGCTGATACGCACCGAGGCGATCACACCCAAAGCCACCGCCAGCAGCATGCCCGCCACACCTGCCACGCCAACCAGCACGAGCGCCAGCGAACCTTTCAACGCCAAAAGATGCGGCAGCAATAAGCGCACGCCGGCGCCAATCAACAGGATGATCACCGTAAAGACCGCTGTCATCGCCGCCAGCCGCAACAGGCTGGTCCAGTCCATTGGTTTCGTGGATTTGACAGGCTGCTCCCTTACCATCATTGTCAGGGCAGTCGTCACGATGAATACGGCAATGATGGTCAGGATCGCTGCCCAGAGATTGCCAGCGCTAACCATGCGCGAGATGGTAAAAGCCACGAAAATCAAGGGCAGGGGCAGCTCGAAGAAGGCTTTGATGCCCGAATAGCGTCCGCGCTGCGAGGGCGGAACAAGGTCAGGGATGAGCCCCTGGGCTGCTCCGTGCCCGATGTTTGAGAAGACCATCGAGCAGACGATCACCACGAAGAGCGACCAATAGCCTGCCATGCCCTCCATGCTGCCAGCGATCCATCCCACCCCAAGAAAGGCAAGGATTTCGAGTATCGTGCTGAGCAGGATGAAAGGACGCCTCCTGCCCCAGCGTGAGCTGTTGTGGTCTGAGAGCATTCCGGCAACCGCCTGCACGAGGAGCGCCACCATCAGCGATACCAGCCGCAAGTTGCCGTAACTTGTGCCCTTGGTCGCGTCGCCGACGAAACGCTGCACCAGCAGCGGCACAATCAGCGGCGTCAGGGATTGACTGCGCAGCGTCAGAGCAAAGTAGTAGATGTTGATCGTGATCGCGTCGTACCAGCGCAAGGGTTTTGGGGCAGGTGTTTCACTCATGGAAGCCTCCGGTTTATAGTTTGTTGGGGAGCAGCGGACGGCGGAAGCCGTGTTCCACTTCCCAGGGGTAAATGACGCGGGCGTCAGTGATCGCGCCGAAATAATCGGGGTTGAGGTTGTTGAACAGGTTGCGGTATGGGTTGAAGTGTAAAACGCAAGTGGAAGGCAAACCGCCCGCGGCTGCCACGCGCTTACGCACGGCGGTGATGGTGCGCCCTGAACCCCAGACGTCATCCACGATCAGCACGCGTTCGCCCTTCAGGGCGTCGTTTTCCGGAAACTGGAGGAACTTTGGCCAGGCAAGGTAGGGCGATTTGGACTGCCCGGAGGCTTCGTGTGGTTCAAAAAAATCAATCGAGGCGGTGTAGATGTTGGTGATATCCATCGCCTCTGCCAGGAATCCGCCCGGCACGATGCCTCCGCGGGTGATTATCAGCAGCACATTGTATTTGTGGTCAAACTGCTGCAAGAGGTTGTCGATCAGGCGGTGAACATCTTCCCAACTGATCAATTCCTGGCGTTGGTTCATGGTTGCTCCAAAAGACAATTTCTCAGCCCGCGCGCGTGCTCAGACTGTAATAATTATAGCAGGTCGGTCGGGTCAATTTGCACCAGCCAACTGCGCAACGGCAGCCCATCCAGCAATGGCAGCGGGTTCGGACCGCGCAGGATGATCTGCCAGCGGAATTGCCCGCCGATTTTTCGGTAATACGCCGGCACCGGACCAATGAGACTGGTTTGGCGCATTTTCCGGTTGGAGATTTCTGTATTGAGCAAGTCAGCCATGCTCTGAGCCTGGCTTTGCGCTCTGGCGTCATTCGCGTGGCGGAATTCAAGGCGGATCAAGCGGGAATAAGGCGGGTAGTCCAACGCCTTGCGCTGCTCCAATTCCTGCTGGTAGAAAGCCTCAAAGTCATGCCTGGCTGCGGCCTGGATAACGTAATTTTCGGGCTGATAGGTCTGCAAAACCACCTGTCCGCCCAGCGGGCTTCTTCCCGCCCGACCGGCAACCTGGGTGAGCACCTGGAAGCTGCGTTCCGCGGCGCGGTAATCCGGCAGGTTCAGCCCGACCTCAGCCAGCACGATCCCCACCAGCGTCACCAGCGGCAGGTCGAGCCCTTTGGCGAGCATCTGCGTGCCGATCAGGACATCCGCGCGGTGGGCGCTGAAATGCGAAAGAATGAGGTCGTGTTCGCCTTTTCGGCGGGTGGTATCGGCATCCCAACGCAGAAGGCGGGCTTGAGGGAATTCCCTTTTTACTACCTCTTCGAGACGCTGTGTTCCGAGCCCAAGCTGGCGGATCTGCGAACTGCCGCACTGCGGGCATTTTTGGGGCATTTGGCGGGTGTAGCCGCACAGGTGGCAGACCAAGCCCTGCCCCGAGCCGTGGTAAACCAGGGCTTGTTCGTCCCTTGGGCAGCGCAGGGTATATCCGCACTGGCGGCAGAAAACGTAGGTTGCCCTGCCCCGGCGGTTGAGGAAGAGGATGGCTTGCTGCCCGGCTTGCAGCGTTGCGGCAAGGCTGTCGCGCAGGGTTTTGGAGAGCACGCTGCTGTTGCCCGCGCGGAGCTCAGCGCGCATATCCACCACCTTTACCTTTGGCAGGTCGAGGCTCAGCGGTTCTTCCATGCCTCCAGTCTGGGGATCTTCCCGGCGGTGCGCCAAAACACGCTTAGGCAAGCTGAGAAGGCGCATTTTTCCGCGGAGGGCATCGAAGTATTGGGAAACACGCGGCGTGGCGCTGCCTAAAACCAAATTCGCGCTGCTGAGGTTCGCCAGGGATTCGGCGGTTTCGACAGCATGATAGGAAGGCTCGCGTCCGGTCTCATCGTAGGAATCGTTTTCACATTCATCAATGACGATTAATCCAAGCGATGGCATCGGCACGAAGAGCGCGCTGCGTGAGCCGACAATCAGCTTCAACTCACCGCTGCGGGCTCTGCGCCAGGTGTCGTAGCGTTCGCCGTCTGAGAGCATGGAATGGTACAAACCAACCTGGTTTGGGAAGCGCGCCATAAAGCGCCGTACGGTCTGCGGTGTCATGGCGATTTCGGGAACCATCATCAAAACTTGCCTCCCGCCCGCCAATATTTCCGCTGCCGCGCGGAGGTAGATCTCGGTCTTGCCCGAGCCGGTAACGCCGTGCAGCAGGAAAGGGCTTTGCCCAGACTGCCCCAGGGCAGGCTGGATCTGCTCCCAGACCTTTTGCTGGTCAGGGGTAAGGCGGGGGATGACGTCCGGCTGAACGCGGATCTCTTCCAGAGGGTCGCGCCAGACCTCCGTTTCGTTGAAGTGCAGCAGACCTGCCTCCACAAGATATTTCAAGTCAGCATACGACGCGCCGGTTTCGGCGTATATCCATGAAAAATCGATCGGGAAGGCTTCCCGCGCCAGCAGTTCGAGCACTTTCTTCCGCCGCCCGCGAGTCTGGTCTGCCTTCCCGAGTGTATCGCTTTCGAGCGAATCGATGGCGTCAGGGGGGACGGAAAGAGCGGCTGTGCGCAGCGTTTTCGGGGCGATGCCCGGCGGCGGCAGGACATTTCCGGTTCGCACGAGCCCCCTGGAACGCAGGTTTTCCAAACTGGAGCGCCAATCAATCGAGCCAAACGCCCGGTCAAGCTGCCTGCCCCGCAGGGGTCCGCGTTCTTTCAGCAGTTTCAAAAGGCGTTTTTGTACGGGTTTGAAATCACTTTCATCGAAATTCTGCTCCGCGACCAGCGAGGCAAGGATATCCGCCCGGCGGGAGAAGCCGACGGGTATCATCAGGCTAACGCAGGCTCCCAGAGGCGCGTGCCAGGCTTCCGCCATCCACTTTGCCAGGCGCAGTTGCGTTTCGGTCAAAACCGTGTCTTCGGAAAGGACCGCTTGCACGGGCAGCAGCCCTTCCACGCAGCTCTCATCCAGCAAGCTCAACACCACGCCCTGGACAACCTGCTTGCCGAAAGGCACTGCCACGAGGCAGCCCGGCTGCAACGACTTTCCCAGCTCCTCCGGAACCAGATAATGGTAACTTTTATCGATTTGAGCTAAATTGATGCTTACTTCAGCGTAAGGTTTCACGCGCAGCCTGCCATCAGGGGGTGATGATAACCAGGAAGTCAGCGGCGAAAGTCATCCGGTTGTACTGATTATTGGGAATATCGGTGTTGTTGACCAGGTAATCTTCCCAGACGATTGCCTGCGTGCTCTGACCGGTCATCTGGTCAAACTCGTTGAAATTGAAGAAGGGTTTAAAGCGGGCTGCGGAGGCGCTCACCCGATCCATGTCGATGTAAATCTGGGTCCATCCATCCGGGTTGAGGATGATGGGGTGGTCTGCCAGGAGGATGACCTGGTCGGGCAGACTGCGCAATTCCGCCTCGAAGTCCGGCAGGCGAACTGTATCGAAGAGTGGCGCACGCTGGTCCAGCGGTAAGTTCCAATCCTGGTGCAGTTTCCAGGGCTCAAAGACCTGGTTGGCTTTTTGCCTGCGCAGGCTGATATAGGAGGAGCCGTCAGCAGGCATGCCGGCAATCGGGATCCCCTGACCGTAGAGTCCGGTCAGCACCAGTTTCACTTCCAGATTTGTCTGGTCAAATACATGCCGCACGCGCAGATAGTAGACCGTCACGTCCTTGCCAAGAATCTTGACGGTTTCGCTGTGAATACCGCGGTCCATAAGCTGGAAGCTGACCATGGCGCTGAGATTGCGCAGGCTGCCGTCTTCGCGATTGTCTTTGCGAGTGATGTAGTGATAACCGAAATCCACCGTTTGCTGTCCTCCAGCCGTCAAGGGAAAGAGCGTCGCCAGGCGGGTGGGGATGGGCGTAGGTGTGGCGGTGTTTGTGGCAGTCGGTACGGGCGTCTCAGTGGGGGTTGCGGTCGCGGTGGGGGTCATCGTGACCGTAGGCAGCGGTGTAGGGGTCTGCGAAGGGGTCGGCGTGATGCTGGCAGTCGGCAGTTGAGTTGGCAGGGCGGTTGGTCTGCCCTGCAGGGGCTTTTGGCAACCTGTCAGACTGAGTGCGAGTAGGGTGAGAACCAGAATCCGCACGGTGAGGTTCAGGCGGCGTTCAGGCATACAAATCAGCCTTCCCGGTGGAAATGATTGCCGAGAGGTAGCCAACCACGCTGCTGCGGTCCCCTGTCACCGCGGCAGAGGTGCGGTAGTCGGCGACAGTAACCTGTTCCGCGCCTAACAGGCGAGAGGTCTGCAATACGGTTGCCATCGGAGCAAAGCCGCAGGCTTCCATCTCGCCGTGCTGTTTGCGCTGATAAAAGGCGTTCAGGTCAAATTCCTGCAGAGCGTCAGCGAGGTTGCCATCCAGCCGGTTGGCAGCTCGCTCAGAGTAGAAGTGCGAGAGGTCGCTTGATGCAAGCAGGAGGGCATTTTCCTTAGGAGGAAAACTTTGAATGAGTTTCAGCAGGGCGGCAGAAAGCAGCCGTGCCATCGACGCGGACTGATCCACCATCATCAGCGGAACGAGCCAAAAACCGTTTGGCTGGGTTACCTGCAAAAACGGCAGTTCAATTTCCAGGGAGTGTTCCTGATCCCTGCGCACCGCAGCCAGCTCCACGCCGTTACTTTCTTTTAGCAGCTCGTTCAGCCTCGCAAGGGCTTCGCGGTCTACCGGCACCAATCCGAGCGGCGTCGAGTAGGCATCGTGACTGGTGGTCAGGAGGGGTTGCCGGTAGGGTTGATGGGAAGGCGAAAGCAAAATGACGCGCGCGAACTGCCTGCCCAGAAGCGCTTTGAAGGCATGCGCGGCTGTCAGCCCGGAGTAAATATAGCCGGCATGAGGCGCAATCAGCCCCACTAATTGCCCCTCAAACGCAGGCAGAGCAGCTTCTTCCAAGAAGCCCTCGATCATCCCGCGCAATGACTCCGGTCTGTCAGGATACCAGGTTCCGGCAATGGGCGAGGGGCGCGGATCAGTCAGCTTTGCAGTATCCATACTTTAATTGTAGCACGCCCGCCGTACATGGAACATTACAAATGCACGAAAACGCCCTCCTGAGAGATGGCACTTTCGCGCGGTTTCAATGTGGTTCTTTGATACCCTGCCTATTCGGCACGAATTTGCTGGTAAGCCTTGTTGAAGCATTGGCTGTATTCAGTCCAAAGCCGTATCAACTGGTCCAACTCCTCCTCAGAATGGTCCTCCCTAAAACTTTCAAATGATTTTTGGATGACCCGCACGATCTTGTTGGTGGTTTTCTTGCCCTTTTCCGTCAGTGAGATCAACCATTCACGGCGGTCTTGTAGGCTGCGTTCACGTTGAATGAAGCCCGCGTTCTCGAGCGACTGACAGACGCGGCTAAGATTACCGGAATTCACTCCCATAATTATTGCCAAATCACTGAGCCGGATGGCTTTTTGAATGAAGATTTGCAGCAGAGCGCGACTCTGCAAGCGGGAAAGCTTGCTCTGGATGCCGAATTCCATTAGTATGCTTTCGGCGTTAACGGAAGCGTCTTTCATCAAATCCCAAACGCGCAGACTGTAATTAATTTGTCCCATTATTCTCCTACTGGTTTTACGTAATTCTGTTTGTTTTCAACAATTATAACAACTAAATACACATTAAAGGCATTAAATTACATAAATGATCCGAAATTGGGGATAAATCAGGGTTTTGGGCGTATTAAAAGGAAGCCTGCGGTACCGGTCATGCCGAGTTCTTTCCTGTAACGGTCATTGGTCAATTCCGCAAAGAGCCCCAGATTGGGACGTCTTGGGTCGTAAAGCATTTCCTCGCGAATCACAAAGCCATCCCCTTTGTTGATGTTGGTAACGCTGTAGGCTCTCCCGCGTTCATCCACGCGGGTCACTACCAGCATGTGGTCAAAGCCGGGATAGTTGGAAATGCCCGTGCGGACGAAGAGGTAGAGCCAGTCGCCTGGTTGGAGCGGGTTTTTCGCCCAATC
>ERZ795031.2383-NODE-2383-length-17961-cov-5.606836_pt1 | contig 17961 bp, 10 predicted proteins | sample MGYA00375123_ERZ795031 | MGnify/ENA primary metagenome ERZ795031 (study PRJEB30166, sample SAMN05720159) | activated sludge metagenome | isolation source: anaerobic digester from wastewater treatment plant | place: USA | collected 2015-04-21 ... | reverse complement strand
GTCAACTATGACCAGTGGCGTTGGTCATCGAGTTCTACCCTGGATTTTCCCGAGTATGTCATGCCCTGACTGACGAAGGGCGTTACGAAGTGCTGCGCGGGCGGCACACGGGCAAGTATTACAACGATCCCACCAACGGCGGCATCCCTACCGATCTGGCCAACCGCGGCAGCTGGATGCTGGTGTTGGCCGCCGGTTCGCTCGGCGATCTGGAGCCGGGTGCCTCCGCCCAGATCACCTTCGCGCTTGTCTGCGGTCTGTGGGCAACCCAGGACGCCGGGGATACCCCCGCCCGCCGCGCCAACCTCCGCCTCAATTCGGAATGGGCCAAGATCGCCTATAACGGCGAGGACGTGGACGGTGACGGCAAACTCGATCCCGATGAGGATGTCAACCGCAGCGGCCTCCTCGACGGCGATGAGGACCTCTACCGCGCCGATCTGGATCTTAACGGCAACAGACGCTGGGACGCCGGCGAACCCGTCTTCGGCGACGGCGATGGCGTGCTCGACATTGAAGAGGATGTCTACAGCAATTCACTCAAGGGCATCGCCGCCGGCAACGGGATCATCGACCGCTTCATCCTTCCCAGTCCGCCCCCTTCGCCCAATCTGCTGCTGGTGCCGGGCGAGGGTGAGGTGACCCTCTTCTGGGATGATGTCCCCGAGCACTATGAGGACCCGATCACCCGCGAGATCGATTTCGAGGGCTACCGCATCTACAGCTCGCCCAAGACGGCCGGATCCATGGGGGAGAGCACCCTCCTGGCCGAATTCGACCGGGTCAACGGCCTCAATTATGACACCGGCTTTGCAGCGGTGCGGACCGACACTGTGATCAACGGCCACCGCTATTATTACCGCTTCACCAATACCAATCTTCTCTCCGGCTGGCCCGGCGAGTACTGGTTCGCCGTGACCTCCTTCGACCGCGGCAATCCCAAGAACAGGCTGCCCAGTCTGGAAAGCTCCGTTCTGGAGAACAAGACCTATGCCATAATCGGTTCGCCGGCGCGCAAGGCGGGCAGCAGCCTGCCGGTGGGGGTTTTCCCCAATCCCTATCGCGGCCAGGCGATGTGGGATGGCGACAGCGACCGCCAGCAGATGCTCTGGTTCTTCAACCTCCCGGCCGAGGCCGAGGTGCGCATCTACACCCTGGCCGGTGATGTCGTCGATGAATTCATCCACCACGGGGCCACCTACAAGGGCGAGGACGTCGAACTCATGCAGCAGCGCATCGGTGGCAGCAATACGGTGCTGCCGGGCGGACTTCACGCCTGGGATCTGATCTCGGCCTTCGACCAGGCCATCGCCACCGGACTATACTTCTTCAGCGTCAAGGACCTGCAGAGCGGCGAAATCCAGACCGGCAAATTTGTTGTGATCAAATAGACAGAATCCGGCGGGGGCGAATCAAGCAAGAGAAAGGAGTCTCTTTTGAAAAAAATGCTACTGGTTATGCTGTTATGCGCCGCTCTGGGCACCTCCTGGGCAGCCATCACCCCGATTCGTGACATTCAGTTTACGACCGAAGCCTCCGGCGACTCCCCCCTCAAGGGCCAGATCGTCACCATCAGCGGTGTGGTCACCGGCGAAATCTACGCATTCAAGAATAACTACTATTATGTCCAGGACGCCAAAGCCCCCTGGTCCGGGGTTAAGGTGTACGACAAGACCCATTTCGCCGCCCAGGGCGACCGCGTCACCCTGACCGGCAAGGTGGAGGAGTACAAGGGCGTCACCGAGATCACTACCGTGACCGAGTTCACCGTCGACTCTACCGGCACGGCCTGGCTCACCCCCATGCCGGTGACGACCGGTGAAATTGCCACCGGCGCCGCCAACGCCGAGGCCTACGAAGGCTGCCTCATCCGGGTCGGCGCCTCCACCATCTCCAACCCGAGCCTCGGCTACGGCGAGTGGCAGATCAATGACGGCTCCGGCCCCTGCCGCGTCGACGACGAAACCAAGTACTATTTCCGCCCGGCCGATTATTCCGCGGTCCAGTCGGTCACCGGCATCCTCGATTTTGCCAACGGCGATACCAAGATCGAGCCGCGCCTGGCTGAGGATGTGGTTGAGGAGGGTCCCTACACCCGCATCCAGCGCATCCAGCAGGTGCGCTACAGCGATCTGCTCAAGACGCCCACCCAGAACAACCGGGATTTCAGTTATATGCTCGACGACACTGTGACCGTCAAGGGCATCGTCACCATGCCAACCGGCCTCTGTTATGCCGGCGCCGGGATCAAATTCACCTTCGGCGCCGCTGAGGGCGGGCCCTGGTCGGCGCTGCTCTCCTACAACGCCGACTCTACCGCCTATCCCACCCTCTATGAGGGCGATGAGATCGAGATGACCGGGTACCTCTACGAGTACACCACCTCTCCCTCCAATATGACCGAGTTTTTCATCACCAGCCCGATCAACATCCTCGATGCCGGCAAGCCCCTGCCCAAGGTCGATTCCCTCAAGACCGGCGATCTGCGCTGGCCGACCACGGCCGAGCAGTGGGGGACCGTGATGGTGAAGGTGGGCAATGCGGTGGTCACCAATGTCACTCCCCAGTATGAACTCTTTAAGGTCGATGACGGCAGCGGCGGCATCCTCGTCGATGACGAATCGGACAGCATGCGCGGCTATCCGGATCCAGCCCTCAAGTCCTTGTTCAAATCGATCACCGGCTGGGTCTATCACCATTACGGCTCCTATGCCGATTCCACCGCCTACAAGCTGGAGCCCCTCTACCGAGACTGGCTGGAGATCGGCGCCGCCGGCCTGAGCATCAAGAACACCGCGCGCAGCCTGGCCGCCCCCTCGCCCGCGCAGGGTGTGACGATCACGACCACCCTGGATCCCATGGCCATCGCCGCCGGGGCGAAGCTCTGGTACAAGGTCAATGACGGGGCCTATGCCAGCCTGCCGATGACCCTCAATGGAGGCGTCTACAGCGCCGAGATCCCCGCCCAGGCGGTCAACAGCCTGGTCAGCTATTACATCGAGGCCACCGACAATACCGGCAAGCTGACCTTTGATCCCCCCGATCAGGTCGCCGCCAATTACTCCTATGTCGTGCTGGAAGGCCAGCCGACATTGGCCCAGATTCAGTACACCCCCTGGCCCACCGCCGACAGCCCCTTCCAGGATTTCAATGTGGTGGTGGAAGGCATCGTAACTGCCGACACCGTGTTCTTCAACAAATATGGCGCTTACCCCATTCAGGACGCCGCCGGCGCCTGGAACGGCCTCTTCGTCCTGGGCAATGTTCCCAGTCTGCAGCGCGGGGATCATGTCCGCGTCTATGGCAAGGTGGAGGACCACAACGAGGCCTATCTCTACAAATGGGAGGGCAACACCCAGATCATCGCCGACAGCGTCCGGATCGTGGCCCACAGCCAGGAACTGCCTGCGATCGCCGATGTGGCAACCGTCGATCTCAAGGACAAGAGCGCCTCGGCTGAGTCCTACGAGGGCGTGCTGGTGCGCATCCACAATGCCACCCTGGTTTCGGTCAATTCGTATGATGTGACCGTCGATGACGGCAGCGGCCCGTGCCTGCTCGATGCCGACGCTTTTATCGGCCGCGATCAGGATGCGAACCCCTATTTCTACATCAACCGCACCGCCCAGCTGCTGATCGTCAACGGGGATACGGTTCGGATCGGCGACCAAATTAACGTCGCCCAGGGTGTCTTCCTCTTCAGCTTCGGCACCCACAAGATCGAGATCCGCAATCTGGGCGACATCGGCACGGTGACCGGCGTCCGGAATGCGGTGACAGCGCAGCCCCTCGAGTTCGGCCTGGAGCAGAACTATCCCAATCCCTTCAATCCGGAGACGAGGCTCTACTTCCAGCTGCCTGCCTCCGAAGAGGTCAAACTGATCATCTACAACACCCGCGGCCAGATCGTCCGCCATCTGGCCGAGCGCCGGTATGAAGCGGGCCGCCACACCCTTAACTGGGACGGCCGCGACAACGACGGCAACCGGGTGCCGACGGGCGTCTATGTCTATCGCATCAAGGCCGGCGATCATATCGCCGCGCGCAAGATGACCCTGGTTAAATAAAGTCAATTCATCAGGTCCGCCGGCACAAGAGCCGGTGGACCTGACTGCTTTTTGTAGACGTGCAGATTTATCCGGATGAACATGAATTACAGACACGGCCTTCTGCTTCTCCTGGCAGTGCTCTTCGCCGGGTGCGGGATCAAGGATCCCTTCGGGGATGACCGCACCTCGCAGAAGCTGGGCAATTTGCCTCCACAGACCCATCTATTTCTCCATGTGACCCAGGAGCAGATCACCCTGAGCGATACCCTCCTCGACGGCACCATCCAGACCCGGTTATACACCACCGGGCTGGATACCACGCCCAGCCGCCAGATCGTCCACTGGTGGGGGGATGATCCGGATGGCACCGTGGCCGGTTATTACTATCAGTGGGACTATCAGAGTGAGCCGGTCTTCACCACTGGCGAGTACGACACCTTTTATGTGCCCATCCGCAGCCAGTATGACGAGTTCAGCTTCAAGGTCTGGGCGGTGGATGACCAGGGGCTGGAGGATCCAACCCCGGCCTCGCTGCGCTTCCCGGTTTACAACACCCCCCCCTCCATCGCCTTCCGGCTCAACTCCAATCCGGTCATCGCCGGCAACCCCAACGTTGTCGCTTATACCTTCCCGACGCGTACTTTTGTCTGGGACGCTTTCGACGATGACGGCAAGGAGACCATCACCCATATTTATTACGCCCTGGATGACACCAGCAGCTGGATTCCACTGGCGGGGGATGCCGACCAGATCACCCTCGGGGATCTGGCCCCCGGCCGGCACCGCTTTTTCGTCAAGGCCCAGGACATTTCCGGGGCGACCAGCCCGACCCTCTCCTTTCCCAATCCGGACGATCCCAACATGCCGCTGCACTGGGAGGTCAAACCGGTGCAGGGGCAGATCCTGCTGGTCAATGATTTCGCCCAGGACCAGAGCCTCTACCAGGTGCAGGGTTTTTACACCCGGATTCTCGATCAGCTGGTCGGCCCGGCGGGTTATTCGGTCTGGGAAATTGGCTCCAACACGACGCCCCTGATCAACTCGCAGAATGCCCTGCCCCATTCCTCGATCGATATCGAAGCTTACCTGGCCTATTTCGACAAGGTGATCTGGTTCAGCCATCTCGGCCGTCCCCATCTCACCGCCGCCGGCCAGGGCATCACCCGCTTCACCGGCAAAGGCGGCAAGATCTTTATCAGCAACGGTAATGAGGAGAGGCCCGACAGCACCTGGACCTTTACCAGTCTGGAATCGGTCTACCGCCTCAATCCGGGCGGCCGGCTCCTGGCCGGTGTGAGGATCCTCGCCAGCTTCGGCACCCCCCAGGACCCCCAGCTCGATCTCAGCCTCGAGAAGCTGATCGGCAACCGCGTCTCCGCCCTGGTTCCAGGGGCCGGCGCCGATGTCGTCCTGCGCATGGAACCCGACAGCACGGCCGCGGTCACCGTGCCCTACAAGGGATCACCGCCCGTCGCCCTCCGTTTCCAGATCGGACCGGGAGAATGCATCTACTGCTCTCTGCCGCTCCATCTTTGCAACGGCAACGCCAACATGACAGAATTTTTCAGGTATATCCTCTTTGATGAGTTCAACTGACAGACCCATGAAGACAACCGGCAGGATAATCACCCTCGCTTTCTTGTTGAGCCTTTGCGCCTCCGGCGCACTGGCTCAATCCTCCCTCATCCGGGGGCGCGTGACGGACAAGCGCACCAACGAAGCCTTGCCGGGTGTCAATATCTCCGTGCCCGGCACCTACAAGGGGGCGGTGACCAATATGGAGGGGCTCTACGAAATCCGCGGCCTCGCTCCCGGGGATTACGATCTCAAGGCCTCCATCATCGGCTATACCGTCCAGATGCGCACCGGCATCCATGTTGAGCCGGATAAGACCACCCAGGCCGATTTTGCGCTCGAGTCCACTGTGCTGGCCCTGGGCCAATCCGTCGAGGTCATTGGCCAGAAACCCCTCTTTGAGACCGATATCACCGCCTCCCAGCAGCATATCTCCTCGGAGGAGATCGGCCAGAAGGTAGTCGAGAGCGTAACGGACCTGGTCGGCGAGCAGCTCGGCGTGGTGGTCCAGGACAACAAGATTCACATCCGCGGCGGGCGCGCCGACGAGAGCCTCTACATCATCGACGGCCAGTCGGTCAAGGATCCCCTCTCGGGCTATTCCAACACCCTCTATGTCAACGCCGCGGCGGTCAAGGATCTCAAGGTCATCACCGGCGGATTCGACGCCGAGTACGGTCAGGCCATGTCCGGGGTCGTCGACATCGAGACCAAGGAGGGCGAGGATCACTACTCGGGCGGACTCTCCATCAAATCGGACAACTGGGGCAAGGGCTTCTTCCCCTCCTTCAACTCCGACATCGTCCAGATCAACGTCGGCGGCCCCGAACCCATCACCGGCAAGCTCCTGCCTGCGATTGGCGTACGCATTCCCGGCAAGCTCGGTTTCTTCTTCAGCGCCTACGGCAATGTCAGCGATACCTACCTGCCGCGCGCCAGCAAGCTTTACCCCTCCAGGGCCGCCTATGACAAGCTGGCCCCGCGCCAGGAGAACGACTGGCACCTCATGGGCAAGCTTTCCTGGGATCTCACCGCCGGCAAAAAACTCTCCATCTCCCATGACCGCTCGCTCAACATCAATCAGGCCTATTTCACCTCGCTGGCGACCGATATCGGCGGCTTCCCCTACCGCTACTCACGGATGCTCGACAACTATAATACCCTGACCAAAGAGGCCAACCTGACCACCCTGCAGTGGGTCCATACCCTCAGCAGCAGGACCTTTTACCGCATGAGCCTCTCGCGCTTTTTCACCAGCAACCATTCCGCCGTTCGCAACAAGCACTGGACCGAATATCAGGAAGAGCTCGACCTCGAACCCATTATCTACATTCCCGATTCGGAGGGGAACATCCGCACCCAGTACGGCGACGGCTTTTATGATACTGGCGATGCGGAGGGGTGGTACGATTATTTCAGCGACAACTGGACTTTCAAGGGCGATATCACCACCCAGCCGAACGACAAGCACTCCGTCAAGGGTGGCTTCGAGGGACGCTATACCGACATGCAGGTGGTCGACATCAATGCCCCCTGGTACGGTGAGAGCGGACTGGGGCGCAATCACGACTATTTCAGGGTCTATCCCAACGATGGGGCCTTTTACATCCAGGACCGCATCACCTACGACGGCATGATCGTCAACATCGGCCTGCGCTATGACTACTGGTTCCCCGGCAAATTTGTCGATGACGCGATCCGCGACACCAACACCGTGACCATCACTGACGCCGCGCGCAATAAATATATGGATGAGACCTTCGAGCTCTTCGGCCTGCGCGGCAAGAGCCATCTCTCCCCCCGCCTGGGCATCAGCCACCCGGTCACCGACAATGATGTGCTCTATCTCCACTATGGCCATTTCTCCCAGCAGCCCAAGGGGCAGTATGTCTATGCCAAGCTGCGCTCGACCTCCGAGGCGACCTATCAGCTCTTCGGCAATCCCAACCTAAAGCCGACTACAACCGTGGCCTACGAGATCGGCATCAAGCACCGCTTCAATGCCAACCAGACCCTGGAGGTCAAGGCCTATTACAAGGATATGTTCGACTATCCCACCTCGACCACGGTGCGGAAATACAGTCCGCGTTACGGCAACATCAGCTTCCTCATGTACGTCAACATGGATTACGCCCGTTCGCGCGGCATCGAGATGCGCTTTCGCAGGCGCTATAGCAAATTTCTGAGCGGTAATATCGATTTCACCTACGCCCTGGCCACGGGCAAAAGTTCTACTCCGAACACCAATCTGCTCGTCGTCGCCGGCAAGGTTTCGGAAAAGCCGCTGGGCGAGAGCCGGCTGAGCTGGGACCGCCCCTACCGACTCTCCACTGATCTCTACTTCGACATGCCGGCCAGGGCCAATATCCGCCTCTTCGGCTTACGCCTGCCGGAAAAATGGGGCCTGACCATGCGCTGGGAATATGAGTCGGGCAAGCGTTACCAACGCATCATCGATGTGGCGAACAATATCTATCAAAAGGACGAGTACGGCTCGCTCTCCAAACCCTGGATGCGCGTGGACCTCAAATGGTACAAGGAGTTCGAACTCTTCAAAACCAGACTCGCCCTGCTGATCGAGGGGGAAAACATCTTCAATACCAAGGTGCCGCGCATTATCAATCCTGTCACCGGCCGTCCCTATCAGCCGGGAGATGTCATTCCGGTCACCTGGTATGACGATCCCGATGATCTGCCGCCGGACAATCCCGCGCGCTTTGACTGGCCGCGGCGGGTGATGACGGGTCTGGAGGTGAGGTTCTAAATCCTTTTCACGCGGGGTACGGCTTGCTCAGCGCATGATACGGCCTGACTTTTCTGCGCTCCGATGAGAAAGTCTTCCTCAGTTACGTTACATTTTCGACCGAGAACGGATTACGTGACAAGACAGCGTATACTAGCTTTTCTGATCTTCCTGCTCGCCGGACAGGCGTGGGCGCAGGGGCTGCTGCCCAGGCTTGGCGAGCAGCGCGCCGGAACGGCCTCGATGACCTTCCTCAAGATCGGCGTGGGGGCGCGCGCGGCCGCCATGGGCGGCGCCTATGTCGCCATGGCCAATGATGCCTCCGCCACCTACTGGAACCCGGCCGGCCTGGTGCAGATCGGCCGCAACGAGCTGGTGGTCTCCCATCTCGACTGGCTGGTCGATGTCGATTTCGAGTACCTGGGCTATGTTCACCAGCTCACCCGCACCATCGGGCTCGGCGGCTTTGTCGGCTATCTCCATTTCGCGGACATGCCGGTGACAACTGAATACCATCCCTACGGCAATGGCGATTACTTTTCCTACAATGATCTGGTCGCCGGCGTGAGTGCCTCCCTTAAAATGACCGACCGCTTCTCCTGCGGGATCACGGTCAAGTATGTGCGCGAGCAGCTCGCCGAGCTGCAAATGGGGGGCGTTCTTCTCGACCTCGGCACCTACTACTGGACTGGTTACAAGACCCTGCGCATCGCTGCGGCGATGCGCAACTTTGGCAATGACATCGGCCCGGAAGGCACCTACATGCGCCGCAAGTCGGGCGGAGAGACCGAGACCGCCTGGCAGTCCTTTTCCCCGCCGACCCTCTTTACCCTCGGCGCCGCCATGGATCTGTTCCAGCGCAGCAGCCATCTTCTCACCGGCAGCGTGCAGATGAACCATCCCATGGATGATCAGGAGAACCTCCTTCTCGGCTGCGAATACCGTTACCGGACCCTTTTCTTCCTGCGCGGCGGCTATCGCGCCAATATGGATGAAAACCGGTGGACCTTCGGGGCGGGGGCTAAATTCATCCTCAAGGGGGTTCACCTCAAAATCGATTACGCCTACGCCGATTATACACATCTATCCATGTCGCAACAGTTCACATTCGGGTTTGAATTTTAATGAAGAGACGATATTATCTCCTGACCGCCCTTCTCGCCCTCTTCTGGGGTTGTGAAGAGAACAAGATGCCCCTGCCCAGCCCGAGGAGCGCCAGCACCTCGTTCGGCGCCAACGATACCAGCTACGTTGAGCTCAATCCGGTGTGGGACAGCGCCCAGCTGGGTGTCCCCCTGGATGCCCCGGGGGACCTGACTATCAGCATGGATGGCACCCTCTTTCTCGCCGATGAGGGGGCGGGCCGGATCCACGCCTTCAGCAAGGCGGGCAATCTTCTCAGCGGCAGCGGCCTGGATGGCCTTGTCCTGGAGTCTCCGCGCGCCCTGGCCGTGGACAGCAAGCTCAATCTTCTCATTGTCAACGGTACGAACCGCCTCTTCGTATGGAATCAATTTCTGAACCGAGTGCGCATCGATTCGGTCGCTGATGCCGGACTCTATTTCGACCGCGAGACAGGCCAGGAGATCACCCTCACCTTCGCGGAGCTTAGGGAGCGGTTGGCCGCTGGAGGGACGCAGCCCCACCTGCGCCACTACCTTTTCCGCCATGACCCCGCGCGAGTGGCGGAGGCCCGGGGTATCTATCCGGTCTATGCGGATCCGGAACCCTCCGCCCGCTTCAACGGCGTCGCGGCGGGCAAATACGGCGAGGAGACCGTCTATCTGACTGAATCCAACTTTGACCGGATCGTACAGCTGCTTCTGGTCCCGGATCTGGCGCTCAAGGGACAGAATCGGACTGTACTTTTCCACTATACAGCAGAGTTGAAAAGCAATGTGGCGGTCTATGGTTCAGGATCGGGTACAGTCGACGACCCCTGGTCCATCACCACCGATGATGACGAGAACCTCTACTTCACCCAGCTTGGCGGCAACTTCCGGGTGCAGAAGCTGCTGGCCGGGAGCTTTAGTCCGCGTTATGTTCTTTATCAGCACGCCATCATGGATCTTGGTCGCTTTGTAAAGCCTTACGATGTGGCCCTGGACGATCGGGAGGGCATCTTTGTCCTGGATGGCGAGAGCGGTTCAGTGAGCAAATTTGCCAATTCCGGTTCCAAGGCCGGGCAGCTGCTTTCTCTCGGGCAAAAGGGGCTGGCGCTGGCCAGCTTTAATGACGGCAGGGGGCTGCTGGCCAGTGATGATGTGGTCTATGTGGTTGAGCGCGGCGCCAAACGCATTCGTCGCTTTCAATACTCGGTTTCGGAGTCCGATATCCCGGACGACGAAAAGGAGCCATGATCCAGTATTGTACATGAAAGGAGGTGCAGCGGCTATCTCTGAGATCGCCAGTATGCGAGTGGAGGAAGTGCGGCTTATTTATTCGGATAATTCCAGCTACAGCCAGTCCAAAGGAGGAGTGGATTTATGAAGCTATCAATTCGGGTTTTGCTCGCTCTCTGTTTGATTTTTGTGCTCGTGAGCGGGTCTTACGCTCAGACCGGCAAGATCACCGGTCGCGTAATCGACTCTGCCACCAAGCAGGAGTTGGTTGGGGCCAACGTCCAGGTGGTCGGTACCAGCATGGGCGCGGTTTCCGATATGCGCGGCCACTTTACGATTTCGGGCGTTCAGTCCGGTGACCTGAAGCTCAAGGTCTCGTTTGTGGGCTATGAAACGGCCGAAAAGGGTGTTATGGTTGCAGCCGGCAAGACAGTAACGGCCAATTTCAGCCTGACCCCGACCATGATCATGACCAAGGGCATCAGCATTTTCGCCGACCGCGCCAAAGAGCGTGAGACGCCGGTCGCCTTTACCAATATTCAGAAGCAGGAGATGGCCCAGCGGCTGGGCTCCCGTGATATTCCGATGGTCCTGACCACGACCCCGAGCGTCTATGCCACGACCTCGGGCGGCGGCGCGGGTGATGCCCGCATCAACATCCGCGGCTTCGATCAGAAGAATGTGGCCATCATGATCAACGGTGTGCCGATCAACGACATGGAGAACGGCTGGGTTTACTGGTCCAACTGGGATGGTGTCTCCGATGCCACCTCCTCGATCCAGGTTCAGCGCGGTCTGAGCGCCGTCAATCTGGCCACCCCTTCCATCGGCGGCACGATGAACATCATCACCGATCCTTCCGTGCAGAAGGCCGGCATCACGGCACGTCAGGAGTACGGCACCGGCAATTTCCTCAAGTCGACGCTCAGCGTCGCCAGCGGCCAGATCAACAATAAATTTTCGGTCAACGGTACAGTGGTGGTCAAGCAGGGCAAGGGTATCGTCGACAAGACCTATACCGATGCCTGGGCCTATTATTTCGGCGCCGCCTATAATATCAACGCCAACAACCGTCTGGAGCTCTATGCCCTGGGCGCCCCCCAGCGCCACGGCCAGAACACCAACAAGCAGAATATCGGTGTCTTCAACAAGGAATTTGCCCTCGGCCTTGAAGGCTATGATCCGGCGGCGGCCGCAAAGTATGTCGAATCGAGCTCCGGCGTGCTCTACAATCAGAACTGGAACAATGTGGATCCCTCCTATTCGGGACGCCAGTTCTACAACGGCAGGACGCATGAGCGTCAAACCGGCAATGTGCTCTATGAGCGGGAAAACTATTACCACAAACCGGTGGTCAATCTGAACTGGTTTTCCAAGCTCAGCGACAAGGCCGGTCTCTACTCGGTGGCCTATTATTCGGGCGGCCGCGGTGGTGGTTCGGGCACCTACGGCTCGGTCTCCAGCGACAAGACCCGGTTCCCCAATCCCAAGGACTGGAACGCCACTATCGCCAAGAACCGGGCCAGCACCACCGGCGCCTCGGGTGTGCTCCGCAACAGCACCAACAACCAGGACGCTTTCGGCCTCATCTCCAAGTTCAACTATGAATTCAGCAAGAATCTCAAGAGTGCGATCGGCGTGGATGTGCGCACCGCCGAAGTCAGCCACTTCCGCGAAATCCGCGACATGTTGGGCGGTGAGTACTATATCGACCTGAAGGCGGACAAAAAGAGCCCGCGCAGCGATTTCTGGAGCGCCGAGCAGACCAAACGCCGTCTGGGCGACAAGATCGATTACGACTTTACCAACACGATCAACTGGATGGGCCTCTACGGTCAGCTCGAGGCGACCATGGGCAAGCTCAGCGCCTACGGTACAGCCGGATGGTCGAGCGTAAAGTATGACCATACCAACCATTTCAAGAAGGATGCCGAAGGCAACGAGCTCTATCTGGAGAGCGACTGGATTGCCGGCATGCAGCTCAAGGGCGGCGCCAACTTCCGCATGACCGACAACCTCGATCTTTATGCCAATGTCGGCCATATCGCCAAGGTGCCCATCTTTGACAATGTTATTCTGGACGGCTCTTCCTCTCTGGCCAAGGATCCCCAGACTGAAAAGTTCCTCTCGATCGAGGGCGGCATCAATATGAATCTGCTGAGCAACACCCTCGCCGCCAAGTTGAACGTCTATCGCACCGCCTGGACGGATCGCGCCGTCACCCTGGCGACGATCGATGCTGCCGGTGATGAGGCCATCATCTTCCTGTCGGGTCTGGATCAGCTTCACCAGGGCGTCGAACTGGAACTGGCCTATCAGCCCTTCAAGCTGGCCCGTCTGGATGCAACTGTTGGCGTCGGCGACTGGGGCCACACCAGCGACGTCAGCGGCACCTACAAGGATTACTCCGGCGATGTCGAGAAGGAAAAATCCTACAACCTCTATCTCGACGGCCTCAAGGTCGGCGACCAGCCCCAGACCATGCTGGCCCTCAGCGCCAGTGTTTTCCCTCTCTCCGGGTTGACCATGGAGTTCACCGCCCGTCATTATCGCGATCATTACTCCTATTTCAATCCGCTCGGTCGCACCAGTTCGGCTGATCGCGCCCAGAGCTGGAAAGCGCCGGATTATACCCTGCTCGATGCCCATGCCTCCTACACATTGCCGGTGCGCGCGGGTGAAGCCAGGTTTGCGATCTATGCCCACCTCTTCAACCTGCTGGACGAGATCTACATCCAGGATGCAGTGGATAACAGCAGCTACAGCGCCTTTGGCGACAAGACCCACGCCGCTGATGACGCCGAGGTCTGGATGGGCTTTCCGCGCAATTTCAACATTGGAATTCAGGTCTCCTACTGAGACATTTCTTCGCACAAAAGCCCCCGCATGGGGGCTTTTGTGTTTCCGGGGGCGCGGCGCCGGAGCCAAAACCGTCAGGCTGCCGTGCCCGCCGGGAGGGGGCAACTTTTCGCTTGACTAAAAGCGTAAATATGGATACTTTTTCAGAATGAAAGAACTCTTTTATTTTATCATGCCCTGGGAACCCAGCGATATCCTGGTGGCGGGTCCGGCCGGCGCGGTGAGCCGAATCGATTTTCTGCGCGGCCGTACTCCGGAGGAGGCGCTGGCCTCCCTCTCGCCCGGCTGGTCCCCACGCCGGGAGCCCGCCTTCCTGCCCGGGCTGCAGGAGCAGCTGCGCCGCTATCTAGCCGGTGAACCGGTGGAATGGAAGATCCGGATCGAGCTGGCGGGGGGCACGGACTTTCAGCGCGCGGTCTGGCGGGAGCTGCAAAAGATCCCCTACGGCCGGACCGTAAGCTACGGGGAGATCGCCGCACGGCTGGGCAAGCCGGCGCCATGCGGGCGGTGGGTGGGGCCAACGGCGCTAACCCGCTGCCGATCATCATCCCCTGCCACCGTGTGGTGGCCGCTGCCGGCGGGCTCGGGGGTTACGGTGGCGGGCTCGATATTAAAAAAGCCCTGCTGCGGCTCGAGGGCGCAAGCCTTTGAACGGGAGGCCGGCGCCGCCCTACCACACCCTCTTCACCGGAGGCTTCTCCCCTTCCATGGTGATTGTGCAATGGGAGGAGAGCCTTCCGCCCCTGGCTGGGGAGTTGCAGACCGCCGTCGACGCGGCCTGGGAAGGGCTGAACCCCAATCCCCACTTCAACGGCCGTATCGCCCGGCTGGAGGAGTGGAGGATCCGGGATGGCGCGCTGCACCTGTGGCTGCGTCCGGTTGAGTACAAACATCTGCTCTACTCCAACGCCCATACGGGTGAGATCATCCGCCACTATGGCGAACACCAGCTGGCGCGAGCCCTCGGCATCAGCGCCGTGGTGGTAAGCGCAGAGGGGCAGATTTTGCTTATGGAACGCAGTGACCGGGTGGGCGAGTTTCCCGGCTGCTATGATCTTTTCGGCGGCCATATCGATCCCCCCGCCCAGGGGGAGATCCCCGATCCCTTTGCGAGCATGGAGAAGGAGCTGGATGAGGAGCTGGCTCTCCTCCCCGGCACGGCGTCGCTGAGCCTCTTCGGCTTGCTGCTGACAAGGGAGGCACGCAAACCCGAGCTGCTCTTCATCGCCCGCTGCGGCATGGAGAGCGAGGCGATGATGCGCGCGGCCCTTGGCGCGCGGGACCGGTATGAGTACAGGCGGCTACTGGCCATCCCGGCCGATGCCGAATCCGTCAGAGGATTTCTGCAGCGCCACCGGACGAAGCTCAGTCCTTCAGCCTTCGGGGGGCTTGAAATATTTGCAGCAATGAGATAGAGACTTTCACGAGGTATTGTTTTATGCAGAATGGCACAGACGCCGCCCCCGCCGCGGACAACAGAGACTACTCCTTCCCCAACGTCAACCGGGTGGCGATTGCCGGCAAGCTGATCCAGGATCCGCCCCTGCGCTGGACGACGCGGGGTGTGCCGGTCACCAATTTCGTCATTGTCACCTCGCCGGAGGCTGAAGCCGATTTGCCCGAGGGTACGGATCGCCCCCCCTGCTATATCAGCATTGTGGTATGGGCGCAGCAGGCGGTGCAGTGCAACAAGTTCCTGCGCAAGGGCAGCTCGGTCATGGTCATCGGCGAGCTGCAGTCGATGCCGAATCATGCCCCGGAGCGCAATTACTATCCTGTTCAGGTCAATGCCCAGTGGATCCAGTATCTGGAAAAGGGGACGGTCTCCCCGGACGATGCGGAGTATGGCAATCAGGGGCAGGGGGAGTTGGATGCCGGGCGGTAAAGGGGAGCTGGAACAGGAAAATGATCGGGCGCGCCCAGCAGGGGCGCGCTTTTTTTTTGGATCAGTATCCGAGCACGCTGCCGGCGCCGCCAAATTTCTCCAGCTTGATGTCGCTGAGGCTCGGCGACTTGACATTGATGCGGAAGTAGACGCGCTTGCCGCTGCCGCTGGGTACCCAATCGACCGAGGCCTCCCAGCAGTGCAGGTCGCGGTAGATGGTGCAGCGGTGATAGGAGATGATTCCCTTTTCGAGATCGACGTGGGCGCTGTAGCCGAGCCGCCACTTTTTGGTCAGGCTCAACTCGGCGCCGGAGATATCGAAGTAGTAGCGTTTGTTCGGCCGGTCCGGATTGGTTTTGTCGAAGAAAAAATTGAAGGTGGTGTTGAGCCGCCAGGGGATGCTCTGGTGGCCGAAAGCGCGATCGTCCTGGAAACGGCGGCCGCGGCGCAGCATGTTCTCCTCCTCGACGGTCAGATCATCGGCCCAGCGCAGGCTGTCCGCGCCCATCCCGGTCGTGTCGGAGAGGGTCTCCGTCTTTTGCTTCTTCTCGCCTTTGCCTTCGAAGCGAAGCGAAAAATTGAGATTAAAGGTGGTCATGCGCAGAAACTCGCCCTTTTCCCAGCCCTCGTCCTCGAAGAGATAGCGATTGACGCGGGTGGATCTGCTCTTGTCCCAGGCATAGAAAGAGTGGCCGGTGCTGGCGCTCAGGCTGAAATTGCGGGCGGGATTGGCCTGCCAGGAGGTGCGCAGGTCGGAGAGGCGGTACTGCTCGGCCCTGAAATTGTAGCTGGTGCTGAAATCCATATTGAAAAGGTCGATTTTCTTGACCTTCTCGCCGCTGCCCCGCTTCATCTGGAAGAGGTTGCGCACGCTCAGGCTCACCATCTGGCTGCCGCCGCTGCCGGTGGTTCCCCCGAAGCGGTCTCTTTTTACGGTTCTGCCGGAGGTGTCCTGGAGGTAGGTGTAATAGCCCCACGCCTTGGCGGAAAAATCGGGCCGGTAGCTGAACGAGAGGGAAGGAGTGACAACGTGTCGGATGGCCTGAATATCGCCGATGCCCGGTGCAACCACCCCATAGATCTTGGTGTTGGCCGAGGCGCTGTAGCTGAAGGTATGGCGCGCAGCCACTTTGTTCTCCTCATTATCCTCGATCGTTCCTGTGGCGGGATTGAGGGAGAAGGCGTGGACCCGGTCATAGAGGTCCTGGTCGATGCTGAGGGACTGGTTGATGGCGAGGAAGCCGAAATACTTGTTCGGGCTGCTCAGGGAGAGATCGAGCGAGTTCGCCAGCGAACGGTCTGTATCGACCTTGATGGTGGTATCACCGCCCGCCATGGAGAGGGACTCTCTGCGGGCGTTGAGGAAATTGGAGCCGTAGGAGAGATAGAGATTGTGATACCAGCGGGCGTTCCGGCGGCTGCCGGCGCCGGTTTTTTTGCCGGGCTTGAAGAGCTGGGTCTGGCTTTTGCGCAGGGAGATCTGCGGCAGGGTGGTCTGGGTGACATCGTCCTGCAGGTCGTGAACCTGGGAAAAGTTGGCGCTGAGGCTGATTTTCTGTTCCGGCCAGTATTTACTCCAGGTGGCATTGGAACGCAACTCGCGGGTCAGTCGGGTATAGAGATTAATGCTGAGGTCTTTGTAATAGCTGTTGTCGCTGATGAAATAGCCGCTGGCGCTGAAGCGGGAGGTGGGGCTGAACTCCTGGCTGTGCCGGACGGTCAGGTCCCAGCGGCGGTCGGTATAGCCGCTGGAAAAGTTTTTGCGGGTGAAGGAGCCCTCGATGGCGCCGTTGAGCCGGTAGCGGAGGGCATAATTGGTGCCCAGTTCCATCAGCCAGCCCGATTTTTCGAAATAGTCGACGGTAGCCCTGGCGTCGAAATAGTCGTTGGGCGCCCAATAATAGCCGAGGCCGCGGAGGTGGCGGCCCTCCTGGAGACTTTCGCCGTAGCGCGGGATGATCACCCCGGAGTGGCGGCCGGTGCGGGTCTCGAAGAAGGCGAAGGGCAGGGCGGCGACCGGGATATGGCCGAGATAAAGGACAATGGGTTTGGCGATGACGCGCTCATTGACAATCATCTTGAGGCGTCGCGCCTTGAAGTGAAAATGGGGATTGCTGTCCAGGTCGCAGGTGGTATAGATGGAGTTGGAGACGTTGAAGGTCTTTTCGCCGACCAGCTTGATCTGTTCGCCGACATAGCGGCCGTCCTCGAAAGCGGTGCGGCCGCGGACAACGCGTCCCCGTTCGGTCTTGTAGTTGTAGACCATCTGGTCACCGGTCATCTCGGAGCCGCTTTGCACCAGGACGGGGCGATCCTTGATGATCAGCTGCCGGGAAGAGTCGGTGCCGGAGTGATTGACCACCCAGGCGCTGTCCGGCAGCCCCTCGGCGGTCAGGGTCTCGGCATCCCAGTCCACGGTGATCTTGCCGGCCTTGAGGGTCATATCCTTGTAGCGGACCTGGGCGTCGCCGATGAAATAGCTCTTGCGGGCCGAGACATCGTTATCGA
>ERZ795031.2361-NODE-2361-length-18102-cov-12.240816_pt1 | contig 18102 bp, 13 predicted proteins | sample MGYA00375123_ERZ795031 | MGnify/ENA primary metagenome ERZ795031 (study PRJEB30166, sample SAMN05720159) | activated sludge metagenome | isolation source: anaerobic digester from wastewater treatment plant | place: USA | collected 2015-04-21 ... | reverse complement strand
CGCCCGCCCGAACTGGCTGAAATCGGCGTCAGGGAATTCCGGGAAGTGTTTTTCAAACCGTACCGGATAATCTATCGAGTGTTCCCGGATCAGATTGTCGTGATGCTTGTTTCGGATGGCCGCCGTGACATGAGGACCCTGCTGTCGCGCAGGATGCTGGCGCCCTAGAACTGCAGGTCGCGTTCACCCTTTTCGATTCTTTCCAGGCGGGCAATCAATTCGGTCTTCTGGTCACCTTCAGGCATCTTCGCCAATTCGTCGGCGATCAGCTTTTCGCCCTTTTCCTTCACTTCCGGGGACGCGTAATCGACGATGTATTCCTTTAACGTCATCAACGCGTTCGGGGTGCAGAACCGCTTGATGAAACCGGGAATCGCGAATTCCATGAAATGCTCGCCGGTGCGGCCCTTGCGATAGCACGCGGTGCACCACGACGGGATCTCGTTCATGTCGGTCAACTCGCCGACGACCTCGTCCAGCGAGCGGCAGTCGCCGATGCGGAACTGCTCTTTCTTAAGGTCCTGTTCTTCGTCTGCACATGAATAGGCTCCGATGCCGATCCGCGTGCCGGCGTCGATCTGGCTGCATCCGAAATCGATCAACTCGCGCCGCAGCTTGGCTGGTTCACGCGCCGTAAGGATCATGCCGACGTACGGGACCGACAGGCGCAGTATCGCAATCAGGCGCTTGAAGTCGTGATCGGAAACGGCCCACTGCGGGTCGAACGCGCGGTTGCTGGCATCCTTGATGCGCGGGAAGCTGAAAGTGTGCGGGCCGACGTGATAACGCTCTTCCAGGTGGATGGTGTGCGCCAGCATCCCCAGTGCCTCGAAACGCCAGTCGTAAAGGCCGAAAAGTGCCCCGATGCCGACGTCGTCGCAGCCGCCTTCCATGGCACGATCCTGGCCGTACAGGCGCCACAGGAAATCGGACTTCGGCCCATGCGGGTGCATCACCTTGTATGTCGGCAGATGGTACGTTTCCTGGAAGATCTGGTACGTGCCGATGCCGACCTTTTTCATCTTCCGATAGCCTTCCACGTCCAGCGGGATGCAGTTCATGTTGACGCGCCGGATCTCGCCGTTCTTGTTCTTGGTCGAGTAGATGACCTCGACGGTGTGCGCCAGCACGTCCACGTCGTAATCGGGATGCTCGCCGAAATCGACGACAAGGCGCTTGTGACCCTTGTCAATCAGCGCCGTCACCTCGGCCCGCAGTTCGTCGTCGGTCAACGTACGCCGGACGACATCCTTGTTGGCCGCGCGGAACCCGCAGTACAGGCACGAATTGACACACTTGTTGCCGACATAAAGCGGCGCGAACAGCACAATGCGGTTTCCATACACGGTCTTCTTCAGCGTCCGAGCCGCCTGGAACATCTCTTCCTGAAGGTCGGGATCCGTCACCGAAAGCAGCGCCGCCATCTCGTCAAGTTCCAGGCGCTTCTTGTCCATGGACTTCGCCAGGATGCGGCGGACCTCATCGGCCATGGCCGGGGGTCGCTTCAGCAACTCCTCGATATACTCTGTCGGGATGAAATTTGTCAGGCCGGTACTGTCGGGACGGATCATCATCAATCTCCCTGGAGGCGAGGTTTCGCCATAAGCGACTTCACCTGTACGCCCGGGAGTTTTCCGATTTTGCCGGTCAGGGCGCTCATGCGCTCGACAGAGGTGTCGGTGATAAGCGTTATGATGCTTACGCCGCGATCGTGATGGGGCAGGCCCATGCGGCCGATGACCTCGTCGCCGAACTGGGATATCAGTTCATTGATGGTCGCGACCGGCGTAACCTGCGGATCCAGGATGATCGAAACGGTACCGAGCCTCTTTTCCACCGGAAACTCCCGTGAATCAGAAATGCCATGGGAATAGTAGGTCGTTTGCAGGCCAGGCGCAAGCCGCGGCGTGAATCCGCCTTGTTATTCGGCGGGTTCGGAAATGGGCACTTCAATGGTGTGAAGCAGTTCGTTATCGACACTGACGATGCGAATCACCATCCTGTCGCAGCCGGTCTCGACGATCCCGAACGCGTGCTTGCCATACAGCCTGAACCAGGGTTCGAACCAGCCTTCCGGGGCCGGGCAGGCCTGATCATCTTCGGTCGCCGCATCAAGCCCGCCGCCGACGCCGCCGATGATGAACGTGTTGACGCCATCGACCACACCGTACTCGACGCCGTGCATGTGCCCGTGAAACGACGCCTGGACACCGGCGTCGCGAAGCATCGGGATCATCGCCGTCTGAAGGCACTGCTCTCCGTTGTAATCGCAACCCGGCCACTCGATCACCCAGGCCGGCTGATGAATGAAGAACAGCTTCCACGTGGCCGTTCCAAAATCGCGCGACTCAAAGCGCTGGCGGAAGAACCCGACCTCGCCCCAGTCCGAATCCGGCATTGAAATATAGAAATCCCGCACCCATCCGCCCCCAATCCACATGTTGCCGATGCGCCGATCCCAGTATGCCTCGGCCATTCCCGACTTGACGTCGTACGGATCCGTGCTTCCCTGGGGAAGTACGAACGATTCAAAGAACTTGACCACGTTCTTGTCGTCGTGGTTGCCGGGAACGGCCCACAGGTTCACTCGACTCGCAAGAGACCTGACCCCGTCGAAGTACTGGGTGTACTCTTCCGGCAGTGCTTCATGGGCGACATCACCGACACAGATTCCGAACTCCACACCCTCGGCCAACGCAATTTCCGACATCTTTTGAAGGGTTTCCACCGTGTTATGGGCGTCGGCATAGACCAGGAACTTCATCCTGCGCGGCACATCCGGCATAGTCCTGAATGTCAGATCGACGGTTCTTGTTTCACCGACGCCGGCCGAATAGGTGACCTCCGTGTCCGATGGAAGGCCCGACAGCCTTACTTCATACTGCCCGTTCGCGTCGGCCAGGCCACATTCCGTGCCCGACCGGTCGCCCACCGACCAGTTGACGCAACCCTGCTGGTCGGTTCTTTCGGCCACCATCCAGACGATTGTCGCCCCGTCGCGATCAGCCATCTGGATGAACGGGCCGCGCATGAAGGTGTCGTCTTCAATCTTCGTCCATGGCGCGACGGCATCCTGAACCTGGCAACCGTCGGGCCATTCGAATTCATGCACGTCGGCGACAACTTCGGAATCGGCATCGGCCGAATCGCAGTCCATGGCGCAAACATCTTCATCGTCAACGACATCCGCGTCGTGAACGACGGAATCGGAATCACCGCCATCGGGAACGACCGCCGAATCGGGCGCGACATCAATCCCCCGATCATCGGTCGAGTCCTGCCGCGGCACATCGATTCCCGCATCGCCGCCCGCATCGCTGACGATATCGCCGCCCAGGTCCGGAACTGACGATCCACCGCCGCATCCGGGCGTGAAAGGCGCCACAAAAAGCAATCCGACAAGAATCACGAACCGGACTTCAAATTCGCGCAATTTCAAAAACCTCGAAAGGGAAACCAGGCTGAAGCCATTATCCATATCACCACCGGTCTGACAACCGCAGGTTGTTTGCCGGGTGATTGCCTGACACCGGGAGCATGGTATAACTTGATGGACTTTTCAGGTCGTGCAGATGAAGGTTTTTCCAGGAGCGATCGTGCCGACGCTTGCCGGGATCATTGTCATAAGTGGATGCGGGGGCGCGGGCGACACGTCCGATGAACTCCTGCCGCCGGGAACCCAGACGACACATCTGGAAACGTACCGTCCACAGCTTCATTACACGCCGGCGTACGGGTGGATGAACGACCCGAACGGCCTGATATGGCACCGCGGAACCTGGCACATGTACCACCAGTATATTCCGGGCGAGTACGTCATCGACCGGATGAACTGGGGCCATGCCACAAGCACGGATCTGGTCCGCTGGGAATACCGGCCGGTCGCCATATCCACGAACCCCGAACTCGGCATGGCATATTCGGGGTCGGCCATCGCGGATCCGGACAACACAACCGGCCTTTGCACCGGCGACCCGGCTGACTGCATACTGGCGTTTTTCACGCACAGCCTGATGCTGGGCGGCGACCAGAAGCAGAGCCTGGCGGCAAGCAGCGACGGCGGCCTGACGTTCGTGGAATACGGCGACAACCCGATCATGGCGAATCCAGGCAAAACCAATTTCCGTGACCCGAAGGTATTCATGTTTGACGAATCGCAGGCCAGCGCGCGCACAAGCCGCATCGGGCCTGTCGCGACGCAATGGAACATGGTGCTGGCCCAGGGTAAACAGATTGGCCTTTATGTATCGGGGAACCTGATCGAATGGCAGCCCCTTTCGACGATCGACAACAACCCGGACTGGACTGGCGGAGTCTGGGAGTGTCCGGATTTATTCAGGATGCCGGTTCAAAATGAGCCCGGCGCTTTCAAGTGGGTTCTGATTACAAGCGTGTTCGACGGGGCGCCCTGGGACGGCTCCGGCGTCATGTACTTCACCGGTGATTTCGACGGGACCACGTTCACGCCCGATGACCCGGATCTTATGCCGCGCTGGCTGGATCACGGACCGGACTTCTACGCGGCGCAGACGTTTGCGAACGTGCCCGACAGCGACGGGCGGCGCATCCTGATTGCCTGGATGAACAACTGGAAGTACGCGATGGGCATCCCCGCGATGCCGTGGCAGGGCGCGATGGCGATTCCCAGGCAGTTGAACCTGGTCAGGGACGGCGACGGGACCCTGACACTGACCCAGGCGCCCGTGAGCGAGTTCAAGTCGCTGCGCAGGGGGCGCGTCGTCGAATTGACGGACATCACCTCCGGATCGGCCGCCCTGCCCGTTCATTCTTCGGACACCGGCATGTACGAAATCGATATAACGGCCCCGCGCTGGGACAAGTGGTCGATCGGCATTGCCTCGATGACCGCCCTGATGCAGCCGGACGGCGCCGAAATGGACCCGATGCCGATAACCGAAAACGCCCGGGTCGAGATCGGCATCGACAACGGCATCCTTTCGATTGACCGCACCGGCGCGATTTGCGACGAATGCCCAGCTTCCATGGAGCGGATTTTCACGGCCATTCTGGAAACAGGGTTGTACGGGGACGGTACCGCGCTTTCGCCGCATAAAGCCGGCCTGATTCAGGCTGACTACCTTGTCACTCTGAAGATCATCGTCGATCGTTCAGGCGTCGAGGTCTTCGCGGACGACGGCCGCACGACCATGACCGCCCAGGCGTTCCTTCCCGGCCCAGCGTTCACAATCACGCTTGAAGCACCGGAAGCCACGCCGGATCGCCCGGTCATCTTCGACAGCATCGACTTGTACGAACTGTTTTCGATCTGGGCGGTGTCCTGAGTTCCCGTCATCGGCTGACCGACCCGCAGACCCCTTGACATCGATGCCGCGCAACCAAACCATGACAAAAGCAGTCCTGATTTGACAACTCTGAAATTGAGGAATTTGAAATGAACAATACAAACGAAAACCCGATTGTTTATGGTGTTGCACCGCTGGTTGGCCGCATTCTGCTTGGCGTGCTTTTCCTGATGGCGGGCATCGGAAAGATATCCGGCTGGGAAGGAACCGCCGGATATATGGCTTCTGTCGGCATGCCCTTTGTCCCGCTGTTCCTGTTCGGCGCGATCGTCCTGGAGGTCGGCGGCGGCCTGAGCCTTCTGCTTGGCTTGAAGGCCCGTCTGGGCGGACTGCTCCTGGCCATGTTCCTGGTTCCCACCACCTTGATTTTCCACGCCTTCTGGAATCTTGAAGGCCAGGAACGGTACATGCAGATGCTGATGTTCAACAAGAACCTGGCGATCATCGGCGGCCTGCTGTACGTAGCGGTGTTCGGTGCGGGAAAATTCAGCCTGGACAACCTGGTCTGCCCGTTGCGGAAGAAAAAGTGACCGTCGTCATGCCTTGCGGGCGACGACGACGACAAAGCCGCCCAGACGTCCGAACGGCGTGCGGCTGACGATGGCATCCTGAAACCCAAGTGCCCGATCCAGAACAGGAATCTTCATGAAAACGGCCGCGGGAATAACCGTTCGAATGCCACGGACGCGGATGATTTCCATGCCTTGCGGAAAGTACGATTCTGCTTGGGAAATCGAATCGTAACGGGTGAATACGTCGGTATCGACAACACCCGCCCCGATTTCGGAAGGCTTCTTGGCGAACTTGATAAGCGACCTGATGCTGTGGCGGTTGTAAAACTCGGCCGCAACGATTCCACCTGGGCGCACCACCCGGCACATCTCGGACATCGCGGCCTGGATGTTTTCAATGTGGGCAAGCACCTTGAAACTGACCGCCGCGTCGAACGATGCGTCGGCAAAAGGCAACTTCGTCGCATCGGCCTGCATGACGTTCAGTCCGCGTTCGCGTGCCTTTTCCAGCATTCCCGCCGACAGGTCAACACCGGTCACGTGACGTGCAATCGGCGCGATGCGCGTCATCATCAGCCCGGTTCCGCAACCGACTTCCAGCACGTCGCGACCGCGAATCAGGTCCGAGATTGTGTCAATTTCGGCACGATCCAGCCACGCGTGATATCCGTGGTGCCGCTCCTTTTCGTAACCCTTTGACATCACGTCGTAATAACTTTGATTTTCCATTTGCCCCCGTCAGCCCGCCAGCCTTCTGTAGATCACCGCGTGGGCCTGCGCCATGGCCTGGGCACCATGATTGGCAAGCACGTATCGCCGTCCCGCCTTTGCAAGGGTATCGCAGTTTCCACCGGATCCGAAAACGCCTTCCACGGCATCGGCCAGGGCCCGCGGATCCCCCGGCGTCACCCCGGCCGCCGCCCCGCAGGCCACAAGTTCGTCCATCGGCGTCCCGGTACCCACGATTGCCGGCACCCCCGCCGACAGTCCTTCAAGCACGACCAGCGGAATGTCGGTCTTCGCGTATGTCGTTTCAACCGGAAGAACCTGGCAATCGACACACGAAAGCAGATCCCGGAAATTGCCGACCTGCCCCATGAAGCGAACCCTGCCCGCCGATGCCTCGACAGCCAGGTCGGCTTCAATCCTCTTAAGCACCCTTGACGCGGCCGGCGTCTTCGGGCGGCACGCAAACACGAAGACGGCCCGCATGCGATCCGCAAGCATCCTTACCGCGGCGGCGGTCACGGTCGCGCCGGTTGAGAATTCCAGATCCCCGGCATAAAGGATTATCCGTCCGTCGGGCGGCAGGCCGAACCCGGTGCGAAGGAACCGACGGTGCGCTTCCCCGATGGGCTCAATCGGCTCGATTCCCGGGCGGATGTGGACGACATCGGACGACAGACCGCGGGCTGCCACGATATCGGCCACCCGACGACGGGCGTGTTCGGACCAGACGACGACCGTATCGGCAAAAATTCCCTCGACCAGATCACGATCCTTCATCGGAAGGCTCATGATCGTCTGGATCATGTGCACCCCGCGATGCCTGCGGGCAACAAGACGGGCCGCCATCGACGTCGGACGGTTCGGCGAAAAGAAGAAATGGACTACCGGTGGCGTCGCGCGGCCCATCAAGCGGGCCATCAGCCGAAGCTTGTCACCGCCAGGCACCGAAAATGCATGGCCGGAGGCATATACCTCCTCGGAGACGACGTTGGGCAGGTCAAGCGGCTGCCCGGCAGGCACCATGACCGAAATCCGCAAGTCAGCAAGGTTCTTCGCGACAAGGTAGGGAAGCAGGCGGCCTGAATCGGCCCATGGGGCCGCAAGAGGCTTGGTGACAAAGAGGATTCCGGGTGCCTTCAAGAAGTCACCTCGTTTCGCCCCACAAAGTCGCCCCCGCCGCCCTGGCGCCGGCCGTGATGACCTCGATGGCCGACTTGATTTCGTCGTCCGAAAGCGTGCGATCAGCGGCCTGGAACACGATGCGATACGTCATGCTCTTGAAACCGTCCGGAATCGGCTTTCCGACATAGACGTCAACCAGTTCAACGGCCGCCAGGAATGGCCCGCCGCCCTGGACGATGGCGCCTTCCAGCACCGACGCGAACGTCCGTTCCGGGACAATCAGGGAAAGATCAATCTGGCTTGAAGGGAAGCGCGGGATGCTGCTGAACTTCGCGCCCTGACGCGGGCAATCAAGCAGGGCCTCGAGGTCGAAATCCACGTAAACCGCGCCGCCAAGGACGTCAAGGCCACGCATGACGGCCGGGTGCACGCATGTCGCATACCCGACAAACCTGTCCGCAATCCTTATCGCAAGCGATGCCGACGGATGAAGCCACGGGAAGGCCGGCTGGTCCGGAATCCCGGACAACGGCTCGGACATGGTCACCGCCTTGAATCCGTGCATCTGCGTGAACCGCTCGACGACGCCGCGCATCTGGCGGAAAAGATCCTCGAGCTGACGCGGCTTTCTGGCCAGTCGATTGAATGCCAGGATACCGATATGGTAACCCTGGGTCGGAATGCCGTCCTTGTCGTGGGTCGCAGAAAAGACGCGACCAACTTCAAACATCTGGAATTCGTTGAAGTTCTTGGAATTCAGCTCCATCGCATCCAGCATATTCGGCGCCAGTTGGGTACGAAGGGTGGCGAAATCGGCAGAAATCGGGTTCTTGATTCGCACCGGGTCGGCCGGGGAAAAACCGATCCTTTTCAAGATGTCCTGGCTGTCGAACGAATAGCGCTCGATCTCGTCCAGCCCGCAGTCACCGGCAAGAATGTGCTTGCTGCGGTATATGAACGCGCGGCGCTCGACCCGTGGAACCAGGCTTACGACGGCCTTCGGCTGAACCGGCACGATGTTGTCGTACCCGACGAAACGGCCGACCTCTTCAAGCAGGTCCTCGGCGATCGAAACGTCCTTGGTCGCCCTCCATGACGGAACGGTGACCATGAAATTCCCATCGGGCCTGATATCGACGACGAACCCAAGCCTGGTAAGGATGCCCAGGGTCGTGTCGGAGCTGACCGCCGCCCCGAGACGGCGCGAGATGAATGAGGGATCCAGCTTCAACCGGACAGGTTTCGTGCTGAAATTCGCCACATCGTAAAGTCGGGACGACGGGGCCGCGCCAGGACTGACCATGGCAAGCATCTTCACGAACATCGACATCGCCTGGGCTGCCGCCCGCGGATCCAGGCTCTTTTCAAACCGTGCCGACGAATCCGTTCGAATGTTGTGGCGGACCGAAGTCCTGCGAACCCTGCCTGGATGGAAAGTCGCGCATTCGATGAAAAGCGTTGACGTATCGTCAAGGACTTCGCTGTTTTCCCCGCCCATGACACCGGCAAGCGCCACGCCGCGCGAAGCGTCCGCAATCAGCAGATCCTCGGCCGACAGGACGTGATCCTGACCGTCCAGCGTCCTGAAAGGTTCGCCCTCGGCCGCGCGACGGACGATGATGGTGTCGCCGCCGACGTTCCGGCGGTCAAATGCGTGCATCGGCTCGCCGACGGCGCACATGATGTAATTGGTAAGATCGACGACGTTGTTGATCGGACGATGTCCGACCGCCCGCAGCCGATGCCGGATCCAGAATGGCGACCGTGCAATCCCGACGCCGTCGAAGCACATGCCTATGTACCTGGGACAATCAATCGGCTCATCGACACGCACTGTCATCAGATCCGCCTGGCCCTGGGGGATCGTCTCGTCAAGCGGCTTCAGGGTACGGCCAGTCATGGCGGCCACTTCCCTGGCAACGCCGTAGTGTCCCCACAGGTCGGGGCGGTGTGTGATCGACTTGTTATCGACTTCGAAAACGGTGTCCCTGACGGGAATGGTGTCAACCAGCCTGGCACCCGGCACGCTGTCGGCCGGAAGCTCCATGATGCCGCCGTGATCGTCCGAAATGCCCATTTCCTTTTCGGACAGGGCGACCAGGGCACTCGCGACGCCCCGGACTTCAACCGCCCTGACCTCGACTCCGCCTGGAAGGACAACACCAGGAAGGGCAATCGGCACCAGGATGCCGGCCTTGACGTTCGGCGCCCCGGAAACGCCCGAGACCACGCCTCCGGCGGCCCCGACGTCAACATCGATCAGCTTCAGCTTGGCCGAATCGGGGTGATCCGCGACATTAACGATACGGCCGACGACAACGCCTTCAAGACCTTCACCGACCTGTTCGACGCCTTCGAGTTCGGCGACGGTCATGGTGAACCTGCCGGCAACGGTCATCGGATCGATGCCGGACAAATCGACATAATCGGAAAGCCAGTTCCAGGAATACTTCATATTCAGTCCCCACGGGCCGCCGGTGGCCCGGAATCGTTCAGAACTGCCGCACGAAACGCAGATCGCCCGACATCAGCCAGCGGATGTCGTCAATCTCGTAACGCATCATGACAAGGCGCGAAAGACCAAGCCCGAACGCCCAGCCTTCCCATTCGGCCGGATCAAGGCCGCCCGCCCTGATGACGTTGGGATGGATCAGGCCACATGGCATCAGTTCAACCCAGCCGCTGCGCTTGCAGACCGGACAACCGGAACCCCCGCAGACCATGCACTGGATATCCAGTTCGAAGCCCGGTTCGACGAACGGGAAGAAACCGGGCCGCAGACGGACCACCACCTGGCGGCCGAACACGCCGGAAAGCAGCGTCATCATTGACGAAATCAGGTTGGCAACCGAAACCGAACGGTCGATCATGATGCCTTCGACCTGGTTGAAAGTGTGCTCGTGACACGCGTCGGTCGCCTCGCAACGGAATACGCGGCCGGGGAAGATGGCCTTGAATGGCGGCGCAAATTCGCGCATCGCCCGAACCTGGCCGGGTGAAGTGTGCGTCCGCAGCAGGTTGCCGTCCGTCAGGTAGAAAGTGTCCTGGGTGTCGCGCGCCGGATGATCCGACGGGATATTCAGGCCGTCGAAATTGAAGAATTCACTCTCGGCCTCGGGATAATCCAGGGTGAAGAAACCCATCCTCTCGAAGACATCGACAACCTGCTCGGTCACCATCGTCAGCGGGTGCAGGTGGCCGGATCGGGCCCTGATGCCCGGCATGGACGTATCGATGAAAAGCGACGCGGCCTGCTGCTGGATTTCGCTGGCCGCAACGGTGACCGTGCGCTCGGCGATTGCCGTCTGGATCTCGTTCTTCAGGATATTCAGGTCGCGGCCGGCATTCTTGCGTTCTTCCGGCGCCAGGGTTCCAAGGGTCTTCAGTCGTTCGGTGATCAAGCCCTTCTTGCCGAGCCAATGCACCTCGACTTCCTTCAGGGCCGCCGTCGTCGTCGCCTGGGCTATCTGCGCAAGCGCTTCATTTTTCAGTTCTTCCATGGATTTACCAGTCCTTGCACTATCAAGGAAAACCGGCGGCCCTTTTACCACTAAAGGGTCGCTTTGTCGAGACGGGACAAGGATTTTCAGGCCTGAAATCACTCAAGATAATCGGCGGGCGACGACGACGGCGCAAGAAGCTGTTTCATGCGACGCGTCAATCCTGCTATCATCCGCGCGGTCGCTTTTCCCTGTGACAGGCGACTAACCTGATTCCGGCAATTTTGGGGGCAGACAATGAAAAGACTTTTATCTTCAGTGACTTTGATTGCATTCGCAGCCGCCATGGCCACATCGGGCGTCATGGGATGCGGGGATTCCGAAACGCCAGTAAGCGACACCACGGATGATTCGACGATGCCGGAAGACGTTGCCGACGACTCCACGGCGCCGGAAGACGTCGCCGGCGATGTTGCGCATCAGACTGATGCGACGGGCGACGCGGCAACCGACGCCGTGATTCCGCCCGCCGTCACAAGATTCGTCTTCGTTTCCGACATCCACTTCAGAACCGTCGAAGGACAGGAAAAACATTCGAAGGATATCGGCGACCTGATTCCCATGATCAATGCGCTTTCGGGCGACTATGACATCCTGGTCACGGGCGGCGACAATTTCGACCACGTTCTTCCCGCGTGGGACGAAAAACCGCTTGAAAGCCCGATGGCATGGTTCGTCGAGGAAATGGACAAGTTGACGATGCCCTGGGTCGCGGCAATTGGAAACCACGAATTTTACGACTATTTCGGGGACGTTCCGACGCTGACGACCGACGGCGCCAGGCGCGGTCAGGCATTCTCGACGGTAATGGGACACCCGCTTTACTTCACGACCGAAATCAACGGGGTCAAGCTGATCGTGCTGGACTCGATGGAAGACGGTTCGTGGGGCGAGACGCACGGGCTGATGGGAAAATTCTCCCAGACCCAGCTCGACTGGCTGCGTGCCGAACTTGCCCAGGGCAAGCCTTCTTTCCTGTTCTTCCACCATCCGCCGAGTTCGCTGTCACCCAACGCTCCCGGCGGTCAGCTCTGCTCGGTCGTCGAGGAATACCCGGGGGTGGTCAAGTCCATATTCACCGGGCACACCCACGGATTCTGGAGGGGCGATTACTGCGGCGCGCCGTACTACGTTGTCGAGGATTACCACAGCCAGGTGAACCTCTGGTATGAAATCGAATACGACGCCGGAACGGACACCGTGACCATCCGGAACCAGGAATATATCGACTTCCCGGAAATGCCCGAATTCACATGCGAACCTGGCGAAAGCACGATTGCCGACCACGAACTGGCAATCGGAACGGTTCAGAAACTGGACGTCACGAACGGCGTGTCCGACGCCGAAGGCCTTGGCGAGATGCTTGGCGAGGGGCTGGCCCAGATTCCATTCGTGATTTCGTTTGACGGATACGAAGACGGCACCGGTTACGCCAGCAGAATGACCATCGCCTCTCGCTGGGAAATCGACAACTTCCTGACTTACGTCGCGGGCTCCCCATGTGTCGAGATGGGCATCCACTGGAAGGGCGGCGAGCCGTGCTTCGAAGCGGGACCGTTCAACATCCAGGCGCAGTTGATATCTTTCCTTTCGTCCGTGTCGGAAGATCCGGTCAATCCGGATTGGAAGGCCAACCTGGACATCAGGAACATGGTTTTCGAAGGATGCATCAGGAACGACGATAACGGCATCCCGGTGATCGCCGACGGCCTGGTGTACGCGACAATACTGCGCGACCCGACCATAGCCGACCTGTCGAGGATCCTGGTTGATGAATACTGCGCGGGCCGCATCGAAGGATGCACCCCCGGTGCCGATTCGCTGCCTGCCTGTCCGGGAACCCTTGACGTGGGCACGTACGAATCGATCTTTGCCGACATAAGGTACAGTTGCGACGTCCAGGTGATGGGCTTCGGGCTTGTTTCACTGATCGACATGCTTGCGACACTGCCGGACGAGACACACGTAACAGGCCAGATTTCGACGTCCGTGATAACGATCAGCGACACTCCCGAAGAAGGCGGCCAGGCCAGCAGCGACCTGTTCAACGCCGAACCGGGCCACAACTGCGCCATCACCGACTGAAGTCCACCCAGGACGCCGGACGGAGTTTGACGCAAACGGGCGAATTTTCATTCGCCCGTACAGATCAAAAGGTGACATACGCCCGGTTCGGGTTTTGCATCGGCGGGTTGAATGCACCAGCGAATTTTTGACGCACTTTGACACTACACAGCAATCAAGCTTCTGCCTACAATGCCGCGGTCTCTTTTGTGGTTCTGTTTCATGAACTGCCGAACAAGAATTGCGATACCGACGATTGCGACACTGATTCTTGCGGCCGGGTGCGCCGAAACGCCCGCGCCCTGCCCCGAATGCGCCGTGCCGGTCGAGTGGACCGTGGCGATTTCACCGACGGCGCCCGAGGCGGTGAAGCTGGCCGCCGACGACGTGGTCAAGTACCTTGGCCTGATGGGACGCAGCGCGGTCCTGGACGACGCGAACGACAGCACGAAATGCCGCGACGGCGTGGGTCGCGTCGTATTCATTGGCGATGGCATCGGTGAAGCGGTTTTCGACACGGAAGCGCCGACCGACCAGACCTTCCGCTTTCAGGAAACGTGGTGCGGCAGCGGCATCCTGATCGAACTGTCCGGCGGCGGGCTGCTTGGACGCCAGTACGCGGCGTACGACTGGCTGCACGGCCTTGGCATCAGGTTCTTCCACCCCGAACAGGAGTACGTTCCGGCCGAAATGGCAAAGCCGGCAGAACCGGCCTTCCGCGAATTCACGCCGGCGTTCAAGTACCGCAGCGTTTCGCTTCACCTGACCCACCCGCTTGAGATGGGCGACATCTTCACGCTTGGCAAGGCGGAGCATCTTTCCGACGGCATCAACTATATCGACTGGTGCGTGAAGAACCTGGCTTCCGACGGTCGCGGCGGCATCCCGGTTGAAGGGTACGAACAGTACGGGATCATGCGCGGGTTCACGACCAGCGCCGGATTCCGCCTTTACGGCATGCAGCAGGGAAACCACGGACTGATCGACCCGGACGACCCTCGCCCGGCCGACCAGCAGATAACGGACAAGATTACGGAATTGATGGGCACCGACCCGGACAACTACCCGGACTTCTTCAGCTTCAACTTCGACCCGACCGAATTCACCGAGATGGACGACCAGCTTGTTGTTCACCAGATGACGGTGATCGCCGACTTCATCGACCAGAACTACCCGGGCGTCCAGATCGTCACGACGAACCACGGCACGTACGGCGAACCGACCGCCCATTACGGGGTCAGGTACTTCAACCTGCCGCAGTTCGCCCCGGAATCGATTGGCGTAAAGTGCCACACCTTGATGTTCTATGACCTGGAAAGACCTGCCCCCGTTTATGGGAACACCGACTTCCATTTCCTGTATGACTTCATGGAGCAGGAATACCAGAAGCGGCAGTTGTGGTACTTCCCCGAGTCAGCCTGGTGGCTGACTTTCGACAACCAGCTTCCGCTGTACCTGCCGATCACGATCGAGGCGCGCGACCGCGACATCCAGAAGCTGAAGCACATGCTGTCGGGCAAGCTGGTCGGCCACCACGTGTTCGGGACCGGCCACGAATGGGGCTACTGGCAGAACGAATACTGCAGTTTCAGGATGTCCGCTGACACCGACTACCGCTGGACCGACTGCCTTGAAGACATCACGATGCCGATGGGCACGGCCGCGGGCGAAGTCCGGGCCGTCATGGAAGACGTCGTGGCCATGCAGGAAAACGAGATGATCTATGGCCACATCCTGCGTTACCTGGTCGGGACCGACCCGGAAACCGAGGCCGCCGCTTCGATTGGGGTCGTTTTCCACGAGCTTCCGCCGCCACCGAAGGCGATCATGAACTGGACGAAGGAAGAAGCCGAATCGTGGCAGGCGGTCGAGGCTGCCGAACTGGCAACCATGGTTGCCGGCTATGAAGCGCTGGTCGCAAGGCTCGAAGCGGTTCGGGCGGACGTGCCCGGGCCGGCGGCGCCCTTCTTCGACGAGATCCTTGACGGAATCAAGGTCACCGGCCTGCGCGCGAAGCACCAGTTGCTGGTTTACGGCGCCGTCGTGAAGTTCCGCCTTGCGCAGTTGAACCTTGACGAAGCGATGCAGACGGCCGCCAGGGCCGACCTTGAAGCCGCCATACAGGTCACCGCGGACGCAAAGGCGGTGATCGCCGCCCGCGAGCAGCAGTTCAGGTACCAGCCGCTTGCTCGTTCAATCGGCGGCGGGGAAAACTGCGACCAGGACGAAAACTGGACGACTTACGGCTTCCGCGTCCACTGCCGCACGCACAACGCTTACTACTGGACCCGCATCGACGAACTGGCGGCCGAGGTCATCCTGAGCACCAGCCAGGCCGTGTCGCTGCAGGACGCGTTCCTGACGGTCAACCAGAATTTCCAGGTCGCCGTGACCGATGCGGCGGTCGGCGCCGTCGATATCGATTTCGGCGACGGATCGGCAGTCCAGAACGGCACTTCCTTCACCCACGCCTATGCGACGACCGGGACATACAGAATTCATGTTTCGGGCAGCAGGGACGGGACCGAATTCACATGGTCGGCCGACGTTGTTGCCGTCGAATCGAAGACGATGACCGAATTCACCGGCGAAATCCTGAAGCCGACCGGCATGGAAATCGTGACGTCCGTCATGCCCAACATCGTTTTCGGTCGCATCGACGCGGACACCGTCGCGGTCGGATACAGCGCCTTCCACGAAGGGTATGTCGAGTCGGGCAGGTTCTCGATCCTTGCCGACAACGCGGATCCGATCTTTGGCGGTGTGGCGGAAACCCTGCTGGTGCCCATCATCACGAAGTCGGACAACTCGGTTCTGGCCGAACTGACGGTCAAGGCCGGCTCGGTCGGCACCGCGGACGAAGGCGCCACGCTGGTCATCCAGGGCCAGATGGTGACGCAGTCGGTCGTCAACGCCATCATCGCCGTGGCCGGCGGCGGGTTCGACGAGGCCGGCGCCCGCGAGGTCGTGGCCTCGACCATCGGCTACACCCCGGACACCCTGCCGGAATCGGTCGAATTCATCATCCACTATGAAATTCCCACCGAATAGTCGTTGCGTCCTTGTACGGGCGAATTACATCGGCCCGCTCCCTGATTGACCACCCTGCCCCTTTCTGCAATCATTTGGCCATCCTGCGTTTTCCCGTTTGGAGGACCAATGAAGAAACTTCTTGAAACGGCCGATGCGGCGGTTGCCGACATCAACGACGGCGCGGTCGTCGCCGTTGCCGGGTTCGGGCTGTGCGGAATCCCGGAAAATCTTATCGACGCACTGGTCAGGAAGGGCTCGAAGCACCTGACACTTATCAGCAACACCTGCGGCACCGACAACCAGGGCGTCGGCCTGCTGATCGCCAACGGCCAGGTCGACCACGTAATCGCCAGCTATGTGGGCGAAAACGCCGTCGTCGAGCGCATGGCCGCCGAAGGCACCCTGACATACGACCTGATGCCCCAGGGGTCGATCGCCGAGGCCCTTCGCTGCGGCGGCATGGGCATCCCCGTGTTCTTCACCCCGGCGGGCGTCGGCACCGTGCGCGCCGAGGGCCGCGAGACCAGGACGTTCGACGGACGAGACTACCTGATGGAAAAGGCGCTGAAGCCGGACTTCAGCCTGGTGAAAGCATACCGCGGCGACCCGACCGGCAACCTGCGCTTCCGCTACACGGCGCGCAACTTCAACCCGTGCATGGCGATGGCGGGCAAGGTCAGCATCGCCGAAGTCGAAATCATGGAAGCGGTTGGCGGAATCGAGCCCGACGACATCCACCTGGCTGGCATCTACGTCGATCGGATCGTCTTGGGCACCGAATACCGGAAGCCGATCGAAAGGCTTACAACAAGGCCGCGGCAGGCCTGCTGACGGGACGGAGGAATATCATGCTGACTCGTGAACAGATTGCCATGCGCGTCGCCCAGGAAGTGAAGGACGGCTACTACGTCAACCTTGGAATCGGCCTGCCGACGCTTGTTTCAAACTACATCCCTGAAAACATCCAGGTCGTGTTCCAGGCCGAAAACGGCCTGATCGGCGTCGGTCCGTTCCCGTACGAGGGCGACCAGGACGCCGACCTTATCAACGCCGGCAAGCAGACCGTCACGGCGATGCCCGGTGCGGCATTCGTTGACAGTTGTGAATGTTTTGGCCTGATTCGCGGCGGCCACATCGACATGACGGTGCTGGGCGCGATGCAGGTCGGCGCCAACGGCGACCTGGCGAACTGGGCGGTGCCCGGCAAGCTGGTCAAGGGCATGGGCGGCGCCATGGACCTGGTCAGCGGCGTCAAGCACGTGGTCGTCGCGATGGAACACACGGCAAAGGGGGCGCACAAGATCGTCGAAAAGTGCACCCTGCCCCTGACCGGCGTCCGCTGCGTCAACAAGATCATCACCGACATGGCCGTGATGGAAGTGACGCCTGACGGACTGGTGCTGCAGGAAACGGCCCCCGGCGTGACGGTCGATGAAATCCGCGCGGCAACCGGCGCATCCTTCAAGGTCGCCCCGGATCTGAAGGAAATGGCCTTATGAGGGTGATGGCGGTCGATCCCGGAACGGTCCGCTGCGGCATAGCCGTGTGCGACTGGCTTGGGATGCTGGCGTCGCCCGTCGGAATCATCCGCGTGAAGGACGGCCGGGAACTGGCCGCAGCCATCGCCGCGAAGGCAGTCGAACTCGAAGCCGGCCTGATAATCGTCGGGTACCCGATACAGATGGACGGAACGGCCGGTCACCGCGCACTGGCCGCGGAACGGCTTGCTGAACAGATTCGCCGGCACACCGACCTTGAAGTACGGCTTTTCGACGAACGTCTGACGTCGGCCGAGGCCGAGGACCTGTTAAAGGAAGC
>ERZ795031.2341-NODE-2341-length-18177-cov-6.396866_pt1 | contig 18177 bp, 12 predicted proteins | sample MGYA00375123_ERZ795031 | MGnify/ENA primary metagenome ERZ795031 (study PRJEB30166, sample SAMN05720159) | activated sludge metagenome | isolation source: anaerobic digester from wastewater treatment plant | place: USA | collected 2015-04-21 ... | reverse complement strand
CCGCCCGGATTCTGGGAGAGGACGTTGCCCGCCGCGACGGTGTTGCTGCACTGCTGCGTCACCGTCCCCAGGGTGAGACCCGCGCCGGTGAGGGCGGCCTGGGCGTTGGCCTGCGAGCGGCCCACCACGTTGGGCACCGTCACCGTGGTTCCGCCCTTGGACACCACGAGGTTCACGGGCGTGCCGTCGGCGACCATGAGGCCGGCGGCGGGATTCTGGCTGATCACCTGCCCCGCGGGAACCGTGCCGCTGTTCACCTCGGTCACGGTGCCCACCGTGAGTCCCGCGCCGGTGAGGGCGGCTTCGGCCTCCGCCTGGGTCATGCCCACGACATTCGGCACCTCGTTGTCCCCGGTGGGCACGGGCCCCTTGGAGACTTCGAGGTCCACGGCGGTGCCGGCGGCCACGGAGGCGCCCGCCTCCGGGTTCTGGCTCATGACCTGTCCCGCGGGGACCGTCTCGCTGTACGACTCGGTGATGCTGCCGAGGGAGAGCCCGGCGCCGGTGACGGCGGCCTCCGCGTCGGCCTGCGCCAGGCCCACCACATCGGGCACCGTGACAGAGGATCCGTCGGTTTCGATGCAGACCTGGTCCACGAAGAAGTTCAGCACGTCGGTCTGGGGGGCGTCCACGGCGCTCTCGAAGACCAGCTCGCGCACCCCCCCGGTGGCGTAGGCGCTGACGTCCAGCTCGACCCGGGTCCATTCCGCGTACTGCGCCGCGTCGGCCTCGGTCACGCGGAACAGCTCGTCGCCGTCCATCAGGAAGGCCATGTGGCCCGTGGTGCCCGCGGTCGGGATGCGGAGGTAGAAGGACAGGGTCGCCGAGGCGGCCGCGGGAAGGGTTGTGTACTGCGCCATCCAGGCCTGGTCCGCCACGTCCGTGCCGCCGAACCAGACAAACCAGTCGCCCTCATACGCGGTGAAGTTGTCGTTGCAGGAGGCGTCGCACAGGGGCGTGCCGAAGGCCTGCGAATACTCCTCCCAGCCAACGTTCGGCGACCCGCTCTCGAACCCGCTGTCGGCCACCGGGTCGTCGGGGCACGGGTCCACGGGCGCGCCCGCGTAGGCCACGAGCACCGTGTAGGCGCCCCCCGCGTAGTCGTAGTCGGCCACGCGGATCAGGTAGGTCACCCCCGCCTGAAGCGTCTTGCGCACCTGGGACTGGCTGCCGCAGGCGTCGGAATCGTCGTTGAATCCGATCTCCACCGGGTCGCCGCAGCCGCCGAGGAAGACCATCAGCGTGGTGTCGAACAGGGACCCGCACAGCGAGATGTCATACAGGCCCATGGTGTCGGGCGTGAAGGAGAACCACACATCCGCCCCGTCCCAGTCGTCCGTGTCATAGTCCGTGCCCGCGCCGGCGCTGTCGCTGCTGAAGGCGACGCCCTCCTCCAGGGGAATGGCGTCCGCGCACAGGTCGTTGGTCATCGGCGCGATGTACTCCACCAGCAGGGTGTAGGCCCCGCCAAGCTCGTCATAGTCGGCCACGCGGATGAGATAGGTTTCCCCCTGGTTCAGGGAGGCGGAAACGAAGGACTGGACGCTGCAGTAGTCGTCGTTGTAGGCGACCTGGACCGGCGTGTCGCAGGAGCCGCTGAACACGAAGAGGGTGCTGTCGAAAGAGGACCCGCACAGGGAGACGGTGTAGCTGCCGGTCTCCTCCGGGGTGAAGGTAAACCACACGTCGTTCATGTCGTACCAGTCGTCGTTGTTGTACTCCGTGCCCGCGGCCGTGCTGTCGCCCTCATAGGCGACGCCCGCCTCCAGGGCCACGGCGTTCTCGCAGAGGTCGTTGGGCAGGGGGGTGGACTCCTCGGCGGTCAGGGTGTAGCCGCCCGTCTCCCCGTCATACCCGGCCACGCGGATGTAATAGGTTCCGCCCTCCGCCAGGGGCGCGCGGACCTTGGACTGGTAGTCGCACCAGTCGTCGTTGGACGTGAGCGGGACCAGGGCGCCGCAGTCGCCGGCGAAGACATGCAGCACCGAGTCGAGGGCCGACCCGCAGGTGTAGAAGGCGTAGGTCGCCGTGGCGGGCGCGGTGAACGTGAACCAGACATCCGCGCCCGAGCCGTCCCCGGCGTTGTAGTCCGTCGCCGCCCCGGCGTTGCTCCCGGAGACGGGCACGTCGAGCAACAGGGGCCACGCGTCCGCGCAGGTGTCGTTGAACCCGGCGGTGGTGAAGGTGAAACACAGGCCGCCGTTGTCCGAGGTGGCCGTGTTCCCCGCCGCGTCCGCCACGTCCACGGCGAAGAAGTAGGGCGTTTCCGGGGCGAGCCCGTCCACCAGAACGCCGGGGTTCGCCGCGGGGCCGCCGGCGCTCTCCGCAGTCTGCGTGAGGGCCGCGCAGTCGGTCCCGTAGCGCACCGTCGCCGTCACGGGCTCGTCGGCCTCCACAACGACAACCGCCGAAGTCCCGCCGATGGAGGTTACCGTCACACCGCCGATGACCGGATCCGTGCCGTCTATGGGAACGGTCTTCTCGATCACCGCCGGGCTGCCGGAACCGTCGTCCGCGTCGTTGTAGGTCACGGTGAGTGTGTCGCCGTTCTGCACGAACACCCATGGTATCGCGTCGTCTGTTTTGCCGGGCACCGTGTAGAGTTGGACAGAGCCAGTGAACTGGGTGGCCGCGGCCTTGACCGCATGCAAAGTGACCGGAACGGGATCCCACGCGCCGGTGACGCTGACCGGGACAGACGGGTCCTCCAGAACGTCCTCCAGCGTGATCCACACCTGGTCGCTGGGTCTGTAGGCCTCCTTGTCCAGCGTGATTTTCCCCTCTTCGGGGACGTATTCGGGGATGAACTGCGCGAAGGTGGTGGACTTGCTGACCTCCTCGCCCGCGGCGCTGTCCGCGAGCACGTTGGTGTAGAAGCAGGCGGAGGAGGAGTTGTAATTGTAGTCTGTTTCGCCCCGGACGAGAATCCCCTCGACGACGCCGGTGGCCGCGTTGAACACCGGGGACCCGGAGTTGCCGCCGTAGGTGTCCAGATTCGCCACAAAGTATCCGGGGGCGGTGTTGTCCGCGACCTCGGTCGTGGGGCCGAAGGCGATCTTCTTGGGCAGGCCGGAGGGGTGCCCGATCACGCCGACGGGCGTGTCCAGCGGCACGGTGTCCGAGCGGCGGATGGGCAGGGGCTGCGCCCCAGGCGCGGTCACGGGACGATCCACCCGCACAATGCAGTAATCCAGCCCCTCGCTCTCCGAGAGTTCCCAACCCACCACCTCCACGGCGGTGTACACCTGGCTTGCCTCCAGCTCGGACACGGGCGTCGTCGCGTCCGTCATCTCAAACCCGAAAATGAACCGCACATCGGCCTGCTCCCCGTCGGAAAAACAGTGCCCCGCCGTGGCGATCAGGTCGTCCCCCACCAGGAACCCCGTGCACCAGGACACCACCGGCTGGCTGCCGAAGGGTTCCCCGGGACAGGCGGGAGCCCCCCAAATCCGGTAATTATAGAGCGAAAGCTCCCAGCGCCCCCCGCTGATGGGGGTGAGGTCTGACGTGTCCACCAGCCCGCAGACCGATGCGGCCAGATCCAGGCGCAGGGGGTCCGTCTCCTGGTAAACGTCAATCCGGTCGTCGGTGCCGTAGACCACCTTGTCCTGTGCGCCCGAAGGCGTCCAGGGGTCCTTGGAGATGGGGGTGCGTCCGGGAACCGCCGATTTCCCTTTTTCCGCCTTCTCCGGCGCTTTCGCGCACTGTTTCCCGTTTTCCAGCGCGGCGGCCGACCCGGCGGTCACGGCCAGCCCCAGCACAACACAAATCACCCGCACGAGTTTTTTCATCGGTCCGTTCCTCGTCCCAAGACACACAGCCACGGCCAAGACGGCCCCCGGGCCGGGGACCTCCCTGTCTTGACTTCCAATTCAAATTGTAGCACACGGACTTTGGAATGGAAACCCGTTGCCCCAGCCGACGGACAAAAAAAGGCGCTTGAATCCGGGGCCTTCCGGGCACGGGGCATTGCAGACGCTGCGCGCCTCCGCAATGACGCGGAGACCGGCGGGCTCACGCTTGGCCAACGGCCAATCCGTCATGGCGAGCCCCTGACCGCCCGGAGGCGGGGATTCTGTGCATGAAGTGATGGATGCGAGACAGATCATGGCGGCCGTTTTCTCTTCACCCCGGAGGGGTGAGGGATATTAGCCGGTGGTTGAGCGCAGCGATACCACCGGAAAAGGGCACCCAACCCCGTTGTTGGCACCCCGGCAGGGGTGCAGGGCCCCCGGTGCTGAGGGAAACGACACGTCCTGAACCCCTGCCGGGGTTCTCTAAAAGAGAGGAGGGCCTGCTGTCCGGTGGTATCGCTGCGCTCAACCACCGGCTAATGTCTTGCATCCCTTCGGGATGCCCAAGGCACCTGTTTCCGCCCGTCTCCACATGTGGGATTCGGGTGCGGACGCAATCGGCAGCCTTTATTGCGGAAGAAGACGGCTTGCTTCATTAGCAGCGAAGCAACGCCATGTCGTTCTCGAAGACGCCCTTCCCACACGACATCCACCTGCAACAATGTGCGACAGCGCGCCGCCGAAATGACCTTCATTTCGGCGGTCAATGCGCGGGCGCGCCGCCCCGGAACATGAAATACGCCGCCCCCACGAGGCACAGGGACGCCCACACGAAGTCCATGCGGAGGGGCTGTTTCATGTAGACCACGCAGAACCCGGCGAACACGGAGATGCTGATGACCTCCTGGAGCACCTTGAGCTGCGGCAGGGTGAACACCTGGAACCCGATGCGGTTCGCGGGCACCTGGAGGCAGTACTCGAAAAACGCCACCCCCCAGCTCGCCAGCACCACGACGAACAGGGCGCGGCCCTTCAGGTCGTTCAGGTGGCCGTACCAGGCATAGGTCATGAACAGGTTCGATCCGACGAGCAGCAGAATGGTCCACAGCTTTTCCATGAATGGGCTCCGTTGGGGGAAGGAACGCGCGGCCGCAGGGCCGGCGAAACGGGCCGTAGTATACGACACTCCCGAAAAACGGGGGAGGGTTCACCACGTCACGGAGGGCACGAAGATCAGAACGGGATAGGAGACTACCGCAGAGGAGAGACCAGGCCGGTGCGGTACAGGTGCCAACTGTAGAGGAGGGCAATGATCCAGACAAGGCAGATGAAAACATGCGGCCCTATGTGTTTCCGCAGTCCGACGTGGACCATCACCCCAATATTGAGCATCTGCATAAGCACGGCTAGAATCATTCCCAGGAGGGGGCGCTCTTCCGCCACGGCAACCACCAGGGCGGCGGGAAGCAGCATGAAGCCCAGCATTCCAGCGAGGGCCGGAAAGAAAGGCGGCTGGTCCTTCTCTGCGGGCGCATGGGTGACGGGCAGGTCGGGGTTCCGGTCCAGGATCCATTGCAGCGCTTTTCGGACGGACGGACAAGACGGAAGCCCGGCGGCGGAGATTTCCCCCAGAAAGAGCACGCTGTGGAGCTGTCCGTCAGGCAGGTCGTGCAGGATGACCTCGTCGACACGGCCAATCACCCGTGTGGACCCGGGAAGAACACCCCTCAGCACGAACTGGTCTTCCGAGAGTTCCAGCGTCTGCCCGAAAAGCTGCCAGCACATCACCGCCGCTGCCACCACCGTCACCACCCCGCACACAACCGTTGCGGGAAGCTGGCCCGTCCAAAGAAAGAACCCGCCCCACGCCAGCGCCAGCACCGGCCAGAAAACGGCATAAAAAAGCCTCACCCCCGACGGAATCACCCGCACTCGCAGTTCGGGAATTGCGCCGTCCCCACAAATGCCGTTGTCTACCCGCATTTCCTCCTCTTCCATTTCCTTCTCCGTGCCCTCCGTGACTCCGTGGTGAGTCTCCTACTCCCCCGGGTAGTGCGTGCGCACATAGTCCTCGACCATGGCGAGGAAGCGCTCCGTCACGCCGGCGATGTCGCCGGAGAGGGAGCAGGCCTTCTGGCCGTCCACGAAGACGGGGCAGACGGGGGTCTCCCCATTGCCGGGCAGGCTGATGCCGATGTTGGCGGCTTTGGACTCGCCGGGGCCGTTGACGACGCAGCCCATGACGGCGATCTTCATGCCCTCGACGCCGGGGTGGCGGACGCGCCACTGGGGCATGCGCGCGCGGACGTGGTCCTGCACGCTGCGGGCGAGTCGCTGGAAGGCGTCGCTCGTGGTGCGGCCGCAGCCGGGGCACGCGGTGATGCTGGGGGCGAACTGGCGCAGGCCGAGGGCCTGGAGCAGCTCCTGGGCGGCGTGGACCTCGCCCCGGCGGTCGCCGCCGGGCTCGGGGGTGAGGGAGACGCGGATGGTGTCGCCGATGCCCTCGGCGAGGAGGACGCCCATGGACGCGGCGGACCACACGAGGCCCTTGGCGCCCATGCCGGCCTCGGTGAGGCCGAGGTGCAGGGGCTGGCGGGTCTGCGCGGCGAGGGCGCGGTAGAGGTCCACAAGGTCGGCGGGCCGGCTGGTCTTGCAGGACACGACGATCTGGTCCTCCCGCAGGCCGCAGGCGAGGGCCAGCTCCACGGACTGGAGCGCCGAGAGGACCATGCACTCGTTGTAGACCCCCTCGGAGCTCTTGCCGAGGTCGAGGCGGGTGTTTTCGAGCATCTTCTCCGCCACCAGCTCCGGGTTCAAAGAGCCGATGTTCACGCCGATGCGGACGGGCTTGCCGAGGTCGCGGGCGACGGCGCAGATCGTGGAGAACTGCTCGTCCCGCGCCGCGCCCTTGCCCACGTTGCCGGGGTTGATGCGGTATTTGTCGAGGGCGCGCGCGCAGTCGGGGTGCTTCGTGAGCAGGCGGTGGCCGTTGTAGTGGAAGTCGCCGATGACCGGGGCGGCGCAGCCCGCCGCGCGCGCGCGGCGCACGATCTCCGGCACGGCGTCGGCGGCCTGGGGCGTGTTGACGGTGATGCGGACCATCTCCGACCCGGCCTCGGCCAGCGCGATCACCTGCGCGGCCGTGCTGCCGGCGTCCTCGGTGTCCGTGTTGGTCATGGACTGCACCACGATGGGCGCGCCGCCGCCGACCGGCACGCCGCCGACCATCACCCGGACTGTGTCCCTGCGGGGCATGAAGGCCATGTCCGTCTCCTGTGTTTCCTGCGCGAAAAGAAAAAGGGGCGCGGACATTCTGTCCGCACCCCGGTCAGGCGTTCAACTTTCGGGCCGCCTACTTGAGGACGCCGCCCGTGTTCGCGCTGGTGACGAGCTGCTGGTAGCGGCGCAGCCAGCCGGTGAGGGCGCGGTCCGGCGGCGGGCCGAGGCGCCTGCGGCGCTCGGCCAGCACGGCGTCGTCCACGCAGAGCGTCATAGTGCGCCCCGGGATGTCAATCTCGATGGTGTCGCCCGGCTCCACGAGGGCGATGGGCCCGCCGTTGGCGGCCTCGGGGCTGACATGGCCGATGCAGGCGCCGCGCGTGCCGCCGGAGAAGCGCCCGTCGGTGATGAGGCTGACGCTCTTGCCGAGGCCCGCGCCCATGACGGCGGAGGTCGGCGCGAGCATCTCGCGCATGCCGGGGCCGCCCTTCGGGCCCTCGTAGCGGATGACGATGATGTCGCCCGGCTTCACATCCCCCGCGAGGATCCCCGCCATGGCGGACTCCTCGCTCTCGTAGACCACCGCCGGGCCCTTGTTGTAGAGGACCTCCTTGTCCACGCCCGCCTCCTTGACCACCGCTCCGTCCGGGGCGAGGTTGCCGAAGAGGATGGCCAGGCCGCCCGTCGGGCTGTAGGGGGCGTCCACGGACTTGATCACGTCCTTGTCGAGGGACCGCTTGTCCGCGATGTTTTCGCCGATGGTCTTCAGCGTGACCGTCGGGCAGTCCGGGTTGAGGATGCCCGGGCGCTCCGACAGCTCGCCGAGGATGGCGGAGATGCCGCCCGCGCGGTCCACGTCGGCCATGTGCCAGTGGTACGACGGCGAGACCTTGCAGATGTTCGGCACGCGGGCGCTGACCTCGTTCAGGCGCTCCAGCGGGTAGGACACGCCCGCCTCATGGGCGATGGCGAGGGTGTGCAGCACCGTGTTCGTCGAGCCGCCCATGGCCATGTCCAGCGCGAAGGCGTTGTCCAGCGAGGCCGGCGTGACGATGTCGCGGGGCCGCAGGTCGGCCTCGATGAGGGCCAGGGCCTGCCGCGCCGCCGCGCGCACCAGCTCCATCCGCCGCGGGTCCGTGGCCACGATGCTGCCGTTGCCGGGCAGCGCCATGCCGAGGGCCTCGCAGAGGCAGTTCATGGAGTTGGCGGTGAACATGCCGGAGCAGGACCCGACGGACGGGCAGGCGCCGCACTCCATCTGCGACAGCTCCGCGTCGGAGATCTTCCCCTGCTTGTACGCGCCCACGGCCTCGAAGACCGTGATGAGGTCCGTGTCCTTCCCGTTCATCGGCCTGCCCGTCTCCATCGGGCCGCCGGACACGAAGATCGTGGGGATGTTGCAGCGCATGGCGCCCATGAGCATGCCCGGCACGATCTTGTCGCAGTTGGGGATGCAGATCAGCGCGTCGAAGCGGTGCGCCTTCACCATCGTCTCCACGCAGTCGGCGATCAGCTCGCGCGAGGGCAGGCTGAACTTCATGCCGCCGTGGCCCATGGCGATGCCGTCGCAGATGCCGATGGTGTTGAACTCGAAGGCGATGCCGCCCGCTTCCTCCACGGCCTCCCGCGCGGCCCGGCCCAGCGTGTCCAGGTGCGCGTGGCCCGGGATGACCTCCACGAAGCTGTTGCACACGCCGATGAACGGCTTGTCGAAGTCCGAGGGCTTCTTCACCTTGCCCGTGGCGTAGAAAAGCGACCGGTGCGGCGCGCGCTCAAATCCCTTTTTGACGACATCACTCTCCATTGTGCGATCCTTTCTTCTGTTTCGCGGACTCGTCCGCTCGGCGGCGGGGAATGGTGGCGAAAAGTATACGCCCCGCGCGGCGGCGTGTCCACTCAGAACCGCACGCCGCGGATTCTGTACAATGCGGGGCGCAAGGACCGGACGGCCAAACCCGCATGAGGAGATTTCAGGAATGACCCGCTGGACGACGTTGTCCCTGTTTGGGTGCGTGCTGCTGGCTTTTTCGGCTGCCGGGGCGGAGGCCGGGTTCGGCGTCACGTCGGACGCCCTCTCCTCCGCCGCGTGGGAGGTGCCGGGGGTGGACGCCGCGCAGGTCGCGTTGTCCCGCGAGTGGCAGGGGAGCGCCTGCACCCTCCGCCTGACGAATGTCTCCAATGCCCCGGTCTCGCCGCGCGAGGTAGTGCTGTTCCGCCTGCCGCACGCGCTGCCGCCGGAGACGGGCCTCTACGGCGAGGGGTTCTCCATGCTCTCCCAGACCGGCGGCACGCTGGGGAAGCCGGAGAACATCGGCGGCTACACGGACCGCGACCATTACCGCATCCCCCAGGCGGCCGACGCGACCACGGTGTACAACATGCTCCTGCTGTCCCCGCCGGAGGGCGGGCATCTGCTGATGGGTTTCACCTCGTGCCGGCGTTTCGCGGGGTGTTTCCGGTTGCGCCCCGACTCGCTGGAGGTGGTGCTGGACCTGGAGGGGCTGCCGCTGGCCCCCGGCGCGGCGCTCGATCTGGAGGGCTTCTGGTTCGCCGCGGGCCCCGACCGCGAGGCGTTGCTGGCGGCCTTCGCGGAGAAGCTGTCGGAGAGCCACCCGCGCCTGCCCTTCCCCGCGCCGCCCACGGGCTGGTGCTCGTGGTACTGCTTCGGCCCGGGCGTGACCTCGCGGCAGGTCATGCGCAACCTGGAGTTCATCAAGACGGAGCTGCCCCAGCTCCGCTACGTCCAGATTGACGACGGCTACCAGGCCGCCATGGGCGACTGGCTGGAGACGGGCAGGGCGTTCAAGGGCGGGATCAAGGACCTGCTGGCGGAAATCCGGAAGGCGGGCTTCGAGCCGGCCATCTGGGTCGCCCCGTTCATCGCCGAGGAGAACTCCCGCGTGTTCCGCGAGCATCCCGAGTGGTTCATGAAGGACGAGGCGGGGCAGCCCCTGCGCTCGGACAAGGTCACCTTTGGCGGCTGGCGCAACGGCCCGTGGTACGCCCTGGACGGCACGCACCCCGGCGCGCGCGAGCATCTGGAGTCCGTCTTCCGCACCATGCGCGAGGAGTGGGGATGCACCTACTTCAAGCTCGACGCGAACTTCTGGGGAACCATGCACGGCGGGAGGCTGCACGACCCCGCCGCCACCCGCGTGGAGGCCTACCGGCGCGGCATGGAGGCCGTGCTGCGCGGCGCGGGCGACGCCTTCATCCTCGGGTGCAACCACCCGCTGTGGCCGTCCCTCGGCGTGGTCCACGGCGCCCGCTCGTCCGGCGACATCACGCGGTCGTGGGACGTCTACCGGGGCATCGCGCGGGAGAACTTCCACCGGAACTGGCAGAACGGGCGGCTCTGGTGGAACGACCCGGACTGCGTGCTCCTTTCGGGAAAACTGCCCGAGAACGAGTACTTCTTCCACGCGTCCGTCGCCCTGGCCTCCGGCGGGATGCTGCTCTCGGGCGACAACCTGCCGGTCCTCTCGGCGGAACGGCTGGCCATGCTCAAGAAGCTGCTGCCGCCGTCCGGCGTCTCCGCCCGTTTCGACGGAAGCACCTTCGACACGGGTCGGATCGCCCTGCCGGACAAGACACTGGTCTGCGTGTTTAACTGGTCCGATGAGGCAAAGACGGCGCAGGTCACCCTGGACGCCCCGGGGCCGGTCACGGACTTCTGGACCGGCAAGGAAGTGGAGATGCAAGACGGCGCCGTGACGCTGCCCGACATGCCCCCCCACTCCGCGCGCGTGCTCGTGTGCCCGCCCGGCAACGGCGGGGGAAACTGACGCCTATTCCGGCTTGGGCGCGTCGTCGGACACAGTCACCCCCTGAAACGCTTCGTACATGCGGCGGTTACGCTCAACGAAGCGTTCGAGAATCCGCAGATCACGCTCCGACAAGCCTTCCCGTGAACGCTCCAAGGCGCGGTCGTAAGCTCCGGCGTAGGCCTCCATAAATGCAGAAACATCGTCTTCCCCCTGCACAACAGCCGAAACACCCTGTTCGGAGGCCAGTTGCTCCTCAACCAGAGCGGCCTTAAACAACTCGCTCCCCTCAGGAGACAGGCCCCGGGCTTGCGTCATCAACTGCATGTCCACAGCCTCCTCGGCCATGCGTTCCGGCAATTCCGCCATGTAGGTGTCATAGGCGGCCATCGCATCGGGACCCAGGATTTCCGCAAGCTGCTGCCGCAGCGTCTCGTCTGTTGGGAGCTCCACCATGCCGGCGAAGTCGCCGCCGAGATAGTCCTTTCCGGACCTCATCAGGGCCTTTTTGTGCTCGACGAAAACCGCGCGCACCCGGGCCTCCACCTCTGGGGGGAATGCCATCTCATCCACCCAGGGGTCATACATGTTTTCCATGGTCATTTCGGCAATTTCCGCAATCATTGCCTCCGAATCCTTTCCCCCGAACGTCTTCATATGAGGCTTCGTGGACCGGCTTCCGCCCGTAGCGTCCGTCTCGCTGTCCAGTCCGGCCTTGTCAGTTCCCAGCGAGGAGATAAGCGTGGCGATGCTTGGCTTGTCATCCGGGGCGGGTGTGCCTGCGGAGTCTGTGGCGGCCCCCGCAGGCGGCGGGGCCGGGGCCGCTGTGGCCGCCGGCGGGGCGGCCTGTTTCTGGATCTGGTCCACCGTGGCGCGGAGGGATTCCAGGGACTGGGCGGTCTCCTGGGCGGCGGCCTGGAGGCGGCCCATTTCGGCGCGGAGCGAGGCGAGTTCGGTGGTCCGCTCCTGGAGCCGGATCAGCAGGAACCCCGACAGCAGGGCCAGCAGCAGGGCCGCGGCCCATCCGGTGAAGCCTCCGTTTCGCATTGGCCTTGCCCTCCCTGGCGGCGGCGCGCCGCGCTATTTCCGGTCCGGGTCCGCCTCCGGGGCCTCCCGCAGGGAGCGGATGGTGTCGAGGGCGTCCCAGTACTCCTTCAGGGCCCGCGCGCCGTCCGCCGTGATACGGAAGTCCGTGTGGGGCACGCGCCCGTTGAAGGACTTGAGCACCTCCACGTACCCGGCCTTCTCCAGCTTGTCCATGTGGCTGGACAGGTTGCCCTTGGTCAGCCCCACGGTGTTGAGCAGGAAGGTGAAGTCCGCCACATCCAGCCCCGAGAGCAGGGTCAGGATGCGCAGGCGCGCCGGTTCGTGGATGAGCCGGTCCAGTTCAGCCATTCTCGCCGCCCCCCTCCGTGTCCGGGTCGTCCTGCCCCTCGGGCACGTCCGAGGCGATGGAGCGCGTGAGCTTTTTCAGGTTCCACAGGGCGTAGCGGCTGTAGGCGTGGCCGAGGAGGATGGCCACGAGGCCGTAGCCGAAGACGGGCACGATCATGTCCAGCAGCGGAAAATGGGCGGGGAAGCGGATGGGCGCCCCGCACAGCAGCAGCGCGGCGTGGGCCGCGTAGAGGCCCGGCCAGACCCAGGCCCAGAAGCCGAGCCCCTGGTACAGGATCAGCGCCGAGAGGTAGGGGGCCATGTACAGGGCCGAGAAGGGCTGCATGTTGCGCAGGGAGACATACCCGAAACTCACCAGCACGGCGATGACGAGGTGGTAGACCACCAGCCCGCCGCCCGCCGCCGTGAGCCAGCGCGGCAGGCCGCGCCCCGCCCCGGGGTCGAAGGAGGCGTAGCCCTCGCCGCCGTAGAGCCACTGGGTCACGTTCCAGATGAACTCGCCCCCCCAACGCGACAGGGAAAACCACGCCAGCGCCAGCATGACTAGGCACATGAGGGCGATGGAGAGGTAGAAGAGGCCCATGTTGTCCTGCCGGTGCGCCATGCTGGTCAGGTTGGCCGCCAGCCCGATCACCAGCACCATCACCACGATCACCGCCCACTGCACGAGGAAGGAGATCGTGCGGCTCTGGGCGTAGCGCCGCGCCCACCGCACCACCAGCCGGGGATCCCCCGCCCGCAACCGGCCCGTTCCGTGCTGTTCCGTCATGGCTCATCTCCGCGGTTGCCGCGGCCCGCGCCCCGGCGTGCCATAAGGATACCCGCTTTGACTGTCCAAGACAACCACGCGGAAAAGGACGGGCCGGACAGGTCCGTGCTGTTGTCCGGCCATGTTTCGCTGGCCCCGGTGCCGCGCGGCGCGAAGCGTCTTGCGCGGCCACCTTGTCCGCCATGCCCGCCGCCCGCGCCGGCGTGTTGGGGCGCGGCGGCGGCGGGGTCAAGACACGCTCCTGGGGCTACTTGAACCACTCCGTGAGGTCGATCTTGGTGAAGGGGCGGTCCGTCGCCGTGACGGGCGGGTTGTAGCCCGCGATGGAGAGGTACGCCGCGTGGTTCGTCGGGTCGAAGACCCAGGAGTGGAGGGTGGCGCCGCAGTAGACCGGGCCGGTGGCCAGAATCTTGACCGCCTGCTCCACGTCAATCTTGCCGGGAACCTCCTCAATGCGGCGGCTCATCCACTCGTAGCGCTGGAAACTGTCCTGCCCCTGGAGCATGGGCACCAGCACCGTAAGCTGCTCCTTGGTCTCCACGGAAAGGCCAAACTCGCTGCCAAACGCCTGCGCCAGCCGGAAAAGCTGGTCGAGGTCCGTCGGGTGGTTCGTGCGGCGCACGCACTGCTCCATGCCCCAGTGCCCCGTGGCCGCACCCTCCTTCTCGTCCATGGGTGTGAACACGTTGCAGTATTTGGCGTCCGTCTCCAGCGCGCGCCCGTCCGGAACTTTCCCGTCGCCGAGAATGAAATTCCACCCCGTGGTGCGGGGATATTCCTGGAACATCTTCACCGCCTCGTCCAGCGAGGCGGCCTTTTCCAGCACGAGGCGCATCTGGAGGAAGAGAGGGAGACCGTCGAAGGTGGCGTCGGCGGAGGGCAGGGTCATCTCGCCGATGGTGATGCCGCGCGCGCTCATGCCGCTGACGCTGCCCACGCCGCCCGCCCAGCCGGGCATCATGAAGGGCGACCCGCCCTTGGGCCGCCACACCAGCACCACCGCGTCCTCCTGCGCGCCGCCCTTGACGTCCCAGTCGAGGTTGCGGCCGTGGAGCAGGCGCCCGTCGGTCGTCCATTTCCCCCAGACCGCGAAATTGGAGCAGGATTGCGGCGGCTTGTCGGCCGGGAAGTGCAGAATCTCCGCCTGCGTCACGCCGATCCGGACGTCCGCGTATTCCAGGTCGTCCACCCCGGCGGCCTTGAGCCCCTTCACGATGCCGTGAATCTCCGCCTTGATGGACTCGGGAAAATGCTTCTCCATCCGGTCGCTCTGGGCAGCGACGTATTCCGGCGTGTACCCCCGGCCCCAGAGGGCCTTGGCCATGTAGCCCTCCTTGATGACGTGGTGGATTTTCTTCGCCAGCAGGCGGCCATGCTGGAACCCCATCTCCTCCGGCGTCCCCTCCATCACCACCACCAGATGCTCGCCCACCTGAAAGAGCTTTCCAGCCCCCTCCTGGTCCAGCAGCTTCACCTCCGGAGAGGCGACAATCTCCACCTGACGCGAGTCCAAGGCGGCGGACTGGGCCGCCGCCAGTCCGGAACAGAGCATCCCGATGGACAGCAGCGCGGCGGCAAGGCACAAACGGCGGGTGAACGAACGCATTTCAGCACTCCTCTCTTGATAGGGTGTCCGGGGGCGTGAACCCCCACGTCAAGGGACCAGTATCCCCGCCTTCCGGTTTCGCCTGTTGCCGCCGGGCACACCTTGCGGCACTGCGTGGAAAATTGAAATATTCGGAAGCACATCTGATTTAATGGTAAAATGAGCAGATGAACGGAAATAACCGTTTTTAAACATGGCGTAAAAGACTCAGGAGGGCAAGAACCATGAATCCGGTGGGTTACGCCGCATTGGTGGACATCTTCGCTCTGGAGGTGTCGGGCTTGGAGCATGTCTCGATGCTTGCCGCGCATGGGCATCGCCGCACCGAGACGCGCGAAACGGAGGTGGTGGAGTGGTTTCCCCCGCAATACGATCCAGGGCCGCATTGGACCAGTCATTTGGGCTTCGCCCTGAAACATGAGGGGGTGCGCCTGGAGGTGCTGGCCGCCCTGTTCGACCGCGCGCCGGAGGGGGAGCTGACCGCCTGGGTTGCGGCGTCGCCCACGGGCCGCTACACCCGGCTGGCCTGGTTCCTGCACGAGTGGCTGAAGGGGAGCCTTCTGCCGCTGCCGGACCTGACGCAGGGCAATTATGTACCGGCGCTGGATCCCGAAAAACACCTCTGTCTCGGCGCCGGGAAGGCTGACCGGGTGCGCAGGCAGCGCATCGTCAACAATCTCCCCGGCACGCCCGCCTACTGTCCGCTGGTGCGGCGAACGGCGGTGCTGGCGGAGTTCATCGCCGCGCGGCCGGAGGAGGCGGCGCACCGCCAGTTGAACGCCTATCCGCCGGAGGTGATGTACCGGGCGGCGCAGTACCTGTACCTCAAGGAGACCAAATCCTCCTACGCCATCGAGCGGCTGCGGCCGGACGCCCGGCGCACCGCGCGGTTTGTTGAACTGCTCCGCCGGGCGGGAAAGGAGGACTGCTTCTCCGAAAGCGCGCTGGCGGACCTGCAGCGGACCATCGTGGACGAGCGGTACGCCGCAGCCGGGTTCCGGGACTTCCAGAACTTCATCGGGCAGAGCCTGGGGCCGGAACGGGAGCTGGTGCATTATGTCCCGCCCAGACCGGAGGACCTGCGGGGACTGATGGCGGGATGGGAGACCGTCTGCCGCCGGATGCTTCCAGGAGGGACCCACCCGGTGGTCGCCGCGACGGTGGCGGGGTTTGGCTTCGTCTTTCTCCATCCCTTCGAGGACGGCAACGGCCGTCTTCACCGATACCTGATGCACCACCTGCTCACGGCGGGCGGGTTCACCCCGCCGGGGATCGTGTTTCCCGTGTCGGCGGTGCTGCAGAAGAACCCCGCCCGCTATGACGCCCTCTTGGAGCGCTACGGGCGCCGGGTAATGGCGCGCGTTAAATGGCAGTTCACCCGCGCCGGCGCGCTGGAGGTGTCGGGGGACACGGCGGCCTGTTACCGCTATCCTGACATGACGGGGATCGCCGAGGGCATGTGCGGTGTGGTGCGCGACACGCTGACCGCCGAATTCGGCGAGGAGCTGGCCTACCTGGCCGCGTTTGACGCCGCGCGCGCGGAAATGCGCGCCGTGGTCGAGATGCCCGAAAACCGCCTGGACCTGTTCATCCGCCTGTGTCTCCAGGGCGGGGGCAGCCTTTCCGCGCGAAAGCGGGCGCAGTTTCCGGAACTGACAGACGGCGAATGCGCGGAGCTGGAGGCCATCGTGGCGGAGGCCGCCGGACAGGCGGGGAAACCGGAGTGACCCCTACTTCCGCAGTTGGTCGGCGGGCCCCATGGTGTCGCGGTCGTAGACGGCGGTGAGGGTGCTGGCCAGACCGCCGCGGGGGGTGCAGACGATCTCCACGGCCATCCGTTTCGGGGCGCACACGGCCGCCAGGTCCTCCAGCATGCGGTTCACCAGATGCTCGTACCAGATGCCGACGTTCCGGTAGGAGAGCAGGTAGTACTTGAACGAGCGCAGCTCGATGCACAGGGCGTCGGGAATGTAGCGCACCCGGACCGTCGCGAAGTCGGGCAGGCCGGAAAAGGGGCAGACGGAGGTGAACTCCGCCGTCTCGATGACGATCTCCATGCCGCCGCCGTGCGGGGTGCCCGCGTATTCGTAGGGGAAACATTCGAGACAGGCGGCGTCCACGGCCTCCGGCCCGTCGAAGGGCAGGGTCTTGTCCAGCGCCTTGAACTGGTCCCGCGGGGAGGGGGTGTCGCTCATGTGCCGTCGCCTCCGGCCGCGTCGCCCAGGCAGACGCAGCGGTTGTTCGGGGTCTCCTGCACGACCACGGCGCGCGGGCCGAGGCCCCGTTCCTCCAAAAAGCGCCAGATGTGCGCGCAGATGCGCTCACAGGTGGCCTGCTCCAGCCCCGGCACCGTGTTGATGTGCCGGTCGTTCAGCGTTCCGTGCATCTCCCGCAGGGCGTCCACCAGCGCCTCGCCGCCGTCCGCGGCCGCCTCAACCCGGTAGGTGTGGCCGTGGAGCCGGTGGCAGGGGTGCGTCTCGGGGAGCTGGGGAAGCGACTGGGCGGCGGCGAAGGAGAATCCCACGCGCGCCGGCAGCCCCTCCAGCGGGTCGGCGGGCAGGGTCTCCGGCGCGAAGCGGCCGTCGCCCACCACGGAGACGCGGATTTCCCGGAACCACGCGGGGTGGGGGCGCATCTGCTCGCGCGCCCACGCGGCCACGCGCTCCGGCGACGCGTCGTCCTCCAGCCCCGGAATGTCGTCAAGGCAGCAGTGGTCCAGCCGGCGGCACACGGGGTCGAAAAGGGCCTTCATGTCAGCGTAGTCCACCACCCAGCCGACGGCGGGGTCAATCTCGCCCTCGGCGACCAGGTCGGCCCGGTAACTCGCGCCGGTGAGGCGCGGCTCGGCGGCGCCGTTGCGGCGGACGCGCCGGGCGGCTTCAAAAAAGACGGTCTTGACGATGCGCATTTTCACGGGAATCACACTCCGCGCCGGTCGGGCGGCCAGATGATTTTGTGCAGTTGAAGCTGGAGCCGCGCGGGGAGGGCGTCCTCCAGCATCCACGCGGCCAGGTCCTCCAGGGGCAGCGCGCCGGAAACCGCCGACAGCAGCACCGCCGCGCACCGCTTCTCCAAAGTATAGTCGCGGATCACGCCGCGGCTCCACTCGTAGTCCGCCCGGTCCGCCAGCACGAACTTCACCTCGTCCCGCGCCGGGTCCAGCAGGTCCAGATTGGACCACAGGTTCCGTTCGCACATGCCGCTGCCGGGGCATTTCAGGTCCATGATGCGGACCGCCTCCGGCGGGAGGGTGTCAATCGGCAGAGACCCGCTGGTCTCCACCAGCACGGTCTTTCCCGCCGCCACCAGCCGCCGGGCCAGTTCGGGGCACTCTTTCTGCGCCAGGGGCTCGCCCCCCGTGATCTCCACCAAGGAGCAGGGAAAGCGGTCCACCGCCTCCAGCACGGCGTCCACTGCCATCGGGTCACCGCCCCGGAAGCTGTAGGTGGTGTCACACCAGACGCAGCGCAGGTTGCACCGCGCGAGGCGCACGAAGACGCACGGGAGCCCGGCGCGCGTGGACTCGCCCTGGATGCTGAAGAAGATTTCGGTTACACGCAGCATGGCATTCCGTGTGCCCGGGGACCGGGCGTCAAAAAAGGCGCGGCGCACGCGCGCCGCGCCCTGTCG
>ERZ795031.2338-NODE-2338-length-18194-cov-9.657754_pt1 | contig 18194 bp, 11 predicted proteins | sample MGYA00375123_ERZ795031 | MGnify/ENA primary metagenome ERZ795031 (study PRJEB30166, sample SAMN05720159) | activated sludge metagenome | isolation source: anaerobic digester from wastewater treatment plant | place: USA | collected 2015-04-21 ... | reverse complement strand
GGCTGATGCCCAGCTCGCGGGCAATGTCCTTGATGGTAATCTGGCTTGATTTCATCCGTTCCGAATTTTAATATTATTAGCTGGCAAATAGTAACGATTTGTCATCACACACCGGCTGTGGTTAGGAAAAACCCACAGCAAACATTCTAGTAATGGTTAGTACTGAACAAGTTTTTAAAATATCCCCTCTAATTAAGCACTAATTTATCAATTAAAAAAAACAACAGCCACTAATCCTTGTTTTGCTGGATAGGGAAAAAGTGTAGCACCCAACCTTCATGTTATACATTGGATTCCTGATACTTACATTCATAAAGGGATATTCCTAGTATAAAAAGTAACACCTCCTTAACCTGTGCGGTGAAAGTTAAATATAAACAACGAAAAATACAAACGTTTGCGGTATCGTTTGCGGTGATTTTTAGCCTATAAGCCAACGAAAATAATGCTTTTAGGATTAACAATCCTTAACTTTCCACTGCAAAATTTAACCAAACCCTAAATTAAATTTTATATGAAGAACAAACGCATTTTTATGAAAATTTGCTTCATTCTAGTCCTTGTTTTTTACCAAGGCCTAGCAAATGGGCAAGACATTACGGTAACAGGAACGGTTACCGATAATGCAAACAATGAACCGTTGCCGGGCGTTGCGGTTGTTGTAAAGGGTACAACCATTGGTACTGCAACTGACCTAAATGGGAAGTACTCTCTTAGAACCCAGGCGAATGCGGTTCTGGTATTTAGCTACGTAGGCTACGAGAAACAGGAAATTCCGGTAAATGGGAGAAGCGTTGTGGATGTAGCCCTGAAGACCTCCTCCGAACAACTAGAAGAGGTTGTTGTAATCGGTTATGGAACAACCAAGAAAGCTGATCTAACCGGTTCGGTAACAACTGTTAGCTCAAAAGACTTCAACAAGGGGGTTATTAGCTCTCCACAGGAGCTACTTGTAGGGAAAACACCTGGTGTTGTAATTACCACAAGCAACGGAGCTCCAGGATCTGGTTCTACAATCAAGGTTCGTGGGGGTTCGTCACTTTACGCATCCAACAGTCCACTTGTTATCGTTGATGGTGTTCCACTTGACAACAACAACGTATCGGGTAGCTCAAACCCTCTTTCGTTTGTCAATCCTAACGACATTGAAACAATCACCATTCTGAAAGATGCCTCCTCAACTGCCATTTACGGTTCAAGAGCATCTAACGGCGTAATTTTAATTACTACCAAGAAGAGTAAGGAAGGAGCATCCTTTAGAGTAAACTACAACGTTACTACCTCAATTGCCTCGGCAATTAAGCTGATGGATGTTTACTCGGGCGACCAGATGAGGCAAATTGCCTACGACCACATGGGCACACTTTACAACCCCTCTACATTAACCCTTCTAGGTTCTAAGAACACCAACTGGCAAAACGAAATTTTCCGCAATGCTTTTTCACAGGATCACAACGTTAGCGTCAGCGGAGCATATAAAATTCTACCCTACCAGGTTTCAGTTGGTTACACCAATCAGGATGGTATTATGAAGAATACCAACATGGAAAGGTTAACCGGTGCAATTAGCTTAAATCCATCGTTTCTGAATAACTCCCTCAATGTTACGGTAAATGCCAAGGGCATGACTACCAAACAGAATTATGGCGATTATGGAGCACTGGGATCAGCCATCAACATGGATCCTACACAACCCATTTACGATGGCAACCCTGCTTCAGCCGGATACTTTCAGTGGGCTAACTACGGAGCCAACCTGGGTACTCCAAACCCGGTGGAACAGCTGATGGCTGCCGATAATAAAGCAGATGTAAACAGGTTCATTGGGAACATCCAGCTAAACTACAAGTTCCCCTTCCTGCAGGAGCTACAGGCCAACCTGAACATGGCTACCGACTACACCAACAGCGATGGGCACAACAACAGACCCGTTACTTCTCCTTCGGTACTAATTGCCCCCTTAGCCTGGGGAAAGTTGAATGATTACAGCGCTACAAACAAGAACAACCTGTTGGACTTTTACTTCAACTATACAAAAGACCTTACCCAAATAAAGAGCAAGGTTGAAGCTATGGCAGGTTACTCCTGGCAGCATTTTGAAAGGGAGGGCGACAGCTACACCAGGGGCGTAGTAGATGTAGATCACCCCTACCAAATGTCCGATAGCTCCTCATTTATCACCGAAAACTACCTTGTATCATTTTTTGGCAGGTTAAACTATACCTTAATGGATAGGTACATCATAACTGCTACACTTCGCGATGACGGTTCATCAAGATTTTCGGAAGATAACCGGTGGGGGCTTTTCCCTTCAGCAGCTTTGGCATGGAAGGTAAAGGAGGAATCATTCCTTAAAAATGTAAACTTTGTTTCTGACCTTAAACTTAGAGCCAGCTGGGGAGTAACCGGTCAGCAGGATATTGGTAGCGACTACCCTTACCAGGCACAATACGTTGCATCTGCAATAGGTTCATGGTATCCAATTGATGGAACATTCCTACCAACCCTTCGTCCAAATGCCTACGACCCCGACATTAAGTGGGAGGAAACAACAACCCAGAATATTGGACTCGATTTCGGATTTCTGAATAACCGTATTAGTGGTTCGGTTGACCTCTACATGAGAAAAACCAAGGATCTTTTAAATACAATTGATATTGCCAGCGGAAGTAACTTCAAAAATACACTGTTGACCAATGTTGGAAACATGGAGAATAAGGGTGTTGAAGTTGCCTTAAACCTTATTCCCATTTCGCAGCAGGACATGACCTTAACTCTGGGATTTAACCTGACCTACAATAAAAATGAGGTAACCAAGCTGCTGATGAATGATGATCCCAACTTCATTGGAATTCTTTACGGGGATGCTTTTACCGGGCAAAAACAGGTAACCCGAGTTGGCTATCCGGTTTACTCATTCTTCGTAAACAAACAGGTGTATGATGCAATGGGTAACCCCATAGAAGGCTTATACGTTGACCTTTCGGGCCAAGGCGGAGTAGTAAATGGTGATAATGCAGACAAGTACGTCTACAAGAATCCCGCACCCGATTACCTGATGGGCTTCTCCTTCCGGTTCAACTATAAGAATTTTGATTTATCGGCATCAACTCGAGCCAGCATAGGCAACTATGTTTACAACGGCGTAGCTGCCGGCGCTTCATACGACCAGATGCAGCAAATTGGGTACTGGAAAAACTTTACCACCCAGCTTAGCGACACCAGGTTTGTAAAACGCCAGTTTACCAGCGACTACTTTGTTGAAAACGCATCGTTCTTCAAGCTTGACTATGTTACTGCCGGATACAACTTCAACAACATCATGGACAAGTTCAACATTCGGGTTAACTTTACCGTGCAGAATGCATTTATCATAACCAAGTACAACGGAATGGATCCCGAGGTAGATGGAGGAGTTGACAACAGTTTCTACCCCCGTCCCCGTACCTTCCTGCTTGGCTTAAGCTTTACTTTCTAAAACTCAAAAAAACTACAAATATGAAAAGCAGGAAATTGATATTAGGATTGCTTCTTCCGGCGATGATTTTCAGTTCATGCGTGGGAGATTTGGATGTTAACCCCAAGGATCCAAATAATATTATGGCAGGGAACCTTGGTGATGATCCCGTTAACATTAAGAAAGCACTTGGCAAGATTTACGCCAGCTTCATCATTGCCGGACAGGGAAGCGTTACCGGAGGTGGAGCCGATATTAGCGCTTCAGATGAAAACTTTTTCACTACTACCCGTGCTCTTTGGAACCTGCAGGAGATCACAACCGACGAAGCTATTTGTGCATGGGGTGATGTGGGCATTGCCGATTTGAACACCCAGACATGGAGTGCGCAGAACCCATTTCTTACCGCACTCTACCAACGTCTGGTGCTATCCATAACCTATGCAAATAGTTTCATTAAGGTTACCAGCGGGAATCCCGACCCCGATGTTCAGCGCTATGTGGCTGAAGCTAGATTTTTACGGGCTCTGGCATACTACTACCTGATGGATATGTTTGGGAATCCTCCCTTTACCACTGAGGCCGATGAAGTTGGGAAATTCTACCCCCGGCAGCTCGATCCAAATGTGAATGTTGCCAGGCCCATGCTGTTCAACTACATTGTTTCGGAGCTAAAGGCAATTTCTCCAGTTCTAGCTGCTCCCGGAGGCGTATCCACACAGGCAAACAGAGCTGCTGCATGGATGCTGCTAGCCCGTACCTACCTGAATGCTCAGGTTTACACCGGAACGGCAAAGTGGGATAGCTGCCAAATGTATTGCGATAGCGTAATCAACTCTGGAGCCTACTCGCTGGCTACAAACTACCGCCAGAATTTTTCTGCCGATAACACCTACCCTACAAACCCTGAAATGATACTTGCCTGGGAGCAGGATGGAATGTACACGCAAGGCTATGTGGGCACTACCTTCATAATCGAATCGTCGAGTGATGCAACCTACATCAGAGCGGAAGATTACCACGGTTTAACCTCAAATACCAACTGGAATGGGAACCGTGCACGTCTTAAATTCGCTGAAACAATACTAGGAGTTAGCAACCCGGGATGGGCAGAAGGGACAGAACTAAGCACCCTTTATCCTGATGATTCACGTATTTTCCTTAAAGTGAAAAAAACCACCGATATACCAAGCGCATCATCAAGTGGCGATTATGGTATTGGAGTTTACAAAATTACAGCCAAGAATTCGGATGGAACACGTCCCCCATCAGCTAATCCGGCCTACGCCGACACCGATTTTCCAATATTTCGTCTGGCCGATGCCTACCTCATGAGGGCTGAAGCTAAGTTCAGGCTTGGAGAAGCAACTGCTCTTGCTGATTTGAACTACGTTAGGGACAGAGCCTACCATGCAGGCGAATTTGGTTCAAACACCCCCAACCGCCTGTCAACCTTGACTGCTCAGGACATCATCAACGAGCGCGGTAGGGAGTTCTACTACGAGGCTCAGCGCCGAACCGACCTAATTCGTTTTGGCCAGTTTACCGGAAGCGATTACCTCTGGGAATGGAAAGGTGGCGTTTATGAGGGAACCAGCACAGCTGACTACCTGAACATCTTCCCGTTGCCAGCAGTTGAGATATCAACAAATCCATATATCCACCAGAATCCTAACTACTAGCACTACTAACTCAATAAATTAAGCACAATGAAAAGAAATTCATTAATATACATAGGATTTATAGGCTTGCTTGGTATTTTGTCGGGATGCGAAAAAGATGAGACAAAAGTTACCATGCTTGACGAGCCTAATCCCCCTGTTCTGGTATCCATCCCGGATAACCTAATTTTAAACAGGTCAGCGGCAAACGATACAGTTGAATTTACGGGAATCCCTGTAGATCCAGGTTTTGAAGCCTCTGCCACCTATTCATTGGAGACATGTGAAGCGGGCACCAACTTTGCCGATCCTTTAACCCTTTACTCCGGGTCAAAGGTTAACAGCATCAAATTTAAGATCAGCAACCTTAACGAGCTGCTCCTGAGAAAATACCGTGGTGACGTTGAAGTTCAAGCAGAGTTCAGGATTCGCGCCGTGCTCACCGTTGATGCAGGAACAGGTGCTCCCGGTACTGGAAGTAACCCGTTCCTTTACACCTCTGAAAGTAAAACAGCCACTGTTTCCCCCTATGGGCTACCCAGACTTGATGTTATGGATGGCACTACCGTGTTGGGTAAAATAGAATCTGCTGCCGGCGATGGGAATTACTCCGGATTTGTTAAGCTGGATGTAGCCAAACCCTTCACCCTGTATGATCCTGATGCCGATATAACCTATGGCAGCAATGATGCCGGTACTGCTTTGGAAGTCAACGGTTCTGCAATTGTTCCCCCTGCCAATGGCTGGCATGTAGTATCTGCCAATACCAACGATCTGACTTATGGCATGGACGCTCATATGATAAGCATTGTGGGTTCTGCCCTAACCGGTAATGAAGATGGATGGAACCAGGATAGGATGATGGAATATGATTACGACAAACATTACTGGTACATTACCACCGACCTCTATGTTGGATTCTTTAAATTCAGAAAGAACTCCAGCTGGTCATGGAACATGGGTCTGTCCGACGTTGAGGGTGAATTGCAACAAGGTGGTGTTGGAAATGATATTCCCATAACATCAGCAGGTAACTACTCCATCACCTTCACCATACTAAGCGATGAAAAGGGAACCTATACAATTGTTAAAAATTAAATGATTATAATTCGCATACCATATGAAGCTGAAATCAATTTATAAGCTAGCAGCACTCCTTTTTACGGCAACAATGCTATTTTTTGCCTGCACGGAGGAGTCCTCAGATGTTAGACTCGATCCAAAGCTATCCACCTCGCAGGTTATTGACATTACAGACAGCTCAGCAACTGTTGTTGGTTTTGTTGTGGCTGCGGGTGATGGTTACACTGAAAGGGGAGTGTGCTACAACACGCAGCCCAACCCAACAACCAGTGATACTAAGGTTGTTTTTAACGAGGATAGCGTAAAGGGAGCAACTTTTAGCGTTACCATTACGGGCCTTCACTATACAACCAAGTACTATGCCCGTGCCTACGCCATAAATGTTAGCGGTACCCTTTATGGTGAAGAACTTTCGTTTACAACCCCTGTTGCTCTTCCCAAGCTAACCACCACTGCAATTACTGAAATAACGGGTAGCTCTGCTACCAGTGGTGGAAACGTTATCGATGCTGGTGGTGCTGATGTTACGGCCCGCGGCATTTGCTTTGCCACTCACGAAAGCCCAACTATTAAAGATAGCATAACTAAAAATGGAGATGGTTTAGGAGAGTTCACCAGCGGGTTGACCAACCTGATTGGCAACACGACCTACTACGTGAGGGCTTATGCTACCAATAGTGCAGGAACAGGCTATGGCCCCCAGATTTCATTCACAACGCCTGTTGATATACCCCGCGTGATAACCGAATCAGTATCAGAAATAACTAAAACCACTGCGGTTACAGGCGGTAATGTAACCTACGATTGCGGCGCTGAGGTAACCGAAAAGGGTATTGTTCTGAGCACATCACCCAATCCCACCACTGCTGATACCAAATTTACTGCCGATCCCCCAACCGGTACTGGTCAATTTATCATCAACCTTGAGGGGTTGACCCAATTCACCACCTACCATGTTAGGGCTTACGCCATCAACAGCAAGGGTACGGCCTACGGCGAGGATATTTCGTTCATAACATTGCCCGACATAACCAAGTTCTGGGTTGTTGGCGACTACAATGGTTGGGATAACAGCGATAACGCCAAGTACATCATTTCGACTACTTCAAGTGGCGGATTAGCTGAGGGCTATGTTTACCTCACCTCCGGTGGAATTAAACTCACCACCGACCACAGCTGGGATAATGCCCACACCTTTGGTGATGATGGCACCGGTGGCCTTACCAATCCTGGAAGTAACATTCCCGTGCCCTCAGATGGCTACTACCGGATTAGGGCCAACCTGAATGATATGACCTACTCGCTGCTTCTCACCAGCTGGGGTATTATTGGTGATGCCACTCCGCTTGGTTGGGGCGATGAATCTCCACTTGAGTACAAAGCTGCCCTTGAACAGTGGATTGGAGCCTACCATCTCACTGCAGCAGCTTTCAAGTTCCGTGCCAACCATAGCTGGGATTACAACTACGGGCTAAACGCAGGCGATAATTTCCTGGATGCCGGCGGAGATAATATTCCAATAACTATGGAGGATGACTACGCCATAACACTCGACCTGAGCCACCCCAACGAGTACACCTTTAGTGCTAACAGGTGGGGAATTATTGGTGGTTCTGTTCCGCCATACGATTGGAGTGTGGATGTGAACTTGACCTGGGACGGGGTAAACAAGGTGTTCACCAAAACACTTGACCTAAAGGCCGGGGATTTTAAGTTCAGGGCAAATGATGGTTGGGATGTTAACTTTGGCGGCGACCTGTCAGCTCTTACGCAGGGCGGAGCCAATATTCCCATTGCGGAAGACGGAAACTACACCATAACGCTGGATCCTTGGAACAAGGTGGGAACTGTTACTAAAAACTAAACAGTTTCGATGAAGGGCTGCCCCTGGAAATGGGGCAGCCTTTTTTACTTTTTAAAGCAACAGCATTAAAAAAACTCACCTTGGAAATTTGTGAACACAAAATGCAGCTTTACCCCTGTTAAAAACATTTATGTATTTCAATAATATTCCATCCTGTAAGGTTTTCAACCTGTAAATAAAGCCACACTGCTATGGATATCAAGCTTAAAATTTGCATTTCGCTGCTGACTTTTATATTTTTTTGGCAAAATTCCGTTGCCCAGCCCATCACAGTTGTTCCAGCGCTACCCACCGCCTCGGATGCCGTTACCGTTACATTCGATGCTACAAAAGCAAGCAGAACCGACCTGGTAGGCTACAGCGGTGATGTTTATGTTCACACCGGCGTTGCGATTAACGGAAGAAAATGGCAGTATGTTATTGGTAGCTGGGGCATCAACTCAACTCAACCAAAGCTAACCCGCACGGGAACAAATACCTATACTCTTAGCATTTCACCCAGCATTCGTGAGTTCTACAGCGTTCCTGCCGATTCAGCAATAACCCAGATGTGCTTTGTGTTTCGTAGCGCCGATGGCTCAAAGCAGACCGAGGATATTTTTTATGATGTTTATGAACAGGGATTATCGGTTAGCATAACCTCACCCTTGCTTCTCACGCCTATTTACGAGCTAAACGACAACATTCAGGTTAATGTCTCCGCAAACAACGCCACCAGCTTAACCCTTTACATTGACAACCAGCAGGAAGCTTCCACCACCGAAAACACGCTAAGTTACACCTATACCGCAACAACCTACGGTAAACACTGGATTAAGGCTGTTGCCAGCAATAATGACCAATCGGTTGCTGATTCGGCTTACATTCTGGTTCGATCACCGCTGGTTACGGAGGAACTCCCAGCCGGTATGAATCCGGGTGTTAATATTACCGGTGAGCAAACCGCCACTGTTGTGCTTTATGATCCGCAGGCATTGAAAAACTACGCCTACCTTATTGGTTCTTTTTCCGAATGGCTTCCCGATGTACAGTACTACATGAAGCGAACACCCGACGGAAAATACTTCTGGACTACCCTTACAAACCTCAGCCCCGATCAGGAGTATGCTTTTCAATTCCTTATAGACGGCTACCTGCGAATTGCCGATCCCTATACACACAAGACCCTTGACCCCAACGACCAGTACATCCCCTCCTCTACCTACCCTGGGCTGATGAGCTACCCCACCGATAAAACCTACGGAATTGCTTCGGTATTCAGCACAACTACAAACGGCTATACCTGGCAGACAGCAGATTTCACCCCACCTTCAAAGGAGAACCTAATAATTTACGAAATGCTGATCAGGGACTTTGTTTCCGATAGCTACATTCAAACGGCCATGGACTCACTCAGCTACCTGAAAAAGCTTGGGGTTAACGCCGTTGAGCTTATGCCCATCAGCGAGTTTGAGGGCAACGACAGCTGGGGATACAACCCATCATTCTACTTTGCCCCTGATAAGGCCTATGGCAAAGCAAACGACTACAAGGCCTTTATTGACGAAGCCCACCAGCAAGGCATGGCAGTAATTATGGATATTGTCCTAAACCACTCCTTTGGCCAATCACCGCTAGTGCAGCTGTACTCCAACTCCAATGGTGTTACACTTGGTGAACCTACAACCGACAACCCGTGGTACAACCAAACCTGCCCGCACCAACCCTACTGCTGGGGCTACGATTTTAACCATGAAAGCCCCGAAACACGAAAATTTGTTGACTCGGTCCTCACCTACTGGCTAACCGAGTATAGGGTTGACGGATTCCGATTTGATTTCTCAAAGGGTTTCACCAACACGCCCAACGCGGGCTCGGCATACGACCAGCCCCGAATTGACAACCTGAAGCGTATTGCCGACAAGATATGGACGATTAACCCCGATGCTTACGTTATCCTTGAACACTTTTGCGACAACTCCGAGGAGAAAGTTTTGGCCGAGTACCGCAACGCTGAAGGGAAGGGAATGCTGGTGTGGGGTAATTTAAACTACAACTATGGTGAGGCAGCTATGGGTTGGCTTGATAATTCAAATTTCTCAGCAGTTGCCTATAAGCAGAGGGGGTGGAGCGTTCCCAACCTGGTTGGCTATATGGAAAGCCACGACGAGGAACGGTTGATGTATAAAAATTTAACCTTTGGCAACACATCCAATCCCAGCCACAACGTAAGAAATCTCCCTATTGCCCTTAAGCGTATGGAGCTCGCAGCAAACTTCTTTATCCCCATCCCTGGCCCCAAGATGATATGGCAATTCGGCGAGCTAGGCTACGATATCTCCATTGACTATAATGGTCGCTTAGGCCGTAAACCACTACACTGGGAGTACTACACCCAAACTGAGCGACGCAACCTTTTCAACATATACGCCAACCTCAACAGGCTAAAGCAGGAGTTTGACGTATTCACGACCAGTAGTTACGAGTACATGCTCTCCGGCTCTAAAAAATGGATTAAGCTGGATGGAACCGACATGGACGTGGTGGTAATGGGTAACTTTGATGTGAATGGGGTTAGCTTCTCCATTGATTTCCCAGCGACTGGTAAGTGGTATGAGTACTACACAGGCGACTCCATTGAACTCTCCACAACCAATGCCACCTTTAGCATGGCACCCTCGGAATACAGGCTCTACACCTCCGTAAAGGTGAACCGCGATGACATATTTGTTGGTGTGGAAGAAAACCCGGATGAAACCTCTGAGAGGGTTCATTTGTGGCCTAATCCATCGAATGGAGAATTTCAACTCTCATTCACCCTACCAAAAGCGCTAGAAGTTCAGCTGGAGCTATACAACCTGATGGGTCAAAAGGTTTACCATGTACAACATCAGGGAATTCTGGGGGCCAATAGGTTGAAGGTTGATTTGCCGCCAGAAATTGTTACGGGTCTATACATATTCCGCATCAACAGCCAATTATATAACCAAACAGGAAAACTTTCAATCGTCAAATAGGATTCTTTTTCGGTTTAGGTTTACGAGGTGCATCAAACCCGTCCGTTGAGAAAAATTCGGACGGGTTTACTATTTTTGAGGTATGGTAAGCTGCAAGATAAAAACCGTTATTCTACTTGTTGGTATGATGCCCCTTGGCGCAAGAGTATTCGCTCAGCCCGACAGCACTTTCGACAGCAACGCAAGAAGAAGCGCTTTGGAAACATGCCTCATACTTGGGAAAATCATTCCCCATGACGATACCCTTAACCAGCTGGTAAATAGAAATATAAAAGCAACAGAGATACAGTATAGCTTTAAAAAGTCAGGAAGGGTAATCCCCTACCACCAGGGATTGTCGCTGGTTATTGCCGACCTTGGTAACCATGATCACCTGGGCTACGCCTTTGGCGTAATACCCAATGTTTCCATAACCACGAACACAAAAAATCGGGTGATGGTTAACCTTCGTTTGGGCCTGGGTGCTGCATGGGTAACAAAAAAGTTCAGCTTTGCATCGAATATTGAAAACGTTGCCATATCCACAAACCTTAACATTATGGCCAGCCTGAATGCCAACCTGCAAATCAGGATAACAGAAAAATCGAAAATTTATCTCGGACTAAATGCTCTTCACCTGTCAAATGGCGGGTTCAAAAAGCCAAACTACGGGTTGAACATGCTTGGGGCAAGCGGTGGTTTTAGCATAGCTTTCAGTAACAAGAGGGAGTGTAAAGTCCCGAAAAAAAGTTCTGATGATTTGCAAATAGAAACCTGGCCTCAAATTAAGCTTTATGTTGGCATGGGAGTAAAGGAAACAGGCGATGCCGGTGGACCTAAGTACTTTCCTGTTTCGCTACAAATAGCTGCAGCACGTAGGGTAGCCAAATTTGTTGCCCTCGGTTTTGGGGTTGATATAGCGCACGATGGCTCATCGAAGTTTCAAATTGAACAATCGAATGAAGTTTACACCTCGCCCAACGATGCCTTTCAAGTGGGGGCAAGCATTTATGCGGAGCTGCCGCTTAACAGGTTTTCGGTTTTTGCCCGGCAGGGTTTCTACCTCTATAACGCCAACCCCGACCTTCCATTCGGCTACCAGAATATAGGATTTAGCTACAGGATTGGCCATAGAGTAGCCATTTTTATATCGCTTAAAAGCCATCTTAACAATGCCGACCACATCTATGCCGGGTTAGCCTTAAGCATCTGAAAGGTATTTGCCCAACTGTGGACTATGCAGCAAGCTATTTTTTTTCGAATAACAAGGGGAATGCCAGATTTTCGGCAGTGCTGAGTATTGCTTTAACAGAACCAATCAGAATTTTTGCTTCAACCATGATTGGAACATGTCCAGGGTCGTCGCTGGCCCAAACCACCATATCCTCACCTCCTTTAAAAACCGTTCCCTCCACCAGCTTAACGCTGAATTTCACCGTATTATAAATTCTTCCATCGCGTAACTCCAGCCTTTCCCTTCCCTGGTAACGAATATATAGCTCAAATACCTCGTTGTCAATAGCAATGGCAAAGGGTATTATGTCGCCCTTGCTATGGCTCGAAAAATCCAGCCCCCTGCAGTAGTGAATGGCGCTTAAAACATCGAAGGTGCATGTTTTAATGGGTTTAATATCAATCCTGAAGGGTCGTTCGGATGTCTGGGTCTCCATGTACAAGGAGCTGCCGGTATAGTTATAGATGTACTTGTTGAAAGCTTTATAGCCTCCCTCGTAGGTGTCGCGAATGAAGTAAAGGGGTCGAAAACCCTCCTTGGCCACAATGGATTCGAACCTGTCGCGAACCTTGAAAAAAAGGTCGTACTCCTTTAGGCTCCGCCCTTCGGCAAGAAAGTGATGTGCAGGCACATTATTATAGGAGGTATCGTTTGAGGTAAAAAGGATGTCGGCTGCTCTAAGCCATATAAACTTCCAGTTATAGTAAGCCTTGTAGGTGATGCGCTCGTTGGCGCTGAGATGTGGAATGTCCCTGGAGCATCTATCAACCTGGGCAAATGTGGGGTGGCATACAAAAAGTGCAAGCAATGCAAACACCACTGCACTGAAATAGCAGTTGATAGCCGCTGATTTCCTTGAAATTACTTTTGAGATGAATCGTTTTGCCAAGTCAACTACTACTTGTTGGAGTGTTAGCGTATGAATAATAATAATGGCAACTGGTAGCTGAACGCTGATTAGCCTTGGGCGCCTGCAGCCAAATAAATCCATGGAACTTCAGCTGCAAATTTTTTAAATCAACAGACAAAGGACAATCATTTACCCTATAACATCCACCAGGCTCCCATAATTCCAATGCAGGCCATACAATAAGTGCATGATCCTATCCTTTCTTGTATGACCTTATCATTGGGATTAAATATTTACCAAAGATCTACTTAAGTTGGGCTATTGCTGCTTAAGGTTATCGGGTAGAAAGTCGAAAAAGGTATCGCCTCTAAGCCCGAGCCTAAGGGTTTCGAGTGGTATTGACTCGTTGGGAGCAATATTTCCAAGGTTTACATTAGCGCCCAGAAGTTTAATAAACCATGCCTGCTGGCTTTTAATAGGGGCTTCCCAGATAACATTTTCAATTTTGAGGTGCCTGGTGATATCCTCAATAAGCTTCACGTTTGCCGAATGATCGGCATTATATATGCCCACATTTCCACTTTCTCGGGCCTCAGCTATTACCTTCCAGCTGCCGGCTTCAACCTCCCTTTTCATCATGGCTACCCACTCATCATCGGGAATGATTACATCGGCCTGCTTGGAACCCACCTCAGAAATCACGGTAAATTTCTCGGACAGCTTGGAAATGTAGTCGCACTTCACCTTATTATCCATCTTCATGGAGCCATCGGAAACCTCCACCAGGTCAAGACCCAGGTCGCTGACAAAGCGGACAAAGTCATTAAAGAGCCCCCTGATAATGAATACTTCAAAAAGAGTTCCTCCCAGGTAGGGACGAATGCCACCCTTCTGGTATAGCTTGATTTTTTGCTTCAGCTTATTGGTGATGAGCGAGGTACCAAATCCCAGCTTGACGAAATCGACAAATTCAGCGCTCGATTCAATAAAGCCCTCGGTTTCGGATAGGCTTAAGCCTTTGTCCATAACCATTGTTAATCCCACATTGCGCGGCTTGGCAGGCCGTTCCGGAATAAAGGGAAGATTGTAGTTCATAGTACTTTATTTTTTATTAGGGTTTAGATTCGAAAAGTTCAAAATTTACTTTCCTTGCCTGGCATATTCAAACCAGCGGCCTCATTAACTAGTGGCATTTTCAACTTCCATTAATCAGCTATGGAACGCACATAGCTCTTATTATTTCTTTTACATCCACCTTGTGCTTTTCAATGCTATCCACCGCAGCAGTTAGTATCGCATCATTATTTAAAAAGTTAACCGGGTTCATCGTAGAGAGCTGACACCCTAAAGCAAGTTCACCTTTTGAATAAAATCATCATCGTTGACAATAGAAACCAAGCTAAAAAAATCCTCAATTGCAGAGGGGTCTAGACGCTTTGCATCGCCCAAAATGGTTAATGCCTCCTTTTGCCTATGCGAAAGGTAGAGAGCAGCGGCATTAATCACCTTAATGGTGGCATTTGAGCCAAACTTGCCACCCAGCTCGTCAACCAGCACCTCAACCTCCGAGAACTTTTCCTGGTATAGCAGCGCTTCGGCCAGTGCAAGATAGCCATCAGCCTCATCGGGATTGATTGTAATTGCCTCGCGGTATGCTTTTATTGCCTCATCAATTCTATTGAGCTCGTAGTAGAGTTTTCCCAGCCCAACCCAAAAGTCATACTGCTCGGAGTCCAAAGCGATAGCCTTCTGAATGAAGTCAAGGCTTAAATCGTACTTCTGGCGGTCGGCCATTACAACTCCAATTCCAAAGTACCCCTCGGCCAAATCGGGTTCAATTGATATGGCCTTGTTGTAGCAGCTTAAAGCCATATTAAGGTTGTTAACCCGTTCGTAGCACTCACCCAAAAGGGAGTAAACACCAGCATCATCGGGTTCCAGGGTGAGCAGCTCGGTAAAAACCTTTATCGCCCCATCGTATCGCTCTAGGGCCGAGAGTGTATTACCCTTATTATGGTATGCGGAAATGTAGGAGGGATCAACCGCAATGCAGAAGTCGTAGCATTCTAAAGACTCATCGAACTTCCCCTGTTTAGCGTAAATTATGCCCATGTTGTACCAAACATTAGCTGAGAATGGGTATATATCAAGGTAGGCGTTGTAGTAGCTAATGCTTTTATCCAGCTCGTTATTGCGCTCGTAGCAGTAACCCAAGTCGAAGAGCACTGCGAGGTTGCTGGCATCATACCTATGGCACTTCAAGAGGTATTTGATTGCAAGGTTTACCTCATCGCATTCTAAGTAAAAACTTGAAACTCGATACATCATTTCGGAGCGGTCATCGGTTGCAACGGCAATGGCCTTGTCGAAGCTTTGTAAGGATTTGTTGAGGTCACCCAGCTCATAAAATATTTCGCCCTTGAGATACTGCAATTCGGGGTTATGATAATCAACGTTCTCAACAAACTCCAGTAAATGAAGGGCATCCTCGTATCGTTCCTCAAGGAAACAAAACTCTGCCTTTTTTAGCTGAATTTCCGAAGAGTTGGGATATATATTTTCGGCAATTTCAATGGCCTTCCTAACCTTTGCCCGATCGTCGCCGGCAAGGTAAAAGTCTATAATACCCTCAAATTCATGTAGATCGAAAAATACAGACCTGTTAAGTCGCAGGTTCTCCTCAAACCGGCCCACCAGCTCAACCTCGCTCTCCTCATCCAAGTAGCTATCGTAGTCCTCTTTCATTGTTTAAAATAACATTCTAACTACAAACATAGTCATTTTAACGAAAACTTAACTAAGCTCCACATTAAATTTAGCTAACAATGCCCCTCCCATCGTTTAGTTCAACATCCAACTTGTGTGGGTATAAATATCACCACCTAAGTTGGCTAAACGATGCATTTGAAGAGTGGCCTTCTGCCCGGTAATAAAGATGTTACCTGCTCCTGCTGACTTAAACCCACCATTTAATGCAATGCAAGCAGCTGCTGAGGCCTACGGCAAATGCAACATTCAGGAGTAAAACTGGATTCAAGACAATCATTAACAAATTTTGTAAGGGTAGCAGGAAATGCCAGGTAAAAAATTTGCATAATCACAGCAAAAACAAATCTAACGGTTAACTTGTAGTATGTTATTCACTAGTCCAGTTAATGCTATGGGTACATTTGGTAGAATAACCGGGTAGTCAGCCATAGTTTTAGATTAGTAGGAATTACTCCTTTACAAAGTTTTTTATCCACGAGTTCCCATCAGCATCAGTAACCCTGACCAGGTAAAGACCATTAGGGAAATTCGCTGTTTTTATACTAACGGCCTGGTAAATGTCGGTTTTTGAATAGATTAAATTACCCGAATAGTTAAAGATTTCAACAGAAAAGTTTTGTGAAGGAAAAGAAATGGTCAGGGATAAGTGGGAGGGGTTGGGAAAAATTTTAAATGTTTTTTCATTTCTATGTTCTCCAACACTAGTGGGTTCATTGCAGTATTCCTGTCTGGGATTGCTCGCCAAATTACAGGGATAGGTATAAAAGGTATCGGGATGTGCAAAGTTAGGGTAGTCGGTTTGCACTAAATTGTGCATTCCGCCTGGCATTGATACCTGATTTACGCTACCATTACCCAATGCTACTTCTTTACCGGCAGCACTTCCATTAAATGTATAGTCACACAAGGCATCAAGAATACGATATATGGCAAAGTAGTCAAGGGCATCAAAGGAAGAAAGAGTATTTGGAACGCCATGAATTGCCTCATAAAAGTATCCGTCAATTGTGTCGGACTTCACCATAAGATAGTCCTTTTCAGTAATCGGAATGTTGACGGTATTAAAAATATCATTTGCCATGCGGTGGTCGTTTGTGGAATCGTTCTCATAAACCATGGTGAGGAGTTTGGTATTCGATGGGAAAGACTGTAATTCGGTCTGCGAGATGTTGAATGAGTAATATTGAGCAGAAGCAAAAATAAACCGCCCCGATTGTCCCCAACTCAAACTAGTAAAACAATGGTAGGCATTGGTAAAGGTGGCACCACCACCAAATGAGTGCCCCATAAAACCAACTTTTGTGGTGTCTATAATATTAGGAAAATCATGTACGGCTTTAATAAAACCATCTAAAAGGGTACTATACCTTTGCTCAGTAGTCACACCTAGCGTTTGGTAGGGCACAAAAACAATGGCATACCCTTTCCTGGCTACAAAGCTAAGCAATCCTAAAACATTATTAGGGTCAGAACCTCCAAAACCATGACTATAAAATATTGTAGGCACACTTGAAGTGATACCAGAAGGGTAGTAGATTCTTATATCCTCATCGGGAAAACCCGGGTTAGAGAGATGCTGAATCGCAACAGTGTAACCACCATCAGCGCCATATCCGCTAGTAGGTTTGGGAATAGGCCCGGTATAAATTTGTCCATATACATTCAAGGCCACATTAAATAGTAGAAAAAGAAATGTATATCTAGGATGAATGAATCTTCTAAACTGCTGTTTCATAACATTCCCTATTAAGAGTATTCTGATATTCGTATTTCAGCTGTCATCTCCTGCTATTCTTAAAATCGCGACGGCCCGTTATTAAACAATCCAATCTTTGTCAAATTTTCTTAACGTTAAACGCTTATGGGGTTAATTTGTTTAGGCTGTAATAACTAAAAATTGACCAACTCCACACCTAGTTTACGGTTCAGCCAGCTCATTGGCTAGTTTATCCCTGAAAAATTAATCAACCCATCATCTTTTTATATTTTTATACCTTATGGCAAGCATTCCAGTTGGACTACCCATATTTGTTGTTTGTTTAGTAAAGTTTCTACAAATTTGCCCAGAAATTTGAGTATTCACCTAAGATAAACCATTTTTCAGTTGAACTGAAATACTAAAATTCTCCATTTCCTGTGAAACGAATTCTACTGTTTGCCCTTCTACTAATTCTCCAAATAAATGCTGCCATTTCTCAGGATGCTGAGAAACATCAGGTAGAGGCTAAAGTATTTGGGTTTATCGGCTACGATGCCATTCTGGACACCTACAAGTCGCTCGATGCCCGCGACGGTGAGCTA
>ERZ795031.2334-NODE-2334-length-18210-cov-5.000220_pt1 | contig 18210 bp, 20 predicted proteins | sample MGYA00375123_ERZ795031 | MGnify/ENA primary metagenome ERZ795031 (study PRJEB30166, sample SAMN05720159) | activated sludge metagenome | isolation source: anaerobic digester from wastewater treatment plant | place: USA | collected 2015-04-21 ... | reverse complement strand
CTACTATACACAGGATTTTTCATTTATCTGGATATTCAAGTACGCTATAATTTGCTGGGCATGGTACTACGGATTCCAGAAGATCATACCAAATAGCCCCGGAACGCAGGGGCCAAACAATCGGATGGGCAACTACCCAACCGGAAACAATAACCAACGATACTTGAATTAATGCTCATACCGGCCATACTAACCATCGCCTTCATTCTGCTTCGCAAAACGCAGCACATAAAATACCTACCAAAAATAGGTTGGGTGTACTGCCTGTTTTCGCCATCATTCCCGTACATGGGCAAGGTTGGCTACTCTGCAAAGCCGGATGCAAGGCGGGGTGAAATACGGGCAAGCCTGGAGCGTGAGTTAGGGCACCCGGTGAAGGTGTGGACGGTGTGCATGATGCCTATGTTTTGGGCTTACAATTTTGAGCAAGCGATACACAACAGCAAGTTTTGGGTAAGCGCATCAAATATGCGCGGAAGTGGGCGCACGGAGTGGAGCTGGACAGTGAACGCGGTTACTGCGTTTGTGACGTTGTTGGTGCTGTACATCCTTGGATACGACAAACCAAGCCATGTTGCTATCATTGTGGCGCTGCTGCCCGTACCGATTGATCTTTGTCTTTTCATCCTGCTTTTTGCAGCCTTTCAGGTTGGCGTTATTGCGGGGATTGTTTACCTTATTTTTTGATAAAATGGAATACAAACTTGCATATTCATTTGTTTTTTTTGTGGCTTTAATGCTAATATTTGGCATTTATAGCCTTGGAAGTATTAAAAGCAATCAACCTGATTATCAGGACAAAGAACTTTTGATGCTTGATAGCCTGAATAAACGCCTTGAAATTTCAAATCAGGAGATAAGGGCAAAAATTGAACGGAACGACAGCGTTTTAAAAGATCTTGAGGCTACAAATAAAAAGCTCCGAAAGGCGCTAAATATGCCAGAAAATCAATGAAGCAAACCATCGACATAATCCAGCTACTTTTAACCGACCTCGGCCCATTCAGCTTTTTGATGGCCATTGTGCTGGCATGGGCTTTGTTCCAAGCTGGAAAGTTTGCGGGGTTGATGCTGCACGCTTGCACAATGGCTACAATTGCCATAAGGGCGGTGGCGTTCAACCCGTTCAAGCTGCACAATGGCGCAATTGTTCTACTTATTGGGTCAATCATCTACCTAAATGGGGACTCGGTCACAACTGGGCTGCAATACGTTGAGCAGCACATAAGCCCAACCTACATAAGCAGCGACACCTCATTTTTTGCCGAAAGCAGGTTTGAAGATGCGATAAAACGGCACACAAACGAGGCACAATTCTTGATTGTTAGGGATAGCACACGGGCGCTTGCAAGGGAGATTGGTTGCAGGCCACAGGATATTTACCTGGTTGCATACAGCGAGTGCGGACTAAACCCTTTTACGATCCGGACGGATGGAATTGCGGCTGGATGGATACAGTTTACCAGGGCGGGGTTGAATGGGTTGGGTAGGAGCTTGGAGGATGTTAAGGCGGCTTGCAATGCAAAGGATGCGGTGGAGGTTATGCGGTTGACAGGGGCTTACATTCGCCGGGCTGCGGCTGGCAGGAAGGTAGATACGGCGGCTGATTTTTATTGCGCTGTGTTTGCCCCGGCAAAAATGGGGGCCGGAATGGATGATGCGCTTTATTCCGGGTTCTCAAACCCGGAATACTATTTGAACTCTGGGCTTGATGGGTTTTTTGTTGAAGGTGAAAAAGTGTTATATTTGCCCCACTTAAAGGATGGAAAATTGACAAAGCGCGACCTTTTGGCGGCTTTGGAGTATAAGAAAGCGAAGTTTTTGAAGTAATAATATCGCTGGTGTAACTCAGTTGGCTTAGAGTACCGTGCTTTTAACACGGGAGTCGTTGGTTCGAGTCCAATCACCTGCACAAATTAGGTTGTAACTATTCAACCAACCGACCGGGCGGTAAAACCCGGAAATATAGCGCGGTGGAGCAGTTGGTTAGCTCGTGTGACTCATGATCACAAGGTCGCAGGTTCAAGTCCTGTCCGCGCCACAATTTTGTATGGTTATTCAGTGATTAGGGCGGGTGTTCTGTAAGGCACTCGCCCGCTTTAAAATTCCAGTCCAATGAATCAGTACGACTTCGCCCCCATTCCCCCGGAAGACCGCCGAAAGATGCGGCACTACATCATTGCTGGCATTTTCGCGTTGGCAGTGTTCATGCTATCCGTTTTCATGCTTTCAGGGTGCAGTAAAGAGCGGGAGCAGCCAAAACTTACAGGCGCATGGAATTCGGTTACACACCCGTCAAATTATTACCTATTCCATGATGACGGGCTAATGGAACTGCACACAATGGCATCCGGGCAAATAGTCTGGCAAAAGTGGTACACATACCAGCAGGATAGGCTCACCGGAGCCTTGGATATTACAGACCGAAACGGTCCGTGTTTTCAAGGCTCCGTTTCATTTAACGCAACAGCCGACACGGCGGTATTGATCCCGGACGGTGGGATAAAAATTACAATTGCAAAATGGCGGTAGATCGTAAAACAGAGACACAACTAACTGCACCAATCACCCACTACGCAGCCAAAAAGCCTGGCAAGGACATAAACAGCCACTTTCGCAGGGTGATTGTAAAGGTTGGAAGAAATGAACCATGCCAGTGTGGTAGCGGTATCAAATTCAAGTCATGCCATAGAACTGAGACGGCGCTTGTAATGCTTGCGCGTCAACAGTATGAGCAGAAACAGAAAGCCAAAGAAATGGCAAGTACAATATAATGGAGCATGGGTAAACAAAAAGGGGTTGCGGCCCCGCAGCATACACAAGAGGAAAAGATAGCACTTGCAAAGCAGGTGTGTGACCTGTACGAATCTCAAAACTGTACACTGGAATCAGCGTGTGAATCAGTCGGATTGCCACAGGCTACATTTTACTTGTGGAAGGCTCAAATTGTAGAAATTGGGGAATACTATAAAAAAGCCAAAGAAAATGCTGACGAATTCTACTGGCATGAACTACTAAGGCCAAAGCTAAAGACAAGCTTACAGCTTTTAGTAGAGGGGTTTGATGAAGTGCATGAGATGGAGGAAGATGTAGTTTGGCAGGGTGTAATGGTAAAGGATGATAATGACAAGCCGATGCGAAAGAACAAGATCACAAAGTCGCGTGTCGCCCCAAATCCAACGAGCGTAATATTCGGCATGAAGGTTGTTTTCCCTGAAAAGACCAAAGACAGGGCAGATGTTACCAGCGACGGCAAGCAGATAGGGCAGAACCCGTTAGACGGCCTTTCAATTGAAGACAAGGCGCAAATTTTGAGGATTTTACTTAAAAAAGATGCTGACAGATGAACAGGTTATCCAACTCAAAATAGACTGCTTCAAAGCGGGTATTTATGACGGCCTCGACTTGTCGGATAAGCAGATTTCAGCGCTTAGCGTTTTGTCTGACAGCGAAATAAAAGAGCTTCTTTTTGGAGGGGCTGCTTATGGTGGAAAAAGCTGGGTCGGGTGCGAGTGGTTTTTGTGGGCTTGCTTGGCGTATCCAGGTATCAGGTGCTTTATTGGTAGGCATAGGCTAAAGCAGATTCGGAAAAGCACAATCGTTACATTCAAAAAGGTTTGCAAAAAGCACAATATACCTCAGGATTGGTGGCATTATAACGAGGTGGACGTCTTCATAAGGTTCAAAAATGGGTCGGAAATAGTGGGGCTTGAAATGATGTATAAGCCTTCAGACCCGGACTTTGAATCATACGGATCTACTGAATTTACTTTTGGATGGATTGAGGAAGGGGGCGGGGTAAGTGCAAGGGCTTATGAGATTGCAGCGACAAGGATAGGAAGGCACATGAATTTGGAATGTGGGATAATCGGGAAGTTGCTAATTACCGGAAACCCATCCCGGAACTGGATGTACAGGGGCTTCTACAAGCCATCAAAGGAAGGAAAGCTACCAAAAAATAAAAAGTACATTCAGAGCTTCAGTTATGAAAATATCAAAGGGGACCCCGGATATATAGAGACATTGCAAGGGCTTACCGGACAAGCCAGACAAAGGCTTTTGCTCGGCAACTGGGAATTTGAAGACGACCCAAACCAACTGATTGAAAGCACGGCAATTTCAGATATTTATGAAAATATCCAAGTACAGCGAGACCCGAACCGAAAGTGCATAGTGGCGGATATAGCCATGCACGGCAGCGACATTTACCGGGCAGCGTACTTTGAGGGTAATGTAATGGTAGAACACTTCTCAATGGCAAAGAGCGGCGGCAAAGAAGTTTTAGACCGTATTCAGGATTTTAGAATCAGGCGGGGCGTTCGGGCGAGTGGCGTGATTTATGACAGCGATGGCGTGGGCGCATTCCTTGGAGGTAAGGGCGGGTTTATACCAGGTGCGATTGCCTTCCATGCAAATTCAGCACCGATAAAGACGGATAAGGACAAAGGGCGTATATTTGCACACCTGAAAGACCAATGTGGCTTTCTTTTGGCGGATGATATAAACGAGGGCAAGATCTACGCAGAGGCCGTAACTGATCCGGAAGATCAAGAGATGTTGAGCGAAGAACTGGCGGCGATCAAGAAAATGGATACTGGTGACGGGCCATTAAGATTGATCCCCAAAAAAGGCACCGGAACGCAGCAGGGAGTAAAAGAACTGATTGGAAGAAGCCCTGACTTTTCTGATTTGTTTTTGATGAAAAAGGCTTGGGACTTGATTCAGAATTCTAAACCAACACAGGGACTTTACTCTGTGTACACTTCATAAAAAATGACAGTAAAATCTCTTGCAAACATGATGCAGCCAGGCACGGTGCTTGCCGGTGGCGATTGCGAAACCTGCGGTAAAAGCGGCGACGCTCCAAAGGTTGTAACCCGCGTGGCTATGGCCAACATCGAAAAGCTGAACAAGCCTGTTTCAAAGGCCGCGCCGGAAGCGCAAAAAGTTGAAGCAGAGCCTAAAGCAGAACAACCTGCAAAGCGCACACTGTTAAGCCCAAATAAGCCGGAAGCAGCCAAATGATTGAAATCACCCTTCAATCAGGCGAAGAAATAAAGCTACCGATCACGGTTGACGACGCACCTGCAAAGGCGTGGTATGAAATGGCAGCGCGCGAAAGGGAGCTTGAAAGGCTTGGGACGGCTTGTGATCCAGCTGACTTTGTTCGGTACATAACTGAGGCTGTGAAGGCTGTGGTTGACATACCGGAAAATCTTGCGTTTGGCCTGCCGGTAAAGTCAATGCTTAAAAAGGAATGGATGTTGACCCCTGAATTTATCGCATCGGTAAATAAAAAAGGAGTTGATACCATTGAAGCCACGGTGCTGAATATTTACCGGCACCTTATTTGGGTCACTCGAACTTTTGAGCCGTGCCAGTTCCCGGTTGAATACGACGGAAGCCTGTGGCAGATCACACCAAACCTGAAAAACATTGCATACGAGGGTGAGTTTACGGCACAGGAAACGGTTGAGACGTTGCGCCTTGAGCAGATGTTTGAAAAAGAAATTGCGGAAGCCAGAAAAAATGAGCTGAACTTTTCAGCAATTGCGGCGGCTGACTTTGGTCTAACACATGTGCAGTTGGCCATCCTTTTGAGGCCCGTTGTAGATGGGCTAATTGAGCCGCTTCCGATGGGTGAGCAGGCAATTGAGCGGTACATAAATGAGCGGGTGTTGGAGCTTGAAAACCTACCGATGTCAGTCATTTTGACGGTACGCGCTTTTTTTTTGAGTTTTTTGGGAGTATATTCTGTACTATTGGAGATGACAAGGAGCTTAGGGGAAACGCAGAGTACGCAAGTTACTGGATTGGCATAGAACGCCCAGGTGATTATGAGGGCATGGAGCAAAAAGACATTGACCGCATGAAGCGGATCTCAAAGAAGCGTGGAAAGCAGATCACCAACCTGATTGGTTGGCGGCACATTTATCCGGACATTCAAAAAAGCGGATACTTTGGCCAAACATTGAAGGAAGTGTACGGAGCCGGATTTAAGACCGCCGTGCATTGCATGAACTTGAATCTTGTAACTGGTAATTGATTATGCCAATAGTTCCATTTCTTTTCCCGGACGAAGCATGTGGAGGCGGACCCATTAAACCTTTGGATGCGCCAAAAGAAAATCTATACAACCAAAATTTGGATATTAAAACAGATATGGTTTTAATATCTGCCCCATCAATGTTTGGAAGTTCACAGAAAGATAATCCAGCAGAATTAGCTATTGATATGATTGACGGATTTAGAGGTATTGGCGGCATTATGCTTGTTAGCGGACAGGTTTTTGAATATCTGAGGGTAAACAATCCGGATGTGTTTGAATATGCACAATCAAGGAACATTCAAATTGTCAAAGTGCCATGCTAAACGAAATCATATTCCCGGCAGCCATTCGATTGGCCAGAGCTTTCCCGGCGGGGTTCAACAGCCGTCCAAATTCATTCGGCGTGATCAACACGCTTGGAGACATCGACAGCGACAGCCTAAACGCATCCATGCGAGACGGAAGGATTGGAAGATATTGGGGCCGCAAGTGGGAAGCGTCCGGCAAAGATTCAAGCCAAATCCAATTTGAAAATAGCCTGGTGTTTATTCGCACTGAGGCTATTACTTTTTCAAAGGAGGCCAAACACGCATCCGAAAAGGTATGCCAGCGAATTGAGGTTGCGGTTGCGTCGTTCCCGGAGTGCGAGGGTTGCGCTTATGCCCGTTCTGATTCTGAAATTGAGATAGACAACGCCGTTGTGTTGAACAAAATCGTTTCAGAGCTTACACATATTGCGCCGTTTGTGGTTACAATACCAACAAATTTGGGAGGTATCGGAGCCTCAACGTACTGGATTATGCCATCAGAAAAGGATTGGCTAGAAACAAATGGGGTAATTTTCCCAGTGTTTAAGTCGTGTCCGGCTTACCTTTCAGTCTCAAAAACATCAAATGAATTTCAATCGTTCACATACGGGACCGCAGGCATGATCATTACGACCGCAAAATTGCAGGTCTGCTGGTGCGATTCGACTGATATTGATTTCGACTTTAATATTAACTCATTTAACGAAGCAGCCTTTTCGGGTTGCGCAACTTGCTAGATTATGGAAGAATTACATAAAGCCGCAAAGAACCTATTGTCTCACAGAGAAAAATATTTTGAGGCGCACCCTGAAATCATTGAGGCCGTAGAGGACATTGAGGACAAAGAATACAATGAAGCATGGGACGCTTTACAGGCTGCCGTAGATGCAATTGAACCTGACCATGCCAGTAATTGACACCATCAAAAACATCATACGCCGTAAATTCGAGACAGAACTTGAATTGATAATTTCTGATTTGCGCGATGAATTGAGGCAACAGGGTCACCGAGCCACCGGATCACTGGATCAATCGCTTACATTTGAAATAAAGGACAGTGATAAGGACGGGCTTTTGGGTACAATATTTGGAAACGACTATTGGAGGCCGGTGGATACGGGTGTGAGTGCGGGCCGCATTCCATACAGCCCCGGTAAAGGCAGGGGCGGAACATCAAAGTATATCCAGGCGCTTATTGATTGGGCGGCGGTGGTAAGGCCAGAGCTTGACGAAAAGGAAAGGAAGGGCTTTGTGTTCGCTGTGGCGACAAAAGCAAGCAGGGAAGGCAACCCAACGCGCGGTAGCTATGCGTTTTCCAGGAACGGGTCACGGACAAACTTTGTACAACGGGTTATTGATAAGCATATCAACCAATTAGCCGCAAATATCGGTGGTCAGGATTTGGCAGACCGGATAGCTGCGGAAATTTTAAAAGCTGCGTAATGGCTACAACGACCGCAATTATAAAACTTGACCTTCAGATAGATGGCGGTCAAAAACTAGCCATTAGTGTCGGCAACCTGAAGGAGTTAAAGGACGCGATCAAGCAGATTAATGCCCAAAAGATCACGCTCGATCCACGGAGCCCACAGTTTCAGACCGCATCTAATCAGCTCAAAACCCTGCAAACGCTGTACAAGGGGTTGGCCAAAGATGCCGACAACGCAGAGGTACAGATCGATCAGGCAAACGCGGCGCTCAACGAACAGCCCAAAGCGATAGGATATTACCGCCAACTCCAGGCGCAATTAGTTGCCCTAAAAAATCAATACAAAGACCTTTCGGAAACAGAGGCAAAAAGCCAGCTAGGGCAGCGCCTTGGCAGCCAGATCAATAGTATTTCAGGCAAGCTAAAGCAGCAAGACGCATTGCTTGGCGACTTCCAGCGAAATGTGGGCAATTACAAACAGTCTTTATTGGGCGTTGGCGATGTGCTTACAGGTGGACTTGCAACGGGCGGCATAGTGGCAGGTGTATCCCTGCTAAAGGATGCAATGGTAGCGGGTGTAAATCAGTCCATTACTTACCAGAAATCGCTTTCAAACCTTTCAGCGCTCACCGGATTGCAGGGGTCTGGACTTGAAAACCTGAAACAGATCGGTAGGGGCTTGCAGGATATAGAAGTAAATGGGCAGCGGATTGTAAGCACCGGGCCTGAAATATTGGAGGCATTGAAATTGGTAGGTGGTGCAAGGCCTGAACTACTTGGCGACGCCGAAGCGCTTGGAAGTGTTGCAAAGAGCGCCATTGTACTGAGTAAGGCAAGCGGTGACGACCTTAAATCATCAATTGAGGCGGTGACCACCACGCTTGGGCAATTTAAGCTGGCAGGTAAGGATTCAGACCTGGTTGTAAACCAGTTGGCGGCAGGCGCAAAGGTTGGCGCAGCCGAAATCCCACAGATTACCGACGCACTAAAAGAATTCGGAACGGTTGCAGAAATCAGTAATATATCCACATCAAACTCTATCGCACTAACGGAGGTGCTTGCAGACCGGCAGCTAAAAGGAGCAGAGGCCGGGACGCAACTGCGAAACGTTTTGTCGAAACTTGCCAGCGCTGACATACTACCAAAAACAGCACAGGAACAGTTCAAAAAGCTTAGCATTGACATAAACATCCTGAAGGATTCAAGCCTTCCACTTGAGGCAAGACTTCGGGAACTTGGGAAGGCCCAGGGAGATGTTGCGGCGCTTACAAAGATATTCGGGCTTGAAAACCTACAAGCAGCGACAATCATCACATCCGGCATTGATAAGTATGTGGAGCTTGATAAGGCAATACAGGGCACAAGCGAGGCATACAAGCAAGCCGGTATAAACGCAGACAACGCAGCCTCGAAAATTGATAACATCCAAAAGGGTGCGCTCAATTCGTTGGAGCAAAAAATATCCGATTCATCAACCGCAACCGGGATACTTGTAGATAGTCTCGGGTTCCTTGTAAATGAGCTGGATGTAGTCGGGTTTGCGTTTGATGTGCTTTCCACGGCCATACTTGGGCCTTTGGCTGGTATCGGTAACTTTATCGTTCAGGTAAAGGAGTTGCTTGGATTGAAAAAAGACTTGTCGAAAACCCCATCGGCTCCGGTGGAGGACTTCACGCTGGCAGATCCATTGTTTCCAGATTTTGGCCGCAAAACGTTGGCGCCATTTGATGCCGCACCCATTGATATAAATACTTCTGCGGTTGATAAAAACACAGAGTCAACCGATAAAAATACAGAATCAAAGCGCAAAAACAAGGAGGAAGATTTAGGCGCCGCTGATTCAATAGCCCGACTTACAAAGAACGTAACGGCTTTACAGGACGCGCTTTCAAAGGCCCCGCAATCAGGTATCGTTTCAGCTACCCAGAAACTTGTACTTGCAGAGCAGGCGCTTGCCAGGGCAAAGGCAAAAGAGGCAGAGGCCCGCAATCCAACGCCTGTGCTTACGGAGGTGCAGCAGGCGGACGCCGGGCTTATTAGCCTTGGAGTGGATGTGAACACGCCGCAGAATGAGGAAGATGCAAAGGCGCAGCTAATAGCATTAGCCAATTCACTAGCCGGGGCTGCTGGCGTAACCATTCCGGTAGAGATTGACGCGGAACAGGCCAGAAAGGATTTTGAAATCCAAAAGTATTTCCTTGATCTTGAAGACAAGCAGCGGGCGGCAAACGCAGAAAAAGACAAAAAGCGAAAAGAGAAACAGCGGGAACAGGAAAAAGAACTTTTAGACGTTGGATTACAAGCTGCTTCACAATTCAACTCACAGCTTGCGGCAGAGGAAAGTGCCCGGGTTGATCAGCAATTAGCCAAGCAAAACGAGGCTATACAAACCGAATTTGACGAAAAGCGGGCAGCCGCACAAGGCAACGCCGTAATCATTGAAAACCTTGACAAGCAGCAAAAAGAAAAGGAAATCCAAGCTGAAAAAGCAGCAGCCAGGGAGCGCAAGCAAATAGCATTGAAGGAGGCCATCATAGCCTACGCACTTGCGGCGATCAAGGCCGGGGCAAATGTGGCCGGACAAATAGCAGCGGCGGCGGCGTTCGCGCTTGGGTTGGCTGCAATCAACGCACAGCAATTCTATGAGGGCGGTGTGGCCAAAGATGTCGCCAATCAACAAGGGGTAGTGAAGTCGGCAAATATGAAGCCAACCCGTCACGGTGATAATCGGGTAGCATTCCTAAAAGTTGGAGAGCGGGTGTTGACAAAGGACAACCAAGCCGCAATCGAACAGCAGTACGGGGCCGGAATTTGGCGAAGCATTGGTGCAAAAGATCCAAACTCTGTATTTGGGGCGCGTTATGGATCAATGTCGGCACCTGCATACGGGTCAAACCGTCAAATACTAAACGTTAATACATCACTTTCCAGGGGAGATGTGGAGCTACTTGCAAAGGCAAACGCGATTACAAGTGAACGAATGGCAGATGCGGTGGCAACCGGAATACGAGAAGGGTCAAAATATGCAGCCAGGGAAGCAAAAGCACTTTCAAAAACTAGATAATGCCACTACTCCAATATCCAACATCCGGAAATCCTCGCAGAGGGTACGACGTAAACCCGTCTTCGCTGGTTGAAATGACCGTCAGCGCGGCGTGGGGTGAAACCATTACTTTCCGTTTCCTTATGCTGGAGGGCGTATTGACTAGCGGAACATTTGCACAGATTGTTTTGCGGGTAACTTCTGCAAACATAGCAGATGGAGTGCAATTTCAACTCGCAGAGCAGGATTTTGAATCTGATACTACCGTGCCAAAAAACACGGACTTTCTGGTTAACTTCAACCAGTCCGATGCTTTTACCCACGCCAAAAACTTGCAGGCAGCTATCCTATCAAACGTATTTTTTGCAAATAATGTGACCGTTACAATCGCATCCAGCGGCCCTGATTACGATGTGACAATAAACTGGCTTACACGCGGCAAACAGTTCACAGCAGGCACTACTATGCCGTCTCCGTATTCGGTAGTATCAACCGTTGAGGGGGTAGATGTTGAGCTTGTGGAAGGTTACGCACTTGTTTATCAGGTTTGGATGGATGATGGTGGGGAAATAAAGCCAATTACTGACTTTCGGGATATTACCCCGCAAATAAACCAAGACCAAGAGTTTGGAAAGTGCGAAATCGAAATCAATGACGCGCTTCGCCCGTACCTAAACCTTGTTTTCCCGTATGGCGTAAAGAATACCGCTGGCATTGAGGCAAACGCAAGGAAAAAGTTTTGGATACAATACGGGTGGAGAGAGGTTGACCGATCATCTGGGGTATGCTCCGTGTTCTTTCATGATATTATCGAAACCCCAAAAGAGTGGGTTGTGTACGCCGGTCTCCAAGAAACAGACCGTAAAGGAATGCGGCTTTGGTTTAGTGGCGGTGACGCCCCAACTATTCCAGAAATGGAGTTCATGACCAAGCGCCCGCATTTTGTTGTTGGCAGGACTTCGATTGGTTGGCTGTATTGCATACTTGACTTAAAGGAGCGGCTTGCACTTGGGAGCGTGGCATATAAATACTATGTGGACAGATGGGATGGCGCCGCATGGGTGAATGTATCAAGCTCGACAATAGGCACCGTGGATGGGATCTACCGAATACCAGCGCACCCCGCAAATCTTCCAACGGCGCTGCCAACTTCAACTACTCAATACCGGACGGAAATAAGGGAAGACACGCTTGGCAACACTTACGCAAGCCAGGTGTGGGATATAGGTGGATGTGAACCTGTTATGCAGGTATGGTTTTTGGGTGACTTGGCAGCGTATGAAGACTTTAGCTTTGATTCTGTGGTAGAGGAAGAAAACGTAGTGGACATGGAAATTGCGCTTATGCCAATGCAGCCATTTGACAACGACGCAACGTTAAACTACGGCACCAGGCTTTCAACAGGCGGAAGGCAGGTTATTTCAACAAAGAACTACCGGCGCATAACGGGCCGGATAGAAGCGATGTGTGATCTTGAGCCGTTTAAACAATATCTGGAATCATTTTTAAAGTCTCCGCTAAAGTATTTCCGGTTCACCTCGTTCTATCCGCCCGAAAACGGCTCCATATACGATGAGCAATTGCAGCGAAGCGTGTTTATAGATCCGGGTAGTATTGTTACAAGAACGGATGGCGACATGGTTGAAGCAGAGATTAGCTTCTACTTCCACAAAGACCTGAACGTGCAACTATAATGAGCCAAAACATCAAAATAATACCTAATTACCAGCGCACGGTGCTAACCCCATCCATGCGGGTAATTGATACCGCTTTGATGACCATTGACTACGGTGGAGATCTTGAAGTGGTGGAAGTCGCGGAGGAGCTAAATGATGCGGCAAAGCTCAAAGAATCAAGTACGTTTGATGCAGACATTCCGTACAACACCAATAACCGTTGGATTGTAGACAAGTATGGCAACTCAATACCGATCCTTGTAAATGCGCACGGCGTGCAGCTTCCGGATAGATCCATGCGCGTGAATGGATACAGCGAAGCCAGCGCAAATTTTGACGTATCGTTTGTGCGGTCGCAAGAGTGGCCAGAAATCTTCAAGACCCTGGCATTAAATAGCCTTGACGGGTTTGATCCATTCCAACTCAGTGAAGCATTTATTGACAACAACCAACTGAACGACGCGGCTTATCCGGGGGCCGGGCAAACACCAACGCGCGGATTTTATACCCCATTGGCTTACTATGGTGGGCTAAACCGATTCAATGAGGCAAATAGCCTATTTGAGCTTACCTATGCAGATTATAGGCTTTGGTTTCATTACGGGAAAATATTAGGTGAATGCTTTTTTTCCGCTGGATATAAAATGGATTGCCCACTTTTGCTCACTCCATACGGTCAGCGGCTATCTTGGTACCTGGTAGGAAACGAAAAGATTTACGACGGGTTTCAGGCCGCGCAATTCCCAAACAAATTACAGCTTCCTGCTTCAAAAAACTACGCTTTCAGGGCAGAAAACACATCGGACCAGGTAATGACCGGGAGTGGTGATGCGGCATGGTTTGACAGCGAGCGAATTTTTTTCCAGAACGACAGCACAGGTAAAAACTACGACAATGGCGAAACGGTTGATGGAGGCTTTTGGAAGACATCGAACAACTCAATTCACGGGTTTTCTGGGAAATGGAAGCTTAAAGGAAGGCTAATCATAACGGGCGGCGCTTCTCCACAATCTTCAACACTTCAGTTTTTTCTAAACACTCCATTTTCAACACAAAAACCAATCAGGCAGGTGTTTTATGATGAAGGCGGAAATGTAATTTCAAATACATCCGGGCAACTAATACTTTCGATTCCGGGCGGAAGCGTTACAACTGCATTCGAGTTTGATGCAGCTGTTGAAAGCGTAGCCGCGTTCAAAGACATTGGATTTGGGTTTGATTCTGCGACAGGGGCAAACCTTACGATTAAGACGGGTAGCTATATCCAGGGCAACGGCGAATTTGTGGTGATAATGTTGCAGCCAACAACGCCGGGGGGTGACACAATCAATAAGACCATCGTTTTCCCGCAATCATGGCTATCGAAAGATATAAAGGCCATTGATGTGCTAGAGGAATACTGCCACATCACAAACTCAAAGATCTACACAGACAGAGCGCGTCGCATCGTTGGCATATACACAGAGCAGGACGTGCCAACCTACGGAGTAAACACTGAGCCGTACTACTTTGACACCATTGAGCAGGATTTATCTTTGATGCAGGTGGAAAACTCCGTGCAGGTAAACTTAAAAGATGTTGTAACCCCTGGAAAATATATCCTAGGATTCAAGGAATCAACCGATGAATACATTGCAAGCATCACAAAAGAGACGCCATTTGATGCAGTAATTTACATGGAAGGGTACGGGGCAAACATTGACCCGGACAAAACCTTTGAAAACAGATCAAACCTTGTTGAGCCAACACTTGAAAGGGATTTTGTGGAGATAAGGATGAATAACCCATCGGCAAAGCCGCCTTCTGTAATGGCTGTTTTGGACAACCTCGTTGGAGAAACCAGCACAAAAACGCAGCCGCGCACAGCCTACATTTACGGAATTGTAAGGCAAAAGAACGGGGCCGCTGATAAGCAATTTAAAAAGCGATGGGGCGGTGTTACTACATCCTCATCGCTGGTTGCATACGCAACGCAATATCCATCCGGAATAATTAAAACAGCCGGGGGCGCTGATATTGATAACGACAAGACGCTGGTTTACGATCACACAGAAGCCGTATCTGAACCAATGAAAAGATACTGGATAGACACTATCCGGGTGCTTTACACGCGGGAAACCAGACGCCTTACAGTTATTGCCGGGTCTTTCAACCGCTTTATCCAAATGAATTTCCGAGACTTGTATCACTTCAAATTTATGGGTCTTGACTGGAAAGGAAGAATCGTTACCAAGCGGACCAAAGTAAACGAGTTCCAAAAAGTTGAGATAGAAGTAAGGGAGGAAAAGCCATGCTAGATGAAAACTCCATCCGCATAAAGCTATTGTCAAGGGTACTTTCCGGGGCTGACCCTGAAACCGCAAAGCACATAATGCTTTTGGGGCAGGAAATGACCGTATTTCGGCTTCTTGTGGCGGTGGCAAAAATAGACCCACATCTGAGCAGGGGGCTGCTTGTTATCAAGTACGGAGTTACAGAGGAACAGGCAAAGCAAGCCAGGCGAGAGGCAAACAAAAAACTTATGGAATCAGAATAGGGGGTGCAGACGTACCCCCTATTCCTTTTGTAACATGCCCACTCCAACCCTTATGGCCTCACCTTTGCTACCGTGAAAGGAATGGTACCACAATTTTTCCATCTTGGCCAGAATTGGCATATTGACAAAGGCTTTGCTATTGCGGCTTTGTCAAAGTACGCCAACAATTTGCGGGCAATGGAGCTTGGCGCTACCATTTCAGACTTGTTCCTTGAGGCAAAGCGCGCATCTGAAACAGTTGACTATGTAAATGTCAAGGGTGGAAAGATTGCAATTGTGCCGCTACAAGGCGTAATGATGCTCGAAGGCGGGCTTTGTAGCGCCGGGGTTCAAAAGGTTGCAAACAACCTGCGGGCTGCATCAAATGATCCTACCGTTTTGGCAATTGTAGTTGAGGCCAACACAGGCGGAGGTGAATCACTTGCAGGCCAAGAGTTTTCAAACGCCGTTGCTGAATCTACAAAGCCGGTCCTTTTCTATTCTCATTTTCTGGCAAGCGCTGGTGTAATGGCTTCGCTTCAGGCCGATGAGGTTTACGCAGCCGGGAACCAGTCAGAGGTTGGAAGCATAGGGGTAATGGCAACGATTGACAGCAGCTTCTTAGAGTGGTATGCCAAATCTTACACGGCATACTACGCAGACACGTCGCCAAATAAAAATGAAGAGTTACGCAGCCTATTGGAAGGAGACCCATCGAAGCTTATCGAGGCACTGAACAAAGCGGATGAGCGATTCATGGGCGATGTGAAAAAGTACAGGGCATTGCAAGGCGATGCCGCAACAGTAATGGAAACACTTTCAGGCCGTATGTTTTTTGCAAATGAGGCAACAAAGCGCGGACTGATTGACGGAATAAAAAACAAGGCTGAGGTTATTGACCGGGCCGAAAAACTAGCCGCCCAATATTCAAAATCAGGACGGCCCAAAAAAGGTAAAAAAATGGCAAACATCCTAGCAGGAACAACCCTTGGAAATATCCTTGGCATCAAGGCGGACGACGAGCAAACCGACGTAACGGTATTGCAAACACTTGAAATCAAGTTCACAGAAATGGAGGCATCCGTTACAGACTTGACCACAAAGTTGGCAGATTCAGACACCGCCAAAAAAGCGGCTGAACTGAACGCCGGAACATTGCAGGCGCGGGTAACTGAATTGGAAGCGCTCAATGTGACGCTTTCAGAAAAAGTATTGAGCGTAAACGCAAACGCGGAAGCGCTCACAGCCCAGGTTGCTGCCATTGAAACCGAAAAGAAAAACCTGTCAACCCAGTTGGCCGCGTTGACTCTGAAAAGCACAGCAGAGGCCACACCTCCAAATGAGGTTGCGGACACCACACGAATTGAATCCGCTGCCAAAAAATACTTTGGTGGTTCTATTGAAGTAAAATAAATTCTTTACCGGGGGCAATTGCTACCGCTAAACAAAAGCACATGAATATCAAATACGGGGCCGGGTCACAGGGCCAAATCACGCTCGATCAAAAAACGGTTAACCTTTTCCTTTTGGAGCGGTTCGCCAATACCTTGCTGCCATATCAAAATGCCTTGCAGGTGTTTTCGTTCATGGAGATGAACCAGGACAAAAAGTACATCCGGCACAGATCAAATCTGAGCGGCGCTTTTTGGCAGCCACACGCTCCATGTCAGAAAACATCACAGGGTGGGCTTGCAATTACATCGGTTGCGGCTGAACCTTGCGCATTGGACTTTTTCATGGAGATTTGCTCTGAAATGTGGGGGACTTGCTTCTCCTACATGGATCGTTTCAATTCAGACGGCACAATTTCTACTGAGGATTTTGACCGCCTGTTTGCCCTTGTAACCAAAGACCTGACCAACACGGCGGCACGTGAATTGCTTTCCGTTTTGTTCCTTGGAAAATTCTTTTCCAATCAGGTTGGCCTTACCGCAAATCCAAACGTTTCACTTGAAAACCGCACGGCATTTGCAAAACAGGAGGCAGCCTGCACCGGATTGCTTTGGTACTTGACACAAAACATCGCATCTTGCGAAGTTTTCAATGGCATCGACTACACAAGCTGCAACAATGCTGAAGACATCATTGCGATGTTTGAGCGCCTTCGCTGCTGCGCCCGTGAACAAGATCCAAACTTTGGCCAAATCGTTGACCTTGGATATATGCCAGGCACAGACGAAGCAGCTCCTGTCATGCTTGTTTCCGCAAACCTTTACGGGCGCTTGACCGGAACATACACCGGCCTGCAAAACCTAAACTCACCTCAGTTCTCGCCTATTGGCAAGATTGAAGTACCTGGATTGAACGGTTCGCGCTATACCCTTTACACATACCACGGTATCCCTGTGATCCCTGTCAGCGCTATCAACGCATGGGATGCACAGTACACCGGAATTGCTACACAGTTCGTAGCCATGACGGTAGCTGGTAACATCGAGTTTGGCACCAACTTCGCCGGAACTTTGGTTTCTGGTGTTGATGAGCCAGTTGCTTTCGAGATTGCCCGCAAGCCTGGACTTGAAAACAAAAACATTGTTCAGGTCAGCTCTTCGGCGCTGATTGACGTGAACGTTATCAACCCTGAGCTTTTGGTTTGGGATGTGAGCCGCGTGTCTCTGTAAACAAACCTCTAACTGCTTAAAAATTAAAGAACAATGGCAAATTTAGGGGCAAACTGCGCACCAAATACGGCAAGCTTTGCAGGGGTTTTATCCTCCACGCGATGCGAAGCCGCTCCAGGCGTAAACAAGGCGTACTACTCGCCTATTTCAGGCCTGAACCTGACCACTATGCAGACCGTGCCGACAAACTTTGTCGTTACGAACTGCGGGGCAATTGTAAACTTTATCATGCAAGCATCGGCGGTATTCCTTCCGATTGAAAATGATGGGTTTTCAACCACCTATACCCGTGCAAAACAGGGCAGAAAGTACCTGCACACCATGACATTCGAGTACATCGGATTGTCTTGCAGCCGCGACTGCCAGCTTCGCCAACTCACTTCGCTGCTTTGTGCAGGCGTAATTCTGCTCGAGCTGAATGATTGCACCAACATCCTTTTGGGTTTGAACGCCGCAATCGTTGGCTCCACGGTAACGCTTTCGGCAGACCCTAATAAGTTCGTTGTGAGCCAGAACGACATCGATGTGAAGACCCTGGACAGCGACGAAAACGCAAGCCAAATTTTCAC
>ERZ795031.2333-NODE-2333-length-18211-cov-7.068352_pt1 | contig 18211 bp, 12 predicted proteins | sample MGYA00375123_ERZ795031 | MGnify/ENA primary metagenome ERZ795031 (study PRJEB30166, sample SAMN05720159) | activated sludge metagenome | isolation source: anaerobic digester from wastewater treatment plant | place: USA | collected 2015-04-21 ... | reverse complement strand
ACCACGACCACGGCGTAGGCGCGGTTGCCCACGCGGAACCGCGCGCCGCCGTCTTCGGCGGTCTCCACGGCGCCGCGGTCGGCGAGGACGGCCTCGCTGCCGAGGTCAAACTCCGCCTGCGCCTTCGCGAGGGCGGTGACCAGGGCCTGGAAGCTGTCGCCCACGGCGGCCAGGCGCTCCCCGTTGGCGAAGTGGTGCATCCACGCGGTGGTCGTCGGCTCCAGCACGAGGACCTCGTTGACCTGCCCGCCCTGCGTCAGGCACCAGGTCACGCGGGAGAAGTAGTCCACGAGCGCGCCGTAGGCCTCGAACCACGGCGAGTGGTAGGAGAAGGTGGGCGGGTAGTCGCGCTTGCGCGCGCCGCGCAGGGTGACATCCGACAGGTGCTCGTTGAGCGTGTTGACCCCCAGCACCTGGAGCCAGTCGCCGATGCGCTTGTAGTCCTCGAAGCGCATCTCCGCGCCGCTGCCGCCGTACAGCTCGCACAGCGTGCGCGCGCGGCCCGCCTGGCTGGCCACGCTGGCCACCTCGAGCACGGCGCGCACGTTGCCGAACTGGGCGTGCGGCCCCTCGCTGTACTGGTTGAACAGCGTGTCAATGCCGGGGCGCTGCTGCCACGACGACATGGCCATGTTGTCCGGCACGGAGGCGCAGTTCGGCCACTCATGCTCCCAGTAGTGGCCCGTGGCCTCGAGGCCGTTCGCCTCGCAGTAGTCGAAGTACTTCTTCGCCCAGCGCTCGATGAAGAGCCGGTTCAGGGTGTGGAAATAGTTGTGGCGGAAGCGGCGGCCCTCCGGCGTGTCCGCCTTGAGCAGGGGAAGCTCCGCCATGAAATCGCGGCCCCAGACCTCCTGGAAGCGCTCCGCGAAGTCGGGGGTCCAGTGCATCTCGCCCGCGCCCTTCAGGTGCGGCTCGTCGTAGAAGGATCCGGGGATCCGCTTGCCGAACTCGTCGCCGAAGTGTTTCTTGTAGGCGTCCAGCGTGATCTCCAGGAACTTCTCCGTCACGCCGGGCCGCAGGAGGTCCGTGTGAAACTTGCCGCCATACCAGGGCGACTCCTTGGCCTGCTCAAGCGTGACGACGACGAACTCGCCGTCCAGGAACCCGTCGCCCGCGGCGTCCTTGGCGATCATCTCGAAGCCGTTTCCGGTCTTCTTGTACACGGCGAACACCGACGGGTCCGAGGGCTTCACGCGTTTGCGATCCTCCACCTTCAGGCCCAGGGCGCGGGACTCCGGCATCGCCTCCGGCAGCAGCCCGCCGGCGAAACACGTCGGATACGAGTTCTCGTCGTAGATCCACACGAGCATGTCGTGCTTCTTTGCCACCCGCAGCGTGTCCGCCCACCGGGCGAACCAGTCGGTGTCCAGATACGGCGTCATGAGCCCGGGCCGCGGATGCACCCATACCTGCCGGATGTTCGACGCCGCCAGCGCGTCCAGCGTGGTCTCGATCTGCTCCGTCGAGAGCAGGTCGTTCCACACCCACAGCGGCCCCGAGGTGTACGCGCTCCCCGGCTTTTCCAGCCCGGCGGCCGCGCCGTCCAGGGTGTCCCCCGCCGCGCCGGTCAGCGCGCACGCAAGAAGGCAGGTGAAGGTCGTCAGCATGGCCGAATCCTTTCGCTGGTTGCAGGTCCGGAGGGCTATTGTACCCGCCCGCGCCCCCCGGGGAAAGTTATTGTCCCTCCCCCCGTGTCGCCGGATAAGAGACGGTTTTCCGCATCCACTGCGGGCGCGGCATGACCGTGTCACCGAACGGCGGGGGCGGCTATGCTGAAAAACTGGCGCATGCAGGCCCCGGGCGCCACAGGTCTTCCACCCCGGAGGGGTGGAGGATATTAGCCGGTGGCTGCGCGGTCTTGAAAGCAGGATAGTTGCGGGCGCAATGACTGCCGCTTGCCGGGACCGCGCTCGACTCCATGCCGGAGCGCCACCACCGGACATCGGACTCCCCAACTTATGTGGCACCCCGGAGGGGTGCAGGACCCTTCCCCCTTCCGATTCATTCAAGATAATCAGGATTGTATTCGATCCCGGCCTGTTCCAGAAGGCCGGCCAACTCCTCTGAGAAACTTTTTACCCGGTGGTGTTCCCCCTGCCTGGAGATGTATGTTTTCACTCCCTCGCGCGCCGTGGCGCTGACAGTAAACGCGGCGTACCCTTCCTGCCAGGCAAAATCGCGCATGCCGATTTCCCTATGGACCCACAGGGAGGAGTTCTTCTTCAAGTCCCTCATGAAATCCGACAGGCAATGAGTGGCCTTGAGACCCACAAGAAGGTGGACATGATCCGCCATGCCGCCAATGCGTTCCGGGTAACCGCCCATGGATTTAACCATTCCGCCAAGGTATTCGTTGAGCCGAGCGCCCCAGGGAGGATCAATGAGAGGACGGCGTTCTTTCGTTCCGGAGACCAAATGATAATGGAGGCTGAGGTAGGTGGACGACATGGCGGCATCTCCCTGCGGCTATGGTCCTGCACCCCTCCGGGGTGCGCCGGTTTTGTTCCCCTTTCCGGTGGTATCGCTTCGCTCAACCACCGGCTAATGTCCTGCATCCCTGCGGGATGCTCGCGCAATGAAACACCGACATGCCAAAAACTTTCCTCTCCCCGGCCGGGACGAACGCCCAAGAATGGCGAGGCTCCGCATCACGCGCCACCGCCCGCCGCCCACTCAATTCTCCGCGCAAATCAACAGAAACCACATCCTGCCGCGTCGCCTGCGTCACCTGTTGTGCCTCTCAACTACGCCCGCGCCAGTGGTCGAGGAGTTCCGTGAGGAGGGTGTCGAAGGGGACGGCGGGCTCCCATCCGGTGTCGGCGCGGAGCCTTTCGGCGCTGCCGCGCAGTTCGGGAATGTCCGCGGGGCGGTGGAGCGCGGGGTCGGGCACGACTTCGAAGGAAACCCCCGAAAGCGCGCGCATGCGGTCCAGCACCTCGTCCAGCCGACGGGAGACGCCGGAGCAGACGTTGTAGGCTTCGCCGCTCCGCCCGCGGAGGGCGGCGGCCAGATAGGCGCGGACCACGTCGTCCACGTGCAGAAAATCGCGCCGCACCGCGAGGTTGCCCGTGCGCAGGACCGGCGGGCGCAGGCCCGCGCCGATCCCGGCGATCTGGCGGGCAAAGGCGGGCAGCACGAAAACGTCCGGCTGGCTGGGGCCGGTGTGGTTAAAGGGACGCATGCGCACCACGTCCAGCGCGCCCGACGCGGCCAGCCACGCGCAGTACTGGTCCGCGGCGGCCTTGGAGACGGCGTAGGGGTTGGCGGGCGCGAGGGGGTGCGCCTCGGTCATGGGCAGGAACTGCGGGGGGCCGTAGACCTCGGCGCTGCCGATGCACACAAACCGTGCCCCGGGCCGCCGCGCGCGCAGGGCCTCCGCGAGGAGCATGGTCCCGCCCGCGTTGATGCGGAGGTGCTCCAGGGGCCGGTTCAGGCTGTCGGCCACGGAGGTGGCGGCGGCCAGATGGAAGACGTGGGTGACCTCCCCCGCGAAGTCCAGCGCGGCGTCCACGCCCTCCGGCGTGGACAGGTCCGCGGCCACGCGGTCCACCGCGCCGTCGGGCGCGCGCAGGTCGGCACCGACGACCTCCCAGCCGGACGCCTCCAGCAGGGCGCACAGGCGGCGCCCCACGAAGCCCCCGCTCCCCGTGACCAGCGCGCGCGGCGCGTTCATTGCAGGAAGGCCTTCGGGTGCTCAATCTCGAAGCGCACCCGCTCCATGTCGGCGTCCACCATCATCTCGATGAGCCCGCGGAAGGAGACTTTCGGCTCCCAGCCCAGGGCCCTGCGCGCCTTCGAGGCGTCGCCGAGCAGCAGGTGCACCTCGGCGGGCCGGAAGAAAGCCGGATCCTCGCGGACATATTCCCTCCAGTCCATCCCGACCCGGGCGAACGCGATCTCGCACATCTCGCGGACCGTGTGGGTCTCGCCGCTGGAAATCACATAGTCGTCCGGCGCGTCCTGCCGGAGCATGAGCCACATGGCGCGGACGTAGTCCCCGGCGAAGCCCCAGTCGCGGCGGGCCTCCAGGTTGCCCAGGCGCAGCTCCGAATCGAGCCCTTGCTTGATCCGCGCCACGCCGTTGGTCACCTTGCGGGTGACAAATTCCAGCCCGCGCCGGGGCGACTCGTGGTTGAACAGGATGCCGGACACGGCGAACATGCCGTAACTCTCGCGGTAGTTCACGGTGATCCAGTGGCCGTAGACCTTGGCGACGCCGTAGGGGCTGCGCGGGTAGAAGGGGGTGCGCTCGGTCTGGGGCGTCTCGCACACATGGCCGAACATCTCGCTGGACGACGCCTGGTAGAAGCGGATGGACGGGTCCACCACGCGGACGGCCTCGAGCATGCGCGTGACGCCGAGGGCCGTCACGTCGCCCGTGAGGATGGGCTGCTTCCACGAGGTGGGCACAAAGGACTGGGCCGCCAGGTTGTACACCTCGTGCGGCCGGGTCTGGGAAAGCACGTCCACCATGGACACCTGGTCCGTCAGGTCTGCCTGGAGCAGCGTCACCCGGTCTTTAATGTGCAGGATGCGCTCGAAGGTCTCCGTGCTCGCGCGGCGGACCACGCCGGACACCTCGTAGCCCTGTTCCAGCAGCAGCTCGGCGAGGTAGGAGCCGTCCTGCCCCGTGATGCCCGTGATGAGGGCGCGGCGCTGTGCAGCCATGCGCGTTCTCCCGTCCCCGCCCGGCGCGCGGGGGGGCTATTCCGTCTTCTTCCGGCGGACGCCGCCCTTCGCGGCGGCCTTCTTCGGCGCGGCGGCGGACTTTCTCCGGGCCGGCTTCTTGGGCTTCTTCTCGGCCTCGACGATTAGCTCCACCGCCCGCTCCAGTGTCATCGCCTCCGGGGTGGTGTCCTTGGGCAGGGTGGCGTTCACCGAGCCGTTGGTCACATAGGGGCCGTACCGCCCCTCGTACAGCTCGATGGGGGTGTCCGTGCCGGGCATCACACCCAGGGTGCGGAGCACCTGCTTGGCGCGCACGCCCTTGGGCTGGCTCAACAGGGCGAGGGCCCCGGCGAGGTCCACCTTGAACACCGCCTCGGCGTCGTTCTTCGGCAGGCTGCGGAACTCCCCGTCGCAGCCGACGTAGGGGCCGTAGGGGCCGATGGAGGCCATGACCGGTTTGCCCTTTTCGGGGTGTGCGCCCAGGGTGCGCGGCAGGGACAGGTATTTCAGCGCCGTCTCCAGGGTGACCGCGCCGACGTCCGTGCCCTTGGGCAGGGAGGCGCGCTTCACCTTTTCCTTGCTCTCCTTGGCGAAGCCGAGCTGGACGTAGGGGCCGTACTTGCCCTCGAAGGCGTAGACGGTCAGGCCGGTGGCCGGGTCGGCGCCGAGCCCCTCGCCGGTCTTCGCCTTGGTCTCCAGCACCTCGAGGGCGCGCGCCACCGTCAGCTCGTCGTAGTACAGCCCGCGCGGGATGGTGGCGAAGTTGCCCTCGCCGCCGGGACCCCGCTGGAGAAAAGGTTCGCCCTTGCCCAGGCGCACCACGACCGGCTCGCCGTCGGGGGTGTCCCCCACGGGGATGGCGGGAAACTCGATTTCCGGGAGTTTTTCGGCGATCTGCGGCTTCAGGCCCTGGCCGTAGTCGTGCTTGTCGCCGAAGTAGAAGTCGTGGAGGAACGCCTGCCAGTCCTGCCCGCCCTCGGCGATGCTGTCGAGCACGTCCTCCATCCGGGCGGTGAAGCCCACGTCCACGTACTCGCCGAAGTGGCGGCGGAGGAGCAGGGTCACCGCGATGCCGAGATAGGTGGGGGCCAGCGCCTTGTCCACCCGCTCCACATATTCCCGCGCCTGGATCGTGGAGATGGTCGGCGCGTAGGTCGAGGGACGGCCGATGCCCTCCTCCTCCAGCCGCTTCACCAGCGACGCCTCGGTGTAGCGCGCCGGGGGCTGGGTGCTGTGCTGCTCCGGGGACACGCCGTCCAGGGCGATGTCGCCCCCCGGCCCGGCGGTCATGCCCTCCTTCAGGGGGGGCAGCTCGGTCTCCTTCTGCATCCCCTCCAGCAGCCGCAGGAATCCGGGGAAGGTGACCACGGACCCGTTGGCCCGCAGGACCGCCGGGCGCCCGTTGTCCGCTTCGGCATGAAAGTCCACCGCCGTCTTGAGCAGTTCGGCGGGGGCCATCTGCGAGGCGAGGGTGCGGCTCCAGACGAGCCGGTAGAGCTTCAGCTCCTCGGGCTTGAGGAAGGGGGCCACGGCGTCGGGCGTCTTGCCGAGGTGGGTGGGGCGGATGGCCTCGTGGGCCTCCTGCGCCATCTTGGACTTGGTGGTGTACTGCTGGCGGCGGTGGTATTCCGGGCCATAGAGGCGGGAGATGACCTCGCCGGCCTCCTGCAGCGCCTTCTCGCTCAGGACCACGGAGTCCGTTCTCATGTAGGTGATGAGGCCCTCGCGCTCGCCGCTGCCAAGGTCCACGCCCTCGTAGAGCCGCTGGGCGATCTGCATGGTCTGGCGCGGGCTGAACCCGCACACCGACGAGGCCGCCTGCTGGAGGCTGGAGGTGGTGTAGGGCGGCAGGGGCCGCTGCACGGCCTCCTTCTGCTCCACCGCCGCCACGCGCCACGGCGTGTGCGCCTGAAGCGCCCGCGCGACCGCCGCCGCAGCGTCCGCGTCGAGCCAGGCCACCCTGTCGTCCAGCCGCTCCTTGAGCGCCCCGGTGGACGCGTCAAAATCCTTGCCCTGGGCAATCCGCTGGCCGTCGAGGGCCGTGAGGGTGGCCGTGAAGGCCTTGCCCCCGGCGGAGAGCGCCGCCTGCACGTCCCAGTACTCCGCCCGGTGGAAGGCGCGCCGCTCCTCCTCGCGCTCGACCACCAGCCGCACCGCCACGCTCTGCACGCGGCCCGCGCTCAGGCGGGTCCGGACCTTTTTCCACAGCACCGGCGAGAGCTCGTAGCCGAACAGGCGGTCCAGAATCCGCCGGGTCTCCTGGGCGCGCACGAGCTGGTCGTTCATGCTACGGGGGGACGCCATGGCCTGGTCGATGGCCGATTTCGTGATCTCGTGGAAGGCGATGCGGCTCACCGGCACCTTCGGCTTTAGCTCCTCCAGAAGGTGCCAGCTGATGGACTCCCCCTCGCGGTCCTCGTCCGTGGCCAGAATCACCGCGTCGGCCTCCCCGCAGAGCTTCTTCAGCTCCGAAAGGTGCTTCTTGCTGTCCTTCTGCACCACATAGCACGGGGAAAACCCGTTGTCCACGTCCACGCCCAGCCGCGCCCACGGCTTCTGCCGCAGGGCCGCAGTAATCTCGTCGGCCGACTGCGGCAGGTCGCGCACATGGCCGTAGCTGGCCACAACGCGGTAGTCGCGGCCGAGGAATTTGCCTATCGTCTTCGCCTTCGCGGGCGACTCCACAATCACAAGTTTCAAAGGGGTGTATCCTCGCAGGTTTCCCGGAAACGACCCGGGCGCCGGTCCGGCGCAAACGGGCCCCAAACCCGGAACTTCACCATAATCCGCCCCCCGAATGCAACCCCGGACGCCGCGCGGTTGCGCAACAGGGCCCGCAAAGGGTACACTACCCGGACTGTTTTTGGGGCATATTCCTTGTTTTTGAGGGCTGACGCATGGACACCGCCGAAAGGCTCAAGAAAATCCCGCCGTATCTCTTCATGACCCTGCGCAACAAGATCTCCGAGGCGCGCGCACGGGGCGTGGACGTCATCAGTCTCGCCATCGGCGACCCGGTCGAGCCGACGCCCGACCCGGTCATCGAGGCGCTGCACACGGCGGCGAAGGACCCCGAGAACCACCGCTACCCCACGGACGAGGAGTGGGGCATGCGCGCCTTCCGCGAGGCCGTCGCCCGGTGGTACGCCCGCCGCTACGAGGTTGCCCTGGACCCCGCCCGCGAGATCGTCGCCCTCATCGGGTCCAAGGAGGGCTGCCACCATTTCGCCCTCGGCATGGTCAACCCCGGCGAGACGGTCCTGGTCACCGACCCCGGCTATCCCGGCTACAAGCCGAGCATCTGGTTTGCCGGCGGCGAGCCGGTCCCCGTGGCCATGCGCCCGGAGGACGGCTTTCTCCCCCGGCTGGCGGACATCCCGTCGGACACGGCCCGGAAAGCCCGCGCCTTTTACCTTAATTATCCGAACAACCCCACCGGCGCCGTGGCCACGCCGGCCTTCCTGGCCGAGCTGGTGGAGTTCGCCAGGGCGTACGACATCGCCGTCTGCTACGACAACCCGTACAGCGAGATGGTCTTCGGCGTGGACCGCCTGAGCTTCCTGAACGCCCCCGGCGCGAAGGACGTGGGCGTCGAGCTGAACTCCCTGTCCAAGCCCTTCAACATGACCGGGTGGCGCATCGGCATGGCCTGCGGCAACCCGGACATCGTGAAGGCCATCGCCACGGTGAAGGCCAACACGGACAGCGGCGTCTTCAACGCCGTCCAGTACGCGGGCATCGAGGCGCTGGACAACGGCGACGCCTGCACCGCCCGGATGCTGGAGATTTACGGCGCGCGGCGCGACAAGGTGCTGGCCGCCCTGCGCGACCTGGGTTGGACCTACGACCCGCCCAAGGGCACCTTCTACCTCTGGGTGCCCGTGCCCGCCGGCCACACCTCGGCCTCCTTCTGCGACCACATGCTTGAGTCCTGCGCCGTGGTGCTGGCGCCGGGCGCGGCCTACGGGGTGAACGGCGAGGGCTTCGTCCGCTTCTCCCTCACCGTCGCCGACGACCGCCTCGACGAGGCCCTCGCGCGGATGCGGAAAAACCTCGCCGGTCTGAAGTTCGACTGAGCCGAAAGACGCCATGACCCAGCTTGACATCGTGATTCCCAAAGAGCAGATCGTGATCCTGCCCGAAGGGCTGGACAAACGCGCCGCCATAGACCTCCTCGTGGACGCCATGGCGGGAAACCCCGTCATCACGGACGCCGAGGCGTTCCGGACGGCCGTGTTTGAGCGGGAGGCCGTCATGAGCACCGGCATCGGCAACGGCGTCGCCGTGCCCCATGTCCGCATCGCCGAGGTGACCGTGCCCACCCTCGGGCTCGCCGTGTCGGCCGAGGGCGTGGACTTCCAGGCCCTGGATAACCGGCCCGCCCACATCATCGTCCTCTTCGCCACCCCCCTCGGCTCCGAGAAGACCTATCTCGCCATGCTCGCCAAGGTCATGCTCGTCCTGCGCAACCGCAACCTCTACGCCTCCCTCCTCTCCTGCCACACCCCCGAAGAGGTCCACGCCGTCCTCAACCGCTGACGGCGGGCGGCGTTCCCGCCGGACAATCCGTCATGGCGAGCACCAGACCGCCCGGGGGTGGGAATGTCGGTTCAGGAGGGCCGCTCCAATGGCCTCGGCGGTCCCAGTAGCCCCGGCTGTTATGTGGAGTGCGGTGGCAGAGCGCAGCGGCGACACCGCTTTCCCAGGCGACGAATCCTGCCATGCCCCTCCCGACGGCCCTTTCCCGGGAAACCAAAGCGGCGTCGTTGCCGCCGCACTCCAAATGGTGGTGCCGCCGCAGCCCACGATGTCGTCCATCCCGGCAAACCCGGTGCTTTCTTGGCAGTCCCGCGGAGCCATTTCGTTCCCGGAAGCCCCCCGGCGCGCGCCATAAACACGCCCCGCTTCGCCGCCCATGTTGCGTCCCCGGCAGGCTTTGGGTATGCTGGGCCCATGAACCCCGCGCATGACACGGACACCCCGCCCCGCGTGCTGCTTCTCGCGGAAAGCCCCTATTTCGGCGGCATCACCACGCACCTGCTGGCCCTGCACGCGGCGCTGGAGGCCCGCTGGCCCGGCGTCTCGGTGCTGGCCTCGCTGTCGGGCCGCCGGGAAGACCGATCCCTCTTCGAACAGGCCGCCGCGCGCGGGCTGGCGGCCGTGGAAATCCCGATGTCCGGCCCCTGGGATCCCCGCGTCCTCCCCCGTCTCCGCGCCCTGACGCGGACACGGCGCGTCTCCGTGGTCCACACGCACAACTACCGCGCCTCCCTTCTTGCGGCCACCGCCCTGCCGCATCTGCCCCTGGTCGTCACATGTCACGGGATCGCTGCGGGTCCCGCGCGCGTGCGCGGGTGGCAGGCACTGGAGCGCGGGGTGGCCATGCGGCGCGCGCGCCGCGTGGTCGCCTGCGCCGACGCCGTACGCGACGCCCTCCTCGCGCGCGGGGTGGCCCCGGGGAAACTCCGCGTGGCGCGCAACGCCGCCCCCGCGCCCCGGGCCGTGGGGGCGGAGGAACTGGCCGCCCTGCGCGCGCGCCACGGCCTGGAGGAGTGCGGGCTGACGGCGCTTTACGCGGGACGGCTTGTGGAGGGGAAGGGTCTGGAGACCCTGCTGGACGCCCTCCCCCGGGCGCGCGGCTGGGCCGCCGTGCTGCTCGGCGACGGCCCCCTGCGGCCCGCGCTGGAGGCGCACGCCCGGCGGCTCAAGGTGCCCACCGTCTTCCCCGGACACTGCGGCGACACCGCCCCGTGGTACGCCCTGGCCGACGCGGTGGTGCTGCCGTCCCTCGGCGAGGCGCTGCCCATGACCCTGGTCGAGGCCGCCGCCGCGGGAAAACCCGCCGTGGCCTCCCAGGTGGGCGGGGTCCCCGAGGTCCTTCAGGACGGCGTCACGGGGTTCCTGACCCCTCCCGGCGACCCCGAGGCCCTCGCCGCCGCCCTCCGCCGCCTCGAAGACCCTGGCATCAGGGTCCGCATGGGGGTCGCCGCCCGCGAGCGCTGGCACGGACACTTCACCCCGGAAATCCTCGCCGCCGCCCTGGCCGCCGTCTACCGGGAGGCGTCGGAATAGCGGGGGACACAGAAACGCGCGCGTCCGCCGGCGGGGGGCGCCGGAAGACGCGCGCGGGGTGTCTTTCCGCAGAGGGCCGTCAGGCCTTCTTGGTGTACTTCTCGAGGAGGGCGGGGACCTGGTCGGGCGTCATGTCGCCGTAGACCTTGTCCTCGACCACGACCACGGGGGCGAGGCCGCAGGTGCCGACGCAGCGGGTGGCGTTGAGGGAGAACAGTCCGTCCTTGGTGGTCTCGCCGAAGTGGATGCCGAGCTCCTCCTGGAGGCGGTCGGCGACGCGCTCGGCGCCCTTGACGTAGCAGGCGGTGCCGAGGCAGACGCTGATCATGAACTTCCCGCGGGGCTCGAGGCGGAAGAAGTGGTAGAAGGTGGCGACGCCGGTGACCTTGGAGGCGGGCACCTGGAGGAGCTGGGCGACGGCGTCCATCTGCTCGCGGCCCAGGTGGCCGTAATGCTCCTGCACGCGGTGCAGCACCCGGATCAGCTGGCTTTCGGGGTGCGCGTCGGCGGCGCACTCCTCAATGAAGGCGACGATCTCGGGGGTGAGGGCGGCCTTGGCGTTCTCGCGCACGGCCTCGCGGTTGTCGTTGCAGCCGCAGCAGCATTCATGGTGGCTCATCAGCGGATTCCTCTCGGCAGTCTGGGCTGGTAGTGGGTGTGGAGCAGGCGGTGGGCCGTCTCGCCCCCGGGCTCGCCCAGGAACTCGTCGTACAGCGCCTTGATGGCGGGGTTGTGGTTGGAGCTGCGCACATCCTTGTTCAGGTCGATGGTGTAGAGCGCCTTGGCCCGCTTGGCCAGGAGCTTCGGGTCGAGGATGGTGTAGCCGCGCGGCGGGTAGGGCTGGCCGCCGCCGCCGATGCAGCCGCCGGGGCAGGCCATGACCTCGATGATGTGGAAGACCTCCTCGCCGGAGACCACCTTGTCCAGCAGCTTCTTGGCGTTCTGGAGGCCGTTGGACACGCCCACGCGCAGCGTGAGGTCGTTGTTCACCTTCAGCTCGCGGACGCGCAGGCCCTCGACGGCGCGCACCTCCACGAACTCCATCTGCGCGGGCGGCTCGCCGTTAATGACCTCGGCGGCCATGCGCAGGGCGGCCTCAAGCACGCCGCCGGTGGTGCCGAAGATGTCGGCCGCGCCGGACGAGGCGCCGAGGGGCGAGTCGAACTCGCCGTCCTCGAGCTCCGCCAGGTCGATGCCGTAGCTCTTGATCATGAAGATCAGCTCGCGGGTCGTGAGGGACGCGTCGGTCTCCTGGCCGCCGTCGGGGGTGGCGAACTCGGGGCGCTGGGCCTCGAACTTCTTCGCCGTGCAGGGCATGATGGCGACCACGAAGACGTCCTTCGGGTCAATGCCCTCCTTCTGGGCGTAGTAGGTCTTGATGAGGGAGGACATCATGGACATGGGGGAGCGGCAGGAGCTGGCGTTGGGGATCAGCTCGGGATAGAAGCGTTCCATGAAGTTGACCCAGCCCGGGGAGCAGCTCGTAAGCAGGGGCAGCCGGTCGTTGTTCTTGAAGCGGTTCAGGAACTCGGTGGCCTCCTCGATGATCGTGAGGTCCGCCGTGAAGTTGGTGTCGAACACCCGGTCGAAGCCGAGGCGGCGCAGCGCCGTCACCAGCTTGCCCGTGGCCGGCGTGCCCGGCGCCATGCCGAAGCCCTCGCCGACGGTCGCGCGGATGGCCGGGGCCGTCTGCACCACGACGTGCTTCGTCGGGTCGCCCAGGGCCTTCCACACGCGGTCGGAGTCGCTGTGGCCGACGAAGGCCGCCGTCGGGCAGGCGTTGACGCACTGCCCGCACTGGATGCACACCGAGTCGTCCATCTTGTCGCCGTGGGCCGGGGCCACGTGGGTCGTGAAGCCGCGCCCCTGCTGGCTGAGGTTGTGGACGCCCTGAACCTCGGCGCACACGCGCACGCAGCGGCCGCAGAGGATGCACTTCTCGGCGTCGCGCACGATGGAGACGCTGGACTTCTCGATGGGGAAGCGCTTGCGCTCGCCGTCGAAGAGCCGCTCGCGCACGCCCAGCGTGTAGGCCAGGTTCTGCAGCTCGCAGTTGCCGTCGCGCACGCAGGTGAGGCAGGCGCGGGGATGGTTGTCCAGCAGCAGCTCCAGGATGTCGCGCCGGGCCTGCCGGATCGCGGGGCTGTTGGTCTGGATCTCCATGCCCTCCCACACCTGCACGCTGCACGAGGCCATGTAGAAGGGCACGCCCTTCACCTCGACCACGCACACGCGGCAGGAGCCCTGGATGCTGAGCTTGGGGTGGTGGCACAGGCGGGGGATCTTCACCCCGAGCTTCTGCTCGGCCGCCTGCATGATCGTCGTCCCCTTGGGCACCGACACCGGGACGCCGTCTATCGTCAGGTTGATCATCTGCTGCTGGCTCATACAGTCACCTTATGGGTTGTCCGCGTTGTTGGGGTCAGGCCCGCGCCACCGCGTCGAAGCGGCACACCTCGAAGCACCGCCCGCACTTGATGCAGGCGTCCTGCCCGATCACGTGCGGCTCCTTGCGCGCGCCGCTGATGCAGCCCACGGGGCAGTTCCGGGCGCACATCGTGCAGCCCACGCACTTCTCCGCGCTGATCTCGTAGCGCACCAGCGCCTTGCACTTGCGCGCCGCGCAGGAAAGGTCGTTGACGTGGGCGTCGTACTCGTTGCGGAAGTGGCGCAGCGTGCTGAGCACCGGGTTCGGCGCGGCGCGCCCCAGCCCGCACAGCGACGTGCTGCGCACCAGGTTCGCCAGGCGCTCCAGCTTCTCCACGTCCTCCTGCGACGCCTTGCCCTGCGTGATCTTCTCCAGGATCTCCAGCATGCGCTTCGTGCCCTCGCGGCACGGCGTGCACTTGCCGCACGACTCGTCCTGGCAGAACGTGATGAAGAACTTCGCCACGTCCACCATGCAGTCGTCCTCGTCGAGGACGATCATGCCGCCGCTGCCCATGATGGAGCCCATCTTGCCCAGCGTGTCAAAGTCGATCGGCGTGTCCAGGTACTGCTCGGGGATGATGCCCCCCGCCGGGCCGCCCGTCTGCACGCCCTTGAGCTTCTTGCCGTTGGGCACGCCGCCGCCGATGTCGAACACCACCTCGCGCAGCGTGGTGCCCATGGGCACCTCCACGAGGCCCGTGTGGCGCACCTTGCCCGCCAGGGCGAACACCTTGGTGCCGCCGCTCTTCTCGGAGCCGACGCGGCGGAACCACTCGCCGCCGTACACCAGGATGGCCGGCACGTTGGCGAAGGTCTCGACGTTGTTGATCACCGTGGGCTGGCCCCAGAGGCCGCTCTCCGCCGGGAACGGCGGGCGGATGCGGGGCTGGCCGCGCTCGCCCTCGATGGAGTGGATGAGGGCGGTTTCCTCGCCGCAGACGAAGGCGCCCGCGCCGAGCCGGATCTCAAGGTCCAGGCTGAAGCCCGAGCCCAGGATGTTCTTGCCGAGCAGCCCGTGCTTCCGGCACTCCGCCAGCGCGTGCTCGATGCGCTTGATCGCCAGCGGGTACTCGGCCCGCACGTAGAAGAAGCCGCGCGTCGCCCCGACCGCGTAGCCGCCGAGGATCATGCCCTCGATCACGCTGTACGGGTCGGACTCCAGCATGCTGCGGTCCATGAACGCGCCCGGGTCGCCCTCGTCCGCGTTGCAGATGATGTAGCAGGTGTTCTTCACGTGCTGGCGCGTCAGCTTCCACTTCTGGCCCGTCGGGAAACCGCCGCCGCCGCGCCCGCGCAGCTGCGACAGCAGCACCTCGTTGATCACCCACTCCGGATCCTCCTTGGCCAGCGCCGTCGCCAGCGCCTGGAACCCGTTGTAGTGGATGTACTCGTCAATGCTCTCCGGGTCCACCACGCCCGCGTTCCGCAGGGCGATCCGGTTCTGCCGGTTGAAGAACGACACGTCGCCGTAGAGGTCGAAGAAGCGCTGGCTGATCGGCTTTGCGTCGCTCAGCAGTTCCGCCACCGGCACCCCGCCCGCCAGATGCCCCTTCACGATCCGGGCCACGTCGTCCGCCGAACGCACGTTGTAGATCGTCTCGCCCGGGCGCACCATCACGCTGGTGGCGCCGTCCGGCCGCGGCGTCGAGCAGAAGCCCAGGCACCCCACCGGAATGACCCGCACCTTGTCCGTGCCGAGGCCCGCGTCCTCCAGCGCCCGCAGGAAGGCCTTCTCCGTGCTGCCGCCCACAAGGACGCCGCAGTGCTTGTCGTCGCACACGAGCACCTCGTAGTCCGGGCGGATCTCCGCCTTCTCCAGCAGCTGGTCCTCCAGCGGCTGCCCGCCCTGGACGTGCTGCGTGAAAATCTTGTGCGCCGTGTCGCGGTCCACCTGCTGGTAGATCACCGGCATCTGGCCCGGCGTGAACACCGTCACGATGGGCTCGCGGCTGCACCGGCCCGTGCAGCCGGTCTTGTGCAGGAGAATGTCCGAACGGCCGCTCGTGAGGATGTTCCGCTCGAACTCCTGCCACACCTCCACCGCCCCGGCCGCGTTTTCGCAGGTGGCCGAGCCGACTTGGATGCGGACGGCCTTGGCCGGCACGGCTTTGGCAAGCCGCTTCTCCGCTTTTGCGTGCAGTTCCTGATAGGTTTTCGTGACTTTTTCTTTCATGGAGAACCCCGATGTGTTTGCCCGGCCACAGGCCGGAATGCGACACGCTTGGAGGCTGTGTTGAACTTTCCGGAGAAAAAGGGCATGATCTTCTCCACCGGGAAGGTCTCAGTTGGCGGTATTCTACGCGCCGGGACTTCTCCTGATTCAATAGATTCTTTTGCTAAGTGCGGTTGATTTTTGGTTATTATGCTGAAAAACGGGGGTTTCCACCCGAAAACAGCGCGATTTTGAGGAGTTGTCCGCCCGTTTTTTTGAAAATATTGGGGCGAGACGAGAAAAAATGGCAAAAACGCGACCCACAGAGACTCAAAAAGGAACTTTTTTTGGCTGACCCGGATCGGACCCCCCCCACGCTCCCGGGGCGCGGGAATTCAGCGGCGCGGCGACCCGCGGCGCCGGTCCTCCATGCCCTTTTGGAGGGCCAGCGCATCTCCCACAAGGCCCGCATCCTGTGCTTTGGGTGCGGCCAGGGCGCGGATGTGCAGTGGCTTCTGCTGCGCCGGTTCAAGGTGCACGGGTACGACCCGCACCCTCCTTTTGGCTATAACGACAAGCCGTCCGGCCACCATGATTTCGTGTTCTTCAACTACCTGTTGACCCGGCTGAAGACCCCGGAGGCGCGGCGGCGTGCCCTGGCCGAGGCGTTCCAGTATGTGAAGCCGGGGGGGCTGCTGGTCGTCACCAGCCGAATTCTGGCGCAGGTATGGGCCGCCGGCGGCATGGGGGCGGTCAGGGACGCCGCCCGGGAACTGCTGGCAGAATGCGACGTCGAGGACATGGAGGTGCTGCCGCCCGACACGGGCGACCGGTCCATTGCGGTGCTGGTGCGGCGCAGCGGGGTGTACCGCCCCTCGGTCCCGTGGACCTGGGTGGACCGCCGGGAGGAGTTCGAGGCCCTCTGCCCCCTTTTGGAGCGGGAGCGGATGATGGGCCTGGACGTGGAGACCACGCTGGAGGAGCCGCGCACCCTGTGCACGGTCCAAATCGCCGTGCCGGGGCGCACCTACATTCTGGACGCCCTCGCCCTGGCGCCTCTGGACCCGCTGCGCCCCGTGATGGAGAGCGCGGAGGTGCTGAAGGTGATCCACAACGCCGACTTTGAGCGCGAGATGCTCGGGAAGCACGGCATCAAGATTGACGGGGTCTACGACACCCTGACCGCCTCGCGCAAGAAGCACCGCAAGGGGGGGGTGTCGGGGCACAAGCTGGGGGACGTCTGCGAGCGCGAACTGGGCATCTATCTGGACAAGGCCCTCCAGCTCTCCGACTGGACGGTTCGCCCGCTGACCCCGGATCAGCTAAACTATGCCGCGGTGGACGCCGAGGTCATGCTCCTGCTCCACCGCGTTTTTGAACCGCCGTTGCCGCAGAACCTGGAACTGTTCTGAGGGAGGCATGTCATGCGACGGATGAAACACCGGCTGCCGGCCGCCGCGCTCCTGCTGGCGGCCCTTCTGGCCGCAGCCACGGCCACCGCACAGATTCCCGGTCTGTCCCAGTTTCAGGGCAAAGAACCCGCCGCGGAGGCCGCGCCCGCGCAGCCGTCCCCGGAGGTCCTCGCCGAATCCCTGCGCGAACAGGCGCGCGAGGCCGAACAGCGGCTGGCCGAGGCGCTGTCACTGGTGGAGCGGCCGGAGTCCCTTCCCCCCGGCATCACGTCGGACCTGGCGGAGGCGCGCGTGCAGGCGGCCCGCGACGTTCTCAAGGCGGTCCAGTCCCGGATCCAGCAGGAGCGCGACCTCGAAGCGGAGCGCGCCGGCGCGGAAAAGGCCCGGCAGAGCCTGGACTCCTTCGTCAAGCTGGACGAGCCGCCCCCGCACACCGTCGCCTTTCTGGACACGCTGCGCGGGCAGGTGGACGACAAGCAGCGCGAGATGGACGCGGAGCGGCTGGGGCGCGACGTGGTGCAGGGCATGGCCGCGCGCGAGCAGGCCACCCTTGACCAGCAGAAGACGCTGGTGAACCAGGCGGCCGAGGCGGCCAAGTCCGCGGCGTCCGAGGAGGAAAAGGCCCGGACACTGTTCGCCCTCGACACGGCCCGCCGCCGCCAGCGCGCCTCCGAGCTGGGCATCGAGGCCCTCCGCGCCGCCATCACGGTGTCCGACCGGCGGCTCGAGCGGCTGGACACGGAGCTAAAGCTCGCCCAGCGCCGCACGGCCGCCGCCGCCGCGCAGACGCTCTTCACGCAGAAGGAGATGGACGAGATCGCGCGCGCCGGGGAGCAGGCCCGGGCGGCCCTCGAGGAGGAGTTTGCCCGCGCCCGGCGCGAGCTGGACCGCCGGGCCGCCCGCGACACGGAGCTCGCCCGGAAGGCCGAGGCGGGGGCCCAGGACCCGGCGCTCGCCGCGCAGCGCGAGACGGCCCGCGCCCGGCTGGAGGCGGCACAGGCGCAGGTGGACGCCCTGGGGAGCCTGCTGGAAATGGAGGCGGACGCCCTGGAGATCTGGCGGCTCCGCTTCGAGACGGCCAACCCCGGCGTGGGCGGGGAACGCCGGCCCCTGGCCGAGGTGGAGCGCGGGGTGGACGGATTCCGGTCGCGCTATGACGGGCTCTACGCCATCTTCGAGCAGCGGCTCAACGCGGTCCGCGCCCAGGCCGCCGCACTCGACAAGGAAACGGAATCCCTGCCGGAGGAGGGGCGGGCGGAGCTGCGCGCCCGGCGCGAGGCCGCAGGCGAGCGGGAGGCCGCCCTGCTCCGTCTGAGCGCGCGGGTGGACGCCCTCTCCCGCCTGGCCAAGGCGGCCCGACTGGACATCCGGGCGCGCGCGGAGGCCCTGTCCGGGTTCGACCGCGCGGTGCAGGGCGCCGCCGACCTGTGGAAAAGCGCCCTCAGCGTGTTTGACCGGGAGCTGTTCGCCATCGGGG
>ERZ795031.2330-NODE-2330-length-18230-cov-9.890399_pt1 | contig 18230 bp, 15 predicted proteins | sample MGYA00375123_ERZ795031 | MGnify/ENA primary metagenome ERZ795031 (study PRJEB30166, sample SAMN05720159) | activated sludge metagenome | isolation source: anaerobic digester from wastewater treatment plant | place: USA | collected 2015-04-21 ... | reverse complement strand
TGCTCTTGCCGGTCACCATGCCGTACGGTGTGCCGTCCAGGTTGACGACCGGCGCAATTCCGCCTGTGCGTGATTGGATCGTCCAAGCCTCACTCAAAGACCTGTCCGGTGCAACAGCATCAAACCGCCGCATCACTGATTCAAAACGCGGAGAAGCGTCCGTGAGCAGCAAAGGCGGATCAACCTCAAGCCTTTTCAATACGTAAGCCGTTTGCGGGTTGATGGAGCCGGCTCTGCTCGCAATTGCGTTCGAGCCATCGCGTTCGCGCAGCAGCCAAGCGTAGCCCATTGCTGATGCGATCGAATCAGTATCCGGGTTGATATGCCCAGTTACATAGATGGTATCAGTTTCGCGTTTGAAGAAGCCCAGTTTATCCATCACTCTTTCTTTCAGCGTTTAGTTTTAAAGCACGCCAAACTCTTTCAGGGGTGAGCGGGTTCGCAAGTACGTTTGCCCCGCAGGCATCCATCACCGCGTTACCAATCGCGGGCGCGGCAGCATCCAGCGGGATCTCCGCCACTGCTTTCGCCCCGTAAGGTCCGGTTTCTTCGTATGTCTGTACAAAGATAGAGCGGATCTCGGGCATTTCATCCGCGCGGAAAATGTGGTAGTCCACTAAATCCCGCTCCCGCGGCTGCCCTTCGGCATCATAGCACATTTCCTCGCTGACGCCGTAGCCTAATGCCTGAGCGACACCGCCTTCGATCTGTCCAGAAGCTGCGATCGGGTTAATGATGACGCCTCCGTCGACTGCCATGATCAATTCTTCCACCTTCACCGCGCCAGTTTCAATATCCACCAAAACTGTCGCGTATTGCGCAGCAAAGGGAGGCGGGGAATTGGGCGATACATGAGAAGCGGTCGCCATGATCTGTTCCTGACTGTTCCAGTGCAGCGAGTCCAGCGCGATTTCCGCCATGCTGATCCGCGCCCCAGAAGGGGCAATTGCGTGTCGGTCCTTCAGGCTGATCTCGTCCGGTTCAACCGTTTCCCCCTTCGCACTAAAGAGCCGCGCCGCCCGTTCCCTGATCTTCCCGGCAACTTCCTGCGCTGCCTTGAGCACCGCCCAACCGGAAATATATGTGGTCGAAGACGCGTACGCGCCGACATCAAACGGGGTCACGTCAGTATCCGAAGAGAGCACAATGATGTCTTCCAACGCGACACCTAACGTTTCCGCCGCGATTTGCCCGAGCACTGTATCACTACCGGTGCCGAGATCGGTCGCGCCGACGAGTAGGTTGAAACTGCCGTCATCGTTTATTTTGAGACTCGCGCCGCCCATATCCAGGTTCGGGATTGCCGTGCCCTGCATCGCCATTGCGACACCGATGCCCCGCCTGAGGTGCGGCTTGCCCGGGATGCTATGCCAGGCTTCGTTACCGTACTTTTCGTCCCATCCGATTGCCTTCCTGCCCGCGGCAGCTGCTTCTTCGAGCCCAACGGTATTAAGTACTTCAGGTACGGGCTCCCGTCCCTCATTCCAGGCTGTACTGAAGGGCTGATATTCGCCGGGTCGGACAGCGTTTTTGAGGCGGAAATCTATCGGATCCATCCCGAGATATCTCGCTACGTTATCCAGGTGGCGGTCCAGAGGCCAATATCCCTGCGGCACGCCGTATCCGCGGTACGCGCCTGAGGGAGGAGTGTTGGTATAGACGATATCCGCGTAAAAACGGATATTAGGATGATTTCGGTATTCCCCGTCTCCCACGTACAGACCCATGCTTTTTTGCCCGGTGTTGCCGGTGACCGTCAATGCGTGGCAGCCATAAGCGCCGGTATCCGAAAGCGCCGTCATTTGGTTGGCGGTAATTGTTCCGTCGAACTTGACGCCAGTCTTCATGCGCACGCGCATTGGGTGCCTGGAGCGGGACCCGATGAATTCTTCTTCGCGGCTCATCTCATACAGCACCGGTCGACCAGTTGCGATGGTCAGATGGGCAGCCACATCCTCAATCAAAACTTCCTGTTTGTTGCCAAAGCCTCCGCCAATGCGCGGCTTGATGACCCGGATGCGTTTCACCGGCAGTCCCAACACCGGAGCCAGCTGCCGCCGGACATGGAAGGGCACCTGCGTGCTCGTACGGATCACCAGACGGTCGTCTTCATCCCAGTAAGTCAGAGTAACGTGCGGTTCAATATGCGCCTGCTGCACTTTCGGAACCACATATTCCTGTTCAAAGATGCCGTCAGCTTCAGAAAAACCTTTCTCGACGTCACCGATATCTATCCGAATCTTCGCGGCAAGGTTAATAGCTGGGTTTGAATCGGCAAAATTTACGTATTCTTCTTCATCGTGAATGCGGACCGCGCCTTCTTTCATCGCGTCCCGCGGGTCGATGATCACAGGAAGCGGTTCATAAGTCACGTCGATCAAAGACAACGCTTTATCTGCTATTTCAGCGGTTTCTGCTGCCACAAACGCGACCCTGTCTCCGACAAAGCGCACTTTGTTATCCAGTGAGAACATGTCCAGCGGGCCCGGAATCGGATCGGACTGACCGGCGGTAGAGTAAACCACGCGCGGCAAGTCCTGCCAGGTCATCACCGCAGCCACACCCGGCAGCGCTTTCGCTCGTGAGGTATCAATGCTGACTATCTTCGCGTGCGCAAGCGGTGATCTCAGCACTCTTGCGATCAGTGTTCCAGGAAGCTGCAGATCTGCCGTGAAAGCAGGTTTTCCTTGCACGAGTTTTTCCGCGTCCACCTTAACCTCGGATTTTCCGACCGTGTCCGTTTCAGGAATCGCTTGAACAGACAGAATGTCTGGTTCGTAGGACTCAGCAGTTTCTTGCGGCTCAGTTTGCTGAGCTCTTCTGAGCTCCGCTGCAGCATTCAGGACAGCTTGTACCGGCTTGACATAAGCGGTGCAGCGGCAGAGCACCCCCGAAAGCGCTTCCCTTACCTCTGCTTCGCTCGGGTCAGGGTTCTGCCGTAGCAGCGCCCTGGCTGCGAGGATCATCGCCGGAGTGCAATACCCGCATTGAATGGCGCCGCTTTCGATGAAAGCCTTTTGGATCGGGTCATAGCCGCCGGTCTTCTTCCAACCCTGAGCGGGATGCTGACCTATTTGCTCGATCGTTTCGAGGGTATGTCCCTGAGCCTGAACCGCCAGAAACATGCAGGCGTTCACTGGCTCCCCATCCATCAAGACGGTACACGCGCCGCATTCGCCGCGCACGCATCCGCCGGACTTCAAGCTCAAGAATCCCAACCGCCTCAACACATCCAGCAGGCTGTCCGCAGGCTGGCATTCCGCGTTGAAGGTCTTGTCATTGATCAGGAGGTAAATGTTCATGCTTCCTCCTTTGTGTTTGATAATCGCCAAAGTTTTTGCAGACAGCGTGAGAGCAAAATCGCCGCGATATCCTGGCGATATTCCGCGCTTGCCCACGCGTCATCAGCGTCTTTATAAAGTTCCTTGATCGTGCTGATGCCGTCATCTTCCCCGTAGTAGAGGTCAAAGGACGCGTCCAGGCTTTCAGCGCCTCCGCATGCCACATGGAAACGGGCATCCGAACGTTTTGAGACAGCCACCATCACAATGGGTTGATCTTTCGGGCTTCTCGCGACGGACGCAAAAGCCAGTGAAACCGGCTGGTTCACTCTAATCGTCTCGAGGAAGTCGTCATCCAGCTTCGTTTTGAGAGACCTGGAGTGTTTTTGAAACGCTTCTTCTCCGCCAAGCAGGTATTCAGCTTCCAAGGCATTGAGACAGATTTGTACCGCGGAGCGTCCGTTGCTGTGGCGAATGTAATTATTCAGGCTCAAACTATTGCGCAGGTTCACACCAGCTTCTATCGAGATCGCCTCCAGCAGGTCATCGGATTCTAACGCGTTGCCGAGCTGCTGCAGGCTGCAAAGACCACCCAGGCTGATTGCCTCGTCTGTAAATTCGACTTGATCAAGTTCAAGGTCCTGCAGGTCCACCAAGACAGCGGCTGTTTCCTCCACCCGCGGGTGATAGTCCCCGCCAGCCAGATACATGATCCGACCCTGGAATTCCTGCCGCAATCCTTCCAACTCGTCCCAGTTCACAGGACGGGAATATTGTAGTTCAGGCTTAGTCATCATCATACACCTTCCAACCCAGTATTTCTGGGTCTTCACCTTCGGTAAAATCCTTAGACAGCTCCACGAAGTGAGCTTCCGCTTCCGCGAGCAGCTCGCCTGCCTGGTTGCGTATCTCACCGGCTGCCTTGGAGAATTTTCCGCGCTTTTTCAACAATCTGCCAATTACCCTCAATGGTTGATTTGTTGGAACTGGCTGCCTGTATCTGACTGTAAGTTGGCTTGTAACCTCGAACAGGTTGGTTTCCTCTCCCGTCACAGCCCGACCCGCAGCTTCATCCATCATTGCTACGATATTCCCGCCGTGGACCATGCCAGGATAACCAGCATAGGCTTCCGGGACTACCACGTCAGCAGTGACTTCGCCGTTATCCTGCAGGTAAAATGTCATCCGCAGCGAGACAGGATTTTCGCGGCCGCAGACGTAACAACTGCGGCTACTTGGTAACTGCCGCATTATTCCTCCGAGGCGAAGGTATCGATCAGCAGCTTGGTGTTGCCGCCAACGCCATAAAGGATCGGCGTGGTGCAGCCGTGATCAATGTATTCCTGTACCTTCGCTTTTGCTTCAGCTGGCGTACCGCTGGCGGTAATACGGTGAATCAGATCTTCCGGAACCAGATGCTTGGCAGCCTGAATTTGTTCATGCGTGGCAGGCCAGCCGAGGATCGCCTGAATCTTTTCGACGATATCCATCGAGACGCCCGAGGCTTTGGCGATGTGCGGCTGCTGCGCCAGGTACTGGGTGAGCAATTCGCGCGTGCTGTCGATTGCCACGTCGTGATCTTCGTCCACAGAACAGACAATCAACTGAGGGCGGTCAAAATCTTCCAGCTTTCGTCCGGATTCTTTCAGACCTTTCTCGAGCTGCTCGATAGCGATGTCGTTGTATTCAACCGGCACACAGTAGTTCATCACAATGCCGTCAGCGATTCGTCCGGTCATTTCAATCATTTTTCCGCCGGTTGCGCCGATGTAGATCGGAACATGGCGGGATTCACGCCGTCCGTGGACCACGTCGAGCTCAATCTCATGCACACTGACAAATTCGCCTTCAAAACTGACACGTTCCATGTTGAGCAGCCTGCGCAAAACAGTAACCGTTTCTTCCATTGCTTTGAGCGGCTTACTGCGGTCGATACCGACGTTTTTTGCTAAGGGGTCCCACCAGGCGCCAATGCCGCAGATAATGCGGTTTGGAGCCAGGTCATCCAAAGTCAAAAAGGTGGATGCCAGCAGACCGATATTGCGCGTCCAGTTATTGATGACGGCTGAGCCGATCTTGATGTGCTCCGTGACAGCCGCGTATGCAGCCATCGGGACGATGGCGTCCCGCACGAGGCGGCTTTCGGCTTGCCAAACGCCGTCAATTCCCTTCTTTTCCGCGTAGCGGGCGATATCCAGCCCATCGCGCAAGTCGTGAGCGTCCTGCAGATAAAGAGCGTATTTTTGGGTCATGATGAGGTTTCCTTTCTTAGTTGGCTCAAAATAGATATTTCGGGTTGATTGTTAATAATACGGTTTAACTCCAGTGAGGTATCAAGGTCCCACTGTATATTCTGATTCAAGTAGACTACCAGTTCCGCATTCTTCGCTAAAGCTTGCCTGGTATGTTTGCGGAAGGAATCAGTTCCGAAACGCGGCTTGATCAATTCCGGATCGCTCATCAACAGGGCGTTGGTTCCTGATTGAAGGTGATCGGGGACAATGACCAGTCTGCGTTTACCATCCATCTGTTCGATCAAGCGGCTGATATCTTGCGGAGTCATTAAAGGCAAATCGCTTGGAAGAACCAGAAAGCAACCGCCTCCATGCTCCGATACGTAACCCTGCGCTTTGGTAACCGCCAAATTGAGCGAACTGGGGCTGTCTTCCATAAGCGCCGTTCCCCCATGCGACCGGCACCAATCCAAAGCGAGGTCTTCTCTTGAGATTACCAGAACATGGTCGATTTCAGGTATTTCTCTTATTTTTGTAAAAGTGCTCTCAAATAATTGTCGGTTGAGTTGAGCGATTTCCGCTTCCGAAAACAGGCTCCTCAATCTCGATTTACCGACTGCGTACCTTTTTACAGGTAAGACTGCCCATATGGTCATTTTTCGACAAGGATCCTTGCGCCAAGTGAGATAACTGCTTCTGACAGGGCAACCTTGTCCTTTTCATCCTTCATGATCGTCTGAAAAGATTCACTTATTATATCTGAGGCTTGCCATTTTTTCGAATCTTCCTGATCAAGATCGTCAAAAACGAATCCATCCAACAGGTCTATGTAGTGTTCACGCACTGCCTCAGACGAAGGCATAATTCCGAGTTCACGGAACATCTTCGCTGCAGGACCTTTTAGCGCGCTGTTTTGGATGATGGGCGAGACCGCCACAACAACTTTTTCGTTCAGAATTTCCCTGACGCCCTTCAGCGAAAGGATTGGGTCGATGCTTACCCAAGGGTTAGAAGGCGCGAATATAACCAGGTCAGCTTCGCGCAGCGCCCGCTCTGCTGCCTGGCTCGGAGCAATCTTTTTGCCTCCGGTCAGGCTGATTTCAGCCACCTCCGGTTTGCATTTTTGGCGGACGAAATAGTCCTGAAAGCCCAGCCACTCTCCGTTCTGGGTCCTGATGCGGGTTGGTGCGGGTTCATCACACATCGGCAGTACCCGCGAAGGTATCCCAAAAGTCGCGCAGAAATGCTCCGTCACTTCTGTCAAGCTCATCCCTGCGTTCAAAAGCCGCTGGCGTTCCAACTGCCATGCCAGGTCTTTGTCGCCCAATGCGAACCAGTCCGGCGCGCCTATTCTGCGCAATTCTTCCAGGACTTGCCAGCTTTCATCTTTCCTCCCCCAGCCGTGTATCGGATCTGACAGTCCAGCCAGGGCATAACAGACTGAATCGATATCCGGCGCAATGTGTAGCCCAAAATGGAAAAAATCATCCCCTGTGTTCACAATCGCGTTCAATTTTCCGGGATTGAGCGTCTTATCCAATCCAACCAATAGTTTTGCTCCCCCAACGCCTCCCGCCAACACTGTCACTTTGAGATCTTTGAAGGATTCTTCAAACCGGGGGGTCATCGGAATAGGTCGTTCTCCTTATTTCTGATCAATTCCTTGGCGTTCCCTTCCCGAAGAAGGTAGGGAAAACCTCTCGCGAGCACGACTGGGGTGCCCTCATTCGCCTGCCCCATCATCAGAGAACCGCCCGCAGCCAGCTCATCTGCGGTTGCGATCGTGGTGACCCTCAACTTGTAATGGTACATATCTTCCTCACCGCGCATGTCCTGCAGCGCTGGCAGTCCGGAGGCGCCTATGGTCGTACCAAGCACGCCGTTGCGCCAGGCACGCCCATGAGAATCGATAATAAGCACACCAATTCGCTTTCCGCTCAGTTCTTCCAATTCCGCGCGAATTCTGGCAGCCGAAGCATCGGAATCTTCAGGCAGTAGCAGCACCCAATCCTCATCGCTGCCCCATTTGCCCTTCACGTTCGAGTGGTCGATGCCAGCATTGGCACAGATAAAACCGGATTTGTGTTCAACGATGATCGTGCCGGGACGTGTTCGAACGACATCATTGCTTTCACGCAGGATCAGTTCTACCAATTCCGCTCGTTTGCCTAGAAATTCTGCCAGTTCCAAAGCTCTCTCGGAAGGTTCCACCGTACTGAGGTTCACCAGGCGATCTTCCGCCTTCGAGACGATCTTTTGCGCCAGAATGAGCACATCACCATCCTGGAGCGAAAGCCCGTTTTCCTTGACCGCTGCGTGGATTATTTGCGCAAGGGGATCACCGGCTTTGATTTGTGGGATCCCCTCTAACGCGTAGTAAGAGAGCTGTTTAGGCTTGGTCATCAATGCCTGTAATCCGGATACCAGCGGACGGGACCTTGTATTTCAGGTTTAAGCCGATCAGAATGGAGGTCAATCCTTCCACAACGACCGCGTTTTGGATGACGCCGGCATCCCAGGCTTTCAGCCCGATATCTTCCGCCAATCCGATTACGGTTTCCCGTGCGGCTTTATCACCGCCGGCAACCAGTACGTCGCATTCTATTTCTTCATTGGAGAGCAGTCTCTCAAAAGAAATTGTCTGAAACGCGGCAACAACTTTGACATCATCGCCCAGGATCGCCTGGGCTTGCTGGGCAGCGCTGCCTTCTTCGGGCATCTGCACCCGAGTGACTTTCGGCGGCACAAGCGGCACCGCCACATCGATCAGGATTTTCCCCTGTAGTTCCTCTTTAAGACCTTCGAGTGTCTCTCGGTGCGCTGAGAAAGGAACCGTCAGGACGGCGATATCGCATGCCAGCACCGCTTTATCGTTGGTCGTGCCGCTTACTTCGCCCTCGCCATGCAGTCTTTCATTCAGTTCATCGACTGCTGCCAAGGCTTTTTCCTCGCTGCGCGATCCGATAATGACTTTATGACCTGCTTGCGCCCAGCGGTAACCCAAGCCGCGTCCTTCGCGTCCGGTCCCTCCAATAATTCCAATCGTATACGTCATCTATCTCTCCTTTAGAAAGAATTCACCTTATTCCATGTTCGGATCGCGGCTTCGCGCGATTTAGCTGCAATTTCTGCCTCATCCAGCAGCAGCAGTTTCCGATCCTTCATCAACAGTTTTCCGCCAGCCATGGAACCAGTCACCATGCCGTCGCGGAAACCAAACAGGATATGCCAGGGCAAATTGCCAGTGTGCATCGGTGTGATTGGGTGATAATCCACCAGGATCAGGTCCGCTGCCGCGCCTCTTTCTATTTTGCCTATGCGCAGTCCTTCCCAAGTTTGGGTGGCAAGCCGTGAATTATTCTCAACTGCGATCCTGATCACGTCATAACCGTTCATCGCGCGCGGATCTGCCATCTGGTCTTTTTGGATCAAATACGCAAAGAACCATTCCTGCCACATTGCGTTCGAAAAGCCGTCATTCCCAAGGCAGACCTTTACGCCCTGTTTGAGCATCTCTTCGATCGGCGCCACTCCGACTGCGTTATTCATGTTGGAACGCGGTTGATGCGATAGCCAGGTTCCGCTTTGCGCCACCAAATCGATCTCGTGCGGGCTGAGATGCACTCCGTGCGCCAGGATCGTTTTTTCGCCCAAAACGCCCGCTTCCGCGAAGCGTTCCACAACCCGCTTACCATATTTGGTCAGGGAATCTTCCTGGTCAACGATCCCTTCAGCCGCATGGCTGTGGAAGCCTGCCCGACCATTATTCTCCGCCAAACACTTCTCCAGCGTCTCTTCGCTAATCGTCAGGCTGGCATGCAAGCCAAAGTGGGCTCGCAGCATTGGGTCATACTTTCCGGACTGTACATTGCCGATAAATCGTCCATTTTCACGGATGCCCGCCAGAGCTCTTTCTTCCCCGTCGCGATCGGTCACCTCATAGCACAGCGATGCCCTTAAGCCCGATTCCACAACCGCATCCGCTTCAATATCCAGCGAGCCATCGATGCAATTTGGTGAGGCATGGTGGTCAAACAATGTCGTGCAGCCATATCGGGTCGCGTCAGCCAGCAGCGCCAGTGCTGAGTACCGTACGCCGTCCTCATCCAAACCCTTGTCGAGTTTCCACCACAAGTTTGCCAGTATCTCCTGGAAATTCCGTGAAGGCTCCCCAGGCACAGCCATTCCGCGCGAGAAAGCGCCGTAAAAATGGGTATGGGCGCAGATCAGACCGGGCATCACCAATTGCCCCTGTGCGTCCAGCACTTCTTCCCCGTGATGGGCAGCCAGCAGATCGCTTTCGTTCCCGATCTCCTGAATCAACCCATCCTGGATGAGAAGAGCCTTCCCCTCTAGAATCTCGTTGGGCTCCCCCCAGGTAACAATCTTGCCGTTCCTGATGATCATAGTTGCTCCTTTCTACGTTTTAGGTTTCTTCAACTTTTGTTATAAAATCTTACTCAGCAGTGATCTCGTAAAGCTCCACCAACACCCCGCTGGCGGATTTAGGATGGATAAAAGCCATCTTTCTGCCAGGTAGCACTTGCGGCGCATCATTAATAAGGCGCACTCCAGCGTCCTTGAGTTCTTGCATCTTCGCTTCGATGTCATCAACCTCAACACAAAGGTGATGCAGTCCTTCACCGCGTTTTTCCAGGTACCCCGCCAAGCCAGAATCTTCCGTGGTAGGCTGGACCAGCTCAATTTCGCTTTCCCCGACCGGAATAAAAGCTACTTTGGAAGCCTGCGAAGGCACGTCTTCCACATGGTGCAGCTTGAGCCCAAGAGCTGTTTCCCAGAATTCAAGCGACTTTTCGATATCTTTTACAACGATCGCGACATGGTTGATTTTTTTGATATTGCTCATTCTTTCTCCTTAGATGAAAGTTGGCGCGCGGTATTCGCCCCAAACTTTTCGTAATCTGCCGCAGATTTCGCCAAGGGTTAGTTTGTTTTCCACACACTCGATGATGACGGGCATCATGTTGGTGTCTCCCAGTGCGGCTGTTTCGAGCTTATCCAGCATCGCTTCAACCACAGCAGCATCCCGGTTCGCGCGCAGGGCAGCCAGGCGTTCGTGCTGTTCGGTTTCGATCGACGGATTGATCTTCAGAGATTCCAGTTCTATTTTTTCATCTACCGTGAATTTATTTACGCCGACTACGATATCCTCGCAGTTCTCAAGCCGCCGCTGAGCGGCAAAAGCCGCGTTTTGGATCTCGCCCTGGATATAGCCGTTTTCGATGGCTTTCAGCGCCCCGCCCATTTCATCAATCTTGCGCAGGTATTCCATAGCTTGTTTTTCGATCTCATCGGTAAGGTGTTCCACCATGTAGGACCCCGCCAGAGGATCGATTGTGTCTGCCACACCGGACTCGTAAGCGATGATTTGCTGCGTGCGCAGAGCCACCTGCACAGATTTTTCCGTCGGCAGCCACAGGGCTTCATCCATGCTGTTGGTATGCAGCGATTGCGTGCCTCCCAAAACCGCCGCCAATGCCTGCAGCGTCACCCGCACAACGTTGTTTTCCGGTTGTTTTGCAGTCAGGGTCGAACCGGCCGTTTGGGTATGGAATCGCAACTTTTGGGAGTTTGCAACTTTTGAACCAAACCGCTCCCGCATGATGCGCGCGTAGAGTCTGCGTGCGGCACGGAATTTTGCGATCTCTTCAAGAAAGTTATTATGAGAATTGAAGAAGAATGAAAGCTGTGACGCGAATTTGTCCACATCCATGCCGGCTTTGATGGCGGCTTCGATGTAAGCGATCGCGTTTGCCAGGGTAAAAGCTACTTCCTGTACGGCGGTCGAGCCCGCTTCGCGGATATGGTACCCGGAGATGCTGATGGTATTCCAGTTCGGCACTTCTGTCTGGCAGAATTGGAAGATGTCCGTGATCAGGCGCATACTCGGGGTCGGGGAAAAGATATACGTGCCTCTGGCAATGTACTCTTTCAGGATGTCGTTTTGAATTGTGCCGCGCAGAGCCGTTGAAGGCACGCCCTGTTTCTTCGCCACAGCGATATACATCGCCAGAAGCACCGCCGCGGGCGCGTTGATCGTCATGCTTGTCGAAACTTTATCCAGCGGAATGTCCGTGAAGAGGGTTTCCATGTCTTCGATCGAAGAAATCGAGACACCCACCTTTCCAACCTCGCCCAAGGCAATCGGGTCATCTGCATCGTAGCCGATTTGTGTTGGCAGGTCAAAAGCGACCGAAAGCCCCGTCTGCCCTTGTTCAAGCAGGAAGCGGTAGCGTTTGTTGGATTCTTTCGCGCTGGAATAGCCTGCGTACTGCCGCATCGTCCACAACCTTCCGCGGTACATCGTAGGCTGGACGCCGCGTGTGTAGGGATAAGATCCAGGATATCCCAAGCTGGATTCCCGGTCTGCGGGAATTTCATCCGGTGGGATGACCGCTTGCAGAGGAATGTCTGAGCTGGTTGTAAATGTTTCTTTCCTTTCGGGGAATTTCTTGATGGCGGGTTTGTAAACATTTTCCTGCCATTTATCGAAATTAGTCTGTTCCGTCATTTCTCTCCTCATTTTTTGGAAATGTGACCAACAAGCTAAGTATAATCCATTGAGTTCCAATTTTGGTAAACGCGCTTACCAAACCGAAGCCTCGCGTGAGCGGAAGATTGTGTAGTTTCGACATATTTCTCACCATTTCCACCTTCCAAAAATTTAAAATTGTGGTAATATACTGCGGCTCGGATGTTGTACCCTTCATCCGCCAATAAACTACTAAGTCAGAAAGGGCTTGAACATGAAAGTATTACTTCTCAAAGACGTCTACAAATTAGGTCGTGCTGGCGATATTAAGAAAGTCGCCAATGGTTACGGACGTAACTTCCTGATTCCCCAGGGTTTTGCCATCCCCGCCACCCCCAATTCCATCAAAATCGCCGAGACAATCAGCAAAAAAGCTTCCGAACGCCGTGCTGTGCTCAACAACGAGCTCAAGGGACTCGCTGAAATCCTGCAGGGTCTTGAAATCCACTTCCCTGTCAAAGCAGGCGAAACCGGCAAACTCTACGGTTCTGTTTCCGCTCAAATGGTCATCGACAAACTCAAAGAGATGAAAGAAATCGAACTCGCGCGTCATCAATTGGTCATGGAACCAATCCGAAACCTTGGTGAATACAACATCCCTGTAAACCTGACCCTCGACCTTGTGCCCGAGATCAAGGTGATTGTCCATCGCGAAGGCGAAGTACGCAAAGCGGTCGTTGCCGAACCGGTCGTTGAAGCTACTCCTGAAGAAGCACCAAAAGAAGAAACAGCCGAAGTTTGATCCATTTTTGATAAACAAGGGTACCGACCTGCTATGGATGCAGGTCGGTTTTTTTGTTACAATCACATCATGCAAAACTTGAAAGGCTCGCAGCTGAAAAAAATCCGCGAAGAACACGCCATCCCTCTTGAACAGGTCGCCAGCGAAACGCGCATCCGTCTCTCAATCCTTCATGACCTTGAGGACGATGCTTACTCGGAATTAAGTTCCTCCACCCAGACGAAAGGCTTTTTACGGCTTTACGCGCAGTACCTGGGCATCGATCCCGACGAACCGGAGCCCATCATCCCTGCGGAAACGGATACACCGCAGCTAACGGAACCCACAAGCAGCCATCAGCCAGAACCCGCCCTGCTTCCTGCCCCGCAACCGGAAGCAGTGAAGCCAGTTCCCCTCGCCTCGGAACCTCCGGCGCCAGCCCTGCAGGAGCCTGCCCCGAAAAGCGAATCGGGAAAAATCCTTGCCGACATTGGTCGCGAGCTTTCCGCACGGCGGCGCTACCTGAATATTGGATGGGATATTATCCAGGAGCAGACCCTCATCCCAAAAGCTCAGATCCAGTCCCTCGAACAGGGCGACCTCAACGCAATGTCTAATCCACTCCAGTTCAAAGGACTGCTCCAGACCTACGCGCGTTTCCTGAACCTTGACCTTGAATCCGTGATGCTCCGCTACGCCGAAGCCCTCCAAAAGCGCCGTGCCGAAATCAGCAGTCCAAAACGTCGTCTGCGTAAACCTGGCAAGGTCCTGCCGCCTTTTCTCGTCACGCTGAAACGTTTCTTTACACTTGACCTCTTCTTCGGCACGCTGCTCATCCTCGGCATCCTCGGATTCCTGATCTGGGGCATCGCGCGCATGTCCGCAGTCACCCGAGCCCCCGAAGCCAACGGCACACTGCCCGCGGTAGCGGATGTTCTTCTCTCCGAACCAACCAACCAGATCCCAACGGACGACGACGCAGCAAGCGGATCTACACAGGTTCTCCCAACGGTGACCCCATTTTTTACCGGCATCGTTTCCGATGAACCGATTGAGATCGTGATCCTTGCCCGCCAGAACGTTTGGCTCAGGGTCACCAGCGATGGAGACCTAACATTCGAGGGCAGAATGGTAGACGGTGAAGTAAGGTCCTTCACCGCGAAAGAAGCGCTCGAGCTCGACACCGGTAATATCATTGCGCTCGAGATCGTATACAACCAGAACCGACTCGAACCGCTCAGCAACCGTCTCGGAGTCGCTGCCCGCATCATTTTCAGCGCCGAAGGTTTCCAGGAGCTGCCGGTTACATCTCCTGACATACAGCTAACGCCGACGCCTTGATTGGAGAGGACCGCCTTGACCCCCATCCAAAAAAACAGTTTCTTTCTAGTCAACCTCGGCTGCGCAAAAAACCTGGTCGATTCAAACGTTATCAGTCAGATCCTGACCTCCGCGGGTTACAAACCCTCACGCACCCAGCGGGAAGCCAATTTTGTTATCATCAACACCTGCGGATTCATTCATGACGCCCGCGTGGAATCGCATGACAAGATTGCCAAAGCAATTAAGAACCGCAGAAAAGGGCAGCACATTATTGCCAGTGGCTGCTTGTCGCAGCGATTGAACGAAGAGCTTTATCAACAGTTCCCTACCTTGGACGCTTTGGTCGGCACGCGCAACCTCAAGGATGTTCTTGTGCGGCTGAGAGAACTTTCAGAAAGCGGAAAACCCGCGCGTGCCAGCTTGCCCGCCTACAGCAAATTAACGCTTGACCCTGATCTCTCGAACACCCTCATCCAAGGCGGCTCCAGTTATCTCAAAATTGCCGATGGCTGCCATCGCACCTGCGCCTTTTGCGCCATCCCGCTCATCAAAGGACCGCTGGTAAGCCGGTCAGCCGAATCGGTCATCCACGACGCGCTCGCGCTGCAAGCCGCGGGCGTGAAAGAAATCAATCTCATCGCCCAGGACACTACCGCCTACGGTGTTGACCGCGGAGAGAGCGACGCCCTCGCGAACCTGCTCACCGAGCTCCTTCCGCGCATTCCTTCCGTCCCATGGGTGCGCCTGCTCTACACCTACCCTGGGCTGCTCAGCGACCGGCTGATTGACCTTATGGCGGCAGAAAACCAGCTTCTACCGTACCTCGACATGCCCCTGCAGCATGCTGACCCTGCTGTTCTCAAAGCCATGTCGCGCCCATCCAACATGGAATGGGTCACGGAAACCATCGCCAAAATGCGCCGCCTCATTCCGGATTTGGTCGTGCGCACAACGATGATCGTTGGATTTCCCAACGAAACCGAAAAAAGCTTCAGCATGCTGAAAAAATTCATTCAGGAAGCCAAGTTGGACCGTTTGGGTGTTTTTACTTACTCCCCTGAAACCGAAACCGCTGCTTACGCGCTCGGCGACCCGATTCCCGCGAAAGTCAAAGAAGCCCGCAAGATCGAGCTCCTTCGCGTGCAGGAAGAAATCTCCCGAGTGAAACTGAAAAAATTGCGCGGCAGCAAAATGGAGATGCTTGTAGAAGGCTTTGATCCGGATGAAAATTTACTGGTAGGGCGCACCTACCGCGACGCGCCTGAAATCGATGGATTAGCGCTTGCCCATGGCAGCGCCAAGCCAGGCGACATGGTGTCTTTTGTAGTCACAGATACATCAGAACACGACCTATTCGGAAAACAAGAAAAAAAATGACCTCCATCTCAGGAGGTCTTTTCTTTTATGGTCCAGCCGTTGGCTCTTCAGTCGGTTGGGGTTCTTCCGTGGACTCTGGCGGTGTGGGAGTAGATTCTGCTGGAGGCGGTTCCGGCGTTGCGCTTAAATTCGCGCAAGCCTCGGCATAGGCAGTCGCGGTCACCTGGATGTCCAGGTTCATGCCTACAGCCAGCGATTTGGCATAGTAGGAACTCGCGGTACAAAAATCGCCTTGAGCGGCAAATAGGTCACCGAGCCTGTACAGCGCGATGCGGTAACGTTCCGCTGTCGTCATACCGGTTGAATCTGAGAAGTAAGGCATTTGCGCATAGAGCTGTTCAAAGACTTCCACAGCACCAGGCCAGTTCACATCCCAATAGCTGGCGCCGGTCAGATAAGTGGTTGCCCAGCTTTCCGCCCCAGCAGCCTGGGAATCCATCGCTCCAAGTTGTGCAGCGACGGTCAGGTCATACATGCCCTGTTCCAATTCGCCTGCCCAAATCCTCTGGATACCGCGATTCCGCAAGGCAATGAAATATAGTCCGTCGACTTCGATGCTGCGATAGTCGAAATTGCTCTCTTTCAGCGACTGTACGGTCTGCACCGCGAGGTCCCATTCCTGATTGGCAATGTGTTGATTAAGCTGGGCAAATTTTTCTTCCGCTCCGCGCAAATCCGGTGTCGCTGTTATGCCGGGCTCCACCGTCGCGATAGCAATCTGCGTGGCGGTCGGCATGGGAGCATTCAACTTACCAATCACCTGCGTCATCAAGTCGGCAATGCCTGGGAATGACGGATATTTTTCAACGATGTAATCCAGACGCGCTTTGGCGTTCTCGTAACGCCCGGCATCGATATCCTTATAAGTCCATTCCAACTGCAGCCCAATCTGCTCCATCAGAAGCGCTTTTTCGTTCGCCAGGCGCCGTTGGACGCCGTTGCGGTATCCAAAAAATGCTCCCGCGGCAGTCAGCAGGATAAAAATCAAAATCCCGATCCAAATCCAAGGACCGCCACGCCTTTTTGGTTTTCTTTTCCCGTTGGCAGGCGGCTGTTGGTCTTGCGGTTCAGTTTCTAAACCTTCAGGCTTATTTTCAGTTAATTCTATTTCGGTCATATCAACGACCTGATTCTCCTCAGGGAGCGTCTTTTCTTCAAATGTGTTGTTATTCATAAGAGTAGATTATACCTTTTTTCAAAGATCCGCAATCTCACGCAAGTCCTTGCGCAAGATAAGCGCAGCCAGGAGTATCCCAACACCGAAAGCTGCTACCGCGCCGATCAGCGAACCTGCCAATTTGGGCGCCCAATTGACCACTGCGTAAGCAGCCGCTCCGCCAAGCGCCGCTGCCAGAAGACTTTTAAGCGTCGTTTTGCCCAACCTGAGCGGTTCAGGCAGCGTCTTCCGTAGCAGGATCAGCAGCAGGAGGGTCTGCAGGGTATAAGCGATCGTGTTTGCAGCCGCGATTCCAACCGCCTCAAGCATGGGTGAGAGCACAATCCCCAATAAAATGAAGACTACAAGGGTAAAAGCGGAACCAATCAGCGGTACGCGCGGTTTTTGCAGCGCGTAGAACGAGCGGACAAACAACTCGACTAACGAATGTCCGACGATTCCAAGCAGAAATATTTGACTGGTATTCGCGACCCGAAGCGTGCCGGCTTCGTCCAACCCGAGGAAAAGCCTGACTACAGGCAACAAAACCATACCAGCAACGATCGCCACCGGCACGGTCAGCGTGATCATCACCCTTGCCGCCCTTTCGATTCGCTCTTTCAGCAGTTCAAATTGCTGATTGCTGAACATTTCCGAAAGTGTCGGCAGAATCGCCGTAGCGATGGATGTGCCGATCAGTGTTTGGGGCACTTGCATGATCCACCACCCGTAAGTCAGCGCGGACACCGACCCCTCTGACAGCCTCGAACCAAGGTTATCCTGCGCGAGAAAAATCAACTGGATAAAAAGCATGCTCACAACTCGTGGTCCCATCAGACGCAGCACTTTGCGGGTGTATGACTCTTTAAAGTCAACCCGGGGGTGCCAGCGGAACTGGTACTTGATGAGCCCGGGAACCTGGATGAGCAGGTGGAGAAGCGCGCCGATGATCACGCCGTAAACCAGACCGTCCACCCCAAAACCAAAAGCTGGCAGGCGCACAGGTCCGAATTTTAGTGGTTCTGTCGGCGCAAGCACAAGCGCGCCGAAAATTTGACCGACGTCATACAAAATAGGAGCTAAAGCTGGCAATAAAAAGTGCTGGTTGGCTTGTAGCCCCGCCATCGCCAACCCGCTCAACGAGAAGATCAGCGTTGAGATCAGGTTCAACCGCAAGAGGCGGATGGTATCAACCGTTTGCGCTTCCGTGAAACCCGGCGCGATACCCAGTTGGCTGGTCACAAGCGGTCGGGCAAAGATCGCGATGATAATCGTTGCAGCAGCCGTCAAAAGGAAGGCAATGTTGAGGATGTTCGAAAAAAGGTCCCAGGCTTTACCACGACCTTCTTTTGTCAGCGCTTCCGTCAAGACCGGAATGAAAGCAATCGCCAAAGCGCCTCCCGAGATGAGCATAAAGAGCATATCCGGCAGGTTGTTGGCAGCATTGAACACATCCAGCTCAGCGCTCAGCCCAAACTGCCGGGAGATGATCATTTGGCGGGCAACGCCCAGGATTTTATCGATCCCGAAAAGGACAGCGAGCAATAAAGATACTTTTGATAATTTGCTTATTTTTTTCATAGCA
>ERZ795031.2327-NODE-2327-length-18260-cov-5.522439_pt1 | contig 18260 bp, 9 predicted proteins | sample MGYA00375123_ERZ795031 | MGnify/ENA primary metagenome ERZ795031 (study PRJEB30166, sample SAMN05720159) | activated sludge metagenome | isolation source: anaerobic digester from wastewater treatment plant | place: USA | collected 2015-04-21 ... | reverse complement strand
CGCGCCTCCCCGCTCTGCAGCAGGCAGAGATAGATACCGCTGGCCGCCGGCAGCCCGGCCTCATCGCAGCCGTCCCAGCTGAGCCGGTGCAGACCCGCCTGGATCCTGCCAGCCGCCAGGGTGCGAAGAAGGCGTCCGTTCAGGGCGTAGATTTGCAGGCGGATATCGGCCGGCGCCGGCAGGGTGAAGGCGATAGCGGTTTCGGCGTTGAAGGGATTGGGCCAGTTCTGCATGAGCCCGAACTGCTCCGGCACCCGGCCGGCCGGGGGAGCTTTTACCCCGTTATAGCCTGAATTCTGTGCTCCGGGGGTGCCGTAGCCGGCGGCTGCCGCCCAGCTGGTGGCGAGGCTGTTGTCCAGCTCCGGATTCCGCAGCTCGAGGGTCGGACCCTGGCCAGCCGGCGCGGCGGGCCAGGGAGTGGCGATGCCGAAGGCGACCGAATCGACCAGCGCGCCGACGGCGTCGTAGAGCCGGACCTGGTCGCCGCCGCTGCTCAGGCCGAAGGAGAGGTTGCCGGCGAGGCGGATGCTCTTTTGCGGAAAGAGTTTGCGGAATTTGGTCGTGTCCCGTCCCACCACCAGATAGCCCCCGCTCTCGATCAGGGTGTTGGGGGGGACGATGAAATCGTGGGCATCGTCATCATCCTTGAGATGCCAGCCCGAGAGGTCAGCACCGGCGGGGCCGCTGTTGTGCAGTTCCACCCAGTCCTCGCTGTCGTGGCTGTCGGCGGATTTGTAATTGATCTCGTTGATGACGATGCGGGCGTCATTTTCTCCGGCGGGAATGAAGCGGGCCCTGAGGGTGGTGGTGCCGGTAATCGTCATCTCGATGGCCGCATCTGATGAAGTGGATGCCCCGCCCCAGCCGGCGAAGAGGTAGCCCGGGGCGGGTTTGGCGGCGACCTGCACCGGCACACCCGAAAAGTAGGTGCCGCTCCAGGGCATGGCGGTTACGGTGAGAAAATCGTTGAGGAGCACGCTCCCCGCCCCTGCGGGTTCGCAAATGAGGCGGAGGGAGACGACAGCCGGGATGTTGAATTTCTGCAGGATGTGGGCGCGCATGTAGCCAGGCCGGTTGAGAGCGAAATCACGCAGGGTGCGGATATAACCGTACCAGCTGTCCATCGAGCCCCACCACAGCCTGGCCGAGCTCCACCACACTTGCTGCCGCCATTTGTCGAAATGACGGGTCATATCGCCGGAGAGGAGGCCTTGCAGGGAATCGATATGGGCGACAGTCGGGGCCTCGCGATAGGCCGAGTTCATCAGGTCGGCGAAGCGGTTGATGAATTTCCGCTTAAACTCCTGATTCATCAGCAGCCGGCGCAGCAGCAGGGTGGACCAGGGGGGATTGCCGTGCAGGCCGGGAGTCTGGGTGGGGCTGGTGGCGAAGTCAAGGGTATTATAGGCATAGGGCAGGCCGGAGCCATAGGCATTGATGCCGAACCCCCACTCGGTGTCGAAGAGGATCCAGCGCCAGCGGCCCCCTTCGCCCTGCGGACGCCAGTACTTGATGTTGTTGCCCGGCCAGTCGCGGTTGTCGACGTAAATCTGCACCGCCTGGTATGTGATAAAGTTCTCGATCTCCATCTGGCTTTGCACCCAGGCGTAATTCTCCGCCTTGGAGAGGTCCTTGCTGGCGATGAAATCGCGCAGGGCGATATAGTGGTCGTTGGTGCCCTCGAGCACACTGCCGTCCAGTTCGAGCTGATCGATCTCGTCGGGGTCGCCGCCGTGGTGCTGGGCGAGATAATGTTCGTTTACCTTCTCGCGCAGGTTGAGGATGCCCCAATATTCGCCGTTGAGATAGACGGTGCAGGGACGGTAGGCCTGGCGGTCGAGGTCGATGCCCTGGAGCCGGGAGTGGATGAGGCCGTCGGCGAAGAGGGTGCGGTCCCAGTCGTTGCCGCCGTTGCGCAGGATGAAGGAGTGGTAATTTTCAAAGGGCAGCTCGGGGAAGAGGCGGTAGTTGAACTCCTCCTTGCCGTATTCGCGCCGGGCAAAGAAGGCCATCGACTTTTGCGGGCGGGCGCGGCTCCAGCCGCCAAAAATGCGCGTGCCGGCGTCCTGGCTGAAACCCGGCTCTCCGCCCGGCTCGAAGAATTCGATATGGACCGGCCGCTCCCAGTCCTCCCAGAAATTGGCGCCGTAATAGGGATCCTGATTGGTATAGCTGGATCCGAGCACATAGATGCCATACTCCTGGTCCCAGAGGTTGCGGGGATCGGTGGTCAGCGAAATCACCGGCAGGGGAGCGGGCGGCTGGCCGAGGATAAAGGTATGTGTGATGACCGGACCCGGATCGAGGCCGGGGGCGAAGGCGCGCGCCCGGATGACAGTGGTGGCGCCGATGCTGACGGGTCCGCTACAGAGCGTCGAAAGGGAATCGGGCTCGCTGCCGTCGCGCGTGTAGCGGATCGTCGCACCCGGGGTCGGGCAGCTCAGGGTGAAGGTGAAGGGCTGCTGATAAAAGCCGCCGCTTTTGGAGAACTCGGCCGCGGCGGCCTTTTCGGCGACCTCCTTACTGTTGTTGGCTTGTCCCGGTGTGGGCACAGCGGCGAGGATCCACTTGTTGCCGCCATCCGGCACCCGGGCCCAGGAGAGGTCCGTGGGTAGCGCAGGCACGGTGATGCTGTCGACGATAGCCCCCGCGCCATTGCTGAGCAAGAGGGTTTCTCCCGAAGCGGAGATGGCAAAGTTGGTGTGCATATGGGTCTTGTTCAGGACCAGCCTGGGGTCGCTGCCGGCGGCATCAGCGGGCGGAGCGGTATAGCCCAGGGAGAGAAAGGGGATCATGGACAGATCGGAGGAGGAGGTCGAGTTGTTGTGGATCTGGATGGCCAGGAGGTTGCGCCCGGAACGGAGTGCCTCGCGGAAATTGGCGATTAAAAAGCGGTCGGGGGGCAGGCCGCGGTAGATGTTGGCTTCGTGGTCGGGATTGGCGGCCAGGTTCCAGGCGGGCTGCACCCCCTTCTGGCCGAGATTGGCGCGGGCGATCTCGATGCCGTTGAGCCAGGCGACAAAACCGTCGTCATAATCGATATCGAGAATCATCGCCGTCACCGCGGCCGAGTCGGCCAGGGTGAAGGCGATGCGGCTGAAGACGGAGATATTACCAGTGGCGACCGTGGTGGCGTCGTCATTGTCGCCGAAGCCGATGCCGCTTGCCCCCTGGCTCCAGCCGCTGTCATCATAGCCGGGCTGGATCCAGCCGGCGGGGATGGCCGAGGCACCGACGCGGTAGCGCCAGATCTGCCCGCGGCGGACCACGGTCTCCCAATGCGCCACCGCCTGCTTGCGGTCCTTGCTGTCGGCGAAGATGAGCATCCAGCTCTTCGGCCCGATCGCGACCTCCGGGAAGAGCCATTTTCCGGGCGTCCCCTTTTTATCGCTCAGTCCCCAGTTGGTGAGATCGACGGCGGTGTCGTTCGGATTATAGATTTCGAGCCAGTCGGAAAAATCGCCCTCCTCATCGGCAACAAAGGCGTTGTTGGAGGACATGACCTCGTTGATGCGGACGGTCTGGGCGGCCGCAAAACCGGAAAGCAGCACGAGGAGGAGCAGAAAGAGCGTGGCAGCATACAATCGGTAATATTTCATGATAAGGACATCCTTGCTGAAGAGTGAGCGTTGACCGGGTGATCGACAAAACCCAATTTATGCTTTTCTTTTAACTTTTACCATACTATTTTAAGCCGAAGGGATCGGTTGAAAATGAAAGGGGACATGATGCAGAAAGCCGTTTGTTTACTTTTGGCCGGGGCGCTGGCCTGGGTCATGCCAACGTATTCCAGTGCAAGCGAACTACCCCCGGTTTTTTCCGCCAGCGGAGAAAACTCCCGGCAGGCCGGAACGGGAGAGCCGCTGGCAGAAGAACTGCGCGCCCTGGAAAAAAGCTTCGCCGGCCGTTTTGGCTTTATGGCCAAAAACCTGCGCACCGGTGAGGTGATCGCCTGGAGGGCGGAGGAAAAATTCCCGACGGCCAGCCTCATCAAGCTGCCGGTGATGGTGGAATATTTTTATCAGGCCGCGGCCGGGCGTCTCGACCCCCTGCAAAAGGTGATCCTGGCGCCCGCAGAAGTCCGGGGCGGTTCGGGCCTGCTGCAGCTTTTCGCCCCCGGGCCGGAGGTGCGCCTCATCGACGCCGTGCTGCTGATGATCGTGGTCAGTGACAACAGCGCCACCAACCTGGTCATCGATGCGCTCGGGAGCACGCATGCGGAGAAACTGGCCGCCGTCAATGGCCGCATGGCCGCCCTCGGACTCGAGAACACCCGCCTGCTCAACCGCCTGATGGCCTGGGGGACCAAGACCGACTCCTCCGAGTCGATCCGCTACGGTGTAGGGGTCTCCACCCCGGCCGATATGCTCCTACTGCTGGAAAAGCTTTATCACGGTGATCTCGCTGACTCGCTCTCGAGCAAAAAGATGATCGAAATCCTCGGCGCGCAGCTTTACGATTCGGCCATCCCGCGCTTTTTGCCCGTCGAGACCGACAATATCCTGGTGGCCCACAAGACCGGCGGCGTCACCGGCGTCGCCACCGACGCGGGACTGGTGCTCTCGGAAAAAGCTGATCTGGCCATAGCCGCCTTTACCGAGCAGGGGCCCGACCGCCGCGACAGTGCCGACAATCAGATGAAAACGGCGATCGCCCGGGCGGCGCGGCTGGCCTGGAATCATTTCACCGGGGATTCCGGCCTGGAGCGCCCCTTTTTGACCAGCATCGACTGGAACGCCTTTCCCGGCGGCGAATGGGCGCGGATCTTTCTGAGAAACGCACCCTATCCCCATCCCTCGCGCCAGGAGGGATGGCACTATCAGGACAAGTACTTTCCCCGCGATCCGCACTATATCGACAGCAGCGCCGTGATCGTCATCCCGGAGGGATTCAGGCCGCGGAACGGGGCGGTGGACCTCATTGTCCATTTTCACGGCTGGAACAACGACGACCTCGGGGTGCTGGAGCAGTATCAGCTGCCGCAGCAGCTGGCCGCATCGCGCCGCAACGCCGTGCTGGTGCTGGCGCAGGGGCCCTGGCGCGCCCAGGATTCGGGCGGCGGCAAGATGGAGGAGGAGGGGGGATGCAAACGGATGGTCGAAGAGATCCTTGCAGTGCTGCGGGCAGAACGGCGCATCGGCGCTGAGGATCGGCTCGGGAAGGTGATCATCAGCGCCCACAGCGGCGGCTACCGGCCGGCGATTTACGCGGTCAGCCGCGGCGGGCTGCAGAAGGAGATCAGTGAGGTTTTTCTCTTCGATGCCTTTTATGCCTTCACCGAAGAGCTCATCCCCTGGCTCAAGTCGGATAAAAAGCATCGCCTGCGTTCGGTCTATACCGAACATCTCGCCGGCGAGCATGCGGCATTCCGGGAACTGCTGCGCACCCACCGCCTCCGCTTCGCAGAAGCGGCCCCGCGCGACGCCTCCGGGCAGCAGGCGGAGGTGGCCGACGAGCGCGTCCAGCGGACCCAAAAGCTGAGTGCTCTCTTTGAGCCGACCGCCGAATGCCACAGCTGCGTCATTTTCGGCCGTTTTCAGCGCTGGCTGGACGCGAGTTCGCTGGGAGAAATCGAACAGAAATAAATGGCATTGGTCCGTGACGGGTGGGGTCGAGGGGTTGTGGGCTGCGGAGAGATAAAAGGATAAGCCCCACCCGGTAGCCAGGCCGGGTGGGGAGACTATGTTTACTTGGGCAGCGCCGCCGCCAGGGTCGGAATGACCACGGGGTGCATTTTGGCCAATGCCAGCCCCTCCAGTTTGCTGCGATTGGTGAAGAGAAAACGGGCCTGCTTTGCAGCGCGGTTGTTGGTGTACTGGACGATCAGGGAGTCGCGCAGGGCGAGGCCGGGGATCAGCTTGCCGGATTTCATGCGGATCTCCTTGATTCATTCAATACATCCTGAAGCACCCGTTCCAGTTCGATCGCAGCCTGGCGGCGGGAAAAATTGTTTTCGACAAAGGCGCGGCCGGCCGCGCCCATTTTTTTGCCGAGTGCGGGATCATTTTTCAGTGCGAGGATGGCCTGGCGCAGCTCGTCATCATTCTCGGGTTCCACGTAAAGGCCGGCGCCGATTTTTTCCACCAGTTCGCGCGCCTCACCGTCGACGCTGAGAAGAAGCGGCCGGCTGCAGGCCATGACGTCGAACATCTTGGAGGGGAGGGCCCCGCGAAAGGTCTCGCGCCTCTTCAGGGGCACCAGGCAGCAGTCGGCGGCAGACAAATAGTCCGCGATGCGCTCGCGCGGGATCTCGCCGAGCAGGGTAAGGTTGGTCAAGCCCTGCTCCTTTTGCAGGGTCTCGATCCTCTGCCTGAGCGGGCCTGCGCCGACAAAGGCGAACTGGATCTCGGGGTCGGATTTCAGCTGGGCGATTACCCGGCAGATCTCCTCCAGCCCCTGGGCGATGCCGAGGATACCGGCGTACATGACTACGAACTTTTTCTCCCAGCCCAGTTCAAGGCGTTTGCCGCTGCCGCGGTCGTAGAGGAGGTCGCAGTTGGTGCCGTTGTAGATCAGGTGCAGTTTGTCGGTGAGCCCGCGGGTGGCGAGAGCATCGTAAATGCCCCTGGTTACGGCGATGATGCGCCACGCCTTGCGGTAATAGAGGTGGTCGAGCCAACCGGCTATTTTAAGCAGGCGGGGATTGCTCAGTTCGCCCAGTTCGGCGGCCGACTGGACCCAGAGGTCGCGCACCTCGAAAACGAAGCGGGCCCGCTTGACCAGGCTCAGCCAGAGCGCGGTCACCCCGACGAAGTAGGGAGGAGAGGTGGCATAAACGATGTCATAGGGGCCGCGGACCAGGGTGCCGACGAGGGCGGCATTGACCATGAAGGTGAGATAAAAGCCCATACGGGTGAAGAAGGTCTTGACCGGGCGGGCGAAGACCCAGACCCGCACCACGCGGATGCCCGCCAGCTCGTCTTTTACATACCAGCGGCGGCGGTACTCGGGCGGAATGATGCCCCCGGGGTGGTTGGGAAATTCGGTCAGGATGGTGACCTTGTGGCCGAGGCGGACCAGGTTGGCGGCCATCTCGAAGGCCCGGTTCTGGGTGGCGCCCACTTCGGGCGGAAAGTACTGGCTGATGTAGAGGATATTCATGACAGTAATAATAGCAAAATCAGGGCTTTTATTCAATCGAATTCTCCTTGATTATAAGCCCTTCTTGTGGCTATATTGGGGTATCATTTGAAAGGAAGCAATATGCGACTTGGTCGAATATTCTCTCTGGTTTTATTCTTCTGTGCTCTCTTGTCCGCCTGCGGCAAAAAAGAGTCCCCGACCGGGCCGAAGGATGAAAAGCCGGTGGTGACCAACACCATCCTCGTCGATTCCCTCGCCACCCCCGAAACCGTGGCTCTTTTCAATAATCTGAAGAGCCTGGCCCAGACCAACCTGCTTTTCGGCCATCAGGACGACCTCGCCTACGGCGTCGGCTGGTGGGCCGCGCCTGGCCGCTCCGACGTCAAGGAGGTCTGCGGCGACTATCCCGCCGTCTACGGCTGGGACCTCGGCGACATTCACAAACAGACCAATCTCGACGGGGTCTATTTCGACGCCATGAAGCAGTGGATCCGCCAGGTCTACGAGCGCGGCGGCATCAATACCATCAGCATGCACCTCGACAATCCCTACACCGGGGGCAGCGCCTGGGACAACTCGGCAGCGGTCAAATATATCCTCCCCGGCCAATCCCACCATGCGGCTTATCTGAAAACCCTTGACCAGATCGCGGCTTTTCTCAAGGACCTCAAGAGCAGCAGCGGCACCGCCATCCCGATCGTCCTCAGACCCTATCACGAGCACAACCACAACTGGCCGTGGTGGGGCGCCGGCGCCTGTACTGTGCCCGAGTACAACGCCCTCTGGAAAATGACCGTCGGGTATCTGCGCGACACCCGGGGAGTGCACAACCTCCTCTACGCCATCTCGCCGCAGGAGGTCAACACCATCGACCAGTATCTGGCGCGCTACCCCGGCGATGAGTGGGTCGACATCCTCGGCATGGATTACTATCTCCTGACCAGCAAGGGGCGCATCGACGATCTCGGCAAGTCCCTGGCGATGATGGCGGAGTTGGCCGAGGCGCGCGGCAAGATCTCCGCCCTCACCGAGGTCGGCTGGCAGAATGTCCCGGTCAGCGATTACTGGACCGGCTATCTCCTGCCTGCGGTGATGTACAATGCCCAGTCCAAAAAGACCACCTGGGCCCTGGTCTGGCGCAACGCCAGCGAAAGCCAATACTGGGCCCCCTACGTCGGGCAGATCAGCGCCACCGATTTCTCGCTTTTTCATCTCCATCCCTTCACCTTTTTTGAAAAGGATCTGCCGGCGATGTATAAGTGAGTCCTGCCCGGGAGGCTGCGAGAGCGGCCAGGGGCGACGTAAAGGATCTGCCGGCGATGTATGAGTGAGGCGGACGGTAAACCGGAATACGAGGCGCCAGATGAAATTTCTCCAGACCCCCATCGGACCTGTCGACCACATCGACCTGTTGACGGTCCGGCTCCCCTTCATTCAACCCTTCGCCATCAGCTCCTACGCCTGGTCCTGCAAGGAGGCGCTCCTTCTGCGGGTGGAGGCGGAGGGACTCGTCGGCTGGGGCGAGTGCGTCGCCGACCCCGATCCGTTTTATGCCCCGGAGACCACGGGTTCCTGCCGATACATCATCGAGAAATTTCTCCTGCCCCTGCTCGAGCCCGGGATGACCCTGGGCGATCTGAGCGAGCGGATGCACAAGCTGCGCGGCAACCAGATGGCCAGGGCGACCTTCGAAAACGCGGTCATCGATCTTCTCGCCAAACAGCAGGGGCTGCGGCTGTACGAGTTCCTCGGCTTGCCCGAGAAAAAGATCATGTCGGGCATCAGCCTGGGGCTGCAGGAGAGCCCGGACAAGCTCGTGCAAGCAGTGCAGGAGGCTATTGCCAAAGGCTACCACCGCGTCAAGATGAAAGTCAAGCAAGGACAGGATGTCGAATGGGTGGCGGCGGTGCGCCAGCGCTTCCCCGATATCCCGTTGATGGTGGATGCCAACGGCGACTATACCCTGGCGGATGGATCCCGTCTGGCCGGGCTCGACGCCTTTGGACTGATGATGATCGAGCAGCCCCTCTCCTATTCCGATATATTCCAGCATTCCCTGCTGCAGCGGCGGCTGCAGACCCCTCTCTGCCTCGATGAATCGATCCACAGCCTCGAGGATGCCGAGACCGCCCTCGCCCTCGGGGCCTGCCGGATCATCAACATCAAGCAGGGGCGGGTCGGGGGGCTGATCGAATCGCTGCGCATGGCGGAGCTGGCCGCCGCCGCGGGGGTTCCGGTCTGGTCAGGAGGAATGGATGAGACCGGCATCGGCCGCGCGGTCAACATTCACCTGCAGACTGCCGCCGGATTCACCCTGCCGGGCGACACCTCGGAAACCAGCCGCTATTTTCACGAGGACATCGCCGATCCCCCGGTCGTGCTCGACGGGGAGGGCTATATCGCCATTCCGCCGGGACCGGGCATCGGCGTGGAGGTGCCGGCCGACAGGCTGGCGCGCTATACCATCCAACAGGAACGGCTCTACTCAAGGAAAGGATGATCCCATGCTGCGACGGATGCTGATCTGCTCTCTCTTGCTCTTCGCATGCTTGCTGCCGGCCGGCGCCCAAAGCCTCCTCACCCCGGGCGAGATCAACGGCTATTCCCGCTACACCCAGCATGAAGAGGTCGTCCGGTTTCTCAGCGCTCTCTCCGCGCACTCCAGGACGCTGCAGGTCCGTGAGGTCGGCCGGACCAGGCCGGTCGAGGGCTTCTCCGCCAAAAGCCTGCTGCTCTGCATCCTCACCGCGGAGGGGGTCAACCGGCCGGAACAGCTCGACCGCAGCAAGCCCACCCTCTTCATCACCGCAGCCAAACACGGCAGTGAGCAGTCGGCCAAGGAGGCGGCCCTGCTCATCCTCCGCGATTTCGCCGTGGGGGAGCTCAAATCCCTGCTCGAAAAGGTAAACCTTCTGATCATGCCCATGGTCAATCCCTGGGGCAATTACTTTGACCGCCGGGTAAACGAGATCGGCCTGGATATGAACCGCGACCACATCAAAATGGAGAGCGAGGGAGTGCAGGCCATCCACCGCGTCTTCCGCGCCTGGATGCCCGAGGTCACCCTCGATGTGCATGAACAGGGCGACAAGTACTACCGCATCAGCATGGGCTGCGTCTCCAATCTCAACGTCGATCCCGCCATCGAGGCCTACTCCCGCCGGGTCATCCTCAACAGTGTCGGTGAGGCCCTCGCCCGGGACAAGATTACCTTTCACGAATATATAGTCACCTCCGAGAACATGCCCAGCGACGCCTCCGGCGCCGATTTTTCCGACGAGGAGCTGGCGCGCTGGCCGCAGATCACCCGCCACAGCACCACGGACATCAACGACGGCCGCAATATTCTCGGCCTCTATCAAACCTTTTCCTTCATCCAGGAGGCGGCTTCGCGGCATGATCTGGCCACCCTGGCCGCGCGCACGCGCTGGCAGGAGCGGGGCATCCGCGCCTTCATTCAGGCAGTTGCGGAGCACGGGCCGGAGATGACCGCGCAGGTGAACGACCTGCGCCGGCAGCTCCTCGAGCAGGCTGCGATCTTTTATCCGGAACATCGGGTGCATATCAGGATGGAGTACCGCCGCGATCCGGCCCGGCCCGACCTGCGGCTGAAAGAGTTCCAGCGCCGGGAGCCGGCGGCGGCCGGCAGGTTGAAGGTGGAGAAGAGGGCGGGCGAAGTGCTGCTGCGCTCGGAAATCGAGCCCCTGCCGGAGCTGGACGGGCAGAAGGTGGTCGAGCGCGTCGAGAAGGAGTGGTATCCCCTGGTGGCGCCGACCCTGAGCGTCGTACGGCCTCTCAGCTATGTCATCCCGGCTCAACATGCGGAGGTGATCGCCACCCTTCAGCTTCATGGCATTGCGATCAATGTTTTCACGGAGGAGGTGCCTGTAAAAGTCGAGGGCAGCTTTATTACCGCCGTGACGCCGTCGAAATACGACTATGTGGCGCCGGAGCGGATCGAGGTCGAGGCGCGCCGTCTCGTCCTCCCCTGCAAAAAAGGGGACTTTTACATCTCCTGCCGCCAGCCCGCCGCCAATCTGCTGCCCTGTCTGCTCGAACCGGCCTCGGATTTCGGCTTGGTCCGCTACTGGAAATACGGCCTGGTACCGGAGGCCACCACTTTCTATCCCTTTTACAGGGTGATCGAGGAACAGGCGCCGCCCCTTGTCCCCTATGCGGCCTGGCCGGACTGAGGGCGCACCACAGGCCTCGAAAATTGGAGTATGAGATGAGGGAGCGGTAAGACCGTAAAGGGCGGGCTGAAAAGCCCGCCCTTTTTTTATGGGTCAGAAGGAGAGTCCGAACGAAAAACGGTGCACGTCGGGCAGGATGTCGTAGGCGGAGTAGGCATAATCGACACTCAGGGGAATGCCGAGCGAGAAGGCGTTGACGCCGAAACCGAGGTCATAGAGCTCCTCTTCTCCGTTGACCTTCCAGCCGCCGCGCAGGGCAAGGCGGTCGAAGAAGGTGATCTCCGTGCCGAGATGAATGCATTCCTTGTTGTCATTGGGGTGCACGGCATCGAGGGCGACAAGCCCCCGGGCGTACGGCGCGCGGAAGAGGTCCATGGCGATGCCGAAGGCGAAATTGAGGGGCAGGGCAAAGGCCTCGGTCTCGAGCCGGGTCGGGACCAGCCGGTTGGGGAAGTTGGCGTCGCCGTCCCATTTGACGCTCATGTCCGATCCGTTGTAGCGCATGTCGGCGCCGAAGTTGCTCATGCTCATGGCGATGACGAGGTTGCGGAAGGGGAGCTGGTACTGGGTGCCGACGTCGAAGGCGAGGCCGCCGGCGCTTTCATTCCAGATGCGCTGCTGGATGTAGCGCGCGGTCAGGCCGACGCGGAAGCGGTCGGTCAGCTCCCTGCCGTAGCTCAGGCCGACGGCCAGGTCCTGGGCGTCGAAATAGGCGCCGGTGCCGTTGGGCTGGAATTCGGTGGTGATCTCCATCTCGTCGACGCCCAGCATCATGACGCTGGCGGCGAAGGCGCCGAAGCTGCCGGCATTGTAGACATAGGAGGCGGCGCTGACGTCGAAGGTGTCGAACCAGCGGGTGTGGGAAAAGTGGGCGGCGTGGCCCTTGATGCCGGCGATGCCGGCCGGATTCCAGAAGGGCGAGGTGGCGTCCTGGCAGACGGCCACGTAGGCGCCGCCCATGGCCGCGGCGCGCGCGCTGACCGGAATTTTTAGAAACTGGGCCCCGCTGGTGCCGAGGTTGGGATTTTGCGCTTGTGCGAGCGCGCTCAACGCCAGAAGGGCTATGAGGATCCATCTGCTGATCGTGTTCATGCCGCCCTCCTACTTGATCACTGCAAAGGTGTTCTTGAACTGCGCCCCGTCGGTCTTGACGATATAGAGATAGATACCCGGGGCGATTTCCCGTCCCCCGTCGGCGCGGAGGTCCCATTGTTCGGTGCCGTGAGCCGCTTCGTGCTCGATGGTCTTGACGAGGTCGCCAGCCACGGTGTAGATGTAGATGGTGCATTTTTGCGGCAGGTTGATGAACTGGATCTGCCGCAGGGGCTCCTTGCGCAGTTCGCCGAATTCGGGTTCATAGAGGGAGGCGACCAGATAGGGATTGGGCACCACCCTGATCCGGTCGAGCTGGTTCTGCACCCGCGCCGCGGTCACTTTGGCGCCCTCGATGCGGAAGGTGTAGCGGTCCTGCAGGGAGGGCAGGATGGGCAGCACGGTTTCGACGGCGAAGATATTGCCCGGCTGCGGCGGCTGCGCGGCGGGGAAGGAGAGGGTGCCGCTGAGGCCGTCGAAATCAAAGCTGTCGCCGGTGTAGAGGGAGTCAACGGTCAACTCTCCACCCGGGGTGCTGATCAGCAGTGAGACAAAACCCTTGCCGGCGCTGTCCTTGCCTCCGGCCGTGGTCGAGATCTGGTAGCTGGCAGCCTTGACCGCGGATTCATCGGCGACCTCAAAGGTGATGTCGAGGTTGTCGGTGCCGCCGATGCGCGAGACGCTCTGAATGTATTGGGGCTGCTTGAGGGTAAAGATGACGCCGTCGCGGGTGGCGTAAGGTTTTTCGTAAAACACCGGCTGCAGTGGGGTGACCACCTGACCGTCGTTGCGCGTCACCTCGAGGGCGTAAAAGAGGGTGAGATAGTCCCCCGCCTTGGGCAGGTACTGGGGCGCGGCGGCTGGATCGGGGTCCTCCACCTTGATGCGCATTCCCTTGTTGATCGAATAGGTGGTGCCCGATCGGTAGCTGCGCGGATCGGAGCCGATATAATCGCCGGTGTTGAGATCGATGAGATGGAAAGAGTTGGGCGCGGCGAATTCGATGCCGATGTGGGTGCCGGGGGTGAGGCTGGAATCGGTGATGACCGGGATGATGCGGGTGCGCAGGGTGCCGCGGGTGGTCTGCTGCTGATAGTCAAAGCGGACTGTATAGGAGCGGTCGCCGAGCGAGTCCTGGTCGACCGGCTGGACATCGAGCACATAGGTGGATTTGCCGCGGCTGTGCCCGACCTCGCCGGCGGCGACAGGAGTGCGGTTGGCCGCGCTGGAGACCGGCTGGACCGCGACGGTATTGAGGGCGTCAGGGGTGTTGCCCTTGGGGCTCTCGAGGCTTTCGACCGAGGCGTCACCGCGGTCATAGGCGGTGAGGGTGTACCAGTACTCAAAGCCGTTCTCGACCGTGGTATCGGTAAAGCTGTGCTGGAGTCCGAGGTCGAGGCCGATGTTGTTGACCAGATCGAACTTGGCGATGGGAACCGGATCGATGCCCACACTCGGATCGACGTTGCGGTCGAGCTGATCCCAATGCAGCCCCTTGTCGACACTGCGGTAGATGCGGTAGCCCTCAAAGTCGTATTCGCCGGAATAGGTGTCGAGGGAGCGTTCGGCCGCATTGTCCCAGAAGAGGGTGACCTGGCGGTCCCCGGCATGGGCGCTGAGAATGGGAGTGGTCGGCGGCTTGCTGATCTCGAAATTGAAGGCGAGTATTTTTTGGGCTGTCTTTAGGGAGGTGTAGAGGTCCTCCTTGTTGGTGCCGGCTATGCAGGCGGTGTAGAAGACAAGAGTGTCGCCGCGTTCCAGGCGGTGGGGACCGGAACTGAAATTGGCGAGCAGGTCGAGTCCGGAGGCCGGGATGGTGGCGGGGTCGTCGAAGTGGCGGTCCGGATTGGCGCCCTGATGGAAGTAGAAGGGCACCAGCGACTGCGGGCGGATCAGGCCGGGATTGCTGGACATGATGGCAAACTGCAGGCTGTCGTCGTCGCGGTCGTCGTCATAGAGGTTGTAATGGAAATCGGTGATGCCGGCCTCGAGGCCGCCGATGGGCGGGCTCTCGAGCAGGGCGATGCCGAAGTAGCCGGTGACGTTGCCGGACCACTCCGATGAAGCCCCGTCGTCAAAAAAGTAGACCATGTTGTTGGCGCGGTCGAACTCGAGCTTGTCGTCGCCGTATTCCGGCGCGCCGCCGCTGATGTCGCCGACATCGATGTCGCAGTACATGGAGAAGTAGAGGCTGTCGAGGTCCTTCTCCCCCTTGTTGGTGATCTCGAACTTGAAAAAGAGGAGGTTCTGGGCGAATTTGACGCCGTAGGCGTATCCGGTCTGCATCACCTGCACCCCGAGCGGGGTGATGGTGTTGTTGTGGTCGTCGTAGACGCAGTAGCTGTCCTGATCCGACTTGACCACCGGGTTGCCCGCCTTGTCCCTGACCGGCCAGCCGAGAACGGGGTCCCAGGAGAGGGGATTGTCGCTGAAGGCGATCTTGGCGTAGCTGCGGTTGTGATAGCCGCCGACCGCTTCCCACTCCTCATTGGTGGTATAACGCCCCTGGATGACATTGCCGGGGACGCCGACCATGGGATTGATGCGATAGATGTAATTCCGCCCCGAGCCGATGGGATACTCGCCCGAGGGGCCCTGGGTGAGGCGGCGGGGATAGAGCTTGCCGCGGTTCTCGAAAAAGAGCCCGATATTGCTGGCGTTGTGGGTTCCGCCCGCCCGGTCTTCGACCCCGAGGGATTTGCGCAGGGCGCTTTCGTCATTACGCGCGCGGTCCTTGTCGCTGCCGCCCGGTCCCGCCAGCGCTGCGCCCGTTATCAGGCAGACCAGGCCGGCCCATAGTGCAATTTTCTTCATCATCGTTGATCCGTTCATGAGGGTTCGTTTATCGCTGCAGACCCAGGCCCAGGCGGATGCTGCGCGGCGGGCCGTAATTGGAGGGATCGCGCATGTATTCGGTCGAATAGCCGCCGACGAGGGTGAAATCGGGATCGCCGGTATCGCCATAGACCCAGCGGATGTTGCGGTGGTCGGTGATGTTCAGGCATTCGACGAAGGCGCGCAGGCTGAAGCCGCGGCCGAGGGTGAACCTCTTGCCGGCCTCCAGGTCGATGGTGTAGGTGCCGGGCCGGCGCAGGGAGTTGCGGTCGACAAAACCGATGTCGCGTCCGCTCGGGGTATAGGGAAATCCGGAGGCCATGCGCAGCACCAAACTATAGTCGGTATCGGCGAGCAGGCGTTTGCCCAAGAGACGGGGCCCCTCCTCCCTGGGCACGCGGAAGAGGGCCTGCATGCTGAGGTTATGGCGCTGGTCCCAGTCCAGATAATAGAGCTTGGTGCTCTCATCGGTGCCGGGGTACTGCTCGGCCTCGGAGGAGGCGCTCCCCTTGGCGATGGAGAAGGTGTAGCTCAGGCCGCCGCCGAAGTAGCGGCCCGGCCGCATCTCGACGTTGACTTCAAAGCCCTTGTCGTTGGCATAGTCCTCGTTGACATAGACGGTATAGCCGACGAAGCGGCCGGTGTTGCCGGAAAAGGCTTCGTAATAGCGGGTGCCGATGTAATCGGTGATGTCCTTGTAATGGGCGGTGAGGTGGGCGGCGATGCGTTCGGAGAACTGGTGCGACACCCCCACTTCATAGCTGACGGTCTGCTGGGCATCGAGGTCGGGCTGGCCGAAGAGGGGCTCGCGCACGTTGAGGTCATACTGTCGGTTTTCAAACAAGTACTGGTATTCCGGGTTCTGGAAAAAATGGCCGTAGGCGAAATGGATCTTGGTCCGTTCCGAGACCGGATGGGCGATGCCGAGCCGCGGGCTCAGCTGGGTGCGGGCCTTGACCGTGATCAAATCATCCTGCGAGAGCGGATTCTTGCGAAAGGTGGCATTGGCGTTAAAATAGTCGTAACGCAGCCCTAGGTTGATGATCAGAAAGGGGAATTCGATCTTGTCCTGGATGTAGCCGGAGGCCTCGAAGGGCTTGATGTTGTAGTCGTTGAGGTAGGGGTAGTTGCGCTTCGGGTCGTAAACGTAAAAGAGTTTGAGCCAGTGTTTGCGGTACTGCACCCCCATTTTAATCTCGTTGATCTTGTTGAGCTGCCAGACCATGTCGGTCTTGAAATCGGCGGTCTTGTTGTGACTGTCGAAAAGTTCGGGATAATCGGCCCTGGCATAGAATTCATAGCCGTCCCCGGCCCAGGGAATATACTCCGCCTCGGTGGCGCTGAGATAGTCGGAGGTATCCTTGTCGATGCCGGAGTAGTACTTTTCATCGAGGAAGGAGACGCGCATGTCGTAAAAAAGGTTGGGCTTGATGCTGTGGTTGACCATGAACAGGGTCTGGTGGGAGTCGGAGCGGTGGCGGAGATACTGCTCCGGGATGTACTTGTAGCTGTGGCTGTAACGCTGATATCTGGAGCGGGTGTTGCGGTTGCTGAGGGTGAATTTCACCGTCGGCTTGAGCTGATAGGTGAGCTTGCCAAAGAGGCTGCCGCTGCGGTCGTAGCCGTAGGGCAGATAGCTGCCCTTGTTGTTCTGTTCGCCCGAGATGAAATATTTGAGATTTTTCAGGACGAGGGGACCACCGAGGCTGCCGTTGAGGCGGTTTTCCTCGAGCCGGTTGTAGCGGTCGATGCCGAACTGGCTGGAGCGGAACTCGATATTTCCGGACTGGATGTCGCCGCCGTCGCGGGTGACGATGTTGACGATGCCGCTGAGGGCGTTGCCGTATTCCGCATTGTAGGTGCCGCTGAGCAGGTTGAGTTCCTGGATGGCGTCGTTATTGATCTGGGTGATCATGCGGCCGAGGAGGGGGTCCTGCACATACATGCCGTCGATCATAAAGCCGACCTCATTGGAGCGGCCGCCGCGCAGATGAAGCGTTCCGCCCATGTCGGTGACGCCGGCCTGGAGGGCGAGCACATCGGTGAACTCGGAGACCGGCAGGCTTTCAATCTCCTCCCGCCGCATCGTCGCCCCGGAACTGGTGACGTCTTTCTGGATCATCGGCTTGTCGGCGATGATGACCACCTCTTTCATCTGCACCGAGGAGGGAACGAGTTTGGCCGATACCGTGGTGGTCAGGTCGATCATAATGCGTACATTGGTGACGATCTGGCTCTCATAACCGATAAAAGTCACCTTGACCGATACAGTGCCGGGCGGGACGTTGAGGATGATGTACCGGCCATCCATATCGGAGACGGCGCCGATGGTGCTGCCGACGATCTGGATGTTGGCGCCGGGCAGGGGTTCTCCGGTCTGGGCGTCCGTGATGGTCCCCGCCACCTTGCCGGTGACACCGGCCAAGAGCAGGGCGGGGGCCAGCAGCAGTAGACAAAGCCAATTTTTATTCATCGCTAAAACCTCTTCTGTTCGGCTGCGCGGAAGCATGCAGGCGGGGGACCAGAGCCCCCCGCCTGACTTTTACATCAAAAAAAAGTGCAGAATGCCGAAGATGTGAAGCTGAGCCTCTTAACGCATCAGGGTCATTTTTTTACTCCAGACCTGCTTGCCGGCCTCGAGGCGATAGATATAGATGCCCGCTGCGGCGTCGCGGCCAGAGGCATCGCGGCCATTCCAGGAGGCCTGATGGGCGCCGGCCGGGTAGAGGCCGGAGGCGATGGTGTTGACCAATTGCCCCTTGAGATTGTAGACCGAGAGACGCACCTCGGCGCGCTCGAGCAGCTCGAAGCGGATCGCGGTGTCCGGATTGAAGGGGTTGGGCCAGTTCTGGCTCAGGGTAAAATCCGCAGGGAGCTGTCCGCCGGGCCGGGCTTTAACGGAGGTGAAGAGAGCAGCGTATTGGGCGCGCAAGGCGTTGGCCGCCGCGATCAGTTCATCAAGAGAGCCGGCATAGACGACGCCGTAGACCAGTTTGGCCGAAGCCTGCGGGGCGAGGGTGAAGGCCCCGGCGTTGAGGCTGAAGATGGAACCGTCGC
>ERZ795031.2319-NODE-2319-length-18324-cov-6.190487_pt1 | contig 18324 bp, 17 predicted proteins | sample MGYA00375123_ERZ795031 | MGnify/ENA primary metagenome ERZ795031 (study PRJEB30166, sample SAMN05720159) | activated sludge metagenome | isolation source: anaerobic digester from wastewater treatment plant | place: USA | collected 2015-04-21 ... | reverse complement strand
CCCGGGGCTAGATGGGGGATCAGCTCCTGGATGACGGCATCGACCGGCTTGCCGGCCGGGACCATCATGAGGATTTTCTTGGGGCTCTCCAGGAGGCTGACAAATTCGGTGAGGGTGGGGCAGACGGTCATCTTTTTGCCGGTGAATTTTTCCGCTGCGGAGGTGCGCTGCTTTTCGTCGAGGTCAAAACCGGCGACCGGGTAGCCGTTGCGTTCGATATTGAGAGCCAGGTTGCGGCCCATGACCCCGAGGCCGATAACCCCGATGGAATAGGAATTCATCTTCGTTCTCCTCCGGCTCGGTTAGATGGTCATGGCGGTAAAGCCGCCGTCGACGCGGATGATGGCCCCGGTGACGAAGGAGGCCGCCTTGGGAGAGGACATCCAGATCACGGCGCCGACCAGCTCCTCGGCATCTCCGAAGCGGGCCATGGGGGTATGACGCATGATATCGGCGGTGCGTTCGGGGGTGAGGATCTTGCGGTTCTGCTCGGCCGGGAAAAAGCCCGGGGCGAGGGCATTGACGCGCACTTTGAAGGGAGCCCATTCGCGGGCCAGATTCTGGGTCAGGTTGTTGACTCCGGCCTTGGTGATGCTGTAGGTGAAGACCTTGGAGAGGGGAGGCGCAGAGGAGGCGGAGGAGATGTTGATGATGCTGCCGCCCTCGCCCTGATCGATCATGATCTTGCCGAAGATCTGGCAGGCGAGGAAGATGCTCTTGAGGTTGACGCGCATGATTTTATCGTACTCCTCCTCCTCGATGTCGAGAAAGGGGGTGGAAGAGTTAATGCCCGGGGCGTTGATGAGGATATCAACCCGCCCGAGCTTGGCGAGAATGGTGTCTGCGGCTGCGCGCAGCTCCTCCTTGCTGGAGGCGTCGACCTTGACCGCCAGGGTTTTGACTCCGGCCTTCCTGCACTCATCGGCCTGTTTTTGCGCATTATCGGGATTGAGGTCGAGGATCGCGATATCGGCTCCGGCGCGGGCGAGGCCTTCAGCCATCTTGCCGGCGAGGACGCCCCCCCCGCCGATGGCCACAGCGGTCTTGCCTTTCAAAGCGAAGAGTTCTTCAACATAGCTCATGATGTACTCCTTTTGGTTTTTTGATAATATATATTTTCGCGCAGAGAGCGCAGAGAAAACAATACTCTCACCAAGCCGCCAAGCCACAAAGAAATAAAAAGATAGCTATTCTTTGTGTCTTGTGCTTCCGTGAGAGATATTTTTTCTCTGCCTCTCCGCGTCTTGGCGCGAGTTATTCAAGACCTCACAGAAAAATCCGGCGCAGATGGCGCTCGTAGATATTGGCGGTGACATTTCTGGCGATGGTCGGACGGAACCTTTTAAGGGCATCCAGGTAGCGCTCGCCCATCTCCGCGGCCACCTTGTAGCCGACGTGGATCAGCTGACGGAAGTGGGGGTTGTAGAGCGGCTGGCTCTGGTCGTGGCGCAGCACGGCGGCGTAGTGGCGGGCCTCCCAACCGTCAACCTCGTCAGGCGCGGGCAGCCGTGCCGGATCGATGTCGATCACCGTTGCATAGGGCTTGCAGAGCTCCTCGTAGCGGGAATGGGCGTGACGGTAGATCGCCCTGGCCATGGCCAGTCCCTCTCCCCCGGCCTCGGCCAGTCCGATGACCTCCTCGAGCCAGGTGGTGCCGGCAGTCTTGAGATGGAGCCCGGCGTTGAATTTTTTTAGGGCGGCGTTGATCGGGCCATAGAGGGCGAATTTGTCGCTGCCGGAGTGGACGCTCAGTTTGAGCTGCGCGGGCAGCTTGAAGAGCTCGACGGCGTAGGCGATCACCGCCAGGTCCTCCTCGAACTCGCGGGTGAACTGGCGGACGTCGCCAACGTAATCGACCCCCTTGTTGAAGCGGCCGGTGAATTTGGGGGCAAGGGTATCAACCGGAATTCCCTTCCAGGCGATGGCGGCGAGGATGAAGAAGAGCTCGACCGGAGTCTGCGGGGCGTTGGTCTCATCCATCGAGATTTCGACGACGAAGGGCTGGCCCTTTTTCTCTGCGGCGATGTGGCGATAGATGCGCCCGGCCTCCTCGACCGCGAAGAGATATTTGGCACCGATCTCCTCAATCTGTTCGAGGGCGACCGTCAGGGGTTCAGGGATCCGGGGGATGCGCAGATCCCCAGCGAAAAGCAGATTGCGGTCGACAAATTCCTGGAGAGCCTCTTTCTCGGCGCTCTGGCCGATAAAGTCGGCGACATCGATGGTGAAAAAATCACTGGCGGCGATAAAATGGTCCACAGTCTTCATGCCGACATGGTCGGCATCGACGAAATAGGGTTCCTGCCAGCCCAGGGCCCGGACAGCGGCGTCGGCCTCGACGCGGGTGTCGGCCGGCCGACTGTTGATGATCGAGTGTTCGCGATAGGATTTGTTCCAGACGGGAGTGACCGCAACGCCCTCCTGTTTGAGCAGGCGGAGGGCCTCGAGTTGGGCTTCACCCTGATGACCGAAGCGGTCGCCGATGCCGATCGAATATTTTCCAAGTTTCATGGGGGCCTCCCGGGCTTAAAGTTTATAGGTTTGTTTGACCAGTTCGTAGGCGAGGGCGCGGCTGACGCGGCGCGCGTCGCTCAGGTCGATGATGTGGCGGGCGACGAGGCCGGCGAGGAAATTGGCGTCGATGCGCCGGGCGAGATCGTGGCGGGCCGGGATCGAGGGGAAGGCGCGGGTGTCGTCGACAAAGCCGGTGGTGTTGTAAAAGCCGGCGGTCTCGGTCACTTGCTGGCGGAAGCGGGTCATGCCCTCGATGCTGTCGTGGAACCACCAGGAGGGCCCCAGCTTCATCGCCGGATAGTGGCCGGCCAGGGGGGCGAGCTCGCGCGCATAGCTGGTCTCGTCGAGGGTGAAGACGACCAGGCTCAGACGGGGGTCGTTGCCGTACTTGTTGAGCAGGGGCTGGAGGTTGCGGGTGTACTCGGTCTGGATCGGGATGTCGCAGCCCTTGTCAGGTCCGAAGCGGTGGTAGATGGCCTGGTTGTGATTGCGCAGGGCGCCGGGGTGGAGCTGCATGACCAGGCCGTCCTCGATGCTCATGCGGGCCATCTCCATGATCATGTGGGCGGTGAAGCGGTCGGCCTCAGGCTTGCCGACCTGGCCCTTGCGGGCGAGCTGGAAGATCTTTTCAGCCTCGACCGGGGAGAGTTCCTGGGTCCAGGGCGATTCGACCCCCTGGTCGGTGGAGAGGGCGCCCATCTGCTTGAAGAAGGCGCGGCGCTGTTCGAGGGCGGTGATGAAACGGGCGTAGGAGTCGATCTCAAAGCCGCAGATCGCCCCGAGCTCCTCGATGGCCTTCTGCCAGCCGGGATTGGCGAGGTTGGTGACCGCGTCGGGGCGGAAGGCGGGAAGGACGCGGCCTTTCCAGCCTGAATCGCGCATGGCCTGATGCTCGGCGAGGGTGTCGGCAGCGCCGTCGGTGGTGGTGAGCACCTCGATATTCATGCGTTCGAAGAGGGCGCGCGGCAGGAACTCCGGCGAGAGCAGTTTTTCTGACAGCATGTCGTAGATGCGCATGGCGGAGTCGCCGTTGAGCTTTTCTCCGATGCCGAAAATGACGGAGAGCTCGTGGTTGAGCCAGACCCCGGTCGGGGTGCCGGCGAAGAGATAATAGTTTTCCGCAAAGATCTGCCAGATGCGGCGGTGGTCCGTGGCCACCGGGGTGCCGTCGATGGTGGGGATGCCGAGGCTTTCCAGCTTTATGCCCTGGGAGTAGAGCATGCGGAAGATGTAGTGGTCGGGGATGAGGATCAGCTCCGCCGGATCGGGAAAGGGGCGGTTCTGGGAGAAGAGTTTGGGGTCGACATGCCCGTGGGGGCTGACGATCGGCAGATCCTTGACCCCCTGGTAGAGGTCGCGCGCGATGCGCCGGATCGCCGGATCGGAATCGAAAAAGCGGTTTTCATCCAGAATCAGGGGTTCATTCATGGGACTCTTCCTCAGCTAGGGTGGGTAGGGCCGGTGCGCAGGATTGACGTGCGACCAGCCTTGCTTCATAGAGAATGATCTGCGGGTTGGCGCTGTTTTCCTCTTCGAGATCATGGATGACCATCTCGGCGGCCGCCCGGCCGATCTCGTAGGCCGGGACGTGGATAGTGGTGAGGGGAATGCGAAAGTAGCGGGAGACCTCGAGGTCGTCGCAGCCGATGACCGAGACCTGGCCGGGGACGGCGATGCCGAGATCGGCGAGGGCGTTGATGAGGCCGATGGCGACGAGGTCGTTGTAGCAAAAGAGCGCGGTTGGATGGATGCCGGGCTCGGAAAAGAGCTTGAGGCCCGCCTGATAGCCGAGTTCACGGCTGGAGCCGGCCTGGAGGATGAGCTCAGGGTGGGCCGGCAGTCCATGAGCCATGAGGGCCTGCTGGTAGCCCTGCAGGCGGTCGTCGCTATGGCTGGAGTAGGAGGGGCCGGCGAAGTAGGCGATATCGCGGTGGCCGAGCCCGATGAGGTATTCGACGGCCTGGCGGGCTGCCTGGACGTTGTCGATGTCGACCACGGTGGTGTGGTAGTTTTTGACCTGGCCGAGCATGACCAGGGGATAGTGGTCGCGGAGCAGGTCGGCGAGCCAGGTAAAATCGACCTCGCTGCCCTGGAGGGGGGAGATGATGAGGCCGCCGACGCGCTGGCTGGAGAGGGCCTCGATGCTCTGGCGTTCCTGGGCGGGGGAGAGTTCGGAGCTGCCAAGCAGGACGGTATAGGCGTGTTGGCGGCAGACGTCGAAGACGCCCTTCATGATGCGGGCGAAGTAGGGGTTGTCGATCTCCTTGATGACCAGTCCGATGGTGCGGGTTTTACGGCTGGAGAGGGAGCGGGCGATTTCGTTAGGGCGGTAGTTGAGTTTTTTGATGAGTTCGAGGACACGGGTGCGGGTTTTGGGGGAGATGCCCGGCCGGTTGTTGAGGACGGCCGAGACCGTGGCCTTGGAGACGTGGGCGAGCTGGGCGATATCGGCGATGGTAGCGCGCATGATGTAAACCGATTATCTATTCCATAAATCAAATTAAATTAATTTTCTGTGCTAATATATCTGAACCGGTTCAGTGTCTTCAATTTAGCAGATTTGCCGCCAATGTCAAGGATTATTTAAAAAAACCGCCGGCTGCGCCATCACCGGATGGGAAAAAGAAAAGTATTTCGGTTACATTTATTATGAGGCAACGAGGCTGCGCCGGCGCGGCACGGGGATAAGAAACGGCAAATTGTGACGCCGCTCATACCGGCAGGGATAATTTTCTCCAATTCATTGAATTTTCTGTATTATATTAAGGAGAAGAATAGGGACGTGCTACCCGGCCCGATGCCGGGTTGAACGAAGGTATGACCTTTTTATGGCAGGGAATGAAATGAATCATATGCGGCGGTATATTTTCACAACGGCGGCGATCCTGGGTTTGCTCCTCGGCTGGGAGGTGCGGGAGGCGGCTGCAGGCACCAATGTATTGAAGGTGCGGGATGTTTTTTATATGACCGGCCAGACCGTTACGGTCTATATCGATGTGACCAATGAGGATCCGATCAGGGACTTTCAATTCTATTTGAGATTTCCTGCCGGATTGACATTTGACGGCACTTCCTTTCTCAAAACCGGACGGGATACTACCCACACAGTTAGTTGTACCTATCAAACCGCCGGGTCTTATGTGGGATCTTATATGTTTCTCGGTTTGAATCTGAGCGGGACCCCCCTCTACGGCAACAGCGGCGCCATTCTTGCCCTGACCTGTACGGTCACGGGCGGAGTGGGGAGCTATGCTGTGACGGTGCCCTGGTCCAAGCTGACCGGGTTTTCCGGCCTCAGCTCAACAGCCTGCTCGGACGGCATGGTCACCATCTTCGATCCCGCCACGGCGGCCCGGCTGCGGGTCCGTACCCGGCTGGAGGGCTTTAATATCACCGCGGTCATGCGCAACGAGCTGGCCTTGAGCGGCTACATCCCCCTGACCTCGCCCTACGCCGAGGCCCCGCGCACGGCCTCCTCCATCCCCACCAATGTGGCCGACTGGATCCTGCTCGAGCTGCGCACGACACCGGGGGGATCGCCGGTCTACCGGCAGTCCTATCTGCTCAGGGCGGACGGGGAGGTGGTCGAGCTCAACGGCACTACCATTAATCTCGGCCTCACCCTGCCCTCCGGGAGCTACTGGATCGTGCTGCGTCACCGCAACCACGCCGCGGTGATGAGCGCAGCCGCCTTTGCCCTCAACTCGACCGAATACCGCCTCTACGATTTCACCCTTGCGGCAAGCCAGTATTATGGCAGTGGAGGAGTCCTGAGCTCCAGCCGCTACAGCATGCCGGCCGGTGAGATCAACCAGGACGGCCGTCTCACCAGCCGGGATTATGTCTCCTGGTACAACAAGTTTTTTACAAATCCCGGCGCCGGCTATCATGCCGAGGATCTGAACGGGGACGCCCTGGTTAATAACCTTGATTTTTACCTCTGGCAGAACAACGCGCGTTTGGGGATGGACTCCCGGGTGCCGTGAGCGGATTTATAGTTCCACCCCGTAGCTGCCGGTGATATATTTTTCCAGCTCCTGGATGGTGAATTCGTGGTCGGCGATGACCGCCTTGACCACATCCCCGATCGAAATTACCCCCACCAGTTCTTCCTTTTCAATGACGGGCAGATGGCGGATGCGTTTGGCCGTCATCAGGGCCATGACGTCGTTGATGGTCTGGGCGGGCTCGGCGTAGTAGACCCGCCGCGTCATCAGCTCGCCGACCTGGCAGGCCATGGCCGTCTTGCCGCGCAGGCTCACCTTGCGCGCATAGTCCCGTTCCGAAAAAATCCCCACCACCCGTTTGCCCTCGGTCACGATCAGGGCACCGATATCGGCCTGGGCCATCTTTTGCAGGGCTTCAAAGGCGCTCTCCTGCGATGAAATGGTCACAATCCCCGCGGCTTTGCCCGCCAGCAGCTGTCTTACAGTCATCATATACCCTCCTTGAGCGAATCCCTTTTCCGCTATAACCACAAAGGCAGGAATCGGGATTCCTGCCTTCGGGATTGAAACGGACTCTATTTTGCGCACTGCGGCGATTTGCGGCTCAGAGCTGGTAGAGATACTCCTCGATTTGGCCGCCCAGGTCGAGAAACTCCCGGCTGCGCTTGGTCTCGCGGGTGCGCGGAAAGCCGATCGGCACCTTGAAGTGCTGGACGATCCTGGCCGGCTTGCCCCCCATGATGTAGATATCGCTGCCGAGAAAAATGGCCTGGTCGATGTTGTGGGTGACGAGGATGACCGTGGACTGGAGTTTCTGCCAAAGGTCGGCGATGAGCAGGTCGATCTGCAGGGCGGTCTCGTTGTCGAGCCCGCGGTTGGGCTCATCCATGAGGATGATGCCGGGATTGGCGATGAGGCTGCGGGCGATGACCACGCGCTGCACCTGTCCACCCGAGAGCTTGCCGAACTTGGCGTATTTGTGCTCGTGGCCGTCCAGCCCGACCGCCTTGATCATGGTCATGGCCCGGTCGGCGGCCTCGCGCTCAGGCACCCCCTTGTAGAGCAGGGGGAGCATGACGTTCTTGAGCACGGTATAGTGCTCGAGGGCGGAGGGCTCCTGGAAGATGACGCTGATGGGGACCGAGCGGTCGCGCTCGCGCCCGCGGATGAGGACCTGGCCGGAGGTGGGCTCCTTCAATCCCGCAATGTATTTGAGGATGGTGGTCTTGCCGCATCCCGATTTGCCGAGGATGACGATGAACTCGCCCTTGTCAGGGATGTCCTCGATGAGCAGGTTGAAATCCTTGATGATATAGCTCTGGCCCTTGTCGTAGCTGGTGCTGATATCCTTCAATTCGATGATATCGGCCAGATTGGTATTGGTAAAGTCTGGAGTCATACGGGATCGCCTTATACGTACTTATGTGGAAATGCCTTGCGGTCGATGAAACGCAGCAGCAGATCGAAACAAAAGCCGACACCGACCATGATCAGGATGAGCATATAGAGCTTGTCCACTTCGTTCTGGCGGAAATAGAGGTTCTGGATGAGGGCGCCGATGCCGCCCTCCTGTTTGTTGATCAGTTCGACATAGACGGCGTAGGTCCAGCTGATGGCGACGATGTTGATGAAATCGGTAAAGACCCGCGAAAGGACATGCGGGATGAAGACGCTTTTGATCGTCTGCCAGCGGTTCGCCCCCAGGGTTTTGACCGCGTCGACATAGACCTGCGGGGTCTCCTGTACGCGGGAGACGACGGCGGTGATGAGGTAGACGAGGATGGCAAAGGTGAGGAACTGGACTTTCATGAACATATAGATGCCGAACGCCGCCATGAAGAGGACGATGGTGGCGGTGAGGGGGATATAGCGCGTGGCGGTGACATAGCCCCCGAAGAGGGCGTTGATGAGGGGAAAGAGGCCGATGGCAAAGCCGATGGGCAGGGCGATCGCCGCGCCTTCGATCCAGCTGACGACGTTCATAAAAACGGTCAGACCGAGGTGTTTGAAGAGTTCGTCCCGGCTGATCAGCTCGGGGATGGAGCCGATGATGGCGATGGGGGAGGGGACGATGTTGGGGTTGACGAGGCCCAGTTTGACGATCAGCCACCAGAGCAGGATGATGACCACGGCGCCAAGCAGGCCGATCTGGATCTTCTGGCTCTTGGGCAGCTCACCGCGCAGTTCGAAAAGGGGGGAAGACATGATGCCTCCGGAGTGGATATGGAAAGGCGCCGGTATGGAAGAGGGCGCCAGTGAAACCATGCCGGCCCGCCGCTCATGACGAGCCGGCATGTCGAACAAGGGATTAAAGCAGAGAGCACTCGGCGCGGCGGTTGAGCGCCATGCCCTCCTCGGTTGAGTTGGTGGCGATGGGCTGGTCGGGGCCCTTGCCGTCATAAATGAACTGGTTGCGGCTCAGGCCATAGGTCTCGACGAAGAACTCGACGATGGCCTTGGCGCGGCGGCGCGAGAGTTCGATGTTGTATTCGCGGCCGCCGACGTTGTCGGTGTGGCCGATGATGCGGAAGCGCGAATTGGCATTCATGGCGACAATCTGGCCGTATTCATTCTTGAGCTTGAGGGCCTCGAGGGGCTCGAGCACGGCCGAGTTGAAACCAAAGTTGACGCGCACGTTCTTGGTGGCCAAGGCGGGTTTGGTGTACATATCCGAGGTCGGCGGAGAAAAGGTGGCCGGGGCCTGGGCCATATGGGCCGTGCCGCTGAGGCGGGCGGCGTTGACGAGGCTGGCATCCGAGACGTTGCGCCAGCTCGGCAGGTTGGGGGAGGCGAAGCCGATGGCCGAATAGGCCTTGCGGGCCTCGTCGTAGATCATCTCCGCAGTCACCCCCTTGAAGCCGGGGGTGAGTCCGAAAAATCCGGCGTTGTCGCCGTAGGTGCCCAGGCGGACATTGTTGAAAGTTTCGAGCCAGTACTCCTCGTTGGTGCCGCTGTAGCCTGCGGTCATGATTTGGGCTGCCTTGCGGCGGGCGTTCTGGTCGGTGTTGAGTTCGGCGGCCCCCTTCAACCAGCCTTCGACAAAGTGTTCAAAGTCGACGTGGCGCTTGTCGATCACCTCCTGGCTGGCGAACATGATGCCGAAGAGCATTTCGGAGGATTCCTTGGTGCTCTTGAGGACATGGGCGCCGGGCGTGCGTTCGCGGGTGGTGATATCGTCCGGTGACCAGCCGAGCGCGGCGTCGAGCTGGCCGGTCTCGAAGGCCTTGAAGACCTGGGGCACCTCGTTGAATTCGATTCCCTGGATGTCGCTCATGGTCATGTTGGCCGCTTTGAGGATGTTGAGCAGGAACCACTGCGACGGCGTGCCAGGGGTGTAGCCCACCTTGCGGCCGGCGAGATCGGCGACCGATTTGACCGCGGCGGAGGCGAGAATGACGTCGGCGCCCTGGGATTTGTCCGTGAGCAAAAAGATGCGCGGCTTGAAGGTGAGCAGTTCCTCGAGGCCGATGGGATAGGAATCGACGGTGAGGACAGCCGCATCAATCTGGCCGGTCTTCCAGGCCTGGAGGGCATCGGGGATGACGTCGATGACGGTGAACTTGACGTTGAGCCCGTACTCCTTTTTAAAGCGCGATTCGGGATTGGGGCTCATGCCGTTATTGAAATAGGGGCCCGGCGTCATGCCAGGATAGGTGATGAGGTGGACGCGCAGGGGATCCTTGCTGCCGCCCTCGGGCAGAAACTTCCAGGCGGCGAAGCCAACGGCGCCGATGATGAGCAGGCCGATGAGAACCTTTGAAAAAAGGGTGAGGCCTCCCTTGCTGCCTCCGCCTGCGTACGCTTGATCTGCCATATCTTGCTCCTTGATTGGGTTGATCGATGGCTCCCGCTGCGCCGGCCCCTTTGCGAGCAAGAGCGTTCGCTCGCCGGTGCGGCGGTGGAGCTTTCCTTACCAGCTGTACTTTTTCTTCTCTTCTTCGCCCGTGGTTTTGGCCGGCATGATCGGCACCAGTTCGCGCTTGTCGCCGGCGGTGACGATGGCCACTGCCTGGTTGGGATCGCCGGTTGAAAGCGCCTGGCCGGCTTTGCCGATATCCTCAGCCTGCTGGAGCATCTGGTCGCTCGCGGTGTCCCACTGCTCAAGGGTTTTCATCATGGCATCCTCGCTGACCATGTCGTTGAGCTCCGGTTCGGCGAGGAACTGGGGAGCGACCTGCATGAAGCGGTCGACCTGTCCGGTGAAGAGGGCGATTTGGCCCTGAACGTACTTGACCGACATTTCGTAGATATCGCTGTGAGCGTCGCCGCCGAGGACGCTGGAGGTGGCCTGGGTGGCTTTGGCCATGGCCTGGGCTTCGTTATAATCGGCGGCCAGGGTATCGGCGAAGAACTTGGTCTTGTCGCGGTAGAACTCGAAGGCCTGCTGCATTTTTTTCATAATCTGGCAATACTTCTCGGCGCGTTCGAAGCGCTTCTGCGATTTTTCGAGGTTCGACTGGAGCATGCCGGCTTCACTGCTGATCTTCTGAAACTGGAAGCGTTTCTCCTCATCGACCCAGGCGCCCTTCTCGAAAAAGCGGTCCTTGAGGGCGTCCGCCTGTTTGATGCGCTCCTTGATCTGGCTCTGATAGTTATCGATATTGGTCTTGATCCCGTTGCGGATGCCGTAGACATTATCAGCGGCACTCTGGATGGTTTCGAGTTTTTCGCCCAGGTATTCATTGACATAAGCATAGATGACGTCGAGGGGTCCGCTCTTGATAAGCAGGCCGGTGAACCAGCGGTAGAACTTGGCGCGCCAGAAATACATGATGGAACGGAAGCGCTTGCTGGAAAAGACCCACCAGAGCAGGGCGGCGAGGGCCATGAGGCCGCCGAGGACGATGGCCTTGCTGGTGACGGCGATGGCGTTGGTCAACAGGGTGATGAGAAAGGGGGAGATGGCATAAAAGCCGAGGGCCAGGCCGATGATCAGCAGGATCATGCCGAAGCTTCCCACAGTTTTCTCTTTTTTGGATACGAAGGCTGATACTTTGTCAGCGCCCGGCAGTGAGGGCATCTCGCTCATGGAATCCTCCGCTTGCTATTTCAGTTTTTGCAGATTGGACGCCAGCCGTTCGCGCAGGGCGGTGAAATTCTGCTGATGGGCCAGCAGGGCACTGCGAAAATCGGCTTCTCGTTCGCGTTTCTTCTGCTCGATTTGATTGATTTCGTTTTCTGTTACGAGTTGATCGGAGAGGAGCTGGGATTTTTCATGTTCCAGCCTCTTCTTTTCTTCATTGCGGGCGGCAATGAAGGCGTCGAGTTCCTTCTGGATCTCGACCAGACGGTTTTCGCGGGCGGAGATGCCCTGCTTCAGTTCGCCGATCTTCTGGCGTACGCCGGCCAGTTTCTGTCTAAAGCCCTCCTCGTTCTGGGTGTTGAATTCCGACTCTTCGCGGGAGAGGGACTTGATCACCGTGTCGAGGGCCTGCAGCACATGGTTGACGTTCAGATCCTGCTGGCGCGCCTTGAGGGCGGTCTGGGCGGCGTGGAAGGCAAGCTGGTCGCGGGTGGTCTGGTCGAGGGCAGGGAATTTTTCGCCGATGGCCGCCGCCTGGCTGTTGAACTCGGCGAAAGCGACGGGCATCTGTTTCAGCAGTTCCTGCTCGAGGGCCTTGTAAAAGGGGTTATCCCCAGGAGCCGGGCTGGCCTGAGTGATGGGCGCGGTCGTGGCTGGTGTGGTGTAGGGCGTTGTCGGCCCGAGGTTGGGTCCCGGATCGGATCTGAGGGTGGGTCCGAGATCCGGCCCCAGGTTCGGCCCCAGCTCCTCCGGCGGTGGTTCCTTATCACGCCAGAATACCGAGATGGCCTTTTTGCCGATTTTTTTCAAGTCCGCCATGGTCTGTCTGTTCCCCGGGTTGGGATAGGATTCGATATGTAGTAACAATTATAAGGAATTTACAGCAGAAAGGCAACGAATTCGTTGCCTTTTTTAACATTTTGCCATGAGCATTTTTGGCCTGATTACCATTGAATACGCAGGGGGTGGGGGAATGTTCCGGGAAATCGGCAGCAGCGGGGCGGCTTTTTCCCGCACCGGCCGCCCGGCCGGCGCGGGAATTCCGCAGTAGCAGGGCCTCAGGAGGCCTTTTTCTTGATCAGCTCGGCCTGAATGAGGAGCTTGACCTCATTGCTGACGACCACGCCGCCGTTATCGAGGTTGTTGTTCCAGGAGACGCCGAAATCCTGGCGATTGATGACGCCGCGGGCTTCGAGGCCGACGCGCTCGTTGCCCCAGGGATCGGTGATTTTGCCGGTGATCTCGAAATCGAGGGCGATCTCTTTGGTGACGCCGCGCATGGTCAGGTCGCCATAGGCCACAAAGCCATCGCCTTTCTTCTCCACTCTTTTAGTCTTGAAGAGGATTTCGGGGTGGTTGGCGGCATCGAAGAAATCGGAGTTGCGCAGATGATCATCGCGCTTGCTGTTGCCGGTGTTGATGCTGGCGGTCTTGATCACGCCTTCGACCGAGGAGTTGCCGATCTCGTTCTCATCATAATAAACCTTGCCGGAGAACTCGGTGAAATTGCCGCGTACGGTGGCGACGACCATATGCTTTACGGAAAATCCGACCTCACTGTGAGCGGCATCGATGGTATATTCCTGGGTGGCGTGGGCTCCAAAGGCGAGGAGTCCGATCATTAAAACGAATATTTCTTTCTTCATTGGATAATTTCTCCCTTGAGTTCAATGTGTAGGTGTGCTGTTCCTTGGCGTTGCACAAGAGAGAACGTTTCGTATATACAAATTATTCCTGAGGTGGAGGGGGTAAAGAGAGGGAAATGGGAGCGGGAGAAAGTCCGGGTGGGTGAAGCGTGGAGGTCATTCTGGTTCAAAGCCGGGGCAGGTGCGCTGCAGGTTGTGGCCGCACCTGGCCCAGTGTTTGCACTCTTTACAGATCGAGACCTCGTAGGATTCGCGGAACCAGGGGCCATTGTTCTGGATCCAGTCAAGGACGTAGGTCGGGCCGGGGTCGGCCTGCAGGCGGCAGCCTTCACACCATTTGTCGACCTGGATCTTGTGGATCTGGATCTTCATGAAATTGTCTTGCATTCTGCGAACTCGACTCATAAAAATGAACCGTTTCAGGACGATAATAATATACAACTATTTTTCAAAAAAGAAAGGAAAAAGTGCAGCCGCCGGCGAAAAATCAGCGCGCCGGTTGGGGACCGCGCAGAATGCGGGCAGGCAGTCCAAAGAGGGCGCGCAGAAAATCGAGCAGCCCCTCCACGGCGATGCCGAGGATGCGGAAAGGCAGCAGGAGCAGCCAGACGAGGGGATAGAGGATCAGCGCCAGCAGGGCGAGCGGCCAGCAGCAGAATAAAACAAGCAGCCAGAGCAACAATTTTATCATGTGGAAACCTCCCGGTTCGTTCTGTTTGTTATTACGAAAAACACGACCGGATGTTCCTGGTCAGCTCCTTTTTCCTCTTTTTTCTTGTAGAGAGGGTCTGAAATTTGTATGTTTTACCGGTACAGGCCCTGAATCCGGCATGCACAGAACCTTTGAGGGAGGCGAATATGGGCGTTCATCCGCTGGCCGGCAAACCGGCTCCGCAAGAATTGCTGATCAATATTCCCCGACTGGTGTCCGCCTATTACACCCGTCACCCGGACCCGGCCCAGCCCGGGCAGCGGGTCAGCTTCGGCACCTCGGGCCACCGCGGCGTTTCCAGCGCGGGGACCTTCAATGAGGAGCATCTGCTGGCCATCAGCCAGGCGATCTGCGACTACCGCCGGCGGCAGGGTATTGACGGCCCGCTTTTTCTGGGCATGGACACCCACGCCCTTTCCGAGCCGGCATTCATCACCGCGGTGGAGGTGATGGCGGCCAACGGCGTGATGCTGATCGTGCAGCGGGGCCGCGGCTATCTCCCCACCCCGGTGATTTCACACGCCATTCTCACCTACAACCGCGGCCGCAGCAGCGGGCTGGCCGACGGCGTTGTGATCACCCCTTCACACAATCCGCCGACCGACGGGGGCTTCAAGTACAATCCCCCGCACGGCGGCCCGGCCGACAGTCAGGCGACCAGGGTCATTCAGGATGAAGCCAACCGGCTGCTGCAGGAGGGACTGGCCGGGATCAGGCGCATCCCCTTCGCCCGGGCCTGGGCGGCGGAGAGCACGCGCGAGCAGGAGGTGATCCGGCCCTACATCGCGGATCTGGGCGGGGTGGTCGATCTGGCGGCAGTTAAGGGGGCGGGGCTGCAGCTGGGAGTGGATCCGATGGGAGGCGCCTCGGTTGCACTCTGGGAGTCCATCGCGGAATACTGGCAGCTCAAACTCGAGGTGGTGAACCGGGTCGTCGATCCGGCTTTCGGATTTATGACGGTGGACAAGGACGGCAAGATCCGCATGGACTGCTCCTCGCCCTACGCCATGGCAGGGCTGGTGGCGATGCGCGACCGTTTCGATATCGCCTTCGGCAACGATCCCGATGCCGACCGTCATGGCATCGTCTGCCGCAGTGCGGGGCTGATGAACCCCAACCACTACCTGGCCGTCGCGATCTGGTATCTCTTCCAGCACCGGCCGGAGTGGCCCGCCGAAGCGGTGGTGGGCAAGACCCTGGTCTCGAGCTCGATGATCGACCGGGTCGCCGCCTCGCTCGGCCGCCGGCTCGCCGAAGTGCCGGTCGGCTTTAAATGGTTTGTTGAGGGGCTGCTGGACGGCTCCTGTGGTTTTGGCGGCGAGGAGAGCGCGGGGGCTTCGTTTCTGCGCCGGGATGGCCGGGTCTGGACGACCGACAAGGACGGGATCATCCTCAATCTGCTCGCCGCGGAGATCACGGCGGTGACCGGCAGGGATCCGGGCGAGCATTATGGCGCCCTCGAGGAGCGGTTCGGCCGGCCGGTCTATCAGCGTCTCGATGCCCCGGCGGACGCAGCGCAGCGGGCCGCCCTGGCGAATCTCTCTCCGGAGATGGTGCGTTCTGACACCCTGGCAGGCGAGGCGATCCGGGACAAGCTCACCCGGGCGCCGGGGAACAGCGCCGCCATCGGCGGCCTCAAGGTGGTGACGGAGAACGGCTGGTTCGCGGCGCGCCCCTCCGGCACTGAGGATATATACAAGATATACGCAGAGAGTTTTCTCGGCGCCGACCACCTCGCCCGCATCCAGGAGGAGGCCAGGGCGATGGTGACGGCGGCCCTGCAGGCCGGGTGAGATCCCTGCCGGCAGCGCCTGGCAGCAGCGTTGTGGGACCCTCGCCGGCCTGCGACTACTCGAGGATTGCGCTGGCGACGATGTTGGCGATGGTGCTGCGCAGGCTGTCGACCTCACCGTCATCCTTGGGGTGGACCCGGTTGGTGAGGATGATGATAAAGGTTTGGGTCCTGGGATCGATCCAGATCGAGGTCCCGGTATAACCGGTGTGGCCGTAGCCGCCGTCGGGGAGCAGGTCGCCGCCGACCCAACTCTGCCCCAGTTTGATGACCCAACCGTAGCCGCGTGCGGCCTTGGCAGGTGTATCGATGATCTGGGTCATGCGCGAGACCGTGACCGGGCTGAGGATGCGGGTCTCGCCGAGGATGCCACCGTTGAGCATCATCTGGCAGTAGCGCGCCAGGTCGCTGGCGGTGGCAAAGAGTCCGGCATTGCCAGAGATTCCCCCCTGCAGGCGTGCGAGAGGATCGTGCACGATCCCGCGCAGGGGCAGGCCGTCCTCCTGGAGCTCCGTCGGCACACAGATGAGCTTGAGGGTTTCGTCGGGATTGAAGGTGGTATAGCGCATCTCCAGGGGTCTGAAGATGTTCTCCTGGGCAAATTCACTGACGTTCTGACCGGTTACACGGATGATGATCTGGTTGAGGGTGATGAAACCCAGACAGCTGTAAAGGTAGCGCTCTCCCGGACCGCTCAGTTTGGGCAATTTCGAGATATAGTCGACCATCGTTTCCGTCTTGGTCGAGGAGCCAAAGACCCGGGCGGCTTCAGCGGCATTGATGTAGGCGGGCAGACCCGAGGTGTGGGTGAGCAGATGCCAGATAAGCGCCTCATCGGCGAGGGTGGTGTCTCCCCGCACATAGCGTGAAAAGCCGGGCACGTAATCGGAGACCTGGTCGGTGAGGCGGAGCAGGCCGCGTTCGGCGAGGATCATGATCGAGGTGGCGGTGGCGACCGGCTTGGTCACCGAAGCGAGGTCGAACATCATCTCCTGCTCCATCGCCACCTTTTCGGGCACCAGCTGGGCAAAGCCGTAGGCCTTGTGCCACACCTTGTCGCCCCCGTGGTTGACCAGAACCACCGCCCCCGGAATATAGCCCCGGTCCATGGCCTGTCCGACCGCCTTGTCGATCAGGGCCAGCCGGGTCATGTTCACCCCACCCTTGCGCGCCGGTGCCGTCTGACCTGCGGCCGCGCCGGCCCAGACCAGAAGCAGCAGCAGACCCGCCCAGCGAATATCCTTCATAAAGCCTCCCGCATATGTGCGCCAATTGAGCTCTCTTCAGCGTAGAATAAAAAAAATGAACCTCATTTGCAAGCAAAAAGCGCAGCGGCGGCCATGCGCCTTTGCGTGCAGCCGACCCTATCTGCCACCGCCAGGGAGGCCCGGCCTTACCCGGCGCAGGAGAAGAGGTGAAAATTGCCTTGGAAATCGGCGATAATTTTGCTATTATTAAAATTGACCGCAGCATATTGATGGTTGTTAACTCTATAGATAAACATGGAGTTCGATGGTGAGAGAATATTTATTCATCCTGCTCGGCTTGGCCCTGATGCTGGGCTGCAACGGTCTCAATTCGCGGGCCTCGAGCCGCTTCATCGATGAACATGTCGCCAGGATCGAGCCCATCTCCAGAGAGGCCAACCTCGCCTACTGGGAGGCCGCCACGACCGGCAAGGCCGCGGCCTATGACCGCTACGCCGAGCTCGAACTGCAGAAGCGGCAGATCTACAGCAATGCTGAAGAGTATGCTTTTTTAAAAAAGATGAAGGAGCAGGGCGGACTGGGCGATGCGGTGGTAGCCCGCGAGATCGAGCTCCTCTATCTGGCCTATCTGCCCAACCAGATCGAGCCGGAACTGCTGCGGGAGATCACCACCCTGGGCGCCGAGGTCGAAAAAAAGTTCAGCATCTTCCGGGGCACCGCGGGCAAGCGGCGGCTGAGCGGCAACCAGATCGAAGAGATACTGAAGTCGGAAAAAAAGACAGGCCTGCGGCGTGAGGCCTGGCTGGCGAGCAAGCAGGTCGGGACCGAGGTAGCCCAGGAGCTGCTCCGCCTGGTGCGTCTGCGCAACAAGGCCGCACAGAAGCTGGGCTTCCGCAACTATCACGCCCTTTCCCTGGCCGTGACCGAGCAGGATGAGAAGGAGCTGAACAAGATCTTTGAGGAGCTCTACGATCTCACCAACGGCCCCTTTTTCGCCCTCAAGCACGAGCTTGATGAAGAGCTCGCCCGGCGTTTCCACACCCGTATCGAAGAGCTGCAGCCCTGGCATTATCAGGACCCCTTTTTCCAGGAGTCGCCGATGCTGGAGTCGGTTAATCTCGACCAGTACTATGCCGGCCGGGATATCCGGCTGTTGGCGGCCGATTTCTACCGGGGCATCGGCCTGCCGATCGATTCAATCCTGGCCAAAAGCGATCTCTACGAGCGCGAGGGTAAAAATCCGCATGCCTTCTGTACCGATATCGACCGCCGCGGCGATGTTCGCATCCTCTGCAATCTCACCGACAGTGAGCGCTGGATGGAGACCATCCTGCACGAGGGGGGGCATGCCGTCTACAGCTATTACACGAATCCTGCGCTGCCCTATTTACTGCGCCAGGAGGCGCATGCCTTCACCACCGAGGCGATCGCCAACTTTTTCGGGCGCCTGAGCCGCAACCCCTGGTGGATGGAGGAGATGCT
>ERZ795031.2316-NODE-2316-length-18360-cov-5.200601_pt1 | contig 18360 bp, 11 predicted proteins | sample MGYA00375123_ERZ795031 | MGnify/ENA primary metagenome ERZ795031 (study PRJEB30166, sample SAMN05720159) | activated sludge metagenome | isolation source: anaerobic digester from wastewater treatment plant | place: USA | collected 2015-04-21 ... | reverse complement strand
ACTTCCACGCCGGCAATTACACCGTTTTCTTTAATGATCAGTTGAGATTTCCCTATCGCCGTTTCGGGAATACATGCCAGCGTAGTGTGATCACCTTCTCCTATATCTTCAGCAAACCATAAGGGAATCAGTTGTTTGTAATCTTCATTCATTTGATGCTTCTATTCTAAGTTGTAAAACAATGGTTTTATTATCCGATTTGCGGGTTAGTATATAAACTCTAAAATTTTCCGTAGCGGTGGAAAGAATTCCGATAGTAAAACTTGAATTTTCCTTGTTTCCCTGATGTATGACTTTAAAATCGGAAACCTTGTAACGATGGAAGAAGTCATTAAGAATACTAACAGCTTGCTGACGGCTATAAATATCGTTTTTGTTTTCGATAAAAAGTTCTACATTATCGTTCAGATAAGTAGATAAACGATTGGCATCTCCATTGCTCAATGCCGACACGATGTCGCTTGAAATACTCGAAGTCTGTGCCTGAACAGAATTCTGGATACCTACTACCATTAGAAACGAGAAGATTAAAAGCCATTTAAAATTGGCAATTCTTTTTTTTGTGATCATTTTTCTTTGGTTTTTAAGTTGAAATTCCTTAAAAAAGTCTCATATTTGCATGAGAAAATTAGTTTATCATGGCTTGAAAAATTATTCTGGCAAAAGTATCAAATATTTTTTGCAAAATTACAATTTTTTCAATGTTCTGAAATTTTTTCTCTTATCCATGAATTTGCTGCCGTTGATTGATAAAACTTTGTTTTATGAAATTTGTCCTGATTAATATTGGAAAAACGATTGATATTCACCTTTCTTCACTGCAAGAACAATACCAAAATCGGTTAAAACATTATTTGAGTTTTGAAGTGGTGAATATTCCAGAATTAAAAAACACTAAAAATCTTTCAGCTTCCGAACAGGCAGCCAAAGAGTCGGAATCGATTCTAAAAAAACTGGAAGTGGGCGACAACGTCATTTTGTTGGATGAAAGAGGAACAGAATTTTCTTCCATCGAATTTGCGGATTTTTTATCAAAAAAAATGCATTCGTCCAATAAGCGCATAGTTTTTGTTACCGGAGGTGCATATGGTTTTTCTGAAGAGTTGTATCGTCGGGCAAACGACATGGTTTCGCTTTCACGAATGACTTTTTCGCATCAGATGGTAAGGTTGATTTTTGTGGAGCAATTGTATAGAGCCATGACAATTTTAAAAGGCGAACCCTATCATCATGCCTAAAGTGAAAGAAAATATGGTTTTTGAGAGAAGAATTTTATGAGGCAACGCGGCAAATTAATTTTTTTTGCATTTCTGCTCATTTTGTTGATGGCAGGGTGTTTTTGCGAATATTTATACCAAACTTCGCCACAACGTGTCATTCATTTTAATCAGTTTCAAAGCAAGCTGATAAGCAAAGAATTAATAGCTTCGCGCACCTTGAAACAATTGGACAAACTGCTTGATTCTCATTCTGTTAATGAACTGATCAATTTCTCTTTTCCTGATGATGATATTTCTTTTTATGTGTATCACAACAATCAACTTATTTTTTGGTCGGATCATCATTTGGATGTCAGCAGCATTTCGTTGAACGATAGCGTCGAACCTCATTTTGTTCAGTTACCGAATGCTTATTGTGTGAGTAAAACGCTTTCGGCCGATTCGGTGAAACTCTTGGCTTTGATTAAGATAAAGAATAATTTTCCATATGAAAACGAACAACTAATCAATGATTTTGCCAGAGGATTTAGTTTGGACAAAAACGTAGAAATTGTCGGAGGAACAAATCGAGATAAATATGCCGTTTTCAGCTCTCGCGGTGATTATTTGTTTTCTCTCTCCGAACCGACAATACCTGTTTATGATGAACGTTGGGCTTTGGCAGGATTGATTTCTTTTCTTTCTTTTTTCTTTCTTTTTTTTGTGTGGTACGCAAAAGGCTTTTCTTTTTCAGGAAACAAAATTTTGGATTGTAAAGTTTTTTGTGGTTATGCTTTCGTTACGGGATTGTTGTTGGCAGTAATGTTGTATTACAATTACCCGTCGGTTTTGCTTGCCAATAAACTTTTTGCGCCTTATCTGTATGCAGTTCCGCCGCTTTTAAATTCGACGGTGCATTTAACTTTGCTTACCGTTTATATTTTATCTACTATTTTTTTGTTTTACCGTCGTGTTCAATTGGGGAATAGCGTTTCTTTTTTGAAAAGTTTCGTCTTGTTATCCTTATTGCCATTGTATTTTTTGTTGTTTTATTATGTTCTGAGAGGAGTGGTTTATCATTCCGGTCCGCAAATACTTATTCTCAGCTTTAAAAATTTTTCCGTTTTTACTGTTTGGATGCATATTTTAATGCTGCTTTGGGGAATTGGATTTGCATTATTATTTTTTAAAATTCATACTTACCTGACAAGACATTATTATCTGAAAATTGCTTTTGTTATTGATGTATTTTTTTCTTGTCTGTTTGCGATGGTGGCTTTCATGATTTTTCCCGACATTTGGAAACTTTCGTTTTTGTCATACATATTTCTTTGGATACCACTTTATGCTCTGTATATCGTAAATTTTTCCAGAAAAAGAAATGTTAGACTCATCTTTTATGTGTTGTTTTTTTCGATATTTTTTATCGGGAATGTTGTGGTTTTAACCAATCAGAAGAAATTTAACAAGTTCAAAATTGCCGCTGAAAATCTTTCGTTGAATGGAACAATTGAAAACGACCAAATGACGGAAATTCTGATGGAAGAATTGGATACTCAGTTAAGTCATGACCGTTTTTTTAATCAATTGATGAGAAATGACGATTCAGTAGAAGTTATAAGTGATTATTTGAACAATAATTATTTGCGCGGTTTCTGGAATCGTTTTGAAATGCGTCTGAATGCAGCTCCTCAAAATTCTGATTTATTCAGTGAATATCAGTTGTTTTTGCAGGAAAAAGGAATAAAAATCAAACAGACTCATTTTTACAGTATTATTCCGAGTGAGAAGAATATTTCGTATTTGGGCGTTTTTACTGTTCTTACTGCTCGAAATGATTCTACATGTTACTTCATGGAATTTTATCCGCGTCAGAATTTCAGAAGTTACAGTTTTCCCAATTTGCTCATATCTTCTCCGCCTTCAATTTTATCGCAGTTAAATATTTCGCTTGCAAAGTATGATCACCGTAAGCTGGTTTATAGAAACGGTAATTTTGTTTATCCCGATGTCTCAAGCTGGATTCCGTTTGAAAATTCCAATTATTTTGTTGTTCGTTATGCTAATCGTCTTCATTATGTTTATGCTCCCGACCGCAATACTTACCTGGTACTGACAGAAAATATTCAATATGGAACGGGAGCTTATTTGTTATATTTTTGTTATGCCTTTCTGGCTTTCTTTGCTTTGAGTTGGTTACTTCTGCAGGTTTATAATTTTTTCGGAAAACGAAAAAAATTAACTTTAAGTTTTATCAATCGATTTCAAATTTCTTTTATAGCTCTCTTGATTTTGAGTTTTATCGGAATCTTTTATTTTTCGGTAGATTATATTCGCAACAATTATGAGAAAGAACAGATTCAAAATCTGGAGAACAAAAAAATTTACATTCAGAAGGCTCTTCAAAATCTGTATTACTGGAACAAAGATTTGTCCGATAAAAACAGCCAGACATTAAATTTGGATTTACAGGATCTTTCCTATACTTTTCATACCGATGTGCATGTTTACAACAATGACGGAATATTGGTAGGCAGTTCACAGCCTTTGATTTTTTCAAAAAAATTAATCAGCAATCGGATTGCACCAAAGCCATTTTTTACTGAAGATGCCAATATCAACCAGTATGAAAATATTGGTCATTTGAATTATTTGACAGCTTATACCGATTTTTTCAATGGCGATTATTTGCAAATCGGATACATTGCCGTTCCTCAGTTTTTCAGCCAGGATGAGATTCAGAATGAGATTGAAAGTTTTATTTCGGTGATTGTTCACATATATTTTATTATCATTTTATTGGTTATCATACTGACATTGCTTATCGGCAAACAAATATCTGCTCCACTCATGATGTTGGAAAAAAAACTGAAAGAAATTCGTTTGGGAAGGAGAAACGAAAAAATTGATTACCGTTACGATGACGAAATAGGTCAATTGGTGGCTCAATATAACCGAACAGTGGATGAGCTGGAAGAAAGTGCCCGCTTGCTGGCGCGTTCCGAAAGGGAATCGGCATGGAAATCAATGGCACGGCAGGTTGCTCACGAAATCAACAATCCACTTACACCTATGAAACTTACTATTCAGCAATTGATTAGAACAAAAAAAATAGACAAGGAGAAATTTGACGAGTATTTCAATAGAGCTTCTCAAATGCTGGTGGAACAAATTGACAACCTTTCACAAATTGCGCGGACATTTTCTGATTTTGCCCGTATGCCGGAAGCTAAATTTGAAAGGGTAGAGGTAGTAGAACTTTTGAAATCGGAAGTTGAGTTTTTCAAACATAATTATGAAAAAGTAGAAATTTCTTTTGAAGGATCCAAGGAACCGATTTACACTTTTGCCGACCCAAAACAGTTAATTCAAGTTTTTAATAATCTGATTAAGAATGCCATTCAATCCATTCCCGAAAATCGGCAGGGAAGAATAGAAGTGGAAATTTCAACTTCTCACCGGCAAGTTGTCATCCACATCAGCGACAACGGAATGGGGATTCCTGAAGATATCAGAGATAAATTGTTTATTCCGAATTTTACCACTAAATCTACCGGAATGGGCTTGGGGCTCGCAATTTCTAAAAACATTATCGAAATTACCGGAGGAAATATTTCTTTTACAACAAGGATAGATAAAGGAACAACTTTTTCTGTTTTTCTTCCGAAAGCTTGAAAATCACAATGATTCGAATATTTTTTCAGTTTTTTATTTATCGGATGATTTTTCATTAAATTTGCAGCGAAATTTTTTCCTTAAATTTATTACTTAATACATTATTTATGGCAACAGCTACAGGCAAACCAGGCCGTTTACTTTCTCTTGACGTCTTACGCGGTATCACCATTGCAGGAATGATTTTGGTTAATAATCCAGGTAATTGGGGAAATGTTTATGCTCCTTTGCGTCATGCAGAATGGAACGGATTAACTCCTACCGATTTGGTTTTTCCATTCTTTATGTTTATCATGGGAGTTTCCATGTATTTATCTTACAAAAAATTTGATTTTAAATTTTCCAATCGTACTTTTCTGAAATTATTCAGAAGGTCGTTGCTCCTTTTTCTGATTGGTGTGGCAATTGGCTGGCTTGGACTTTTCTGCGGCGGATTGCGCGAATTTCAAGGAACAGATGTATCATTGGGCGAAAGAATCTGGCAGGCTGCCACTAACTTTGAAAATGTTCGTATTTTGGGCGTTTTGCAGCGATTGGCTTTGGTATCTTTTTTTGGTACGCTGATCATTCTGTTGGTTCCACACAAACACATTCCCTGGTTGACGGGAGCAATATTGCTAATTTATTGGATACTGATTGGAACTACCGGAAGTTATGCTGCCAGCGAAGACAGTATTATTGCCATTGTGGACAGGGCAATACTGGGCGCTTCGCACATGTACACCCAAACTTTGCCCGATGGAAGAGTTATTCCTTTTGACCCGGAAGGAATTTTGAGTACGTTGCCTTGCATAGCGCATGTACTGCTTGGCTTTTGGGCGGGAAAACTGATTTCTGAATCAAAATCCAAAGAGGAACAAATTCAAAAATTGGCTATTTTTGGAACAATACTTTTCTTTGCCGGTTTTTTACTCAATTATGGTTTCCCCATTAACAAGAAAATTTGGTCTTCGAGTTTTGTTCTGGTTACTTGCGGCTTGGCTTCTTTGCTTTTTGCTTTACTGATTTGGATTATCGATGTTAACAATAAAAAGAAATGGAGTGTGTTTTTTGAGTCTTTTGGTGTTAATCCATTGTTTATTTATGTATTGGCAGATATTTTAAGCATTTTACTGAGCAATATTGTTTTTAAATTTTCTGGCGATTGGATTTCCATACAGGATTTTATTTATGCGCAATGGCTTGTTCCTGTGTTTGGCAATTATATGGGTTCACTGATTTTCGCGTTGTGTTTTGTTTTTATCAATTGGATAATTGCTCATTTTCTTTACAAAAAGAAAATTTACATTAAACTCTAATCTTGTATTTAAAGTTTAATTATTGAACGAAAAATAAAAATGTAGTTTTTGCTTTTGGGAGAGCAAAAGCTACATTTTTTTTAATTCCTCAAGTGCCTTGTTTTCTTTTTGAGTCATTTCTGCTTTCATTTCAGTGGTAGTATCATCTTGTCCGCAAAGATGAAGAATACCGTGGATGATGACTCGGTGGAGCTCTTCCTCAAAGTCGACACTGAAATCTTCGGCATTGCTTTTCACCGTCTCCAGACTTATAAAAATATCACCCGAAATAACAGAGTTCGTGCTGTCGTCGAAAGTGATGATATCGGTGTAATAGTCGTGTTGCAAATATTGTCGGTTGATTTCGAGTATGCGTTCGTTGTTACAAAATATATAGGCAATTTCTCCAACTTTTTTTTCGTAATTGTTGGCTGTCCGTTTTATCCAGCGATTAATTTTTTGTTTCTTCAGAGTCGGCATGGGAACGTTTTCCGTAAAGTATTGAATCATAGTGTTTGGAATAAAGAGTTTAAACTACTTTTTTGTGAAGATTTACAATAAGTTGTCACAAAAATAGTTGTTTTTGAAGAAGTTTAGATGCGTTGATATAAATTTTATTTTCTCTCTTTCTATAAAAAAAAAGTATCCTTTTGTTCTTTTCCATATGGGTGGAGAACAAAAGGATAGAATTTATGGCGCAAACAAAGAGTAAAAAGGCTTTTTCAGTGTATTTGGAGAATTCCAACAATTATTGAAGTTTGTTGAGCGCTTGCTGAATTCTTTCAAAAGCTTTTTTTAGATTATCTTCGGATGTAGCGTAGGAAAAACGAATGCAATGAGGTGCACCAAAAGCTACTCCACCTACCGAAGCAACATGAGCCGTTTCAAGTAAAAACATGGCAAGGTCAGCTGAATTTTCAATTACTTTCCCGTTGAAAGATTTGCCGAGATAGGCACTGCAATCGGGAAAAACGTAGAAAGCACCTTGTGGAACGCTAACTTTCATCCCCGGTATTTGTCGAACCAGCTCGACCACCAAATTTCTGCGTCGTTCAAAGGCGGCACGCATGGTTTCCACACACGACTGATTGCCCGTGTAGGCTGCTTCAGCTGCTTTTTGAGCTACGGAACAGGCGCCGGAAGTATATTGTCCCTGTAATGTTCCGCAAGCAGAAGCAATCCATTTGGGAGCAGCAATCCATCCTATTCTCCAGCCAGTCATGGCATAGCCTTTGGAAACGCCATTGATTACAACCACTCTGTCTCGAATTTCTTCAAACTGAGCAATGCTTTCGTGCGTCCCTACATAATTAATGTGTTCATAAATTTCATCGGAGAGAATGATAATTTGAGGGTGTTTTGCCAATACTTGAGCCAATCCCTGCAATTCTTCTTTTGAGTAAACACTACCTGTGGGATTGGAAGGAGAGCAAAGGATAATGGCTTTGGTTTTTTCAGTTATGGCTTTTTCCAATTGTTCAGGAGAAATTTTGAAATCATTTTCAATATCGGAGTAGATAAATACGGATTTACCTTCGCCCAACTTGACCATTTCGGGATAGCTTACCCAATATGGAGCCGGTATAATGACTTCGTCGTCCTTGTTCAAGATGGTCAGCAGTACATTGCAAATGGCTTGTTTGGCTCCATTGGAACATACAATCTGATCGGGTGTAAATTCTAAGTTGTTTTCATTTTTAAGTTTTAAGCAAATAGCTTTTCTTAATTCGAGAAAACCCGGCACAGGCGAATAGAAAGAGTAATTGTTGTCGACTGCTTGTTTTGCAGCAGCTTTAATGTGGTCGGGAGTATTAAAATCCGGTTCTCCAACGCTGAGATTGATAACGTCAATTCCCTGAGCCTTCAGTTCGTTACTTTTTTGAGACATGGCAAGCGTTTCCGAAGGTGATAAGGCTGCCAAACGTTCTGATACTTTAAACATAATCTATTGTAATTTTTTGTAGTGATTTCGATGCAAAATTAATCAAAAAATTAGAATTTGTTCGTTTTTTCAGGCAAATTGTTGATTTAATTTTTATCTTTGATCTTTTTCTGATGCTTAATTATTTGTTTTGCTACATATCAACACAAGTGTAACGTCGGATCCAATATTTTGTTTCCATGAATATCACTAATTAAATTATTGTGTGTGAAGACATAGGTCAATGCAGGTGTTATTATTTTAATCGGTTCAAATAATTATAAACAAAGTAAGTTTAGTAATCGATAATTTTTTAACATTATTTATATTTTTTCTTGTACCAAAATTGTGATTTTATTGTACATTTGCCATAATGATTATGTGTACGCACACATTTCTATCAAGCTATTTACTAATCAATTAATTATCAATTTTTTATATATTAATGAAACAAACTTTAAAAGTAATATTATTATGTAGAATTCGGTGTTGTAAATAAATTTTTTTATTCAAAAAAGTGTGTACGTGCACATATTTTTTTTAAGTTGTCAATTTATTCATTATTATTATTTTATATCAATGGAATAAATATACGTTTTGAAAAGAATTTAAAAAAGAAGTTTCAAAAATAAATAATTAATATTCTTAATATTATTGTAATTAAATCTAATTTTATGAGAACACAAAAGCAATTTTTTTCTGCTTTGATATTCATTTTGTGTGCTTGCCTGACTACAGTTAGGGCTTCAAATGAAATGAACAGTTCAGCGCAGCAGAATGAAAGAGTAATTAAAGGAAACGTTAAGTCGCAGGACGGTGAGCCGATTATTGGAGCAACTGTTCGAGTTGAAGGTTTAAAATCAGCTGGAACGATTACAAATTTAAAGGGTGATTATTCCATTACCGTACCTGAAAATGCTACAAAATTACAGTTTTCTTATGTAGGTATGAAACCTTTAACTGTTGAAATTAGGAACCAAAGTGTGATTAATGTAGTAATGACTGAAGAAGCAATTGGTCTGAATGAAGTGGTTGCCATCGGATATGGGACGGTAAAGAGAAAAGATATTACCGGATCTGTGGCTTCAGTAAGTTCAGATGCTATCATGAATATTCCCGTATCTTCACCTGCGGAAGCTATTTCCGGAAAATTGGCCGGTGTACAGGTAACCACTACAGAAGGTTCTCCTGATGCAGAAATCAGGATACGTGTTCGTGGCGGAGGTTCTATTACAGGAAGCAACAAACCGTTATTAATTGTAGATGGTTTTCCGGTACAGTCTATCGATGATATTTCTCCTTATGATATTGAATCGATTGATATATTGAAGGATGCTTCTTCCACCGCCATTTATGGTTCGCGTGGTGCAAATGGTGTTGTAATTGTTACCACAAAATCAGGAAAAGAAGGTAAGATAAGCGTTAATTACAATTTTTATACTGCTGCCAAAAAAATCGCTAAAACGCTGGATGTATTATCTCCGTCGGATTATGCTAAATGGCAGTATGAGCTGGCGCTGTTGAAAAATGATGGAGATGCAAGCTCTTATGAAAAATATTTTGGTAACTTTCAGGATATTGATCTTTACAACAATGTTCCTTCCAATGACTGGCAAAACCTTGTATTTGGTAGAACAGGAACAACCTTCAATCATAATTTGAGTATTAATGGAGGCGATTCCAAAAATAAATTTGCTTTTAGTTTCAGTCATATTGATGACAAAGCCATAATGCAAATGTCAAGTTTTAACCGTGACAATATTAATTTTAAGTACACAACCAATCCTTCCAAAAATGTATCAATGGATTTTTCGACTCGATACATCAATACAAAAATTAGTGGAGGAGGTATGAATGAGCAGAAAGAAGTCTCCAGTGCTGATTCACGTTTGAAATACGCCATGATTTATCCTCCTTTTCCATTAAAAGACTTAACATCCGAAGCCGGCACAAGCGATGATACCGAAATAGGCAATTTATATAATCCATTGGTGGCGATTTCTGATAATGACCGTCAACAAAAGCGAAGTGATCTCAATATGGCAGGAAATATTACGTGGAAAGCTTTTGATAATTTTAAACTGAAAGTCGAGTTTGGATATGAAAATTATCGTGGAGAAGATAAGCGTTTTTATGGAACGACCACTTATTATGTGAAAAATATTCCTGCTTCAGAAAATCAGGGTTATCCTGCCGCCGAATTGACAAATACTTTTTTGAATACTTTCAGAAATACCAATACCGTAAGTTATGACTTTAAGAAATTAGTAGGATCCAGTCATCATTTGGATATGTTGTTGGGAGAAGAATATATTTTTAATAGCGCACAAACTTTGACCAATACCATACACGGATATCCAAAAAGTTTTACATCTACCAATGCGTTTCAATTAACATCGCAAGGAACTCCTTATACAATTGACAATTATTATTCACCAGATGATATTCTTTTATCATTTTTTGGAAGAGCAAATTACGATTATTTGAGCCGTTATCTGCTGAGCGTAACCTTTAGAGCTGATGGTTCAAGTAAGTTTTCAAAAGGCAATAAATGGGGATATTTCCCTTCTGCAGCATTGGCTTGGAGAATTTCATCCGAACCTTTTATGGAATCCACGCAAGGGTGGTTGGATGATTTAAAACTTCGATTAAGTTATGGAACGGCTGGAAACAATAATATTCCTTCTGGACAAATGACTCAATCTTTCGAATCAAAATCGACTTCATGGATTAATAATGTAGCTTCTTATTGGTCTCCTTCCAAAGTTATGGCAAATCCCGATTTGAAATGGGAAACAACCGTCACCCGAAACTTGGGGTTGGATTTTGTTCTCTTGAAAAGCAAATTAAACGGAACAATAGAAGGTTACTATAACTCAACTACAGATTTATTGATCAATTTTCCTGTACCAGGTACTGGTTATGATACGCAATACCGTAATATGGGAGAAACTCAAAATAAAGGAGTTGAATTTTCACTGAACTGGATAGCTATAGACAAAAAGAATTTTGGGTTGACTTTTAGCGGAAATATAGGGTTTAATAAAAACAAAATTAATTCTTTAGGAATTATGAGTGACTTTGGAGCATCCAGCGGTTGGGCATCTACCGAAATCGGTAATGATTACTGGATTGCAGAAGGTGGTTCTGTAGGACAAATGTATGGCTACCTTTCTGATGGAAGATATGAAGTGTCCGATTTTGAAGGATATGATACTGCGAAGAAAAAATGGATACTAAAGGAAGGGGTTGTAGATTGTTCTTCCGTGATTGGAGCAGATGCCTTACGTCCCGGAGCCATGAAACTGAAAGATGTTACCAATGACAGCATTGTAGACTCAAAAGATTATACAATAATTGGTAATGCCAATCCTTTGCACACGGGTGGATTTACTATCAATGGAAGATTGTATGGATTTGACCTTTCTGCCAATTTTAGTTGGAGTTATGGTAATGATGTGTACAATGCCAATAAAATAGAATACACATCTACCAGTAAATATCAGTATAGAAATATGTTAGCGATTATGGCAGATGGAAAAAGATGGACCAATTTGAAATCGGATGGAACCATCAGTAATGATCCGGCCGAACTGGAAGCCATGAATGCCACTACAACCATGTGGTCGCCGTTTATGTCAAAATACGTTTTCTCCGATTGGGCTGTAGAAGATGGTTCTTTCCTGCGATTAAATACACTTACTTTGGGTTATACATTACCATCTCATTTGACCAGACATATTAAAATTCAGCAATTGCGTTTTTATGTAACAGGTTATAACTTGTATTGTTGGACTAATTACTCTGGGTTTGACCCTGAAGTATCAACTCGACGAAAGACAGAATTGACACCATCGGTTGATTATTCTGCATATCCAAAAAGTCGACAGGTTGTATTCGGTTTAAACTTAAATTTTTAACCTTGTAAATAATTTGATAAAATGAAAAAGAAAATATTTATATCACCTATTCTTGCTATTTGTATAATGGCATTGATGAGTTCTTGTGAAGATTCTCTCGAAGCTCCCACTAAATCATCATTAGACGAACAAGTGATTTTTTCAACGCCTGTTTTGGCAGAAGGTGCTCTGATGGGCATTCATCAATCTTTGGCTGAAACCAATTCCTATCGTGGCCGTTTTATACCTTTTTATGGAATCAATACTGATATCGAGTGGTACAATTCATCCGAAAATACAAATGACGATAGAGCTAAATTAACAGCTTATGACCCATTGCCTACGAATACTCAAATGAATATGGAAAACAACGCATGGGCTAAAATGTATGAAGCTATTGAACGTGCGAATTTGTGTATCAGAGGATTAAGGTTGTATGGAAATGTGGAAAAGAATCAGGAATTGGCTCAAATTTATGGAGAAGCATTAACTTTAAGAGCCATGATATACAATGATTTGGTAAAAGCTTGGGGTGATGTTCCGGCTCGATTTGAACCCATTTCTCCTTCTACACTTTATTTACCTAAATCGGACAGAGACGTTATTTACAAGCAAATAATAGCTGATTTGGCCGAAGCAGAGAATTACGTCCCATGGCCCAACGAAACCTCTGTAACTCAAACTACCGAAAGAGTAAACAAAGCTTTTGTTAAAGGCTTGAGAGCCAGAATTTGCCTGGCAGCTGCTGGATATTCTCAACGTCCTGATGGAACAATTCGTAGAAGTAATGATCCCGACTTAACAGTAGCAAAACTTTATCCAATCGTTAAACAAGAATGCATTGACGTGATAGAAAGTAAAACATGTAAATTGGGAACTTTTGAGCAGAATTTCAGAAATCTTTGCCAAGACAATGTTACTGCCGGCTTGGAATCGCTCTACGAAATTCCTTTTTCGGATGGACGTGGTCGCGTCCTGTACACATTTGGAGTAAAACATACAACTACCGATAAATATACTCAACAAGCTCAAGGTGGACAAAATGGACCACTTCCTTACGTTTATTATGGTTTTGACAAGGACGATATCCGTCGAGATATTACCTGTGTGCCTTATGAATGGACAAATGGGAAACAGGTGCCTCGAAAACTAAGTTCATGGTGTTTTGGTAAGTTGCGTTACGAATGGATGAAAAGAGTTGTTACCTCAACTAATGATGACGGAGTAAACTGGCAATGTATGCGTTATGCCGATATTTACCTGATGGCTGCTGAAGCAATTAATGAACTTGACGGGCCAGAAGCTGCAGCACCTTATTTGAAAGAAATCCGTAAACGTGCTTTTCCAAATAATCCTGAAAAAGTCGATGCTTACATGGCAAGTGCAATCGCCAGCAAAGAAACTTTTTTCAATGCCATTGTTAACGAACGTGCTCTTGAGTTTTGTGGTGAATCGTTGCGTAAAGCTGATTTAATTCGCTGGAATTTACTTTCCGCAAAAATGAATGAAGCCAAAGCTAAACTTACACGTCTTGCTAATCGACAAGGGGAATATGCTGACTTGCCGGAGAAAATTTATTATAAAACAGCAAGCGATGGCGAATCGCTAGTTATTTACGGATTGGAGCATGGACAAACCGATACTGAAGGAGCTGCATTAAATTACGAATCCAACAAAGGTTGGTTTGTAAGCGATGGTGTGAATGCCTTAACTGTTGATAAAATTAATTCTCTTTACCTGAAAGATCCTGACACCCGGCAATTTTGGCCAATATGGAAAGTATTTATCGATTCGAGTAACGGTTTGCTGACAAATGATTATGGCTATTAATTAATCTTTTTAAATTCTACAACATGAAAACGATATTTAGAAATATTCTCTTCCTATTAAGTTTATTAATTGCCTTGACTGTAAGTTCATGCAAAGATGACTTGCCAGAGGAAATTACGGAATTGATCACCGATCGATTGTTTTCTCCGGTTGGCGTTGAGGCAAAAGTGATAAACAAAACACAGGTGGTTCTTAATTGGACCAAAAATTCAAAAGCAGAAAGTTATGTGATTGAAGTATATGAAAATGATAGTTTGACTTTTACAGGAACTCCTGTGATGACCTTTAATATTACTAATGACGATATTCCGGATACCATCAAAAGCGGTCTGATTGGTGCAACTCAATATTCTGTCCGTATCAAGGCTGTAGGAAGTGAAATTACAGAATCAAAATGGAGTGCCGTATATTTTAAAACTGGTGAAGAACAAATTATGAATGCAGTATCTGAAGCATCGGTTTCAGCGCATAGTGCAACATTGACATGGAAAGCCGGTGAAACAGCTACGAAAATTATTTTGACAGGAGGACAAAGTACTGTTGAACATTTGGTAACGGCTGATGAAATAGCAGCCGGAGAAGCCACAGTGAGTGGATTGAACGAAGATACCGACTATTCTGCCAAATTAATGAAGGATGACAAAATACGTGGGACGGCTACTTTTACAACAAAAATCGATTTATCAGCTGAGAATACTGTTGTTGTTCATCCCGAAGAGGATTTGGTTGCTGCTATTCAGGCTGCAGCATCCGGCAGTAGAATTGTGTTAGTGGCTTCCGATGCAGGAAATGAATTTTTAAAAAGTGCCGGCCAGTCAATAGATATAGATAAAAGTATCAGTATAAGAGGGTATTTGAAAAGCAACAAACCTATTCTTCACATGCAGTTCAGGATGACTGCGGAAAATGCTTCTCTTACTGTTAAAGACGTTATTCTGAATGGTCAAAGTGATGCTGATATGCGCGATCATCTGGTCCAGTTGACGCAGAGTGTGGCTTGTGGAGATATTTTATTTAAAGATTGCATTATTACCAATTATAATAAATCCTTGATTTCGGGTGCGAGTGGGATCGCTGTTTCAGTAAAATCGTTTACTATGCAGAATTGCAAGGTTTCCAATATTTTGACAAATAGTGCTGATTGTATCGATGTTCGATCAGGATGTATTGAAAATGCAACGTTATTGAATTCAACTTTTTATAATTGTGCTCCGGCTCGCGATTTCTTCCGTCTTGATGATGCAGCATCCAGTTTTCCGGATAAAACAACCTTTATTACAGTAAATCGTTGCACATTCAGCAAAGTTAGTAATGACGTAGCACGTCGATTATTGTATGTAAGATTTGCCAATAACCAGATTTCATTTACAAACAACGTTGTTGCCAATTCAGTCGGATATTACACCAACCAGACAGTTACCAATGTTACATTCAATAAAAACAATTATTATAATGCGCCTAATTATCTGGTTTATACAGGTACAGCGCTGAATGTGAAAACAGATGATTCGGGTACTTACCTGCAGCAGAATCCAGGTTTTGTGGATGAAGCAAATGGAGACTTAACTATAACTAATGCTGCCTTGTTGGAGCAAGGTATTGGAGCCAATATTTCCTGGTAGTTTTTTCATAGCTGAGTAGAAGTATAAAGACAGAGTTATATGTTCTGTTTTTATACTTTCTTAAAAAACAATTTTATTGATTTCTAATTTTTGTGACTATGAGACTTAAAACTGTATTTTTAATGTTTGTAGGTTCAATTTTATTATCACTTCCTCTTTTTGCAAAAAATCCCTACGAATATCTTTACAGAAATTTGCCTTTCGAGATGCCAAAAATTCAACCTCCGAGTTTTAAAAATAACGTGGTGAGAATAGAAGATTATGGTGGGAAAGGCGACGGAAAAACTTTAAATACCGAAGCTTTCAAGCGTGCCATAGATGAACTTTCCGTTAAAGGTGGTGGAAAATTAATTGTTTCGGCAGGCATTTGGTACACCGGTCCCATAGTTTTGAAGTCCAACATAAATCTTCATTTGGAAAAAGGAGCCTTAATTCTTTTCTCAAAAGATTTTGATTTATATCCTTTGGTTGATACTTATTTTGAAGGTTTGGCAACCAAACGTTGTCAATCCCCTATTTCGGGAAGGAACATTGAAAACGTGGCTATTACCGGTGAAGGTTCCATCAACGGATCGGGTGAAGCCTGGAGACCTTTGAAAAAATCAAAAGTTACAGCTTCGGAATGGAAAAAAGTTGTCAATTCTGGCGGAGTAGTGAAAGATGGAAATTATTGGTTCCCATCGGAGAAATCATACAAAGGATATTCGATAAGCGACATGAATGTTCCGCGAGCAAAACTTACTGATGAAGAATGGCTGGAAATAAAGGATTTTCTTCGTCCAGTCATGGTCAGTTTTATTCAGTGCAAAAATGTTTACTTACAAGGGGTTTTATTTGAAAATTCTCCAAGTTGGAATATTCATCCCTGCATGTGTGAAAATGTAATTGTAGATAATATTATCGACCGAAATCCCGATTATGCTCAAAACGGAGATGGAATTGATGTGGAATCCTGTAAAAATGTAATCATTGTCAATAGTTATTTCGATGTGGGTGATGATGCTATATGCATTAAATCGGGCAAAGATGAAGAAGGACGTCGACGGGGTATTCCAACCGAAAATCTTATTGTTCATAATTGCAAGGTTTTCAAGGCTCATGGTGGTTTTGTTGTAGGGAGTGAAATGTCAGGAGGCGTCAGAAATGTTTTTGTCAGTTGCTGTCAGTTTTTAGGAACGGATGTGGGATTACGCTTCAAAAGTACACGTGGACGTGGAGGCGTTGTAGAGAATATTTACGTTGATGGAATTTACATGTTTGATATAGTAACCGACTCATTTTTATTCGATTTGTATTATGGTGGCAAGTCAGCCACCGAAGCGTTGGAAGAAGGCAATGAAAATCAGAAAGAATCGGTATTGATGCCTGTTACTGAAGAAACACCCGTTTTCAGGAATATTTTCGTAAAAAATATAGTTTCACGTAATGCACACAGAGCTATGTTTTTCAATGGTTTGCCTGAAATGAAAATCAACAACATACAGGTCGAAAATGCTTTTATAACTGCTACTTATGGAGCAGAATTGAATAATTCCAAAGATATTGTATTCAAGAATATTTATGTTGAACCGACAATCGGCCCTGCTCTGCGTTTGAGTCGGATAGAAAATTTTAAAGCCGAAAATTTCACCTATCCCGAAAAGCTTGAAAACGCAATTGAGATGAAAGGTGAAGAAAACAAGAATATAATTATTTCAAATATTCAACTCAAATGATGAGAAGGTTTTCAACAATAGCCATTATTGGTGTTTTGATGCTGTTCTTTCTGAGCTCAGCTCCTAAACCGGTTAAGGTTTTGATGGCAGGTGATTCTACTATGGCCGATAAGGTGCTGTATAAAACAGTTTTTGACAGTTTGACGGGAAAATCTTATGAAGAACCTTTTCTTGAGCGGGGATGGGGACAATTATTGCCCGAATTGCTCAACGATAAGGCTTTGGTGAAAAATTATGCCAGAAATGGCAGAAGTACCAGATCGTTTATAGAAGAAGGATTGTGGACAGAGTTATTGAACAATACCGAAAAAGGTGATTTTGTGATTATTCAATTTGGACACAATGACGAGTCTGTAGAAAAAACGGGTCGTTATACCAATCCGGCGCAATTCAGGCTGAATTTTGTGGCATTTGTTGCCGAAGTAAGATTGAAAGGTGCGACTCCTGTTCTTTGTACTCCGGTAGCCCGAAGAAATTTCGACAACACAGGTCGCCTTGTACCAACACACGGCAGTTACCCCGAAATTATACGCAGTGTTGCTCGAGATTATCGGGTTCCAATGATCGATTTAGAAAAACTCACTTCTGAATGGTTGCAACACGAAGGTGTAGAAGGTTCAAAAAAATATTTCCATAAAATAGCGCCGGGTATTAGTCGCCTGTATCCCAATGGATTGGATGACAATACTCATTTCAATGAAGCTGGAGCTCGAACGGTAGCCGAAATGTTTGTAAAAGAAGTTGCAACTCAAAAAATCAAAGGATTTGAGAAAATTTTTAAAAAATGAATTTTTAAAATAAGTTTATTTTTAATTTAAAAGACCGATTATCAATGAGAAAACTTTATTTGCTGGTAATATTTTCATTAACGTGCTTCAGTTTAACTCCAAAAGAATCAAAATATTACGTTCGAATGGCTGATTCGGAAATGAAACGTAATCCTGAAAGCTGGATGCTTGATTTTTCAAAAAAACTGAAATGGGATTATTGCAACGGGCTTGAATTGCAGGCTTTTCTAAAAGTCTGGGAAAAGACCGGCGATGAAAAATATTTTCAGTATGCCAAAAGTTATGCCGATACCATTATTGAGGAAAATGGACAAATAAAAGGGTACAAACTTGAAGAATACAATTTGGATCGAATTAACTCTGGCAAATTCCTTTTCACTTTATATGAAAAAACTAAAGATGAAAAATACAAAAAAGCTATTGAATTACTTCGT
>ERZ795031.2308-NODE-2308-length-18401-cov-6.341546_pt1 | contig 18401 bp, 19 predicted proteins | sample MGYA00375123_ERZ795031 | MGnify/ENA primary metagenome ERZ795031 (study PRJEB30166, sample SAMN05720159) | activated sludge metagenome | isolation source: anaerobic digester from wastewater treatment plant | place: USA | collected 2015-04-21 ... | reverse complement strand
CGGCATCCCCGTCGAGGTGCGCGTCAGCCACGCCCCCGAGGTGGACCACGGCCACGACCCGGAGTCCATTGTGACGGCGAACGCCCGCGCGAAGCGTGATGCCATGCTGCCCGGCGTGGAGGGCGGCGCGGTGGTGGTGGCGGCGGACACGCTGGTCTTCCTGGACGGGGAGGTGCTCTCGAAACCCGCCGACCAGAACGAGGCGCGGGACATGCTCCGGCGGCTGTCCGGGCGCACCCACGAGGTGGTCACGGGCCTGGCCGTGGCGAACACCACGGCGGGGAGCACCGCCGAGGGCAGCGAGACCACCCATGTGACGTTCCGCGACCTGTCGGACGGCGAGATCGCCCGGTTTGTGGAGGTGGTGAACCCTGTGGACCGCGCGGGCGCGTACACCGTGGACGGACCGGGCAGCCTGCTGGTGGCCCGCTACGGGGGCTGCTTCCAGAACGTGCTGGGCCTGCCCATCGTCCGGCTCGACCTGCTCCTGCGCGAGACCGGCGTCCGCCTCTTCGACCTCATCCGACCGGAACTCGCCCGCTTCCTCTAGCTAGACCCTAGACCCTAAACCCTATCCCCTAAAGGGTTTCCCCCGCCTCCGCCGTGCGGTACTGTCCCTGCATGACCGGCTTGGGATTCTTCCCGCTGTAGACCTCGAAGAGCCGGCTGTCGCCCTCCGTGGCCGCTTTCAGGGACACCGAACTCCCCATGAGGACCGGCCCCTTGAAGGCCACATCCAGCCGCTGCGGCTTGTCCGCGGGCAGCGCGGGCAGCGTGGAGGCGCATTTCGCCAGGGACCACATGCCGTGGATGATGTCGCGCGGGAAGCCGAAGAGCTTCCCGAAGGCCCAGTGCAGGTGGATGGGGTTGTAGTCCCCCGTGATCTTCGCATAGCGGCGGCCCGTGCTGGCGGCCACCTTCCAGCCGGCCTCGAAGTTGGCCGATTCCAGGGCGCTGAAGCGGAGCTTGGGGGCGCCCTCCTGCGGCTCACCGAAGCGGCCGCGCACGATGTAGCCGCTGGCGCACTCCCACACCACCGACCCGCCCGCCTCGATCCGGGTGTTCACGTCAAACTCCAGCCCCGCCTTCACCGGGCGGCCCTCGCCGACCCAGCAGTGGATGTCCAGCGCCTCGTCGGGCCGGACCTGGCGGTGCTGCAGGATGCTGTTCCGCGCATGGATGCCGCCCATCGGCGCCAGCGGAAACCCGGGGTCCGACAGCATCGCGAAATGCAGCGGCGCGGCCATGATGTAGGGATAGGTCACCGGCACGCCGGCATCGGCGGAAAACCCGCACACGGCGCAATAGGCCGCCAGCCGCGAAGCCTCCACGGGGGAACCCTTCCAGTCCGCCGTGGTCTCCGGAAGCGCCTCGCCCGCGCGCAGTTTGTTCCCCCGCTTCGTGAACACGCGCCAATAAACAGCGCCCATGTTGGGGCGTTCCTGAAAGACAAGCTTGACGGACATGGCGCGCTTCCTTCCTTGTTTGCGGGGTATCGGATTTATTGAAAATCCAAGAAACCGGGATTTGGATAGGATACCCCGAAATGCCCCGCCGGGGCAACTTTGGCCCGGTTACCGCCTGCGGCGGGGGCCGCGGCCGGAGGCGCCGGGGCGCTTGCGGCGGGAGGGGTTTCGGCGGGGCTGTTCCTGTTCGGGGGGGTCGGGGTCGGGCTGGAGGGCGGCCTGCCGCTCCTTGCTGCGGCGGACGAGGCGGTCCTGGGCCTCCTCGGCGACGTTGATGCTGCCGCATCGGGGGCAGGCGGAGTGTTCGCCGGAGCCAGTGTCGAGGTAGAGGTAGCGGCAGTAGGCGCAGCGCCAGAGGTCCTGCTTTTCGAGGACGCGGTGGGCGCGCTGGGTGCCGATCTCGGTCCACACCCACACGGCCACTGCCCCAACGAGCAGGAGGAGGCTGTACAGGACAACGGCGGTGGTGAGGGAGATGGTGATCATGGCCGCCCCCCTGCGGGGGCGATGAACAGTACGCCCATCTGGTCGAGGGCCCCCGCCGCGTCGGGCAGGGGGGCGAAACGGTACTGCGAGACGGCCTCGCGGAGCGCCGCCACCAGGTCCTCGCCGGCCAGTTCGGCGCTCCAGACACTGAGCACGCGGCCCTCGGGGTTCACGGTGACGACCAGCTCCACGGGCCAGCGGGCGTCCCGGGTGAGGCGGACGTCCCACAGGCCCTTGACGGGGGGCGCGAAGAGAAGCTCGCGGCCGGCGGGGGCGCCGTCCCACACGACATAGCCCTCGTAGCCCTCGGCGGGGCGGTGGCGGGCGGCGATCGTCTTGGCGGCGGCGGCGGGCGGGGCCGCGCCGGGAAAGGCCAGATTGCGGAGGGACTGGCCAAAGTCCTGCAGCTCGCGGCTGAAGACGCCCCAGGTGTCCGTGGGCCGCTCCTCGGCGAAAACGCGCTCCAGCAGGTCGCCCGCGTCGCCGGCCTCGCTGCGGACCCGCAGGCGCTCCATCTCCCCGGTGCTCAGGGCGGGCAGTTCGATCTCCGGAGGGCCGTCGAGGAGGGAATCAGACCCGCGCAGGCGCAGCCCGGACACCGGGGCGCCCTCGTACAGTTCGCGGACGGGGTCGGCGGGGGCGCGGGGCACCGGGGCCACGGAGACGATTTCGAGCCGGTAGTAGGTGGGGCTGGCGCTGGGGAAATACACGACAACCCGGAAAACGGTCACGAAGGTGAGGTGAAACACCAGCGACACGGCGCAGGCGGCCGCGAAACGGCGGCGCGTCCGCCGTGCCGGGTCCGGGCGGGGCGCGTCCGGCGCGGGGGGGCTTCCAGCGCGGGGCGTCGCGGCGGCCATGTCATTCCTCTGGCGGGTCGGTGTGCTGCGCCGCGATGCCGTAATGCGTGATGCCGAGGTTGTTCGCCATGCCGAGCACGTACACCAGCCGCTCCGTCGGGACGTTTTTGTCGGGGCGCACGAGGACCAGCGCGTCGGGGTTGCGGTTTTTCAACTCCAGCAGGACGCGCCGGAGGTCCACCCAGGAGGTGATCTCCGTGTCGTCGGCGAAGACGGGGCCGCCGCCGTCGGGCCCGCCGGCCCCCACGCCCAGGGTGATGCTGAGGTTCTTCTTCTCCATCTGGGCGGCGCTCTCGCTCTTGGACAGCTCGATGGGGACGGAGGTCTGGACCACGAAGCTGGAGGAGAGGAGGAAGAAAATGATGAGCTGGAAGGTGACGTCGATCATGGGCGTCATGTCCAGCGCGGCGCGCACCTTCCGCTCGCGTTTCCGCTTGATGATCATGGCGTCAGATCTCCCGGTCGCCGCGGTTCCGGGTGAGCAGGTCAATGAGCTCGGAGGAGCTGGCCTCCATCTCGACGATCATGCCCTCGACCCGCGACAGGAAGTAGTTGTAGAAGATGACGACGGGGATGGCGACGGCGAGGCCGGCCGCCGTGGTGAGCAGGGCGTTGCCGATGCCCTCGGCGAGGTCGGAGGGGTTCACCTGGCCGCGCATGTTCTGGATCTTGGCAAAGGCCTTGATCATGCCCTGGACCGTGCCCAGCAGGCCGAGCATGGGGGCGACGGTGGCGCAGGTGGCCAGGCCGGAGAGGTAGCGCTCGAGCCGGGGGATCTCGAAGCGGCCGGCGTCCTCGATGGCCTCGCGGATGTCCTCCTTGGGCCGGTTGTGCTTGAGGATGCCCGCCTTCATGATGCGGGCCACGGGGGCGTCGGTCTCGTCGCAGATCTCGACGGCCTCCTGGGTCCGGTTCTGGCGGAGCACCTGGCGCATCGTGTCCATGAACTCGCGCGTGTCAATGTCGGCGCGGCGCAGGGAGACGAACTTCTCCAGGACGATCGCCAGGGCGATGAGGGAGCACACGAAGATGGGCCACATCAAAATGCCGCCCTGTTCCATGATGGCAATGGGGTCCATGGGCATGGGGATTACTCGCCTCCGTTTCCGGCCGCCACATCGTGGCTGACCAGGGTTCCAAGTCCCTTTTCGGTGAAAATCTCGAGCAGCAGGCTGTGGGGCGTGCGCCCGTCGATGATGTGGGTGCGGCGCACCCCCGCGTCGAGCGCGCGCAGGCAGGCGTCCACCTTGGGCGCCATGCCCCCGGAGATCACCCCCTGTTTTTTCAGCGTCTCCACGTCCCGCGAGTGCAGCCGGTGGATCAGGGAGTCCGGGTCGTCCTTGTCGCGCAGCAGGCCCGGCGTGTCTGTGAGGAAGACCAGCTTCTCCGCCTCGAGGGCCGCGGCGATGTCGCCCGCCGCCGTGTCGGCGTTCACGTTCCAGGTGCGGCCCTCGCGGTCCGTGGCCACGGGCGCGATGACGGGGATCATCCCGGCGGCGCACACGGCGCGGACGACCTTGGTGTCCACGGAGGTGATCTGGCCGACCAGGCCGATGTCCTCGCCGTCCGCCGTGTCCACCTTGCGGGCGAAGAGCATCTTGCCGTCCTTGCCGCTCAGGCCGACGGCCTCGCCGCCCGCCTGGTTCATCAGGGTGACGATGTCCTTGTTCACCTGGCCGCAGAGCATCATCTCCACGACCTCCATGGTGGCCGCGTCGGTGACGCGGAGGCCGCCCGCGGTGAACCGGGACGCGATGTCGAGGCGCTTGAGCATGGCGTTGATGGCGGGGCCGCCGCCGTGCACCACGATGGGGTTCATGCCGACGTAGCGCATGAGCACGACGTCCTGCGCCGTGCTGGCGCGCAGCGACGGGTCGAGCATGGCCGCGCCGCCGTACTTGATGACGACGGTCTTCCCCTCGAACTCGCGGATGTAGGGCAGGGCCTCGATCAGCACCTGCGCCTTTTCGATGACTGTCTGCATGGGCGTTCCATTCTAGCTGCGGTAGTCCGCGTTGATGCTCACATAGTCATGGCTGAGGTCCGAGGTCCACCAGGCCGCGCGGCCCGCCCCCTCGGACAGGAGAACCCGCACGCGCACCTCGCGCCGCTTCATGCGCGCCGCGGCGTCGGCCTCCTCATAGTCCGTGGGGCGGCCGTCCTGGAAGATGGTCAGCCCCTCCAGCACGATGCTCATGCCCGAAGGGTCGAAATCCGCCCCGGAATACCCCGCTGCGCAGGCGATGCGGCCCCAGTTGGGGTCCTCGCCGAAGAAGGCGGTCTTGCAGAGCTGCGACTGTGCGACGCTCCGGGCGACCAGGCGGGCGTCTTCGTCCGTCGCCGCGCCCTCGACAGTGATCTCGATGAACTTGGTCGCGCCCTCGCCGTCGCGCACGAGCGCCTTCGCCGTCTCGGCGCAGAGCGCCTCCAGCGCCTCCGCGAAGGCGTCAAAGTCCGCCGTGCCCGGCGTGAGGGGCGAGCCGCCGGCCTGCCCGTTGGCCAGGCAGAGCACCGTGTCGTTGGTCGAGGTGTCGTTGTCCACGCAGATGCGGTTGAAGGTGCGCTCCGTGCAGCGGCGCAGGAGGGCCTGAAGGTCCGCCGGCGCCAGCGCGGCGTCCGTCGTGATGAAGCACAACATGGTGGCCATGTTCGGCGCGATCATGCCCGAACCCTTGGCAATGGACCCGATCCGCACCGCGCCGCCGGAAAGCGGCACCTCCACGGCGAACTCCTTGGGCACCGTGTCCGTGGTCATGATGGCGCGGGCGGCGTCCGCCCCGCCCTCCGGCGAAAGGGCCGCCGCGCAGGCGCGCACGCCCCTCTCCATCCGGTCCATGGGCAGGGGCACCCCGATGACGCCCGTGCTGCACACCAGCACCTCCGTCACCGGCACGTCCGCCGCCGACGCCACAAGCGCCGCGATGGACTTCACATCGTCGAGCCCCCGGTCGCCCGTGCAGGCGTTCGCGTTGCCGCTGTTCACAAACACGGCCCGGCCCGCGCCGCCGACGCAGACGCCCTGGTCCCACAGCACCGGCGCGGCCTTCACCCGGTTCGTGGTGAAGCAGCCCGCAACGGCCGCCGGGGCGTCGCTGAGGATGAGCGCGCAGTCCAGCCGCGTGCCCTGGGGGTTCTTGATGCCCGCAGCGGCCGCCCCCGCGCGGAATCCGCGCGGCGCGCACACGCCCCCGGAAACGCTGTTCATGGGGTCATCCCTCCGAAACGGAGCCCTTCGGACTCGTCGAGGCCGAACATGACGTTGAGGCACTGGAGGGCCATGCCCGCCGTGCCGCCGACAAGGTTGTCTATGGCGCTGACAATCAAAAGGTTCCCGGTGCGCCGGTCGTGGTGCCAGCCGAAATCGCAGTAGTTCGACGCGCGCACATGCTTCACCTCGGGCAGCGCCCCGGGCCCCAGCACCCGCACGAACGGCTCGTCCGCGTAGGCGGCATAGTAGGGCGCGGGGTCAAACTCGCGCTCCGGGCGCACCGTGATGGTCGAGAGGATGCCGCGCGTCAGCGGCGCGACGTGGGGCGTGAACTGCACCGTCACCCGGTTCAGCAGCTCCTGCTCGATCTCCGGCACATGCTGGTGCACGCCGAGCTTGTAGGCCTTCAGGTTCTCGTTCATCTCCGGGTAGTGAAAGGCCTCGTTCAGCGTGCGGCCCGCGCCGGAAATGCCGGAAACGCTGTCCGCCACGATGGGCGTCGCGCCCAGCGGCGCGTCCAGCAGGGGCCGCAGGGGCACGATGAGGCTGATGGGGTAGCACCCCGGCACGGCGACCAGCTGCGCCCCGCGCAGGGCCTCCCGGTAAAAGGGCACCAGCCCGTAGACCGACTCCGGCAACAGCCCCGCCGCCGTATGCTCCTTCTTGTAATACTGAAGCCACAGGGCCGGGTCCTTCAGGCGGAAATCCGCGCCGATGTCCAGCACCCGCGCCCCCGCCGCCCGCAGCGCCGCCACGGGCGCCATGGACTGCCCGCCCGGCACGCCGACAAACACGGCGTCGCACCGCGCCGCCAGACTGTCGGCGTCAAAGGTCTCGAAATGCAGGCCGCACAGCTTGCGGAACGCGGGCAGCACCTCGCCGACCGCCTCACCGGAGGCGCTGGTCGAGGCCACGGCCACAACCTCCACCCCGGGATGGGCCAACAGCAGGCGGAGCAGTTCGCGTCCGCCATACCCGGTCGCCCCGACGATGCCCACTCTAATCACGGAAAGAACCCCATGGACCCGAAAACGGGCCGGTTAAAAACGGGACGCGGCACCTGAAAAACACAAGATATGGACAGATTATAGGAGTGTGGGCACAACTTCTGCAACAATCCGGCGGAAACAGACGGCACAGAGAAGCGCCTCGCTCTGGCCCGTCGGACCCGTCAGACAGGTCAGACCGGTCGGACAGGCCAGACAGGCCGTGGACACGCGAGGCTGGCCAGAAAACCGGGCCAGAATCCGTGTTTTCCCGCGAAAAGTGTGTTATTATGAACCTCTGTGCCGAGGTTATTGGAGTCCGCCATGGGAACGACGTCGCGCGTCTTCTTGAGTCTGGGCTCCAATCTGGGCGACCGGAAGGCCATCCTTGCGGACGCGGTGCGCGCGCTGGCCGCGCTGCCGGAAACGGCGGTGACGGCGGTGTCGCGCCCGTATGACACCGCGCCGTGGGGAGTGGCGGACCAGCCGCGGTTTCTCAACGCCGCCGCGGAGATCGAGACGGCCCTCGGGCCGCTTGAACTCCTGAACGCGATGAAGGCGCTGGAAACGGGGCTGGGACGCCGGCCGGGGCCGCGGTGGGGCCCCCGGGTCCTGGACGTGGACATCGTGCTCTTCGGGGACACGGTGATGGACACGCCGGAGCTGACCCTCCCCCATCCGCGTTTCCGGGAGCGCGCCTTTGTGCTGGCGCCGCTCGCGGAGATCGCCCCGGATGCGCCGGATCCGGTGTCCGGAAAGACCGTCGCGGAACTGCTTGCGCTGCTGCCGGACGCCGAACGGGCGTCGGCGGCGCCGGTGGGGCCGCCGGCAGGGACTGCTTGAACCGCTCCGCTTGGAGCCCAACACGGGACCGGGACGGATTCGTCACGGGTTCAAGGACACGCGATGCGGGACAGAATCACGCCGGTGTCTTTCCGGCGGAAGAAGGAGGCCGGCGAGAAGATCGCCGTGCTGACCGCCTATGACTTCCCCGGCGCCCGGCTGGCCGATGAGGCCGGGGTGGACGCCATTCTGGTGGGGGACTCCGTGGGCATGGCGGTCATGGGGCTCGACTGCACCCTCCCCGTGACCATGGATGTCATGCACCACCACACCGCGATGGTGGCCCGGGCCGTGTCCCGCGCGCTGGTCGTGGCGGACCTCCCCTTCCTCTCCTACCACACGGGCGAGGCGGACGCCGTGCGCAACGCGGGCCGCCTGACGGGGCAGGCAGGGGCGCACGCCGTGAAGCTGGAGGGGCCCGCCGACCAGTTCGGCGGGGTGATCCAGGCGATCCTCCGCGCGGGCATCCCGGTGATGGGCCATGTCGGCCTCACGCCGCAGTCCGTGCTGCACTACGGCGGGTTCAAGGTGCAGGGCCGCTCCGAGGAGGACGGCCGCCGCATCCTCGCCCAGGCGCGCGCGCTGGAGGAGGCCGGCTGCTTCGCCGTCGTGCTGGAGTGCATCCCCTCCCCCCTCGCCGCCGAGATCACCGCCGCCCTGCGCGTGCCGACCATCGGCATCGGCGCGGGCCCGGCGTGCGACGGGCAGGTGCTCGTCATGCACGACCTCCTCGGATGGGGCAAAGCCCGCTTCGCCAAGACGTACCGTGATGTGCGCGGTGAAATGGCCGACGCGTTCGCCGACTATGTCCGCGAGGTGAAGAATGGGGCCTACCCCGGACCGGAGCACCAGTACGAATGATCCTTCTGGAGACAGCCGACGCCATGCGGGCCTGGTCGCGCGCGCGCCGCGCGGAGGGACACACCATCGGCTTCGCGCCCACCATGGGCGCCCTGCACGAGGGCCACGCCAGCCTCGCGCGCGCCGCGGTGCGGGAGTGCGGCGTTGCCGTGGCCAGCATTTTTGTGAACCCGGCGCAGTTCGCGCCGAACGAGGACTTTGACAAGTACCCCCGCACCTTCGAGGCGGACCGGGCGATGCTGGAGGGGATCGGGGTCCACGCGCTGTACCTCCCCTCGGCGCGGGACATGTATCCGGAGTCGTACAGCACGTATGTGGAGGTGGGCGGCGTGAGCCAGGGGCTTTGCGGCGGCAGCCGCCCCCACTTCTTCCGCGGCGTGGCCACGGTCGTCACGAAACTTTTCAACGCCGTGGAGCCCGACCGCGCCTATTTCGGCCAGAAGGACGCCCAGCAGTGCGCCGTCATCCGGCGCATGGCGCGCGACCTCGACACGGGCATTGAGATTGTCCAGATGCCGATCGTCCGCGAGGCGGACGGCCTCGCCATGAGTTCGCGGAACCGCTACCTCGGCCCGGAGGAGCGCACCCGCGCGCTGTGCATCTCCCGCAGCCTCTTCGAGGCGGGCCGGCGCATGGGCGGAGGGCTCAAAGACGCGGCGGCGGTGGCGGCCGGGGTGCGGGAGGGGATGGCCGAGACGCGGATTGACTATGTGGAACTGGTGGACGCGGAGACGATGCGGCCGGTGGCGGCGGTGGACCGCCCGGTGCTGCTGGCCGCGGCCGCATGGGTGGGCGACACCCGGCTGATAGACAACATCCTCTTCACACCGGAGGCCCCCAAGGAGGACGCATCATGCTGCTGACCATGTTCAAGAACAAGGTGCACCGCGCCACCATCACCCAGGCCGACCTGAACTACACGGGGAGCCTGACGCTCGACCGCGAACTGATGGACGCGGCGGGCATGCTTCCCTATGAGCAGGTGCATGTGCTGAACATCAACACGGGCGCGCGCTTCGAGACCTATCTGATCGAGGGCGCCCCCGGCAGCGGCGTGGTCTGCCTGAACGGCGCCGCCGCCCGCCTCGGCGCGCCCGGCGACCTGGTCATCGTGCTCACTTACGGCCAGATGACCCCGGAGGAGGCAAAAGCCCACCAGCCGACGGTGGTGCTGGTGGACGCGGCCAACCGCATCACCTCGGTGACCCGGGGTGTCAAGGCGGAGTAGGCGGACCTGAAAAGCAACCGCCCCGGCGCGCGGGACCGCGCGCCGGGGCGGATTTTGTTTCATGGGGTCAGGGGGCCACGACCTCGAAGGTAAACACCCCCTCGTTTTCCCGGGTCAGCGAGGTGGTCAGGATCACCGTGCTCTTCCGTTTCTCGCCGCGCAGGTCCAGCAGCACCGGCGCCTCGCGGGTCAGGAAGACCGGCTCCGGCCGGGTGTCCGTGGACGGGAAGTAGAAGGTCACCGAAACCCGGTGCGGGGATTTGCGGAACAGCCAGGGCACCACCACCTCGTCCATGGCCGCCAGCGGGCGCGTGGTCCCGCTGTCGTCAAGCGGGATACGGTTCAGCTCCACCTCCGCGGCGTCCACCGGCTCGCCGTCGCGGTCCACCTCCCAGACCCGCAGGTCCGTGATGGCGTACTCGCTCTCGTTGACCAGCTTCATCTTGATGGTGGCGTTCTTGCAGCCGGACAGCGACAGCAGGACGCACACCGCCGAAACCGTCAGGACCGCGCGAAGAATGCGGGTAGTCATGGCGCACCGCTCCTATGGTCTGTTCCCCGGAGGGACCCGTCTGTCAACAGTTTACAGGAAGCCCCGCCGAATGCGCAAGCAAAAAAATCGCCCGGAACGGCCCCCGCCGGACTACTCCCCGCCCGCCAGCAGCCACGCCTCGTTGAACCGCGCATGCTTGATGGTGCTGCCCTTGACCCCTTTCCGCGTGTGGGAATAGGTCACATGCACCATGCCGTCCGCCGCTTGGATCATGGACGGGTAGGAGAAGGACCCGTCCTCCTTCTCCGGCTCATTCTCCAGCGCGCGCTTCACGGGCCAGGTTGCGCCCTCGTCCTCCGAGCGGTACACCGTCAGCTTGTGGCGGCCGTCGGTGGTGTCGTTGCACACCAGCAGCCACGCGCCGCTCTTCAGCACCACCACGTCCACGCTGGAGCCGGGGTTCCAGATGTCCATGGACTCCACGGCGGACCAGGTGTCCCCCAGGTCCTTGGATTCGGCGCGCCGGATGCGCTTGGGAAGGCCGTTGTCCCGCATGAACGAAACCACGGTGCCGTCCTTCTTCTGGGCGAAGGCGGGCTGGATGTTGGAAATCTTGAGCAGGTTCTCGTCGAGGATGGGGGTGCCGCAGGTCCAGGTGGCGCCGTCGTCCTCGGTCCACGCGGCGACCGAGCAGTTGAACACGTCGGAGTACAGCCCGAGGAGCATGCGCTTCTCGGAGACCATGAGCGGGTGGATGCGGGTCATCCAGCCGAGACGCTGGTGCAGCTTGTCCTGGGCGCGCTCCCGGGCCTTTACCACCTCCTCCTTGATCTCGGGGGCGGCGTCGAGCATCGGGCTGAACGCCTCCATCCCGAGGTCCACCAGGGACAGGAAGCGCTTTTCCAGGTCGCGGGGGCGGGTGTGGATCACGTCCTGCCACTGCCAGATCGGCGGGCCGTCGCCGGTGTAGTCCGTGGACACGCGGTACTTGAGCAGCGCGCCGCCCCACTGGTTGTCCTGGATGGCCACCCAGAACAGCCACAGTTTCCCTTTGGGGTCCATGAACAGCACGGGGTTGCAGTCGGGCAGGTCGGGGGTGTCGGCCATGACGAAGGGGGCCTCCCAGGTGTCCGACCCGGCGCGCCGACGGGACCCCTGCACCATCACGTCGTCGGACTGGCGCTCGCCGGAGCCGTGGAACCAGCAGGCGATGAGGTCGCCGTTGGGCGCCTGCACGATGCTGGACCCGTGGTTGTGCTTGTCGTTCACGGGGAAGATGAACTCCGCCTCGTGGACGGGGGCGTCGGCGGCCGCCAGGGCCACGCAGAACAGAACAGCGCCGGTGAGGGTCATGATGGGGGTTCTCCCGCGCATCCGCGCGTCACAGCCATTGCACGAATTCAAGCACGTTGTTGTCCGGGTCCGCAACATACGCCCAGCGGACCCTGCCGGGGATTTCCAGCGGTCCCGCCAGCAGCGGCACCCCCGCCGCGGACAAAGTCGCGGCCATTCCGTCCAGATCGTCCACGCCGAGGGCGACATGGGGGCAGTAGGGGGGCGTCGGCGCGGGGGCGCTGAAGGGCACGGGGCGGTTCTCCGCGTCCAGAAGCTGGAGCAGCTCCAGATTCCCCCCCGCGGCCTCCAGATAGGCGAAGGCCTCGTGGTGCTCCGTGTCCAGCTCGCGGAACATGAACGGGAGGCCGATCGTCTCGGTGTAAAAGGCGATGGACGCGTCCAAGTCGGCGACGCGCAGCGCCACATGGTCCAACCGGGGCATGGTCATCTCCCGAGGAACGCCCTCAGAGCAGTTCGCTTTTCACATAGGCCACGGCGTTGCGGAAGACGCGCATGCCCATCCCCTCCTCCGGCAGGTCGTCCCGCCGGGTCCATTCGGGATGGTTGGTGCGGTCCTGGAACGCCTCCGGATGCGGCATGAGCCCGAACACGCGGCCCGAGGGGTCGCAGATGCCCGCGATGTCGTCCGCGGCGCCGTTGGGGTTGAAGGGGAACTCGCCGCCCGCCGGGGCGCCGTCGGGCTTCACATAACGCAGCCCCACCTGCCCGCCCGCCTTCAGGCGCGCCAGGGTGGCGTCGTCCGCGGGGATGAATTTGCCCTCGCCGTGGCGGATGGGCAGGTCCAGGTACTCCATGCCTTTGAGCCAGACGCAGCGGGTATCCGGGTCCACCTTGAGCCGGATCCAGCGGTTCTCAAACCGGCAGGTGTCGTTCCACGCCAGCGTCACCTCCTGCCGGAACTCGCCGTCGAAGAGGGGAAGCAGGCCCATCTTCACCATGACCTGGAACCCGTTGCAGATGCCGATGATCAGTTTGCCGTCGGCGATGAACTGCCGGACGGGGCCGCCCAGCTTCCCGCGCAGGCGGTTGGCCAGAATCTTCCCCGACGCCACATGGTCGCCGAAGGAGAAGCCGCCGGGGATGGCCATGATGTGGTAGTCCCCCAGCAGCGCGGGGTCGGCGATGACGTCGTTCAGGTGCACCCGCCGCGCGGACGCGCCGGCCCGCGCCAGGGCGCCCTGGGTCTCGTTGTCGCAGTTGATCCCGAATCCGGTGAGCACAATCGCGTTGACCGACATGTGTCCTGTCCTCAAGGTAATGGCGCGCCCGCGCCGCCCGCGTTCACCACGCGAGCGGCGATTTCCAGGCGTGTTTCAGTTCCATGATGTCCGCCTCCACCCGGCCGCCGTCGCCGCAGCGCACGGAGAGGACGGGTTCGGCGGTGACGCTTCCCACGGGGTGGACCGGGCTGCCCGCGAGGGCCTCCTCGAAGGCCTCCGCGTCGGCCCGGCGAACGGTGACGACGAAACGGCTCTGGCTCTCGGAGAAGAGGGCGGCCGCGCCGCAGGAGGCCCCGATGCCGGAGAGGTCTATGTCCATGCCCAGCCCGCCGGCGAAGGCGGTCTCGGCCAGGGCGACCGCGAGGCCGCCGTCGGAGCAGTCGTGGCAGGAGGCCACCAGCCCGCCCGCGATGGCGCGGTGCAGGCGCTCATAGAGCTTCCGCGCGGAGAGCGGGTTCACCAGCGGCGCGACGCCGCCCGTGAGCCCCTTCACGAGGAACCACTCGCTGCCGCCCAGCTCGTCCAGCGTGTCGCCGAGGACGTACACGTAGTCCCCGGCGCGCTTGGCGTCCATGGAGACGACGCGGGTGGCGTCGTCCATCACGGCGGCCGCCGTGAACAGCACCGTCGGCGGGATCGAGATCTTCGTGTCGCCGATCTTGTAGTCGTTCTTCATGCTGTCCTTCCCGCTGATCAGCGGGATGTCGTAGGCGACGCACAGGTCGTAAAGCGTCTCGCAGGCCTCGACGAGCTGCGCCAGCTTGTGGCGGCCGTCCGGCGTCTTGTCGCTCTGCACCGGGTCGGGCCAGCAGAAGTTGTCGAGCCCGGCGATGCGGCCCATGGGCGCGCCCACGGCCACCAGGTTGCGCACGGCCTCGTCAATGGCGCAGGCCATCATGCTGCGCGCGTCGAGGTCGGCGTATTTCGGCGCGATGCCGCAGGCGACCGCAATGCCGCGCTTGGAGCCCGGCACGGGGCGGATGACCCCCGCGTCGCCGGGGCCGTCGTGCGCCACGCCCTGGAACTGCTTGAGCACGCTCTGCCCGAGCACCTCGTGGTCGTACATGCGCACGAAGGACTCCTTGCTGCACACGTTGAGCGCGGCGAGCACCCTTTTCAGGTCCTCGGTGAAGTCCTCCCCCGCGGGCAGCGCGGGGGACGCGGCGGGCGGCGCCGGGTCGAGGCGCGCCTCCAGCCGCATCCGCGGCAGGCCGCCGTGGAGGAAGCCCATGTCGAGGGAGCCGATAAGCTTGCCGCCGAAGCAGCAGTCGAGGCGTCCGGAGTCGGTGAAGGTGCCCAGCACCGTGGCCTCCACCTCGCGGCGGCGGGCCAGGTCCAGAAAGGCGTCAATGCTCTCCGGCGGCACGGAGAGCGTCATGCGCTCCTGCGCCTCGCTCAGGAATATCTCCCAGGGGGCCAGGCCCGCGTACTTCAGCGGGGCGCGGTCCAGGTGGATCTCCGCGCCGCCCGAGGCGCGCGCCATCTCGCCCACGCTGGACGAAAGGCCGCCCGCGCCGTCGTCGGTGATGCAGGAGAAGAGGCCCGCGTCGCGCGCCTCCATGAGAAAGTCGGCCATCTTCTTCTGGGTGATCGGGTCGCCGATCTGCACCGCCGTGGCGGGCGAGCCCTCGTGCAGCTCCTCGGAGGAGAAGGTCGCCCCGTGGATGCCGTCCTTGCCGATGCGGCCGCCGGTCATGACGATGAGGTCGCCGGGCCGCGCGCCCTTCTCGTGGCTGGGCCTGCCGGCCACCTCGGCGGGGATGATGCCGCCGGTGCCGCAGAAGACCAGCGGCTTGCCCAGGAAGCGCTCGTGGAACACGATGGCGCCGTTGATGTCCGGGATGCCGCTCTGGTTGCCGCCGTCGCGCACGCCGCTGTGGACGCCGCGCAGGACGCGCCGCGGGTGCAGAAGGCGCTTGGGGATCTCGCCGCCGTGGAAGGGCGACGCGAAGCAGAACACGTCGGTGTTGAAGACGCAGCGGCAGCCGAGCCCCGCGCCGAGCACGTCGCGGTTGACGCCCACGATGCCGGTCATGGCGCCGCCGTAGGGGTCCAGCGCCGACGGGCTGTTGTGGGTTTCGGCCTTGAGGGCGAAGTTGTGCCGGTCGTCGAAGCGGATGATGCCCGCGTTGTCCTCGAAGACGGAGACCAGCCAGTCCACGCGCTTGGCGACCGCGTCGGTCGTCCCCTTGACGTAGGTCTTGAAAAGGCCGTCAATCTCGCGGGTGTTGCCGTCGGCGTCGGTGTACTCGATGGCGGCGGAAAATATCTTGTGCTTGCAGTGCTCGGACCAGGTCTGGGCGAGGCACTCCAGCTCGATGTCCGTCGGCGCGGCGGGCATGCCCAGGGCGGCGCGCGCGGCGCGGGTCTCCGGCGCGGCGTAGTGCGCCTGGATGACCTTCATCTCCGTCAGGTCGAGGGCAAGCATCATGTCGCGGCTGAGCGCCGCCAGCTCCCCGTCCGGCAGGTCCAGCGGAATCTCGCGCACCGACACGTCGCTGCGCTGCGTCACCACGGGCAGGGCCAGCAGGGGCTTCCCGTCCAGCGCCGCCATCTCCGCGGCGGTCTTCACCACCGCCTGCTCGATCAGCTCGTTCGCCAGCGCGCCCGAGGCGATCCGCTCGGCCGCGGCGCGGTCCACGCCCCACAGGGCGTACAGCGTGGACTTGAAGACGGCGTCGTCCCCGGCCAGCGGGCGGCCCAGCGTGTCCTGGGCGCCCTCGCGGGCGCTGCGGCCCACGTTGTCCGTGACGCCGGGCAGGAAGCCCACCTCGACGACGCAGTCGGCGCCGGACACCACCGAGCGGTTCACCGCCGACTCCTGGATGACGGGGTCGGTGAACAGCTCGGCGCGCAGGCGCTCCAGCTCTTCGGGGGAAAACTCCCCGAGCAGGGTGTACACGTCCACGACGCGGGCCTCGCGCACGTGGACGCCGAGGTCCTCCCGCAGGCGGGCGCACAGGGCAACCCCGGCGGGGTCCGGACGCCCGGACTTCATGGCGACTTCAATCCTATTCACCGGCATAACGCAGTTTCCCTATGTAGTGGACGCGCCGCTCGCCGCGCGTGATCCGCCCGACCACCTGACAGGTCTTCCCCGCAAGCTCGACGGTCTCCAGCGCCTTCGCCACGTGGTCCTCGGGGACGACGATCATGAAGCCCACGCCCACGTTGAACGTGCGCAGCATCTCCAATTCCTCGACATTGCCCGTCTCCTGGAGGAAGCGGAACACGCCGGGCACCTCCCAGGACTCCAGGTTCACCTCGGCGGCCAGCCCCTCCGGCAGGATGCGCGGGAAGTTCTCGGTGATGCCGCCGCCCGTGATGTGGGCCATGCCGCGCACGTCCACCAGCCGCATCACCAGCTGCATCAGCTTGGCGTAGCTGACGTGGGGCTCCATGAGCGCCTCCGCCACCGTCCGGCCCGTGTGCGGCATCGGGTCGTTCACCCCCAGCCCCGCCGCCTCAAACACGATCTTCCGCGCCAGGCTGAACCCGTTCGTGTGCAGCCCCGAGGAGGGCAGGCCCAGAATCACGTCGCCCTCGCGGATCGCCGAGCCGTCCACGATCTTCTTCCGGTCCACGATGCCGACAATCGTCCCGGCCAGGTCGTACTCGCCCGCCTGGTACATGTCCGGCATCTCCGCCGTCTCGCCGCCGATGAGCGCGCAGCCCGCGTAGCGGCAGCCCGTCGTCAGCCCGCGCAGCACGTCCACCACCACCTGCGGCTCCAGTTTCCCCACGGCGAAATAGTCGAGGAAAAACAGCGGGCGCGCCCCCTGCACCAGAATGTCGTTCACGCAGTGGGACACCAGGTCGATCCCGACCGTGTCGTGCTTCCCCGTCATGAAGGCCAGCTTGAGCTTGGTCCCCACGCCGTCCACGCTGGACACCAGCACCGGCTCCTCCAGGTTCTGGAGGTCGAGCTGGTACATGGCCCCGAAGCTGCCAATGTCCTGGAGCACCTGGTCGTTGAAGGTCTTCTTGACCAGCCCCTTGATCTCGGCCAGGGCCTCGTTCGCCGCGTCTATGTTGACGCCCGCGTCCCGGTAACTCATCGGTTTCTTGTGTGCGCTCATAAATGCGTGCCGCCTTTCTTTGCCGTTGCCGACGGGCAGAAGCATACCCCGCCGGCCGCCCCGGTATCCAATGAAATGTTATGATAAACCGATAAGTTTTGCTTATGAGCCCCCGGAGACCCCGCCCATGACCATCGAGTCCCTCCGCTGTTTCTGCGCCGTCGCCGAGACGGGCAGTTTCCGCCGCGCCGCCGAGCGCGTGTTCCGCTCGCAGCCCGCCGTCAGCCAGCAGATCAAGGCCCTCGAACGGCGGCTGGGCTACGCCCTGGTCAACCGCCGCACGGGGCGGCTCACGGCGCAGGGCGAGGAGTTCTACTCGCGGGCCTCGGCCATCGTGCGATCATTCACCGCCCTCGAGCGGGACATGGCGGACCGGGGGCCCGCCGGGGCGGGCGAGTTCCGCCTGGGCGCCAGCGACACCACGGCAGCTTACTTCCTTCCGCCGCATGTGCGCCGGTTCACGGAGCGGATGCCGCGCACGCGGCTGGTGATCACCACGCGCAGTTCGGACGCCATCGCCGCGCAGGTGCTGCGGGGCGAGCTGGACCTGGGCCTGGTCACGCTGCCGCAGAACCACCCCGAACTGGCCGAGGCGGACCTGTTCCGCCAGCGGCTCGTGCCCGTGGTGCCCGCGGGGCATCCCCTGGCGGCGGCGGACACGGTCGGCTGGGCCGACCTGACCGGGCTGCCCATGCTGCTCATTGACCGGCGCACCCGCACGGGCGCGGCGCTCCGCGAGCATTTCGAGAAGGTGGGGTTCTCGCCCCAGGTGATGCTGGACAGCGGCTCCTTCGAGGTGGTCAAGCGCTACCTTGCCGAGGGGGCGGGGGTTTCGTTTCTGCCCGAGGGTATCCTAACCCCGTCGGACACGGGGCTGCGGGCGCTGGAGATGCCGGACCTGCCGGAAATCGTCATCGGCGCGCTGTGGCGCAGCGACACGCCCCTCTCGCGCGCGGCGGGGATGTTTCTGGAGACCCTCGGCGGGGCGCTCCCCGGTCAGCGGGGCTGATAGGCCGTCACGCCGCCCACCGGCGGCAGCACGAGGGACTCGGGGGGGCTGCCCGGCGCGCCGACGCGCCGCATGAGCAGGCCCGCGGCGGCCCGGCCGATTTCGGTGCCCGGCTGCGTGGCCAGCAGCATGGGGATGCCGCGCCGCGCGGCGAACTCGTCGTCGTCCGACGTGGCGATCTCCACATCCTCGGGGATCCGGTACCCCAGGCCGAGCAGGCAGTCCGCCACCGCGATGGCCAGGCTGTCATGGGAGCAGTAGAGGGCCGTGGGCTTTCGCCGGCGCGCCATGATCGGCAGGAGCACC
>ERZ795031.2301-NODE-2301-length-18445-cov-4.419413_pt1 | contig 18445 bp, 11 predicted proteins | sample MGYA00375123_ERZ795031 | MGnify/ENA primary metagenome ERZ795031 (study PRJEB30166, sample SAMN05720159) | activated sludge metagenome | isolation source: anaerobic digester from wastewater treatment plant | place: USA | collected 2015-04-21 ... | reverse complement strand
GTTGTGGCGCCAGCTGCAGTGCAGGGTAGCTATGTCTGGAAGAGATAAGCACTGAAAGCATCTAAGTGCGAAGTTCGTCTTAAGATGAGATCTCCCTTAAGGGTCGTTGAAGACTACAACGTTGATAGGCTGCAGGTGTAAAGACGGTGACGTCAAAGCTGAGCAGTACTAATTACCCGTGAGCTTTTATGAGTGTGTTTTATTAACTTTTTGGCCTCTATGTCAACAATATTGACAGACAAAGACCGGAACTGAAAAAGGATTTTTTAAACTCCGGACTTGAGATGATCTTTAGGTGACTATAGCGATGGGGTTCCACCTCTTCCCATTCCGAACAGAGAAGTTAAGCCCGCCAGCGCCGATGGTACTGCATTCGCGGGAGAGTAGGTCGTCGCCGACTTTAAATAGAAGCCCTTCAGGAAACTGAGGGGCTTTTTTGTTTATAGTGCCCTATTGGCCCCCGATGATTTTCGTGGATCAGCGCTGATGGTACTGCATTCGCGTGAGTCCCGCTTGAGGCGGGATAGAATCCGGTCGTCGCCGACTTTAAATAGAAGCCCTTCAGGAAGCTGAGGGGCTTTTTTGTTTATAGCCCTATCGACTCCCGATAATTTTCGTTGACCAGCGCTGATGGTACTGCATTCGCGTGAGTCCCGCCTGAGGCGGGATAGAATCCGGTCGTCGCCGACTTTAATAGAAGCCCTTCAGGAAGCTGAGGGGCTTTTTTGTTTATAGCCCTATTGACCCCCGATGATTTTCGTGGATCAGCGCTGATGGTACTGCATTCGCGTGAGTCCCGCTTGAGGCGGGATAGAATCCGGTCGTCGCCGACTTTAAATAGAAGCCCTTCAGGAAGCTGAGGGGCTTTTTTGTTTATAGCCCTATCGACTCCCGATAATTTTCGTTGACCAGCGCTGATGGTACTGCATTCGCGTGAGTCCCGCCTGAGGCGGGATAGAATCCGGTCGTCGCCGACTTTGAATATGGAAAGTATCCATCTTGGTACCTTCCATTTTTTATAATAATATTTTCCCTGTTTATCGCCAATTGCAAATCTATTTTCCACTACAAAGACAACTCCTGCCCCACGGGGGGACCCATCCCATCCATCACATCGCGCTTCCTTTACTTAACAATAATTAGGATTATGAAAAGATGGTATTTAAGGAATAAAAAAAGCCGTCTCAATTATGTTGTGAAACGGCCTCGTCATATAGTAAAAGACTATTAGTAGAACTTGTATCTTTTATCAACTATATTCGCGGATTTTCTGAGTGCTTCGTATGCTTCGTAGGTGCCCCTCATCTGGTACGTAGCCAGCAACCTGTCCTTTAGCAGTTTGAGATCCTGTTCAGGTGGCGTAGTAACGGAATTCACATTAATCATAAAGACTCCGTTATTGCCTTTTACAGGGCCGGAAACAACATTTTGCCTGGCGGAGGAGGCTGCAGATATGAGAGCCGGTTCTGATCCTATGTTGGGAATCGTATATGATCTGAAATTGATCTGTGTAGCTTCTTCAACAACCAGTCCCATTTGCCTGGCGATATCATCAAGTGTTTTTCCTTCTCCGCCGTTCTTCTCATACTCGTCTGCGATGATCTCGGCTTTTTTATCTTTTAACAGAGCAAACCTAACATCATTTACTACATCCTTAAGGGGAGCCAGGCCTTCTTCCTGTATTCTGGTGCAGTAAGCAACAACATAAGTATCACCTATCTCAAATACCGCCTGCTGATTGGCATCAAGAATAATTTTGCCTGCCTCCGCAGAGAACAGGGAAATAATAAGTGACCGTGGGTTCTCAAGCCCGGGAAGGGTTTTTTGGGCCGGTGCCACATCATTTGCCACTCTTTTATTCATCTTAAGAGAGGCGATGGAATTATTGAATTGTTCATAAGTGTTGTTATTGCCAGCAAACTGGCTTGCTTCACTATATATTTTCTGATTTGTTGTCGAGCTTGCCGTTATTGCACGGTCAACTATACCTATATCATATTTACGCACGTCTTTCGACTTTTCAAGCACTTCAATAATATGGACTCCATAGATTGTTTCAGCTGTTGTAAGGTCGCCTTTCTTTGCAGTAAAACATGCATTGTTGAATGGAACCACCATCATCCCTTCAGGAAACCATCCGAGATCGCCTCCGACCTGTGCTGATCCCTGATCTTCAGAATTAGCCATTGCAAGAACATCAAATGAAACCCCTGATTTAATCAGATTTATAAGACTGTCGGCTATAGCTTGTGCTCTTGTAAGGGGGCGCAACTGGCCGGATGATATCAGAATATGTCTTGCCCTGACAGAGTCAGGTCTGTTGGCGGCATCGATCAACTTAGCCACCTTGAATGAACCATCTTCCTGATAAGGTCCGAATACTGTAGCTTTGTCTTCAGATTTTACAAAATCGCGAAGGTTTTCTGAAATATCTTCAAGTGGTACGTAGAAACTTGTGTGGCGCGTATCGGCAGAGAGATTTATGAATTCAACAGGATTGACAGCTGCTGCAAATTCTTCTTTTGTCCTTGTGATCCAGTCTTCGGCATCCTTTATATCATTTTCGGAAGGAACAATATCAAATGTAACATATTCTATATCCCTTAAAGCTGACCTTTTATAGTTGTTTTTATGTGCATTGTAATATGCTTCAAGATCGCTTTGGGATATTTTTACAGATGAATCAGGCACAGAAGCATAGTTTTTCATTATATAACTGAAATCAACAGTATTGCTATTCAGCATATTATCAAATTCAGCCTGTTTTGAGGTTACATATAAGCCTTTGGAAACAAGGTTATTGTATTTTGTGTTCATCCGGTCATTTACTATCTCATTTTCAAAGAACAGCCAGTATCTTTTTGCAGTTTCATCAATATCTATCTGTTTCAGAAAATTTACAAGGAAGGATCTATTGAATACTCCCGTGCTTTGATCAGTGAATAACTGCATAACTATAGGATGAGGATTATTGCCAAGGACAAGTTCATCAACCTCTTCACTGCTTACGCCGATCCCAAGATTTTTGTATTGATTGTCCTGGATTTTCTCCCTTACCATTTGCTGCCATACCTGTTCCCTTATAGATTCGTATACAGACTCGTCTATTGTTGCCATACCTGACAGTTTATAGATCTCGACAAGATTCTGGACCCTTTCCTCGAAATCCTGGTACGAGATATATTCTCCTGCAATCTCTCCCAGTTCATAGTATTTCCTGATCCTTCTGTTCTGTCCAGTGCCGCCTCCGAAGAAATCACTTACTACGAACAGGAATAGTGCTAAACCTATTATTACGGCAACAAAAACACCTGCCTTTTCTCTTAAAAACTGAATAGCTGACATTGAATATGTTGATTAGATTAAGATTTACTTTATAAATAATAACTTTTTAGAATTCAGGCGACAAATATAACAAAAATCGTTTATAAAATTGATGACCTGCTATTATTTGTAAAACATGATCCGGTTGATATTTTTAATTTCTTGTCATTATTGATTTATCAGCATATTCTTAAAAATAATACAATAAAAAGGTTATTGTATCAATAATAACGGGGGTGTTCGTCGAAAACTATACATTTATTTAAAAAAACATGAAAAAATAGGGGGGCGTGTGTAAAAAAACATATTTTTGACAAAAATATTTGAGCTATGGCTGAATTAAGATTTAGTGCATTAAAGGAGGTATTTAACAGAGAGCCTGTAAAAATTGAAACATCTTCAAAAATTGTTTCAAGGTATTTTGGAGAAGATGTATTTAATCTTCACAGGATGGAGCACTACCTTTCAAAGGAAGCTTTCAGGGTAGTGAAGCGTGCTATAGATGAGGGAAAATCCCTGACCTGGCAGGAAGCAGAGCAGGTAGCCATTGGTCTCAAGGCATGGGCTCTTGAGCGGGGTGTAACTCATTTCACTCACTGGTTTCATCCGCTGACAGACGGAACTGCGGAGAAGCATGACTCATTTATTGAAGCCGGGGATGGGGGACACATTGTAGAGAATTTTTCAGGAGCAGTACTGGTCCAGTCTGAACCTGACGCTTCGAGTTTCCCAAGCGGAGGGCTAAGGAATACTTTTGAAGCCAGAGGCTATACGGCATGGGATGTTTCATCGCCTGTATTCATTGTCGGATCAACACTTTGTATACCGACGATATTTGTATCTCATACAGGGGAGGCACTCGACTACAAGGCACCTCTGCTGAAAGCCCTGTCGGCTCTTGATAAGGCTGCTGTTGCCGTTTGCCAATATTTTGATAAGGACGTCACAAAAGTGATAGCAACCCTTGGGATTGAACAGGAGTATTTTCTGATCGATGAGGCATTGTTCTATGCCCGTCCTGATCTTGTTCTGGCCGACAGAACATTAATGGGACATCAGTCATCAAAAGATCAGCAGCTGGCCGACCATTATTTCAGTTCGATACCCGAGAGGGTAATGTGTTTTATTCAGGATTTTGAATATTCCGCTCATAAGCTTGGGATTCCTATAAAAACACGTCATAATGAAGTTGCTCCAAACCAGTTTGAATGCGCTCCTCTCTTTGAAGAAGTTAACCTTGCTATTGACCACAACCAGCTACTGATGGATATCATGAAACGGACTGCCAGAAAACATAAATTCAGAGTCCTGTTGCATGAAAAACCTTTTGCAGGAATAAATGGTTCAGGCAAACACAATAACTGGTCGATGGCTACAAATACAGGAAAGAACCTTTTGTCGCCGGGGAAAAATCCAAAAACAAATCTTCAGTTTCTTACTTTTCTTGTAAATGTTATAAAGGCAGTCCATGACAGCAATGAACTTATAAGGGCTTCGGTTATGAATGAATCAAACTCCTGGAGGCTTGGTGGTCATGAGGCTCCCCCGACAATAATTTCTGTTTTTCTTGGTGCTTATCTGCAGAGTATTCTGAACGATTTGTCCAAAAAAGTGACAGACAGGAAAATGACTCCGGCCCAGAAAACAGAGCTTAAGCTTGGAATAGGGAAAATCCCTGAAATCCTGCTTGATAATACTGACCGTAACCGCACTTCGCCTTTCGCATTTACAGGGAACAGGTTCGAGTTCAGGGCTGTTGGCTCATCTGCCAACTGTAGTGCAGCAATGATAGTACTTAACTCAGCTGTTGCATATCAACTTACGAAATTCAAGGAAGAAGTTGACCAGATAATTAAAAAAGGGAGGAAGAAGGATGAAGCAATCTTTCAGGTACTTAAGAAATATATTCTTGAATCAGAAAATGTTCTCTTTGAAGGGGATAACTATTCCAAAGAGTGGTATGCCGAAGCAGCAAGGCGGAAATTATGCAATGTTGCCGGAGTGCCTGATTCAATTAAATGTTTTCTGACAGAGGAATCAAGGAATGTGCTTGTCGGGTCGGGGATATTTACAAACAAAGAACTTGAAAGCCGTGTAGAGGTTGAATATGAAAAATTCACAAAAAAAGTTCAGATAGAATCACGGGTATTGGGTGATCTGGCTATCAACCATATAGTTCCAACAGCCATTAAATACATGACGACACTGATTGAGAATGTAAAGGGACTGAAAGAAGTGTTCCCTGATAAGGAATTTGAACATCTCGCCGGGTCAAGGAAAGAACTGATAGTTACTTTGTCTGACCATATCAATGAGATCAGAAAACTCGTTCATGATATGATTGAGGAAAGGAAGAAGGCAAATGTAATTGAAGATAAATATAAGAAAGCAATTACCTACGAGAAAAAAGTCAAACCTTATTTTACCGAGATAAGGGAACATATCGACAAGCTTGAACTGATTGTAGATGATGAGATGTGGCCCCTGCCAAAATACAGGGAACTACTATTCACCTGCTAAGGAAGAGAACCATAATAATATTGTCAGCATCACGTTAGCAGATTATGTATAAAGGTCTCATTAAATTAATTATTTTTATGCTCAAATAGTGAGGGGTATAATGAAAAGAATTCAGGTACTTATAATATTGCTGATAATTTTTGCTTTACAGGATTCTCAGGCACAGTTGAAAAAAGTTGAAAGAGCATATGAGTCTTTTCAGGCAGGTGAATATTATAAAGCTATTGATCACTTCAAGGTTGCATATTCCAAGACAAGTAAGAAAGACAAGGAAAACCGTGCAGAGCTTGTTTTTATGATAGGGGAATGTTACCGTCTTATCAACGATCCCAAAAATGCCGAGACCTGGTATAAGCAGGCAATAAGATCATCAAACTCAAAGCCGGAAGCACAGTTTTGGCTTGCTGAGTCACTCAAAAAGAGTGGCAAATACCAGAATGCAATTGACGAGTTTAAAAAATATAAACAGATAGCCCAGACAGATGCCAGGGCTGACCAGGAAATAAGAGCCTGTGAACTTGCTCTTGAATGGCAGCGAGATCCTGAATTATATAAGGTTGAAGAAATAAGGGATCTTAATTCGAGGGAATCGGATTTCAGTCCGGCCTATGGACGTGATGATTTTGGTGTTGTACTATTTACGTCATCACGCGATGATGCTTTAGGAAACAAAACGCATGGAGCGACAGGTCAGGGTTTTACCGATATCTTTGAAAGTCGTCTTGATAAGAAATCAAAATGGAGCATACCTGTCCCTGTTGATGTTATAAACAGCGAAGCTGAAGAAGGGACTCCTTTTATTACAAGTGATTTTAAGGAGCTTTATTTTACCCGGTGTGAGGCAGGTAAGCGTGAACAGAAAGGATGCATGATAATGCTATCGAAGAGGACCGGAGACAAATGGGGCGAACCAAAGAATATAGGGATCCTTCCTGATTCGCTTGTGGCTGCGCATCCGGCTTTATCGCCTGATGGTACAACCTTGTATTTTGTTTCAGATATTCCGGGCGGTTCAGGCGGCAAGGATATCTGGATGGTATCAAGGGCTTCAACCGGCGATGCATGGTCTAATCCCCGGAACCTTGGTCCTGATATTAATACTCCCGGGAATGAGGTCTTCCCGTATGTAAGGAATGATGGAACACTCTATTTCTCTTCGGATGGACATATTGGGATGGGAGGACTTGATATTTTCAAAGCTGTGCCGCAACCTGATGGCTCTTGGATTGTAACGAACATGAAGCCTCCGATAAATAGCTTTTCCGATGATTTCGGGATCGTTTTTGAAGGAAATGCCGAGCGTGGTATTTTCAGTTCTGCAAGAAAAGGCAGAGGCAATGATGATCTCTATTCTTTCGAACTGCCACCTCTGTTATTCAGTGTCACGGGTCTTGTTAAAGATGAAAAATCAGGAGCTCCCATTGCGGCTTCAACTATCCAGCTGATTGCAAGTGACGGATCTAACCTCCAGGCTGAGACAGGCAACAGCGGCGATTTCAGGTTTGAACTTAAACCGGATGTAGATTATATTTTCCTGGCTTCTAAAAGAGGATACCTTAACGGGAAAGAAAGAGAAACAACGAAGGGTCAGGAGAAGAGCCGCGAATTTATGGTGACGATCCTGCTTACAGCTATCGACAGGCCTATAGAATTACCCAATATATTTTACGATTTTAATAAATGGGATCTTCGACCGGAATCTATGGTTTCACTTGACAGACTCGTAGAGACACTTAACGATAATCCCAATATTACTATTGAGTTGATGTCTCATACTGACTCGCGTGATACGGAGGAATTTAATTTTGACCTTTCCCAGAAACGTGCACAATCAGTTATTCAGTACCTTATTGAAAAGGGAATTGAATCTGACAGGCTTTCTGCAAAAGGCTATGGTGAATCAAGTCCTAAAGTTGTTGATTCCGATATTGCTTCACAGTGGTCATTCCTGAAAAACGGAACAACGCTATCAGAGACTTATATAAATACCCTTGCCAATGAGGAGCAAAAAGAGATTGCTCACCAGATAAACCGCAGAACCGAATTCCGGGTGCTGAGTACTGATTACGAACCGCTGAAAAAATAAGCTTGAGCAACTTTTGCTATATTTGATATTTCAATTTCAGTGCCGGTAAAATGTCGGAAGAATCAAAATACATCAAAAGAGGCGTTTCTTCACAGAAAGAAGATATCCACAATGCCATTAAAGACATAGATAAAGGCTTGTATCCTAAGGCTTTCTGCAAGGTAATGCCTGATGTTCTCGGAGGAGATCCTGAATATTGCTGCATCATGCACGCCGACGGAGCAGGAACAAAATCATCACTTGCATACTTATACTGGAAAGAAACAGGTGATATGTCTGTATGGAAAGGCATAGCTCAGGATTCAATTGTGATGAACCTCGATGACCTTTTATGTGCAGGGGCCTGTAATAATATCTTTCTTTCTTCAACAATCGGAAGAAATAAAAACCTTATCCCGGGCGAAGTCATTTCGGCATTGATAAATGGCACGGAAGAGATCCTTGAGGATCTTCGTAAGCTTGGTGTCGGTATATGGTTGACAGGTGGCGAAACAGCTGACATAGGAGATCTTGTAAGAACAATAGTTGTTGACTCAACAGTTGTTGCCAGGCTAAAAAGGAGCGAAGTAATTTCAAATCATAATATAAAACCCGGAGATGTAATTGTTGGATTCGCATCTTACGGTCAGACTACGTATGAGAAAGAATACAACAGCGGTATGGGTAGCAACGGACTGACTTCTGCCAGGCATGATGTTTTTTCATCATATCTTGCTGAGAAATATCCTGAGAGTTATGATCCATCACTTCCCGACGAGCTTGTTTATGCCGGTAAACTAAAGTTGACAGATCAACCTGAAGATCTTCCAATGAACATTGGCAAGCTTGTTCTGTCACCAACACGAACCTACTCTCCGGTGGTGAAGACTATACTTGACAATATGAGAGATGAGATCCACGGTATGATACATTGTTCTGGAGGAGGACAAACAAAAATTCTCCATTTCATTGATAAAATGCATGTTGTTAAGGATAATCTCTTCCCTTTACCCCCTTTGTTTAGAATTATTCATGAACAATCCGGGACGGAATGGAAGGAGATGTACCAGGTATTCAACATGGGACACAGGCTGGAAATCTATACAGATATTAAGAATGCTGAGGCTCTGATTGGAATAGCCGGGGAATTCAATCTCGAAGCCCGGATCATTGGACACTGTGAACCATCAGACAGAAAACGACTTTCTATTATATCCCCCTTCGGCAAATTCGATTATAAGTAAAGCCTTCAGCTTTTTCATAATCAGGGCTTTAGCGCTAAAGATTACATTCCCCTAAGCTTTCCGAAACGGTATTTTTGCTATGTTCCAACCTTTAAAGAGGAGATATAATAATATAGCTTTTTATTATCTTTGCACCCTGAAATTAATAACAGATGGCTAATAATCAGATTCTCGAAAAGCTGGAAGGAGTCAAGCAAAGGTTTGTTGAAGTTGGTGAACTTTTGACAAATCCCGGGGTTCTCTCAGACATGGAAAGGTATATCAGTCTTAACAGGGAATATAAAGATCTTCAGCCAATTATTGAAGCTTACGAGAAGTATAAGCTGGCCCTTTCAAATATAAACAGCGCCAAAGATCTTCTTTCAGTTGAAAAAGACGAAGAAATGCGTGAGATGGCTAAAGCAGAACTCGATTCATTGAGCGAAAAGATTCCTGAAATGGAGGAGGAGATCAAGTTGCTTCTGATACCTGCAGATCCGGAAGATGACAAGAATGCTGTTGTGGAGATAAGGGCCGGAACGGGAGGTGATGAAGCAAGTATTTTTGCCGGAGATCTTTTCAGAATGTATTCCAAATTTTTTGAACAGAAGGGCTGGAAAGCTGAAATTAACCGATATTCAGAGGGTACAGCCGGCGGATACAAGGAAATTGTTATGAGAGTGAAGGGCGACGGGGTGTATGGCATAATGAAGTATGAGTCAGGAGTGCATAGAGTTCAGCGGGTTCCGCAGACAGAAACCCAGGGACGCATCCATACCTCAGCAGCAACTGTTGTAGTTCTTCCGGAAGCAGATGAGTTTGATGTTGTAATCAGGAATGAAGATATCCGCAAAGATACATACTGTTCATCAGGCCCCGGAGGGCAGTCAGTAAATACGACCTATTCAGCAATAAGACTTACTCATATCCCGACGGGCATTGTTGTAACTTGCCAGGATGAGAAGTCTCAGATCAAGAATTATGAGAAGGCACTCAATGAATTGAGGACTCGCCTTTATAATCTTGAATATCAGAAATATCTGGATGATGTTTCCCGCAAGAGGAAAACAATGGTATCAACAGGTGACCGGTCTGTCAAGATCAGAACATATAATTATCCGCAGGGAAGGATGACAGATCACAGGATAAATCTTACGATGTATAATCTTTCTTCGGTTCTGGATGGGAATATTCAGGAGTTAATCGATGAATTGCAGATGGCTGAAAATGCGGAAAGACTCAAAGAACATGATGTTTAAACTTCTTCAATATGAATCATTTACAATTATTTGAAAGAATAGTGAAGAAACGTTCTTTTCTCTGTATCGGGCTTGATTCGGAGTTTAAAAAGATACCGGCAATACTAAAAAATGCTGTCGATCCTGTTCTGGAGTTTAATAAAAGGATAGTTGATGCAACAAATCAATATGCTGTTGCATATAAACCCAATCTCGCATTTTATGAGTCTGAGGGGAGCAAGGGGCTTATAACCCTTGAATCTACAGTAAAATATATAAGGGAAAACTACCCTGACATTTTCATTATTGCTGATGCCAAGAGGGGAGATATTGGTAATACCTCAAAGATGTATGCCAAGGCTTTTCTTGGGAATATGCCTTTCGATGCAGTAACGGTGGCCCCCTATATGGGTGAGGATTCGGTTACTCCTTTTCTTTCCTATGAGGGTAAATGGGTTATATTGCTTGCACTTACTTCAAATAAAGGGGCTGATGATTTTCAGTATCACAATGAGGATGGGATAAAACTCTTTGAAAGAGTCCTTTCCGTATCAAGAAAATGGGGTACCATTGACAATATGATGTATGTAGTAGGTGCGACAAGGCCTGAGATGATTAATGAAATACGAAAGATAGTGCCAGAGCATTTCCTTCTGGTACCGGGTATCGGGGCTCAGGGTGGAAGCCTTGAAGGGGTGGTAAAATATGGAATGACAAATAAATGCGGATTGCTTGTTAACTCGTCACGAGGCATAATCTTTGCAGATAATTCCGAAAATTTTGATAAAACTGCTGCTGTAAAGGCAAAGGAAGTCCAACAGGAGATGGAAGGCTTTTTGAAAGACAGAAACCTTATTTAGAACATATTTACACTTATATCGGTTCGGGAGGGATTCCGGGTGGGAAGTCTGAAATCCAAGGATTTCAGTACTTTATGCCATCAAGCCCCTGGACTACGCTAAGAATTTGCATTTGATCCGGATTCTTCATATCTTTATTCTTTAGGCTGCTTACTAAGCTCGTGCTTTTATGAAAGAAGAATTCCTTCACTATCTGTGGAAGTATTGTTTGTATGATACTGACATGCTCCTTGATCAGGATGGTAACAGGATAACCGTAATCAGTCCGGGAGAATACAACCGCGATTCTGGTCCCGATTTTTTCAATGCCCGCCTTAATATCTCAGAAACTGAATGGGCGGGTAATGTTGAGATACATATTAGGGCATCTCATTTCAACGCACATGGTCATAACAATGATCCGGCATTTGACAATGTCATACTTCATGTAGTTGCTGATAATGATAAGAAGGTCTTTAATTCAAAAGGGCAGGAACTTCTAACTGTCGGGTTGACCTGGGATTCGGCACTTTATGAGAAATACCAGGATCTTGTAAACAATCCCTGCATAATAGCCTGCCAGGATCATATAAAAGAAACAGATCCCTTTTACCTGCGGCACTGGATAGGGGCACTTGTAATTGAAAGGCTGATTGATAAAACTCTTCATGTTGGGAGTATTTTTTCCGAGACGGGAAATGACTGGGAGGAAACTTTTTACAGGCTCCTGACCCGGTATTTCGGGTTCAGAGTCAATAGCGAACCATTTGAAATGCTTGCAAAAACACTTCCGCTCAGGATAATGCGTAAGCATTCGGATAACAGGTTGCAGCTTGAGGCTTTACTATTCGGTGCAGCAGGTCTGCTTGATGAGGCTCTGTTCAGGGATGCTGTTAATGATGTATATTATCTGGAACTGATACGTGAGTTCAGGATCCTTTCTGTGAAATATTCAATTCAGCCTGTACATGGCTGGTTGTGGAAGTTTGCAAAGCTCAGGCCTGCTAATTTCCCCACACTCAGGATCTCTCAACTGGCCGGGATGCTTACAGGAACGGATGGGCTGTTTTCGAAAGCCCTTGAGTCGGAAAGCCTTGCCATGCTGAGAAATCTTTTCAATGTTAATGCCTCGGAATACTGGAATGATCATTTTGTATTCGGTAAAAGAAGTAGAAACTATGTCAAGGTTGCAGGTCTCCAGGCAACTGACATTTTCCTTATCAATGCAGTGATACCAGTGATTTTCTTTTATGGACGGATGTATGATTCGCATTATCTTTGCGAAAAAGCCATATCATTTCTCGAAGAAATAAAGCCTGAATCAAATGCTGTTGTTGATGACTGGAAAGAGGCGGGTATAGAAGCAGATTCGGCTTTCACAACCCAGGGACTGATCCAGCTCAGGAACAACTATTGCAGGAAAAGGAGGTGTCTTGAATGTCGCATAGGAAGCAAACTCATCAGTGCCGGACGAGCTTTGGAAAACCCTGAACAGGTAATCCTGGAACCGCGATTTCGATGTCCATTTTGACAATCTGTTAAAAAGTATTGACTAATAAGTCGGTTTTTGTTGTCTCTAACGCAACTTTATGCCTTATTCTTTCGTCTAATTATATAACGAGGCAGAATAATAAAAATGCCGGTATCGTTATAGCTTTGGTGAATGTGAAAGAATATTTTTTAAAAAAATTCCAAATTGTTTGATTATTTACATAAAAAAGCCTTATTTTTGCGTTCCAAAATTGGAGATTCGATCTCCCTTTGGATAAACAACATTTTGGTCAAAGACATGTATTTAACAACAGAAAAAAAACAGGAATTATTCAAAACGTTCGGATCTTCAGAGATTGACACAGGTTCTGCAGAAGGCCAGATAGCGCTTTTTTCATATAGGATAAATCATCTTACTGAGCATCTCAAAGAGAATAAAAAAGATTACGGCACTCAGCAGGCTCTTATAAAACTTGTCGGCAAACGTCGCAAGCTTCTTGATTATTTGAAGGTTAAGGACATATCCCGGTACAGGGAAATCATAAAAGCTTTGAAATTACGCAGGTAAAAGATATAAGAAAGGCAATGCATAGTTGCCTTTTTTCATATTATTTTTGCACTATAGTAATTTCAGCAATCACAAAATTTTAATAATAATGTTCAAGGTAAAAGAGAAAGTTATTGATCTCGGTGACGGGAGGCAAATAATACTTCAAACTGGCAAGCTGGCCAGGCAGGCTGACGGAGCTGTTCTGCTAAAAATGGGAAAAACAATGTTGCTTGCAACAGTTGTTTCTGCGAAAGAGGCTAAGGAAGATACGGATTTCATGCCGTTGTCTGTTGAATATAAGGAAAAATACGCCTCTTCAGGCAGGATCCCGGGAGGTTTTCTCAAAAGGGAAGCCAGACCATCTGATTATGAAATACTTGTTTCGAGGCTAGTTGACAGAGCTTTGCGTCCGCTTTTCCCGGATGATTTTCATGCAGAGACTTTCGTTACAATAAACCTGATATCGGCTGATATGGATATAATCCCTGATGCTCTTGCAGGACTTGCAGCATCTGCAGCTCTTACTGTGTCTGATATCCCATTTAATGGACCTATCTCGGAAGTCAGAGTAGCTCGTATTGATAATAAATTTGTAATAAACCCTGCTGCATCCCAGATGGAAAATGCAGACCTTGATCTGATTGTGGGTGCTACTTACGATAACATACTGATGGTTGAGGGTGAGATGAAGGAGGTTTCTGAAGCCGACATGCTTGAGGCAATAAAGGTGGCTCATGAAGCTATCAAAATACATTGCAAAGCCCAGATGGAATTCGCAGAGGAATTGGATAAGAATACAAAACGCGAATATAATCGTGAGATAAAGGATGAAGATCTTAAAAAGAAGATCTGGGATGAAACTTATGAAAAATGTTATAACGCAGCTAAATCATCCACTGCTAACAAACATGCCAGGGAAAACGCTTTTGAAGCTATTGTAACGGAATTCCTTGTTCAGTATTCAGAAGAAGATGAGATAAATGAAGCTCTTGTAAAGAAATATTTTCATGATGTTGTTAAGGAAGCTGCAAGACGTCTTGTACTTGACGATGAGATCCGTCTCGATGGCAGGAAAACAGATGAGATAAGGCCGATAGAATGCGAAATTGATCCTTTGCCTGCAACACATGGTTCGGCTCTCTTTACAAGAGGTGAGACACAGTCGTTGACAACTGTGACACTCGGGACAAAGCTTGATGAGAAGATAATTGATGATGTTCTGAACCAGGGAACAGAGAAATTCACCCTTCATTATAATTTCCCGCCTTTTTCCACAGGTGAAGCTAAACCGGTACGTGGTGTCAGTCGCAGGGAAATAGGTCATGGCAACCTTGCACACAGAGCTCTGAAAAACATGATGCCGCCGGATGAGGAAAATCCGTATGCTGTCAGGGTTGTTTCAGATATTCTTGAATCAAATGGCTCATCCTCAATGGCAACTGTTTGTGCAGGAACTCTTGCTCTGATGGACGCAGGGATCAAGATCCGGAAGCCGGTCTCAGGTATTGCAATGGGGCTTATTACCGATCCAAAAACAAACAAGTATGCTATATTGTCTGACATACTCGGAGATGAAGATCATCTTGGAGATATGGATTTTAAGGTTGCCGGAACCAGGGATGGTATTACTGCCACTCAGATGGATATCAAAGTAGAAGGTTTGTCCTATGAGATACTTACGAAAGCCCTTGAACAGGCAAGAATTGGCCGGATGCATATACTTGATATAATGTTGAAGACTATTTCTGAACCAAGGCCTGAGTTGAAACCGCATGCTCCAAGGATAGAGATGTTCTCTATTCCGAAGGATATGATCGGAGCCCTTATCGGCCCTGGAGGAAAAGTCATTCAGGAGATACAGCGTGTTACAGGAGCCACGATAGTTGTTGAGGAGATCAATGGGCGTGGCGATGTAAATGTTTTTGGTGAAAACAAGGAAGTTATCTCAGCTGCTGTTGACTGGATCAAGAAGATTGTTGCCGTACCCGAAGTAGGTCAGGTTTACAAAGGTAAGGTTAAGACAATTGTTCAGTTTGGAGCCTTCGTTGAGATATTGCCGAATAAAGATGGTCTGTTGCATATTTCAGAGATAGACTGGAAAAAGATAAAATCAGTAGATGAAGTTCTTAAGGAAGGTGATGAGATAGAGGTTAAACTTATCGACATAGATCCGAAAAGTGGTAAACTGAAGCTTTCCAGAAAGGTTCTCCTGCCCCGTCCTCCCAGACCGGAGCATGGAAATAAAACGACTCAGGCGCAGAATTAACGTTTGTTCCAGGGCGGCCCCACAGGTTTTGATCCCATATTTTAATTAAATTTGGTTGATGAACCGAAATTCTCCGCAGGAATGAAGACCAGATATAATTATGTAGTTATTGAAGGAAATATCGGAGCCGGGAAGACAACACTGGCTACCCGGATATCTGAACAATTCAATGCGCGGCTTATTCTTGAGAAATTTGCTGATAACCCTTTCCTTCCTAAATTTTATGCCGATCCTGAGAAATATTCCTTTCCACTTGAACTCTCGTTCCTGGCCAGTCGATATAAACAGCTGAAAGAAGAACTTGTATCCCGGAACCTTTTTAAATCTTTCACTGTTGCTGATTATTATTTCATGAAGTCGCTTGTTTTTGCATCTTCAACCCTGAAAGGTGATGAGTATAATCTTTACCGCCAGATCTTTTATATAATATACGGTTCGCTACCCAAACCCGATATTTATGTCTATCTGCACCTGACAACAGAAAAACTGCTGGGCAATATTGAAAAGCGGGGTCGTGTATATGAGAAAACAATTACGGAAGAATACCTTCAGAAGATACAGGACAGTTATTTCAGGTTTTTCAGGCAGAACCGGGAAAACCGTTATCTTGTAATAGATGTCAACGGGATAGATTTTGTTGAACACGAAAAGCATTATAATATGATAACGGATGCCATATTCAATCATGATTATCCTGTCGGGATCAATACCCTGATCTTGTAATTTTTTTTTAGATTTGTCTGTTACTCCCAACTATTTTTTTAAATTTGCAGATAATTTTGTATATTGTTCAATTAATTTCATTTAAGAAGATCTAAACAAATAACTTTTTATTACTATGAAAAAAATCAAAAGCTATTTTATCCTTATTCTGGCAGCGGTTATTATGACCGGTTGCAGTGGTTTGAATAAGATGAAGAAGAACGCAGGCTTGATACAATATGAGGTTACCCCGCAAGTACTTGAAACCCATGCAGGCCTTGTTAATGTTACAATAAAGGGAGTATTCCCGGAAAAATATTTTGACAAGAAAGCTACACTGACAGCTACACCTGTATTGACCTATGCCAATGGAGAGACTGCTTTTGACAGGGTACAGATTCTTCAGGGTGAGAAGGTTCAGGCTAATAATCAGGTTATAACTTATGCTGGCGGGAATTTCAATTACACAGCTGCTGTTCCTTATAAGGAAGATATGAAGGTGTCAGAGCTTATGCTAAGGATCAATGCAGTAAGAGGTGCAAAAAGCCTTGATTTTGAACCGGTAAAATTAGCTGATGGAGTTATTGCAACATCAACACTTGTACATAAGCATGCAAGAGCCACTATGATGGAGGATAATTTTTCAAGGATAACTCCTGAATCACAGATGGCTGATATAAACTATGTTATTAACAGATCAGATATTCGTTCTTCAGAACTTAGGGCTGACGATATTGTCCAGCTTAAGAATTATATACAGGCTGTAGAAGCAGATCCTGACAGGCAGTTCAAAGCAGCTAATATTAGCTCATATGCTTCACCAGATGGTAGTTTTGATTTTAACGAAAGATTATCAGGAAACAGGGGAACATCTGCTGACAACTTTATTAAAAAGGAATTTAGTAAGATTGAAGCTGCAAAAACTGATGGATTTTTCAACTCAGTTACTACCCCCGAAGACTGGGAAGGTTTCAAAACAGAGGTAGAAAATTCAAACATGCAGGATAAAGACCTTATTCTTCGCGTACTCTCCATGTATTCCGATCCTGAAGTTCGTGAAAGAGAGATAAGAAATATGTCTTCAGCATTTGAAATTCTGAAGACAGACATCCTTCCGAAGCTTAGAAGATCAAAGATGGTTATTGATGTTGATAAGATAGGACGTTCTGATGAACAGATCCTTGCTCAGATAAAAGCGGATCCTAAAGTTCTGAACCTTGAAGAGATGCTCTACGCTGCGACCCTTGTACAGGATAATAATGAAAAGCTTTCAATATACAGAATAGCTCTTGAAGCCCATCCACAGTGTATCCGTGCTGCAAATAACATTGGTTACATACTTCTTATTCAGGGTAAAGTTGACGAGGCTATTACAGCACTTGAGAGAGCCAGGAATATCAATAATAATGATTTTGTTAAGAGCAACTTTGGTTTCGCTTACCTGGTAAAAGGCGAACTCGTAAGAGCTGAAGAATATTTCAACTCAATGGCTACTGCAACTGATGAGTCAAAATGGGGACTTGGTGTTATCGCAATAACAAAAGGACAGTATGATGCTGCTGTGAATTATTTTGGTACTGCGCCATGTTTCAATGCTGCTCTTGCACAACTTCTGGAAGGTAATGTAACACAGGCAAAAGCCACTCTTGACAGAACCACTGAAACATGTGAAGGGAGAATTCCATACCTGAAAGCAGTTATCGGAGCACGTACCGATGACAGGAATTATATGCTCGCAGGTTTGCGTGAAGCTGTTAGCATTAATTCTGTCTGGAAAGCCAATGCAAAAACTGACCTTGAATTTGCTAAATTCTGGGCTGATGATGCATTCAGAACTATTGTTCAGTAAGAATTTTTTATAGAAATATTAACAGGGGCCTTGCTTGCGACGCCCCTGTTTTTTTTATGTTGAGCGGGATTCATCTACAGTTTTAGTCAGTTCCCATAAAACTATACCTGCACTGACAGCAATATTGAAAGAATGTTTTGTGCCGAATTGTGGGATCTCCACTACATAATCACACTCATCCAGTATCTTCTGATCGACGCCATTCACTTCATTACCAAAGACAAGAGCGTAGCTGACACCTTTTTTTACCCTGAATGATCCCAGGTCAACCGAACCTTCAGCCTGTTCAATACCAACAATCTTGTAGCCAAGAGCCTTAAGCTCTGATACAGCTTCAATAGTAGTTTTGAAATATTTCCACATTACAGTTTCAGTTGC
>ERZ795031.2291-NODE-2291-length-18488-cov-6.204524_pt1 | contig 18488 bp, 13 predicted proteins | sample MGYA00375123_ERZ795031 | MGnify/ENA primary metagenome ERZ795031 (study PRJEB30166, sample SAMN05720159) | activated sludge metagenome | isolation source: anaerobic digester from wastewater treatment plant | place: USA | collected 2015-04-21 ... | reverse complement strand
GCAGGCGTTTATCACGGCGGTGAACGCGCACATCACGACGACGGGCCAAGGACCGGCGACGCTGCGGCTGCCGAGCGAGGCGGAGTGGGAATATGCCTGCCGTGGGGGCACGCAGACCCGGTTCTACTTTGGGGACTCGCTGGGCGTGGGGGACTCCTGCGAGGATGACGGGGAGCGCAGTCAGTACATGTGGTACTGCGGGAACAACGCGGACTATGGCAGCAAGCCGGTGGGTGGGAAAATGCCGAACGGTTTCGGTTTGCACGACATGAGCGGGAACGTGTATGAGTGGTGCGAGGACTGGTGGCACAGCGACTACACCGGGGCACCGGCGGACGGGAGTGCCTGGGTGAGTCCAACGGCCTCGTACCGGGTGCTCCGGGGCGGCAACTGGGGCTACAACGCCCGGAGCTGCCGCTCGGCGAATCGGCACTGCTACTACCCGTCGTACCGGTACAGCAGCATGGGGTTTCGCTTGGCCTCAGTTCGTTAGGTGCAGTCCGGTGGTTCTGTCGGGCTCAAGGACAAAAAAGCCAAGAAACGGAAACAGCGCCGGGCAAGGCCCGTGCGTAGCCGGGCTGCAGCCGGCGTTGTTTCCGTGGGCGCGCGCAGGAGCGTGGCGGGTTGGCGGGTCTTAATCCTTCCCGCCCGCAGGGCGGGCGGGAAAAATTTTGGGGCATGAAACAAGATGTACAAGTTTTTTGTGGTGCCTGTGGGGGATTCGGAACAGGGGGAGCAGGAGTTGAACCGGTTTCTCAGGGGGCGTCGGATCATCACGGCGCACAAGGAACTGGTGCGGGACGGGGGCTCGGTGTATTGGGCCTTCTGTGTGGAGTACATTGAAAACGGCGCGCCCTCCGGGCAGCAGAAAGGGCCGGAGAAGGCCCGGGTGGACTACAAGGAGGTGCTGGGCGAGGCGGATTTCGCTTTGTTCACCCGGCTGCGTGACCGGCGCCGGGAACTGGCGGACGCGGAGGCGGTGCCGGTGTATGCCGTCTGCACGAACGAACATCTGGCGGAGATGGCCCGGCGAAAGCCGAAAACGCTCACCGGACTGCGCGAGATAGACGGATTCGGCGAGGCGAAGGCCGGGAAATACGGCGCGGGTTTCTTGGATATCCTTGCGGCGGACCACCCAGTGACAACCGGGCAAACAACGTGAGAAGAATGAAGAAGACAGGCGTGCCGTCATACCCGCGCACGGATGGCTGGATTCCCGCCTGCGCGGGAATGACGGGGGACTGGATTCCCGCCTGCGCGGGAATGACGGCGGAGAGACGCGGTGATAGCCAAACACCGTCATACCCGCGCGTCTTTCCGTCATTCCCGCGCAGGCGGGAATCCAGAGGACAGCCATGAGCAGAAGAGAACCCGTCGTTTACATCATGGCGAGCAAACGGAACGGAACGTTATACACCGGCGTAACCAGCGACCTGGCGCGGCGGGTCTGGGAACACCAACAAGGGCTTGTTGAAGGTTTCACGAAGAGATACAACGTTCACTTGCTTGTCTACTATGAGCGCCATGACGACATGTACTCCGCCATTGCACGGGAAAAGCGGATTAAAAAGTGGAACAGGGCATGGAAGCTGAGACTGATCGAAGAAGTGAATCCAGAATGGCGGGATTTGTCGGAGGATGGGTTCTGACTGAATTCCCCGCCTGCGCGGGGAAAGACGGGTGGCTGGGTTCCCCGCCTGCGCGGGGAAAGACGGGTGGCTGGGTTCCCCGCCTGCGCGGGGAAAGACGGATGGCTGGGTTCCCCGCCTTCGCGGGGAATGACGGGGGAGAGACGCGGTGATAGCCAAACACCGGAGAGACGCAGCGATAGTCAAACACCGCATACCCGCGCGTCTTTCCGTCATTCCCGCGCGTCTTTCCGTCATTCCCGCGCAGGCGGGAATCCAGAGGGCGCGGCGCGGGGAATGACGGATGACTGGGTTCCCCGCCTTCGCGGGGAAAGACGGATGGCTGGGTTCCCCGCCTTCGCGGGGAATGACGTGGGGCGGGGGATGAACGACTACATAACGCACGGAGCAGCCCATGAAGCGGGCGGGTAATCTGATGGCGGAGATTGCGGACCGGGAGAACCTGCTGCTGGCGTTCTGGAAGGCCCAGCGGGGCAAGCGCGCCGCATCGGAGGTTGTCCGGTTTCGGGCGCGCCTGGAGGAAGAACTGGCCGCGCTGCGGCAGGAGTTGCTGGACGGCCCCTTTGTTCCGGGGGGCTGTGCGTCTTTCACCATTCACGATCCCAAGGAGCGGGTCATCTGCGCCGCACCGTTCCGCGACCGGGTGGCGCACCACGCGCTGATGAACCGCTGCCATGACGTGTTTGAGGCGTACCAGATTCACGACAGTTATGCCTGCCGGACGGGGAAGGGAACCCACCGCGCGGTGCTGCGGGCGCGCGCCTTCGCCGGGCGCTTCGCCTACTGCCTGAAACTGGACGTGCGGCGCTTCTTCGACAGCATTGACCATGAGGTTCTGCGGGGGCTTCTGCGGCGGCGGTTCAAGGACCGCCGCGTTTTGGAAATCTTCGACGCAATCATTGGTTCCTACGAGACGGCCCCCGGCAAGGGGGTGCCCATAGGCAACCTGACCAGCCAGTACTTCGCGAACCACTACCTCGGGACGCTGGACCATTTTGTGAAGGAAAAGCTCCGGTGCCGGGGCTATGTCCGGTACATGGACGATTTTCTCCTCTTCCATGACGAGCCGGGTCCCCTCAAAACGTGGCTGCGGGAGGTGTCGGCGTTTCTGGAGGGCGAACTGCGCGTCTCCCTCAAGCCTCCCTGCCTGGTTCCCCTGCCGCGCGGCGTCACCTTCCTGGGTTTCCGCGTGTTTCCCGGCCGGGTCACCCTGTCGCGCCGGAGCCGTCTGCGTTTTCACCGCAAACTGGCGGCGGCGCAGGCGAAACTTGCGTCTGGTGAGTGGGACGAGACGGAAACGGCCCGGCATGTGGAGCCCCTGATCGCTTTTGCGCGCCACGGCGCCTCCGCAGGCATGCGGCGGCGGAGTGTGTGCAGATTTTCGGATGCCATCCAACGGCCTCGAACCGGGTCATCCGGGGCGGCAACTGGAACAACAACGCCCAGAACTGCCGCTCGGCGAATCGGAACAACAACAACCCGTCGAACCGGAACAACAACATAGGGTTTCGCTTGGCCTCAGCCCGACAGGACCGCCGGAGTGCGCCTGACGAACCGGATGGCATCCCGTCCCGGCCGCCCAGTGCGGCAGGGCAAATCCCCCGGGCGGGGCGGGGCTGGTAGCGCGCGGCGCGCGAAGGTCCCGCCTTGCCGTCCCGGCGGCCTGGTCTTTGCCGTTTTCTCGGGCTTTCGCCCGTGGGGGCGCGCTGGTATAATGCCTCCCATGAAACTGATCATTCAGATCCCGTGCTACAACGAGGAGGAAACCCTCGGCGTCACGCTGGCCGCGCTGCCGCGGAGCATTCCGGGGGTGGACGTGGTGGAGTGGCTGGTGGTGGATGACGGGTCCACGGACCGGACGGCGGAGGTGGCGCGGGCGCGGGGGGTGGACCATGTGGTCCGGTTCCGCACGAACCGGGGGCTGGCGCGGGCGTTCATGGCGGGGCTGGACGCCTGCATCGCGCGGGGCGCGGACATCATTGTCAACACGGACGCGGACAACCAGTACAACGCGGCGGACATCCCCGCGCTGATCGCGCCGATCCTGCGGAATGAGGCGGAGATCGTGGTGGGGGCGCGGCCGATTGACGAGGTGGCGCACTGGTCGCCTTTGAAGAAACTGCTGCAGAAGGCGGGGTCGTGGGTGGTGCGGGTGGCCAGCAAGACCAGCATCCCCGACGCGCCGAGCGGCTTCCGTGCCATGAGCCGCGACGCGGCGCTTCGGCTGAACGTTTTCGGCGACTACACGTACACGCTGGAGACGATCATCCAGGCGGGCCGCAAGAACATGGCCATCACCTCGGTGCCCGTGCGGACGAACCCCAACCTGCGCCCGTCCCGGCTGATCCGCAACATCCCGTCCTATGTCCAGCGCTCGCTGTTCACCATCGTGCGCATCCTGATGACCTACCGGCCGTTCCGGTTTTTCGCCTTCCCGGGCGTCTTTCTGTTTCTTGCAGGCACCCTGCCGGCCATCCGGTTCCTCGTTTTTTACTGGCAGGGCCGCGGTTCCGGAAACGTCCAGTCGCTGCTGTTCGGCGTGCTGTTCATGGGCACGGGCGCGGCGCTGGTGGTGGTGGGCCTGCTGGCCGACCTCATCGGGATCAACCGGCAGCTCCTGGAGGAGATCCGGTGGCGCCTGCGCCAGATGCAGTTGAACGAGCGGACCGGTGCGCCGGAGGACGAGACGTCCCGCAGGGGTGACTGAGTTGCGGCGGGCCGCCCGCCGATGGAGGACACATGGGCTTTTCCGCTTCCTGCCTGGCCGCCGCGCTGCTCTTGGGCGCGGTGTCCGGAGAGATGGCCTTCCTTACCGGATCCGACCCGGGGACCCGGCGCGCGGCGGTGCTGGACACGGCGACCGGCGCGGTCACGCCCGTGGGGCCGGGCGCCAGCGACGGCGCGCCGGTGTGGGCGCCCGGCGGGGCGCGGCTGGCCTTCTCCACGAAAGGGGAGGAGGGGCTTGAAATCTGGGTGACCGGTCCTGACGGCGGCGACCGGCGCGTGCTGCGTTTGGAAAAGGAGAGCCTTTCCTCGCCGCGGTGGTCCGCCGACGGCGCCAAGATCGCCTGCATTGCCGAGGGCCCGGGCACGGGCGGGCGCGTGGTGGTGTTCGACGCCGCGTCCGGGGAATCGGCGTTTTGGGGGGGCGAGGGCGCGCGCGCGGCGCGGCCCGTGTGGCTGCCCTCCACCGACCTGATGCAGGCGCTGGACCCCGAAAGCCAGTCGGAGACGGCGGAGAAGCTGGCGCCCCTCAAGGAGGAGGCCCTGCGCGACGGCGCGCTGCTGGCGGCGGGCATCTTCGGCGACAAACGGATCAGCACCGAGCTGGTGCTGGTCACGCGCACGCAGACCGTGCCCCTGCTTCCGCTGCTCGTCAAGGACTCCGCGCGCTTCGCGGAGTGGTCCGTCGAATCCGACCGCAAGGGCCGTCAGATCGCCTACGAGTCCAACGACGGCGGCGACCGCGAACTCTTCGTGCTGGGCCGGCGCGGCATCACCAACGTGAGCAACCACCGCGCCGCCGACTGGAACCCCGTCTGGTCGGACGACTACCAGTGGCTCGCCTTCGAGTCGTTCCGGGACGGCCGCCGCGGGGTCTACCGCGTGCTGGTGGGCACGGGCAACGTGCTGCCCGTGGCGGTGCGGGAGGGCGCCGACTGCTGGGCCCCCGCCTGGGCGCCCGACGACGAATGGATCGCCTTTGTCTCCGACGAGGAGGGTGTTCCCCGGATTTACGCCGTCGCGCCGGAGGGCGGCGAGGCCGTGCGTCTCACGGATGGCAAGGAATGGGCCCTCGCCCCGGCATGGCGTCCCAAGCCGGAGAAGGACTGACAGGATGACCACGAATCCCTCCGCCCCCGCCCCCCTTTTCACGCCCCTCCGCGCCGTTCTGGCGGCGCTGCTGTTCAGCGGCCTGTGCCAGGGCACCGCGGCCGCCCGCGGAGCCGACGGCGCGCTCGGCCTGATCCGCGTCCCCAACAACGGCATGCCGGCCCTTGTGACCCCCGGGGGGAGCTTCGAGGCGGTGCTGCTGGGCGAGGCGGAGCTGCGGCTCGCGCAGGGGGACCGCGAGTGGCCCCTGACCCCCTCGTGGACGTCGCTGCCGGGCGGGCGGCGCGCGGCGGTGTGCGCCGTGCCCGCGGATGTTTCCCCCGGCCCCTGCGCGCTGCGGGCGACCGCCGACGGCGTTACCGATGAAAATCTGCGGTCCGTCTGGGTGTTTGCCGAGTTTCCCCGGGAACACTATGTGCTCGCCCATCTCAGCGACACGCACATCGGCAAGGAGCGCTACGCGCGGTCCTCGGACGACATCAACCGCGACTTGGTCGCCGAGGTGAACCGGGGCGACGCCGCGCTGCTGGCCGTGACCGGCGACCTGACGGAGAACGGGGATCCGGAGCAGTTCCGCCGCTTTCTCGCGGTGCTGGACACGGCGGCCGTCCCCACCTTTGTCTGCGCGGGCAACCATGACCGCGACGCCGACGCCTACGAGCGCTTCTTCGACACGTCCACGTACATGTTCACGTTCGGGCGCGACGGCTTTCTTGTCTACGACACGCGGGAATACCTCGTGGCCGACGACGACGGGCCGCAAAACGGGCTGCTGTACCGGTTCCGCCGGGCGCTCAAGCCCGGAAGGTGGAGCGTGGGGCTCACCCACCGCCACGAGGACGGCATGGGCATGCGCGCCCAGCTGCTGCTGCATGTGGACGAGCCGATCGATTTCCTGCTCCAGGGGCACACCCACACGGAGAACGAACCCGGACAGCGGGTGCCCTGGGGAACCACGGTCCAGTACATTGTGCCCGCCGCCATAGACGGGCACCTGCGCCTTTTTGACGTCACCGAGCAGGGGGTGATCCCCCGGGCGGTGGAGCGTCCCGTCGAGACGGGGGAGCGCAAGGACGGCCGGCGGGGTCCGCCCCGCTGACCCGGCGAAAAGGCCCCTTGAACGCCCCGCGGCCATTTTTTGCGGTTGGAAATGCACGTTGTGGAAGTGGTATAACAAGGCACGGCGGACGTAGGTGCGCCCGTTCTTTTTACCCCCACAGCATTCCGCGCCGGGGATTCCCAGGCGTGAAAAACCAAGAAACCGCGATTTTGCGGGTTTTCTTGACAGCAAGGCGAACGTCATGTTGGAAGCGTTACTCTATCCGGAAAGCATCGCCGTTATCGGTGCGTCGAAAAGCCCCGGCAAGGTCGGCTATGCCGTGCTGGACAACCTGATCAAGGCCGGGTTCAAAGGCCCGCTCATCCCGGTCAACCCCACCGCCGACGAGGTGCTGGGCCTGCCGTGCTACAAGGACGTGCGCGATGCGGGCGTGAAGGTGGACCACAGCATCATCGTGGTGCCGAACAAGGCGGTGCTTGCGGCGGTGGAGGCGTCGGTGGCCGCGGGGGCGAAGGCCGTGACGGTGATCACGGCGGGGTTTAAGGAGGTGGGCGCCGAGGGCGCGGCGATGGAGCGCGAGGTGGCGGAGTACTGCCGCAAGCGCGGCGTGCGCATGCTCGGGCCGAACTGCCTGGGCCTGCTCAACACGGAAAACAGCATGAACGCGTCGTTTGCGGCGCAGTTTCCGAAGCCGGGCAGCATCTCGGTGCTGTCGCAGTCGGGCGCCCTGTGCACGGCGATCCTGGACTGGAGCGAGGGCCGCGGCGTCGGCCTGGCCAAGCTGCTGAGCATCGGCAACAAGGCCGATCTGTGCGAGACGGACCTGCTGGAGTGCCTGGCGGACGACGACCAGACGCGGGTGATTGTGGCCTATCTTGAGAGCATCGCCTCCGGGCCCGAGTTCATCAAGGTGGCCGAGGCGGTGTCGGCGAAGAAGCCGGTCGTGGTGCTCAAGGCGGGCACGACGGCGGCGGGCGGCAAGGCGGCGTCGTCGCACACGGGCAGCCTGGCGGGCGCGGACATCGCCTACGGCGCGGCCTTCAAGCGCGCGGGCGTGGTGCGCGCGGAGAACTTCGAGGCGCTGTTCGACTACGCGCAGGCCTTCGCGACCCAGCCCCTCCCGAAGGGCGACCGGATCGTGGTGATCACCAACGCGGGCGGCCCCGGCATCATGGCGGCCGACGCGGTGGAAACCCTCGGCATGAAGATGGAGCCCCTCAGCCCCGAGGTGGCGGAGCATGTGAAGAAGAATTTGGCGGCGGCGGCCAGCGTGGCGAACCCGGTGGACGTGCTGGGCGACGCGCCCCCCGAGAAGTACGCCATGGCCCTGGAGGCCGTGCTGGCGGACCCGAAGACGGACGGGGTGGTGGTCATTTTGACGCCGCAGGCCATGTCCGACCCGGACGCCACGGCGGACGCGATCATCAAGGCGGCCTCGGCGTGCGACAAGCCGGTGCTCGCGTGTTTCATGGGCGGGTCTAACGTGCTGGGCGCGCGCGCGAAGTTTGTGGCGGGTGGGGTTCCGGACTACACCTCCCCCGAGCGGGCCGTGGCGGCGATGAAGGCGATGGTGGGCTACAGCGCGTGGCGCAACCGCCCGCCGCGCATCGTGACGCGGTTCCCCGTGAACCGGCACCGGGTCGAGCGCGTGCTGGCGCGGCAGGCCCGGTCCAACCGCAAGGAGATGGGCGAGGTCGAGGCGAAGGAAATCCTGAAGGCCTACGACTTCAACGTGCTTCCGGGCGGGCTGGCCCGCACGGCGGAGGAGGCGGTGGCCATCGCCGAGCGCGCGGGCTACCCCGTGGCGATGAAGATCGTGTCGCCGGACATCCTCCACAAGTCGGACATGGGCGGCGTGAAGCTGAACCTCTCCAAGCCGTCCGAGGTGATGGACGCCTTCGACCTGATGATGCTGCGCATCAGCCGCAAGGCCCCCGGCGCGCTGCTGCGCGGGGTCTACGTCGAGAAGATGGGAAAACCCGGGCGCGAGGTCATCCTCGGGATGCACCGCGACCCGCAGTTCGGCCCCATGCTCATGTTCGGCCTCGGCGGCATCTTCGTCGAGGTGATGAAGGACGTGAGCTTCTACCTGGCCCCGCTGACGAAGTCGGAGGCCATGGAGATGCTGAAGCAGACCCGGTCCTACGCGCTGCTGCGCGGCGCGCGCGGCCAGGCGGGCGTGGACCTGGACGTTATCGCGGGCGCCCTCCAGCGCATCAGCCAGCTGGTGACGGACTTCCCCCAGATTGAGGAAATGGACATCAACCCGTTCATCGTCGGCGAGGCCGGCAACCTGCCCGTGGTTGCCGACGCGCGCATGATCATCTCCGGAGTCGAGTAACATGAGCACCGAGAGCAAGAAGCCGAGCTACAACGAGAACTGGCAGCAGGACTACGCGGAGATGGTCGTGACCGCCGCCGAGGCGGTCCGCAGCATCCAGCCGGGCATGCGGGTGTTCCTGGGCACCGGGTGCGCCACGCCGCTCGAGCTGGTGCGCGCGCTGGTGGCCCGCGCGGGCGAGCTGGCCGACATTGAGATCGTGCAGCTGCTCACCCGCGGCGACGCCCCCTACGCCACCGGCGAGCTGGCGAGCTGCTTCCCCGTGAACAGCTTCTTCATCTCCGCCAACGTGCGGAGCATCATCCAGCAGGGCATGGGCGACTACACCCCCATCTTCCTGTCGGACATCCCGCGCCTCTTCCGCTCGGGCCGGCTGCCCCTCGACGTGGCGATGATCCAGGTCACGCCGCCCGACGAGAACGGCCTGTGCAGCCTGGGCGTTTCGGTGGACATCACGCGCAGCGCCGCCGAGAACGCGCGCATCGTGATCGCCCAGGTGAACCCGCGCATGCCGCGCACCCTGGGCAACGCCAGCGTGCACGTCTACGACATCGACTACATGGTGCCCGTGGACGCCCCGATCATCGAGGAGCCCTCCCCCGCCTACCGCGAGGGGACCGAGGAGATCGGCGAATTCCTCGCGGGCCTCGTGGAGGACGGGTCCACCGTCCAGCTCGGCATCGGCCGCGTGCCGCAGGCCGTCGCGAAGTTCCTCAAGAGCAAGAAGGAGCTCGGCATCCACACCGAGATGCTCACGGACGCCATCATAGACCTGGTGGAGTCCGGCGTCATCACGGGGGCCAAGAAGACCCTCGACCGCGGCAAGATCGTCGCGAGCTTCGTCATGGGCTCCCAGCGCCTCTACGACCTGGTGGACAACAACCCGGTCTTCTCCTTCAACCCCACCGAGTACGTGAATGACCCCCATGTGATCAGCCGCCAGAACAAGATGGTCGCCATCAACGTGGGGCTCGAGGTGGACCTCACCGGCCAGGTCTGCGCCGACTCCATCGGCCACCAGTTCTACTCGGGCATCGGCGGGCAGGTGGACTTCAACCGCGGCGCCGCGCGCTCGGAAAACGGCAAGGCCATCATCGCCCTCCACTCGACCACCGGCGACGGCAAGTCCCGCATCGTCTCCACCCTGACCCACGGGGCCGGCGTGGTGACCACGCGCGGCGACGTCCACTACGTGGTCACGGAGCACGGCGTGGCCTACCTCCACGGCAAGAGCATCCAGGAGCGCGCCCTCGCCCTCATCAGCATCGCCCACCCGGACTACCGCGAGCAGCTGCTGAAGGACGCCATCGAGATGCGCTACGTGCGCGCCGAGATGCAGGACTACAGCGGCAAGATCACCGTGGGCCCCAAGGAGACCCGGACGACCATGCTGCTCGACGACGGGTCGCAGCTCACCATCCGGCCGATCCACCCCACCGACGAGCCCGCCCTCCGCGAGCTGTTCTACGCCCTCTCCCAGAAGTCCATCTACACCCGCTTCATGAGCCGCATGAAATGGGTGCCCCGCAAGCAGGTCAAGGACTTCGTCTACATTGACCACCGCACCGAGGTCTCCATCGTGGCGACCGTCCCCTCCGCCGACGGCGGCGACATCGTGGCCCTTGGCGGCTACTACCTCAACCCGCGCACCAACCGCGCCGAGGTCGCCTTCACGGTCCACGACGACTACCAGAACCGCCACATCGGCACCTTCCTCTTCAAGCAGCTGGTGACGATCGCCCGGAGAAACGGCATCGCCGGCTTCACCGCCGAGGTCCTGGAGGAAAACCGGGCCATGCAGGCCGTGTTCAACAACAGCGGCCTCAAGACCGAGAGCAAGCTCATCGAGGGCGTCTTCCACTACACCATGCAGTTTGACTGACACCGCCCGCCCCGGGCGCATCCCTCCGCATTCCACTAGTCGCATTTTTCGCTGTTTGCGCGAAAAATGCGACAAATTTTCCCTTGACATTCTTTTCTGCCTTCGTCTATAACAATACAAGATGACGCGGAGTCCGTCCGCCCGTATTTTGGGCTTGGCGGACGGTTCAACTAGTGCAAATAGACGGGAATGGCCGCCGGAGCCTTTCCCCCGGGCGGGTTGCGCCGCCGAAACGGGGGGGAGCGGACGCAACGGGCCCACCCGTTGGTAGTTTGTTGACAACGGCCTGCGGGGCCTCCGCACCACTGCGGATCCCCCGGGGAACGCGACAGCGAATGGGCAAGGCGGGGCCGTCGGGCGGTCCCGGCGATTCCGTCAAAGGAGACAGGCGTATGCGCGCACGAACAGCGGCGGGCTGGATGCGGAACTGGACGGGGGTCGCGGCGGCGGTGTTCGCCGCGGCGTGCGCCGCGGGGTTCGCCCAGGCGCAGGCCACCGACCAGGACATTGCCGGGGTGCTCGAATCCATGCGGGCCCCTGCGGCCGCGGAGCTGCCCGTCGTGCACCGCGATGACACGGGCTATCTCCATTTTCTGTCCGCGCCCACGGGCGGACAGTTCACGGTGCCCGGCGGCGCCGCAAAGAGCGGCGCGCCCGAGGCCGCCGCGCGCGGCTTTGTGGACGCGCACAAGGGCGCCTTCGGCCTGGCCTCGCCGGGCGCGGACCTGTGTCTGAAGAAGACCAAGGACCGCCCCAACGGCGCCGTGGTGCGCTTCTCCCAGACCCACGCCGGCCTGCCCGTGATCGGGGCGGAAATGGTGGTGCGTCTCACCGCCGACGGCGGCGTTTCGATGGTGCTGAACGACATCATGAAGGACGCCTCGGTCCTCGACGCCGACCCGTCCCTGCTGGACCCCGTCCTTTCGCCCGAACAGGCCCAGGCCGCCGCGCTGCGCGCCGAGAGCGCCCTCTCCCAGACGGCGAAGAACGTCTATGCGCCCGGCGAGGATCCCCTGCTGGCGGTGTTTTCCCCGCCGGTCTTCGGGATGAAGGGCGATCCGAAGCTGGTGTACGAGGTCGCCCTCCGGGACAAGACCCATGCCCATCCGCCGGTTGCGGTGTCCGTGGACGCCAAGACCGGCGAGCTGGTTTTCCGCCGGGGGCTCGGCGCCGCGGCGCTCGCCCGCGAGATTTACGACGCCCAAGGCAAGCTCGACCCGCTGGCCGACCCCAAGCTCGTGCGCGAGGAGGGCAGCGACCTGACGGGCGACCCCTACGCCGACGCCCTTTACGACTACTTCGGCGACACCTACAACTGGTACAAGGACAACTTTGGGCGCGACAGCTACGACGACAACGGCGCCATGCTCAAGGGCTACGTCAACTGCCCGATTTTCAACGCCTACTGGGATCCGTCGGAAGAGATCATGGTGTTTGACAACCGCCTTATGGCCGACGATGTGGCGGGACACGAACTCACCCACGCGGTGACCGACGCCGAGGTGAACTTCACGTATTTCGGCTTCTCCGGGGCCCTGTCCGAGATGTACTCCGACTGGGGCGGCGAGCTTGTGGACCTTTCCAACGGCCGGGGCAAGGACACCCCCGAGCTGCGCTGGTGGATCGGCGAGGACATGGAGCTGCTGATTCCGGACACCCGCGGCCGCGAGCGCCCGGATCCGATCACCGAGTACCCCGGTCTGCGCTACATGAAAGACCCGACGGTCTTCTCCGACCCGGACCGCCTGGGCAGCCCCTACCTGAAGAACCCCTTCACCCTCACGGACCTCGGCGGGGTGCACAGCAACAACGGCATCGGCAACAAGCTGGTCTACCTGCTGACGGACGGCGACACCTTCAACGGCGAGACCGTGGCGGCCATGGGCGAGGTGGTGGTCGCCCAGCTCTTCTACGCCGCCCTGGACTCCCTCTCCCCGTCGTCGGACTACTTTGACCTGTATTTCGCCCTCGGGGCCGCCGCCAGCGACATCGGCCTCGCCTTTGAGGACAAGCTGAACGTCGCCGCCGCGGCGCGGGCCGTGGAGATTGTGCCGCCCGAGGTGGCCCTGCTGGGCCTGCGCGACTTCCGCGCGGTGTCGGCGGTGGACGGCGACGGGCAGATCGCCGTCGCCCTCACGTGGACCAACCCGGCGCTGGAGGACCTCTCCAACCTCACGCTGCTGCGCAGCGTGGGCCGCTTCGCGCAGCGCATCGGCGAGGGGACCGTGCTGCCGGTGCCCCGCGGCGAGGACAAGTACCTCGACCGCGCGGTGGAGGAGGGCGTGGAGTACTACTACACCCTCATCGCCGACATCACCGAGAGTTTCCCGCAGATCGTCTACGCGCGCGTGGTGGCGGGGGCGCCCGCACCCAGCGTGCTCAGCCAGCCCTTCGGCTACGACCCGCTGCTCGGCCAGGCGGACCCGATGGACCTGTCCTTCTCCCAGCTCACCTTCACCCCCGTGGGCGCCCCGGGCGGCGGCGTTTCCGGCGACATGCCGGGCATCGGCTACAGCAACTACGAGGGCACGTTCCGCCGCAACGTCTACGCGCTGCCCGTGGCCCGCGCGGACGCGGACGGCGGCGCCTACCGGCTCACCTTCACCGACGACAACGCGGTGGCCATTGTGGGCGGCGAGGTGCCTTTCCCGTTCTTCGGGAAGAAGTACCTGCGCATTTACATCGCGGCAAACGGCTACATTTCCTTCGCAGACGCCACCCCCGTTCCGGAGCTGAACTTCCCCAGCCTCGCGGCCCACTTCGCCATTCCCCGCATCTCGTTCATGTTCAACGATTTCTCGCCCAGCATGGGCGGCGACACCTGGTTCCGCAACCTGTCCGACCGCATGGTGCTCACCTTCGAGGACATGCCCTCCTGGCCGGAGGACCTGCCCACGAACATGGTCGGGCGGACCACCGTCCAGGTGGAGCTGTTCTACAGCGGGCAGATCCGGTTCACCTATCTCGGGGTCGGCGCCGTTGACGCGCTCGTGGGCCTGTCCGACGGATCCGGCATCCCGCGCGACCCGTCCGAGGCCTTCCCCGACGACGGGCTCCAGCAGGCCTACTCCATTCCCGACCTGAGCGCGCTGCCCGCCGTGCAGACCCGGCTGGCCTTCCTGCCGGCGCCCCCGGTGTACGCCGCCGTCGGCGAGCAGATCGTTTTCGACATGTCCGTGTTCCGGCCGGCCGGGCTGGCGGGCGTGCCGACGCTCTTCGGGGAGTGGAACGGCGCGGGCCCGGTGCCCTTCGCGGATCTGGGCAACGGCACGGGCCGTTTCTCCTGGACTCCGCAGCCGGACCAGAAGGGGCTCTTCACCCTGCGCGCGCGGGCGCGTCTGGGCGGCCAGGAGGCCTTCGAGGATGTGAGCATCTACGTGGGCCGGTCGTTTGCCCGCCCGTCGGCCGCCGACCTTGCGGTGTCGGCCGACACGCCCTTCGAAAACCCGACCCAGAGCCGCGTGGTGCCCCTGGGCCGCGCGCTCACCGCCTCCTATGTGTACACGCACCCGGAGAAGGAGGCCGACCCGGAGTTCTACGCCGAGGGCGACTCGCTGATCTACTGGTACCGGAACGGCCAGGTGGTCCTCTCGCTGATCGGCCGCGCCGTGGTGCCTTCCAACGCGACGCGCGCCAGCGACCGGTGGTGGTTCGGCGTGGTGCCGGTCACGCGGTCGGGCATCGCGGGTGAGATGGTCATTTCCCCCGTGGTCACCATTGCCGGGTTCCCGGTCGTCACGTCCGTCACGCCGCCCTTCGGCCTGACCCTCGGCGGCGACCGCGTGACCCTGCTCGGCGAGCGGCTGAGCGGCGTGAGCCGGGTCACTTTCGGCGGTGTTGCCGGGTCCAACATCACCGTCATCAGCGACGGCGAGCTGCGGGTGACGACCCCGCTGCACGCCGCCGGGGTGGTGGACGTGGTGGCGGAGTCCGTTGACGGCGTGGGCCTGGCCGCGGGCGCGTTCCGCTTCGTGGGCGACGCCTCGGACGTTCCCTTCGCGGATGTCAACAAGGACGGGAAGGTGGACGCCGTGGACGTGCAGCTTGTGACGTCCGACGTCCTGCGCCGGAGCACCAAGTCCCTCTGGGTGACCGATGTGAACAACGACGGCGCCGTCAACACGCTTGACGTGCAGCAGGTGATCAACACCGCCCTGGTCCGCTAGGGGCGTCTTCCAAGGATACAGGTGCGGGCCCGTCCCCCGGGGCGGGCCCGTTTTCTATTTCAGCGCTGTGCCGAGCGCGCGCGCCACGGTGTCCGCCTCGAGCGGCTCAAAATCGTGCAGTTTGATCAGGGCCTTCTCCGCGTAGGGCAGGCTCACGGGGTTTGCGCCCCGCAGAACGGCGATGAAGGGCATGCCCGCCGCCTCCGCGGCGAGAAAGCCCGAATAACTGTCCTCAAAGACCACGCAGGCCGCCGGGGGCAGTCCCAGGGCGGCGGCGGCCGCGAGGAAGAGGTCCGGGGCGGGCTTTCCCGGGAATCCGGCGTCCGGGGTCAGCACCACGGGAAACATGTCCGCCACGCCGAGGCGGTCCAGCACGAGGCGGGCGTTGGGCTCCGGGGCGTTCGAGGCCACGGCGCAGGGCACTCCGGCCCGGCGAAGCTGTCCAAGGAAGGCGGAGAGGCCGGGCATGGGAAGCACGCGCGGGCCGTAGAGCTCCCGGTAGATGGCCTCCTTCTCCACCGCGACATCCTGCCCCAGGTCGTCCCGCCCGAAATTGCGGCGCATGTTCTCCATGATCACCGCGTTGTCCTTCGAGTGGATGTGGTGCCGGTAGTACTCCGCGTCCAGGGGCAGGCCCCGCCGCGCGCCCAGCTCAATCCAGGCGGCCTGGTGAAAGGCGTGGTTGTCCACCATGGTGCCGTCCACGTCAAAGACGGCGCCCCAGGCGGGGGCGGATGTTTTCTCGCTGTGCGTGTCGGACATGTCTCTCCTTGCGTGGGTGCTTGGTGCGGGGCAGGGCGGGGCCTATTCCGTCAGCAGTTCCTGGAAATAGCGCGCCCGCGCCGCCGCCACGGACAGGGCGGTGCGTTCGGCGCCCCGCATGAGGCACAAATGCGCGGCCTGCGTCTCCGCGAGGGCGCGGGCCATGCGGCCGGGCGCGGGGCCGGAAACCAGATCCAGGGCGCGGCCCAGGCGCAGTGTCGAGAGAAGGACCAGCCCCTCCCGGAACCCCAGCAGGCGCGCCCCCCGGGCGAGGGCGACCGCCCGCGCGATGCGGTCCTCCAGGCGTTCCCGGTCGCGCGCAAGGACGTTGCGGGCCTGCTCCTCCAGGCCCGCCGCCTGCCGGGCCGCATGGCCGACCCGGAGCACGAGCTCCTCCTCGGGCACGCCCAGGGCATCCGTGTTGTGCAGGACATAGAGGTCCCCGGCGGCGGGCGCGGCGGCCGTCCGCGCGCCGTCCTCGGTGGACAGCAGGCACTGGGCGGGCAGCGGCTCGATTTCCGCCGCTGTGAGGCAGAGGTGGCCGCCTCCGGCCCGCAGGGCGCCGCCGTGCTCGGGGGGATTCCCCGGCGCGGCGGGCAGCAGGGCCAGACGGTGCGCGGCCAGATCGCGGGCGAGCCCGCCGAGGGCGTCGCGCGCGGCGAGGGCGGGCAGGTGCAGCAGCGCGCCCGCCCGCAGCCCCGTTCCGGTCATGTCCAGCCGTGCGGTGAGAAAGCCCAGCCGGTCATCGCAGGCGTAGTTGAGCAGTGCCGACAGGGCGTCGTCGGCCTGGCTGGCCCGGGCCCACGCGTCCTCCAGACGGTTGCCGGGCAGGGCGGCACGCAGCAGCAGGTGGTCCCCCGTGTTGGCGGAAACCGCGAGGTCCTGCGCGGGGGAGAGATGCAGCGTCCGCGCCCGCTCGGGCAGGGCGGGCCAGGCGTCGGTGACCAGCCAGCGCTCCGCGAAGGCGGCGGTCTCGACGGCGTCGGAGGCGGGGGGGGCGGCCGTCAGTCCGGCGAGGGCCCCCTCCACGGCGGTGCGCACCCGGGAGGCCACGGCGCAGAGTTCCCCCTCGTTGCATCGCGCGGGAAAAACAAAGTCCGAGAAGTTGCGCGCGAGGGTGCAGTGGCACCCCACAACGGCCCAGTCGGCGTCGTCTCCGGAATCCGCCCAGGGGGGCGGGGTCTTCAGCAGGGTGGTGACGGGCATCGGGCTAGTCCAGCTCCCTTCCGGAGTTTCTGAGCGCGGCCTCCAGCCCCTTGATCTCGTCGCGGATCAGGGCGGCCTGCTCGTAGTCCTCCAGGCCCAGCACGCTCCGCAGCAGGGTGCGCTTGTGCTGCAGCTGGGCGTGCAGCCGCGCGCGGCCGTCGTCCACACGCGGGGTCTTTCCCCGGTGCCGCATGCCGCGGTGCAGCCCCTCCAGCACGGACTCGATCTCCGCTCCGAAATGCCGGTAGCAGGCCGGGCACCCCGCCGTCGCCGCGTCCAGCACCCTGGCCAGCGCGTCGCCGCAGGAGGGGCAGGTCCGGGCCGGTCCGCGCCCCTCGGGCGCCTGTCTGGGGGCGCCGCCGGGCGGGCGGATGCCCGGTTTGGCCTCTCCCAGGGAGAAGGCGGAAGAGGCGTCCCGCTGGTAGGTTTCCAGGCATTCGGCGCAGAGGTCCTGGTGGACCACCGTGCCGTCCACCACCTCGGCATACTTGACCGTGGCGGGGTTTCTGTGGCATTTCTGGCAGAGCATGGCGCGAAACTCCGCCGCCAGTATACCATTGCCGCGGCGGCAGGGGCACGGCCGCCGGATTGACAGGGGGGCGGCGGGTGCGGTATTTTTGGGGCAGGGCAGTGCCAACTTTCGGTTCGGACAGGTCATGGAGGACGCGACGATGAGAGAGAAGGACTTCGTGCTGTCGTTGATGGTGCCCGGCGGCTGGCTCGCGGGGATTCTGGGGCTGGTGGCCGGCGTCATCGGGTTCGTGGTGTACACCGTGGCCTCGCCGGTGCTTTTCTTCGTGGCCCTGTTTTATCCCGGCGGACCGGAGGACCTCTTCAACGCCCTGATCGGCGAAGTGGACGGGGACCAGCAGTAGTCCGGCGGATCCCCGGGGTGTTCCCGGCGGCGGACAGGGCAGGCGGCACCCGGCCGGCGGGGCCCCCCCCGGAGAATACCCTTGGTTCGGGATGAAACGAGCGGCCTGCACCCCAAGGCGGGGCTGGTGCTTTCGCTGAACGCCCTCTACAATGTGGCCGAGGCCCTCTGCTCGGTCTTTGTGGGGGTGTACTTCTACGTCAACAGCCTCGATTTCCGCGTGGTCTGCCTCCACTACACCGCCCTGTACGCGGTGACCCCCGCCGTGTTCATCCTGGCGGGGTGGTATGCCAAGACGCGCGACCGCGTGCATGTCTTCCGCATCGGCCTGGTGCTGCATGCCGTGTACTACGGGGCGCTCCTCTGGCTTCGCGGGGGCGCGGCGGACCATGCGGTGGCGCTGGGCGCCCTGCTGGGGGTGACCTGGGGGTTCTTCTGGGCGGGGAACAACACGTTCACCTTCGACTACAGCACCCAGGAGCGGCGCGACTATTTCCTGGGGATGCTGTCCACCGTGAGCGCTGTGGCGCGTCTGGCGGGCCCGCTCCTGGCGGGCTTCGTCATCGGCCTGGCGCCCCGCGCCGAGACGGGCTACCGCGCCGTGTTCACCCTGGCGCTCCTGCTGTACGCCGTGGCCATCGCGGCCAGTTTCGCCGTTCCGCACGACGGGGTGCGCCGCCCCTTTCACCCCCGCGCCGCCCTCCTTCCCCCCCG
>ERZ795031.2280-NODE-2280-length-18538-cov-13.803549_pt1 | contig 18538 bp, 13 predicted proteins | sample MGYA00375123_ERZ795031 | MGnify/ENA primary metagenome ERZ795031 (study PRJEB30166, sample SAMN05720159) | activated sludge metagenome | isolation source: anaerobic digester from wastewater treatment plant | place: USA | collected 2015-04-21 ... | reverse complement strand
TGCGCAGGGGGAATGCCGCCAACCCCGCTCTGATCGGACATCCGCCGCCGCACCCCAGTCCTTTCCGGAAGCAATGGAAAATCTTCATTGCGCGATTGTAATCCGCCCATACCGGTATGGGCGAATGAAAATTCGCCCGCCGGGACCGGTCACGCGGCGGAGTTCAGGATGCTTTCGATGTCATCGACGGTCAGCGGCGGCACGCCCGCGATCGCCCCGTTAACACCGAACACGCGCACGGTGTCCTCGGCCAGCCGCCGGATTTCCGCGGCCGGGATGCCAAGGCCCGAAAGCCTGGTCGGAGCCCCGATGGACGCGAAGAACTCTTCCAGCCTGTCGATGCCGAGCAGCGCGGCCTCGACATCGTCTGCGCAATCGACAGCCATGACGCGACGGGCAAAGCCGGCCCATTTGCCCGGCCCGACCCTGCGGACAACGAACCGCATCCATGAAGGACTGATTGCGGCCAGGCCGGCGCCGTGTGAAACGTCATAATGCGCGGAAAGGACGTGTTCGATGCCGTGGCACGGGAAAGGCGCGTTCCAGCCGACGTGGATCCAGTTGTTCAACGCGACGGTCGAAGCCCACATGACCGCCTCGCGGGCCGCCAGGTCGGAACCGTCCGCGACCGCCCTTGCGCCATGCTCGATCGCCGTCGAAATCACGGCTTCGGCCATGCGATCCTGCAACGGCGTCCCCGGTTGAGCGTTGAAATAACCCTCGGTCACGTGGGTGATGATATCGACCACGCCGGCGGCCGTGTGATACTTCGGAACGGTGACGGTCAGTTCGGGATCGATTAAGGCAAGCTTCGGATAAAGGATCGGATAAATCGCGGCCGCCTTCATGTTCGCTTCCCAGTTCGTGATGACCGCATTGCAGTTCATCTCGGAACCGGTGGCCGCCAGCGTGGGGACCGTAATCACGGGAAGGCTTGCGGTTGGGGCCACAGGCTTCGCCTGGGACACCTTGCACATCTTCCAGGGATCCTGGTCGTAAAGGGCGCCGGCCGCCATCACCTTGGCCGCGTCCATCACACTGCCGCCGCCAAGGGCGATGACCACGTTGCCGCGAAACGCCCTGATCGCGTCGATTCCGCGACGCACCGTCGAAATCCTGGGATTCGGCTCGACACCTTCAAAAACATGGATCGCGACGCGGGCCGCTTCCAGGGATTTGACGGCCTTGTCCAGGGTCCCGTTGTTCCGGACGCTTCCGCCGCCAATCACCACGACTGCGCGATTACCGATGCCCGCCGTCAACTTCCCCAGTTCCGAAATCCTGCCGGGCCCGAAAACGACCTGAACCGGGTTCGAGTATTCAAACTTCATGTCCGACAATCTCCATTCAAAGGGCGGCGCCGTCGATCACGTCGATGACCAGCGGTCCGGCCGGAACCATTTCATCCCCAATCGAAAAGGCCGACGACAGAAGCTTCGACGCCGCATCCAGGCTGGCGTCCGAGTTGTATTCGATGACCGCCACGTCGTCGCCCACGGACACGAAAGTTCCCCTTCGGGCCAGAATGCGCACGCCGACGGCAGGATCGATTTCGTCTTCCTTCCTGCGCCGGCCGCCGCCGACCAGCAGGGACGCAATCCCGACCTTTTCGCAATCGACGGCCGTCACATAACCGTTCCGTGAAGCCTTGACGCCGATCTGGCGGGCGGCCCGCGGAAGGATCGAAAGGTCGTCCGCGACAGCCGGATTTCCACCCTGCGCCGCAATCATCGCGCGGAACTTGTCGAGCCCCGCCCCGGACGCAATCGCGCCGAGGATCCTTTCGCGACCTTCCTCGTGACTGACAACCACCCCGCCAAGCAGGAGCATCCTGGCGCCAAGTTCGACCGTCAGTGCGGTCGTATCGGCCGGGCCTTCATTGCGCAGGATCTGCACAGATTCAACAATCTCAAGGGCATTTCCGACCATCGTTCCAAGCGGCTCGTCCATGTCGGTCAGGAACGCGGTCGTGCGAACCCCACCGGCCTGGCCGACCGCGACAAGCGTTCCTGCCAGTTCACGTGCCTGGTCAACGCCCTTCATGAACGCGCCGCTGCCCACCTTCACGTCAAGAACCAGGCCCGAAATGCCCTCGGCCAGTTTCTTCGACATGATGGACGCCGCAATCAGGGGAATCGACTCGACCGTTCCGGTGACGTCCCGCAGCGAATACATGCGCTTGTCGGCCGGCACGATGTTTTCGGTCTGGCCAAGCATCGCGACGCCGTTTGCCGCAAGCGCCGCGCGAAATTCGTTTGTCCCGATCCGCGTCTTGAACCCGGGTATCGATTCGAGCTTGTCCAGCGTTCCACCGGTGTGCCCCAGGCCGCGCCCCGAAATCATCGGAACGTTGACGCCGCATGCGGCCACCAGCGGGGCCAGCGGAATCGATATCTTGTCGCCGACCCCGCCTGTCGAATGCTTATCGACCTTGGCACCCGGGATATCCGAAAAGTCCATCACGTCGCCGGAACGAAGCATCGCATCCGTCCACGCCCACAACTCGTCGGGATTGAGCCCCTTGAAAAACACGGCCATCAGCATGGCGGCCATCTGGTAATCGGGGATCATGTCGGACGCGTATTCACGGATGAATGAACGTATCGCTTCAGGTTGAAGGGCACGGCCGTCACGCTTGAAACGAATCTGCTGGGAAAAAAGCATCAAGACCCCCCTGCCGCGGGAATTGTTCCACCAAATGGCTATTTGACTGGGCGGGCAACAACGACGACGCGACCTTCCTTCACCTTGACGGAAAACTCGACGTCCCTGATTTCCGGGTTGGCGGTGTGGATCTGCTTCTGCTTTTCAAGCGTCCTGGCAAATCCTTCCGGCGTAATCCCCTCGGTCGGCAGTCCGACCGATTGGCGGGCCTGGATGAACTGTTCGTAAAGAGATGCCCGACCGTGGGCCGGCCCGGACTGCGTGCCCGCCGTCCCGTCACCGCCGTCACCGCCGTCACCGCCGTCCGCGCCTGCCGCGTTCTTTGCCGCGGCCTCGCGAATGCGCCTCATCCGCGGAGTTTCGATATTTTCGACGGCTGCCGCCCCGTAACCCTTTTCGGCCCGCAGCTTCGCACGGCTGGTACGGCCGGTTTCAAGATCCCGCAGAATCCGATCCCAATAAACCGACATCGTGCGATACCTGGAAACCGCGGCCTGGAAACGGAACTTGTAGAAGGCCTTGCATTCGTCGTTAAGGATCGATGTCCGGATGCGCCGTTCAAGCTGATCCCGCAGATTCATCGGGGCATTCTTTTCCAGGCCCAGAAAGTACGCATTGAAGTGAACGCGCAACCGTTCGGTCAATGCCGCGATGTCGGCCAGTTCCTGTTCAAGATCGCTGTCCCGAGCCATCTTCCGACACCTGCATCAAACCAGCGCCGAAGCAACCTGGTTACGTTCCACCTGGCCCTGTTCACCGGTGGCAAGGTTCTTCACGGTCACGACGCCCTGACCGACCTCGTCTTCGCCAAGAAGTATCGCATATCTGGCGCCCCGACGAACAGCGTGGGCAAGCTGCCTCTTCAGTTTGGCGCCAGGCTCGGGGGCCGCCTCGCACGAGATGCCGGCGTCGCGAAGTTCCGACACCAGGCCAAGGGCCGAATCCAGGGCCCTGTCACCCAGGGTGCACACCACCGCGCGCGGCCCGGCACCGCCCATCGGGGCCTGTCCAAGTTCCGCAAGCGCCGCGAAAAGCCTGTCAACGCCGATGCTGATTCCGACGGCCGGAACCTCGGGCATGCCATAAGTCTCAAGCAGGCAGTCGTATCGACCGCCGCTCATGATCGAACCTACCGACGGAAGATCCAGCAGCATCGTTTCATAAACGGTGCCCGTGTAATAGTCCAGGCCACGGGCAATCGACATATCGACCCGGATGAAAGGTCCAAAACCCATCGACTCAAGGGCCTGAAGGACGCCACGCAAATGTTCGGCCCCGGCCAGTCCGGCTTCGGTGACGACCGTCGGCACGCCGGCCCCCGAAATCGTGGCAATAAGACGTCCGGCCTGATCCGCATCCATCAACCCCTGGGCCGCGATCGTTTCCGCGACGGCTCCGGGCCCGATCTTGTCCAGTTTGTCCAGGTTGCGCAGGATGTCGGCCTGGGCGTCCGGGACGGTCACGCCGAACTGGCCAAGAACGTCGTTCAGGACGCCACGGTGCCCGATCCTGACTTCAAAGCGTTCAAGCCCGACCGACTTCAATCCCATGATGCCGGCCGCGATGCAGTCGGCATCGGCAAGGGACGAGGCGGTGCCGATGATGTCGGCGTCACACTGCATGAACTCGCGGAAGCGACCATGAGCCGGCTTCTCGGCCCGCCAGACGGTGCCAAGCTGATACCGCCTGAACGGCTTCGGAATATCCCTGTACTGGGCGACCACGCGTGCCAGCGGAACGGTCAGGTCATAACGCAGGGCGACCTGGCGGCCACCGTTATCCTCGAACTTGTAAAGCAGCTTTTCGCCTTCGTCGCCATACTTTCCAAGAAGGATGTCGGCGTATTCGATGGCGGGTGTGGAAAGTGGTGCAAAACCACAAAGTTCGAAAGCCCCGGTGATACCGGAAAGCATCGTCTGCCGGGCCGCCTGCTCGTCCGGGAGAAAATCCCTGAAGCCCTTCAGCAGCCTTGGCTCGATGGTCGATTTGTTCGGCCTTGATTCGGTTGACGACGTTGTCGATTTCATGAAAGGGACATGCCCTCCGTTTGGAAACGCGGTATTTTATCATGTCGCAAACGAAACGGGTTCCCATGATGCCGCGACGGTTTTCCATTTCGGCCTGGACTGGACGGGTGCTCGTCGCAGCCGCGCTTGCCGCGGCAACGCTTCACGGGTGCGCGACACCGCAGCCAGCGGAACCACCGGCTCGATGGAAGGTGGCCGAAATCCAGACGGAAGTGGAGTCCGAAGACTGCTGTCCGGCCCTTGCTGCGGCCGGCTTCGCACTGCTTGCGGCGCGCGACATGGCGATGCCGGGAAATTCCCTTCGAATCGCGCTCGGCTGTCGCCCCGCAGGAGACGGAATCGAAGTCGCGTCGATGCTTCAACTGAAGGTTTTTTCCCGCACGCTGGAATCGGAAACGTTTGAAAGCGCCAACTCCGACACGATCTTCGCCTGCGAAGACGGATTCCTCTCCCTGGGTGCCTCGCTGTTCGATCTTATCCGTCAGGTTTCCGAAATTCAGGCGATTTCGGGGGTTGCCGATGAAAAGCTGTGCGAAATCGCTTCACGCCGGCGTGGTCCCGTGCCACTTGCAGTCCTGATGCGGGCGCTGGAGGAGCTTGCCGTCCGCAACAACACCGACTGCGTCGCCGCCGTCGAGGAACTGGCCCTGTCTTCTTCCGGTGACCTGGCCCTTCGTGCAATCGGCACGCTGGGGCGCCTGAAGGTTCCCCGGACGGTCCTTACGCTTGGACGCCTGACCCTTTCGAACGAAGGGTCTATCGCATGGGCCGCCACATACGCCATTGCCGACATCGGCGGACCGGATGCCGTCAGGGCACTGGAAATCATCGCAGGCCAGTCGGTCAGACCGACGCTTGGCCTGGAGGCGGCCAGGCTTGCCGAATCCCTGCGCGAACGCGGCCGATAACACGGGCCCGTGTCGTTGAAGACAATAATCACGTACTGGGTTATCCTTCGGGACGCATAACAGGCTGGGTTGGACAACCCGCCACCGGCAGAGCGATCCGCCCGGGCGGGAGATTCGGCGGCCTTCATCTTTCAGTATTTACGGACAGCACCGCAATGAGTCAGATTGAACTTAACGATTTCAAACACTTTCACTTCATTGGCATCGGCGGCGTCGGGGTCAGCGCCGTGGCCAGACAGGTCCTGCACGCAGGCCACAAGGTCTCGGGTTCAGACGTTCGCGAATCGTGCCTGACGATTGAAATGCGAAACGCCGGTGCCGACGTATTCATCGGTCACAACCCGGAAAACCTTCGCGGCGCGGATCTGGTGGTCGTATCGACAGCGATACCGGAAACGAACCAGGAACTGCTTGCGGCGCGCAAGGCGGGAATCCCGGTGGTTCACCGGTCGATGATCCTTGATGCGGTGATGCGCGGCCGCAAGTCGATCGGGGTCACCGGGACGAACGGAAAAGGCTCGGTTTCGGCCATGATTACGTGGCTGCTCGAATGCGCCGGTGTCAATCCGGCATTCGCAATCGGGGCAAGGCTGCTGAACTTCCAGACGAATTCACGCCCGACGGACGGCGAAACAATCGTTTGCGAACTGGACGAATCGGACGGTTCCTTCACCAACATCCGCCCTGACGTCATGGTGATCAACAACCTCGAGGCCGATCACCTTAACTATTACAAGGACCTGGAAGGCCTGCTGGCGCTGTTTTCAGGATACCTTGCCGGCCCCATGGCGCCGCGCAGGCTTCATGCAAACGGCGACGACGAAAACATTGCCGAGGTTCGCCGCAGAAGCGGATTTCCGGGCGTCACGTTCGGATGCGGCCCTTCGTGCGACTTCGTGGTGCGCGACATACGAACCGTCGGGATGACAACGGTATTTTCCATGTCGGGACCGGATGGGGACATGGGCGAATTCATCCTTCACATCCCGGGCGAATACAATGCGATGAACATGGCCGGGGCGATAAGCGTCGCGATTCACGAGGGCGTCCCGCTCGAAACTGTAAGGGCTGCAGTCGGCACGTTCCGGGGGCTCGAAAACCGATTTTCGTGCGTCCGGACCGACCGTGGACTGGTGGTCAAGGACTACATATCGCACCCGACCGGCATCCGCTGCGTGATCAATACGGCGCGCAAGTTCGCGACGGGCAGGATCCTGTGCGTGTTCAAGCCTTACCGTTTCACGATGATCCATTACCTGGGCGACGAGTATTCTGAAGCCTTCAAGGGCGCCGACCTGACTTTCGTCACGCGCATGTACACCGCCGGTGAGGTTCCAATTCCGGGGATAGATACGGACTGGCTTGTCGGCAGGATCCGCGACGCCGGTTCAGATGTGGCGTATATCCCGGAAATGACCGATATCATTCCGGAAATCCTGAAGGTTCTGCGCGATGGCGACACGATCATATTCTTCGGGGGCGATGACCTTTTCCAGCTTGCCGACGAACTGGTGCAGCGACTCGGCGCCGTTTCATCTGCCGGGTGAAATTGACTCAAGGGGGCCCCAATGCTTGTTGAAGGAAGAAAATTCTGCGTAATCGGAATGGGAAAAAGCGGCATCGCCGCATCCAACCTGCTTGCCTCGCACGGCGCCCAGGTCGTCCTTTCCGATATGCGCGATAACCGGGATCTGCGGGAATCGGTGGCCGGTTCCGTTGATCGGCGGGTCGAAACCGTCTTCGGATGCGAGGTTGTCAGGCCCGGCAGCGTGGCGGTACTTTCACCGGGAATCGCGCCCCACGCTCCGGCTTTCAGGCTTGCCCAGCGAGTTGCCGACGAAGTAATCGGCGAGGTCGAACTTTTCTTCCGATTCTTCCCCGGCCGCACCATCGCGGTCACCGGGACGGACGGCAAGAGCACGGTGACGACCTTGACGGCACACCTGCTGAATGCATGCGGGATTCCCGCGCGGGCCGCGGGAAATCTTGGCAACGCGCTGTGCGGGGAAGTCCAGGACCTTACGGAAAAGGACGTGGTCGTTGCCGAAGTAAGCTGCTTCCAGCTTATAACGTGCAGGCAGTTCAGGCCGGAAGTGGCGCTGGTAACCAACCTGGCGCCCGACCACATCGACCACCACGGGACATGGGAGGCTTACGTCCGGGCAAAGGCGATGGTCGGGGCGGCACAGATGGCCGGCGATGCCTTCGTCCGCAACATCGACGATCCCGTCCTGAAGACGTGGTTCACGCCAGGCAACCGCTGGATATCCGGAAACGGGCAGGCGGTCGTTGACGTTTCCCTTGAACACTCCGTCGAGGACGGGGCGTTCCTGGAGGACGGCGGACTGTGGATCGCATCCAGGAAAAGGGCGATTGAAGTGTGCAGGCGGGACGAATTGAAGTTGCCCGGCCCGCACAACACGGAAAACGCGCTGATGGCAATCGCGGCGTGTATGGCCCTTCAGGATCGGCGGGTCAGCATCCCTTCGCTGGTGAACGGCCTTCGTACGTACGCCGGACTGCCGCACCGGATCGAATTCGTCCGTCATCTTGACGGGGTTGACTGGTACAACGACAGCAAGGCGACCAATCCCCACGCGGCGGCGGTCGGAATAAGGTCGTTTGCCGGGCGACCGCTTGTGCTGCTGGCAGGCGGATACGAAAAGAACCTGGAACTTAAGGACATGGCGACCGCGATCGGGGAAAGATGCCGCCACGTGGTGCTGTTCGGTGCATGCGCGGAGCGGATGAAGCGGGAATTCCCGAAGGCCGTTCCGTTGGAAATCGTTCAGGACATGCGGTCGGCGGTGAACCGTGCCCGCGAAATCGCCGACCCGGACAGCGTGGTCCTGCTGTCGCCGGGGGCGTCGTCATTCGACCAGTTCACCAGTTTCGAAGACCGCGGCGACCGCTTCAAGAAGATGATCAACGAAATGTGAGGATCGAAGGGCACGGCGCGATTTAAGGCAACGTGCTCGACCGCGGCGGGCGAATTTTCATTCGCCCTTACGGATCGCGGGGCGGATCGGGCCGGACCATAAGTGTCCGGTGAGGCCTCTCGAACCGGACACTTCATGGCCGGCCACAGGCACGACTGCGTCATTCATGGGGCGTGCGGTTACTTCCGAGGCGGGCGAATTTTCATTCGCCCCTACCGATCGCGGGGCGGATCGGGGCGCCTTTTGGACCGCCACCACTCAAGACGCTCGCCCATCGTCTTTTCATATCCGCAGTCGCGGGGCTGATAGAAGCGGCTGCCCGCAAGAGCATCCGGAAGGTAGTCACAGGACACGAAGGCGTCATCGTAATCGTGCGGATAGGCATATCCCTGGCCGTAACCGTGCGAAGCCATTGCCTTGACCGGTGCGTTCCTTATGTGCATCGGCACTTCCAGCGACCCGGTATTTTTCACCGCGTCCTTTGCCGCGTGCAGGGCCAGGTAGGATCTGTTCGACTTGGGAGCGCAGGCCAGGTACGTGCACGCCTGGGCCATTGGAATCTCGGCCTCGGGCAGCCCCAGGAAAAGCAGGGCGTCCTTGGCGTCGCAAGCGACCGCCAGCGCGCGCGGATCGGCGTTCCCTATGTCCTCGGACGCAAAAATTATCATGCGACGGCAGATGAAACGCGGGTCTTCACCACCCTCAAGCATCCTGACCATGTAATACATCGCGGCGTCCGGATCCGACCCCCGCAGCGACTTGATGAAGGCAGAAATTACGTTGTAATGTTCCTCGCTTGCGCGATCGTAACGAAGACCTGGCCCGGTCAGGACCGCCTGGATCACGGCCTGGTCAACCACACGGGAGCCGCGCCTGACGGCATGGCCGAAACATGCCTCCAGCAGGTTCAGCATCCTGCGGCCATCGCCGTCCGAGGCCCGCGCAAGGGCCAGCAGCATTTCGTCCGAAATCGAGATGTCATGCGCCCCGAGCCCGTTGACCGGATCGCCAAGCGCGCGCCTGGCAAGCAGCAGCACTTCCTGTTCGGACAACGGCGCCATCCTGACGACGCGACACCTGGAAAGAAGCGCCGAATTGACCTCGAAATACGGATTTTCGGTGGTCGCTCCGACCAGCGTGATGGCGCCCGACTCGACATGAGGAAGGAAGGCATCCTGCTGGGCCTTGTTGAACCGGTGGATTTCGTCGATGAACAGGATGGTCCTGCGGCCGCCTGACTGGAGCCTCTCGACGGCGGATGCCGCAATGGCGCGTACCTCGCGCACGCCCGACATCACCGCCGAAAAGGGCACGAAAACAGACATCGTCCTTTCCGCGATGATTCTCGCCAGCGAAGTCTTGCCGCATCCGGGCGGTCCCCACAGGATAACGGACGGGATGATATCCGCCTCGATGGCCTCGCGCAGGAAACCACCTTCGCCCAGCACATCCTGCTGTCCCACAAGGGAATCCAGGGTCCGGGGCCTCATGCGATCCGCCAGCGGCGCGTCCGCGCCGGATGTCCCGGCATCACCCGAATCCTCGCCGCGAAGGGCGGATCCCTGCCAGGCTGCTTCGGTTTCATGGGCCGCCCGATCCTGGCGCCGCCCCCCTCCACGCGCGCCCTCGGTTGGTTGCCGCAACGGCTCGCCGAACAGATCACGGCCGTCGTCGATGGTTCCGTCGTCGCCTTCCTCGATTCCAGATTCCCGGTTCGGCATTGAATGCCCCTTTACAACCGGCCGCTATTCTAATACAAATGGATACCCGGTGGCCCCGGAGGCCGCACCTGTCAAGCAACTTTCCGGGAAGCATCGGTTCAAAGAAGCAAGTTTGGTCGTGTCCCCGACGGAAGGGGCAGGAGTACACATCATGCGCATGTTGATCGACAAACCGGCCCTTACCTTCGATGACCTGCTGCTGGTACCGCAGCACAGCCAGATCCTGCCGAAGGATGCCATCCTGAAGACAAGGCTGTCCCGCCGCATCGAATTGAACATCCCGCTTGTCAGCGCCGCGATGGACACAGTGACCGAATCCGGAACGGCCATCGCGCTTGCCCTGGAAGGCGGAATCGGCGTGATTCACAAGAACCTTTCGATTGCGGATCAGGCCCGGGAAGTCCGCAAGGTGAAAAAGGCCGAGTCCAGGATTATCGACGACCCGGTCACCGTGACGCCGGATCTGACCCTGGCGGAGGTTCGCCAGCTCATGGCGAAGCGCGGGTATTCCGGCTTCCCGGTCGTCGATTCCGAAGGCCGCCTGGTCGGCATGCTGACCAATCGCGATGTCAGGTTTGAAACCCAGATGAACAAGCTGGTTTCGGACGTGATGACGAAAACGCCCGTCATCGGCAGGGCCGGTATTTCCTACGCCGATGCCAGGGAGATTCTTCACCGCGAAAAGATCGAAAAGCTGCCGTTGATCGATGAAAACCACAAGCTTGTCGGCCTGATCACCTTCCGCGACATAGAGAATGTCGGCAAGCACCCGAACGCCGCCAAGGATCACCGTGGACGGCTGCTGTGCGCGGCCGCAATCGGCGTCGGACCGGATCGGCTGGACCGCGCGGCGGCCCTGGTCGAAGCCGGTGTTGATCTTCTGGCGCTTGATACCGCCCACGGCCATTCGGCCGGCGTCATCAGGGCGGTTGCCGAAATCAAGGCCAGGTTCCCCGACGTTGACGTAAGCGCCGGCAACATTGCCACCGCCGAAGCGGTCAAGGCACTTGTCGATGCCGGGGCCGACGTGGTCAAGGTCGGAATCGGGCCGGGCTCCATCTGCACGACACGCGTCGTGGCCGGTATCGGCGTGCCCCAGGCAACGGCGGTCGCGATGTGCGCCGAGGAAGCGCAGAGGCACGACATCCCGGTCATTGCCGACGGCGGCATCAAGTTTTCAGGCGACCTGGTCAAGGCGATGGCGCTTGGCGCAAGCTCGGTCATGGTCGGCGGCATGCTGGCCGGTACCGAGGAATGCCCCGGCGACGTCGTCTATTACCAGGGCCGTTCCTACAAGGTCTATCGCGGCATGGGAAGCCTGAGCGCGATGAAGTCGGGATCGAAGGATCGATACTTCCAGGACGATTACGAGCCGGAAAAACTGGTTCCGGAAGGTGTCGAAGGGCGCGTGCCCTACAAGGGTCCGCTTTCGAAGGTGGTGTATCAACTGATGGGCGGCCTGAAGGCCGGCATGGGATACTGCGGCGCAAGAACCATTCCCGAGCTCTGGGAACGAGCCACATTCGTGCAGATCACCGATTCCGGCCTGCGTGAATCCCACGTCCACGACGTCCAGATCACGGAAGAGCCGCCGAACTACAACACGCGGTAGTCCCGTTCACCCCGCATTCCACTTGATTTTCTGATTGCGACTTATCGGCGACGGACGGGGGCGGCCTGAAGACTATTCGGGGTCATAACCCTTGACGCGGTCGCACAGCATCTCCTCTTCCGCATCCTGCTGGATGTGCTGCACCATCATCGAAACCTGGGACACAACCAGCATCACCAGACCTACCGGAAGCAGGATGATGGTGAACATCAGTTCAAACCCGAACGTCTCGAAGAACTTGAACGTGAACCCTGAAATCCGGAACCTGGTCAGCTTCCGGCTGAAGCGCCATCCGGCGATGGCGGCAATCACGATTCCCACGATGAAAAGCCCGACGGTGGCCGACACGCGCATGAAGGATGCGATTTTCTTGAACACCTGCTTACGGTGCTCTTCGCGGAACGCCTCGATCTTCTGCGCGGTTTCCTCGGTTTCCGCCTGGATTGCGGCAATCTCCTGATTCAAGGCGATCCTTCGGTTTTCCAGTTCGATCTGCTTTTCCGAAATGGCCTCGGACTTTTCGGCCTTGTACTCTTCCAGGTACCTGGTCTCGACCACCTTGTAGATCTGTTCGTACCGCGGAACCATCGACGACACGCCGGAAAGCTCCCACAGCAGCCTCAGGTAGAAATAGGTGTTGACCGGGCCCGCGATGACAGAATCAGGGTCGTTGATGTAGGCCTCCAGGAAGCCTGCAACGCGGGTTTCAAGGACGGCAAGGGCGTCGGCGGAACGTCCGGCCTTGTGGCCGATGACCGCGCAGAACACGCCGTACTCAATCTCCGGACCGTTCGGGACCAGGGATGCTTCGGGAATCAGGCGCGGATCCGGCACGTTCGTCGAATCCCTTGACGGCAGGAGCCTGAGGCAGCCGTCGAAGGCCGCACTGAAGTATTCGCGCTCCAGCGCCATGTTCATGATGTTTTCGATCACGTTCTGCTTCGATGAAACCGCGACGATGCGGGCCAGCGCCATCTCGGCGGCATCCCGGAATCCTTCGGCCTCGAACATGTTGAACAGTGACATCAATTCGTTGTGGAATCGCAGGCGGTTCACGACCGCCATGTTCAGCGGCCCGACCGCATCCTTGAATCCCTTTTCCATCAGTTCCTTGCGCAGGGTCAGCAGATCCCTTGCCCCGCCAATCTTCTGGACGGCGCCCGAAACGACGACAGAGATGAGCCCCTTGTCGCTTGCCCCGACGACGAATCCGGCCAGCGCCCTGAAGTGGGACAGCTTGTACGCGGAAGCGACCGCGGATGAAAAGACCTGTGGCAGCTTGCCGGGCGCGACCTGGTTGCATACGCCGGCAATCTTCATGAAATCCTCGAAGCGACGGGTCCGGGCAAGCACGGAATCGACGATCTGCTCGACGAGAGCGGCGCTGTTCATTTCGGCCGCCAGGTTCATCACATCCAGCAGATCCTTCAGCGTGCCCTTCTTATCGACCGACATCTTCAGATAGGCGATTGCGTCCGAAAGTTTGTCCTGTTCCTTCAGGTATCTGGAAACAAGGACGAAGTCGGCGATGGATCTGGCGCTTGCGACGGCACGATCCCACGCCTCGGGCGCATTCGGTATCTGATGTTTGGTGGCCAGCTTGAAGTATGCCAGGAACGCCTCGGTCGTTCTTGCGGACTTAAACGCCTTGTCCATGGCGCCTGCTGCCTCGGCTGGCAGGCCGTTGTTGTAGGCGTAGTCGGCAAGGCCCAGATAGCCGGCGGAGTCGCGTGCCGTCCTGACGGCCCTGGCATACATTTCCGAAGCCCTGGCCGGATCGCCGTGGGAATTCAGATAGACCGCTGCCTTCAGGAAATCGACCGCCCCGCGCATCCGGGAAAGAAGCATTTCCAGTGTCGCCCGAAGCTCCTCAGGTCCGAGTCCTGCCGTGTCAAGGTGCGCCAGCAGGTCGCCCTGCTCCGGTCCGATCGCCGAAGCCTTGCCGATTGCAAGCAGCGCATTGACCGGATCCTTGATTTCCTCGAAGTACTTCAGCATCGCGACAACCTGATCCAGTTCGCCTTTGGTCGGCTTCAGCAGGGAAAGGGCCCCGGAAAACAGTTCGGTCACTTTGTTGAAGTCCTTGTTTTCATAATAAAGGCAGCCCAGGGTGTACTTTTCGGTGAAGCTGCCCTTGCGAAAGGACTCGACCGGGATCAGCCACGTGCTGGACACATCGGGAAGGCTCATTTCGATGAAGGTTTCCGATGTTTCCTCGATGGACACGATCGCCTTGTCGATTTCGCCCGCGTTAAGCAACCTGTTGACCGTCGTGATCTTGGAGTCGATCAGGCGACGGCTTGAATTGTCCTGGGCAAAAAGATCGACTGAATAAAGAACCAGCAGGATCCCGGCAATCACGGAAATCAGGATCCTGTGCCGCATGAAAAGGGCGCGCTTCAGGAAGAACAGATAGGCAAGCGCCAGGATGATGGTCAGGTAGAAGAACGGGATGGACACCTTTGACTTCACGATATCAAGGATAATGTTGAAAACCTTGTTCTCGAAGCCGGCCCTGGTCATGTCGTTCCACTGCCTGGTGGTCTGATCCAGGCGCAACTGCTCTTCGGCCTTCTTTGCCACAAGCGGCGCGGAATCGACCGTGAACTGCTGCTCCATGGCCGTGACCTGCGAGGCGATTTCCGTATCGACCGCGGCCTTGCGATCCTTGAACTCGCCGTACCGCGCCGAATCGACCTGCGCCACCACGGGACTGGAAAGAAGAACCGCCAGCAACATCACCTGGAAACAGAATCGGGACTTCATCGGAAGCCTCCATTTGTGTTTGGTTCACACTCTATTCCGTTCGACAACGGCATTCAAGATGATTTAACGAATATGGTTTACCACTATCGGGCGGGCGGCCGTCGGGCGGGCAGATTGTTGCCGCCTGCCGCAAAACGGCCCGAAATGAATGCAGATGCGAAACCGGACATTGACGGTCCAGTTTATCTGATGTAACTTAGCGCCCAGACTGGGGTATCGGATCCCCGGATTGACGAAAGGTGTCTGAATGAAGATTACCAGGGCCACCGAATACGCGTGCAGGGCACTTCGTTACCTGAACACAAGAATTGACGACAGATGTTACTCAATCCAGGAAATTGCCGAGGCCGAGGAAGTTCCGGTTCAGTTCCTGGCAAAGGTGATGCAATCCCTGACCCAGGCGGGAATCGTCCGTTCCACCTGCGGAAAAAGCGGCGGCTACCGGATTCGACGGGATCCGTCCGAAATCACGCTGGCCGATGTCTTCACCGCGGTTGAAGGACCGTTTGCCCTGAACCCGTGCCTGGATGAAGACACGCCCTGCAGCCTTCGCGAAAAATGCCGCGTCCACGACGTGTGGAAGGAACTGCAGGATGCGATGCTTGAAGTCTTGAATAAATATACAGTCAACGACGTGGCGCCAAAGCAGGAAGACTGCTGAATCACTTCATCTTGCGAATCAGCGGGGCAAGGTTTTTGATGGCGGCTTCCCCGGCTTCCTTGACGGATTCGCCAAGGGCGGCGGACTTGACCTGTTCCTTCAACAGTACCTTCTTCGTGGCCGCCTCGCGCACTTCGATTTCCATCACGACCGGGACGTTCTGCTTCCCGCCGACGGCAACCGCCTGCCCGAGCGAAACCGTCGCCTTCATCTGGAGCTGGCCGTCATTTTCCGCAGCTTCGCCACCCCAGTGACGCGCGACAAATGCCCCGAGCGCATCCTTCAGTCCGGCCTGATCCTTTCCGACGCCTTCAACGGTAACCACGGTCGAACCGGGAAGACGCTGACCGGAAAGTTCAAGGCGGCCCGCAACGCCGGACTTTCGCCACAACCCCTTCAGGATCGGCAGCTTGTCCAGTCCGGCATGACTGACCCTGGCTTCCGTTCCGGAACCGTAAATCTTTCCGACCTTCGCGGTCGTCGTGCCATCGGACGCGGTGACCACCTGATCCGGGCCGTCCAGCAGGACGCCGACCGGTTCAAGCGCGAAGCGCGTCTGATCCCATGGCCGGCCGTTACAGGAAAACGCCAGCCTGTTGACCCTTGCGGAAACCAGCAGGGGGCCTTCGAAATCGAGATTCGACGGACTGATGCACCCAAGGATTCCGGCGATTGCGGCCTGAAACTCTATATGCGCCTTGCGCCACACATTGTCCGGGTCATCCGTGTCACGGATGCGTTCCTTCAGGTACAGAAGGTACGAATTCATCATCGCGAGTTCGGATGGGCCGATACGGCCGGCGGCCTGGATGGTCGCGGCGATGTCCCATGCCGCATCGAATATCTTGATTCCAAGCTGCTCGATGGCGCGCTGCTTGTCCTGCTTGAACGCCGCGAAATCGAACACGGCCAGTACCGACACTTCGCCGGAAACGTCTTCCCAGCTCTGGGCCACGGTTACGCCGGTGAGAACGCCGCCGGTTCTTGTCGAGAGCGTCTCCTGGGTCAACTGGATCGCCTCGGTCGAACCGCGGACGCGTCCCCTGGATTCGATCTGATGTTCACGAACCGCCGTGACCATGTTGAAGGATGAATCAACTTCCACGCTTATCTGGGCCGAAATGACCGCGGCCGCGCGCGAGAAGGCGGCGACCATGTCACGTCCGGATCCGACGCCGTAAAGGAAACCGTCCCTGACCGGCGGGCTGTCGAGCCAGGCCGGCCTGGCACCGCCTTTGGCCGGGCCCTGGACCGAACCGGCACCGTCCCTTGTGGCGGCGCCGTCCTTCGCAAGAGCTGCCCACAGGGCGTTACCACAAGCCTCAAGACCGGCCTCGCAGCCGACCGCCCCGGAAATCGCGGCAACACACCGGTTGGCGCAATCAACCGCCTCGGCAACCTGCTTAATCGACGCCCGGGCGCCGGTTGAAATCGACATGGCCGCGACGCCGCAGGCCAGAACGAAAATATGCCTGGAATTCAATCTGGACCTCCAAGGGTAAGTCAGACGGGGTCAGTTTAGTGTTAACCGATTGGGATTACAACTAGAAGTTATACGCAAAGTTCAGGGTGGCGACCGGTCCGTGGAAGACGCCGATGAACTTGGGGTCGCCGACAGCATCCGTTCCATCCGAAAGCATGGCCAGGCCGGCTTCGAACCTGTAGCCGAACCTGAAGTCCAGGATGAAGCGCGGTGCAAGCTGGAAGCCGAGTTCGATCTGGCCGCTGAGGCCCACGCCGAGCGCGCCGACGCTGTAGTCGCCAAGGTTGGCCAGCGAGGCGTAGTATCCAAGGTTGATACCGCCCATCAGGCCGAAGATGAAGAAGCGCGAATACCAGCGCTTCAGGACGCCGGCGTCGAACTGGAACATGAAGGTGACGTCACCGGAACCGACGCTTTCAGAGGTAAGGCTGCTGACCAGCTTATCGAACTCATTGTTCAAATAGGCATCAGCAAACCCGGAAAACTTCAACGAACCCCAGACATGAAACTCGGAAATTCCGGTGTAGGGGGCAAGGTTGAATTCCGCGTTAACGGCTGGCGCGGCCCACATCTTGAAGGTTCCCGAGCCGACGCCGCCCATCGCCTGGGAGAACGACAGACCGCCACCGACGTTAAGTCCGATCGAGGGCATTTCCCACATCGTGTGGCCGGCCTTGACATCCTTGCCGCCAAGAATGATCTGGGCTTCCATCGGCTTGATTTCCGGCTTCCGTTTCGACTTCGCGGCCTGTTCCAGGATCTCCGGGGTTTCGTCGCATCCGTCATAAATCTTTCTGGCCTTGACGAAGCCCTTCCTGACTTCCTTGCCGCCGGCGTTGACCATGACGATGAACGGAAGGTCCAGTTCGACGGTGTCGCGTCCCAGGCAGGACTTCGCGACGCCCTTCTTGGCGCTGATTACCGGCGCGTGAACCTGGAACTGCTGGACGTCGAGCATCTTGCGCTTGCCGATAATCGCGGTCATCGGAACAAGGGTGTTTAAGGCACTGGCGGTCGCCTGTTCGACCGTCGTTCCCTTGTCGAGGCTTGCCGAAGCCCTCTGGCTGCTTTTCACCTCGACCTTTCCGCCCTTGCCGAAAGTCGTGTCGGGAACCCAGGAAACCTTGCCGTTGGCCGCCATCGCCTTGAACTTCGAAAACGTGATCTTCGAATTCAGGGTGCACGCCAGGTAGGGCTTGCCTTCCTCGGTCGTCTTCCTGACGCAGTTGTGGATGACGTCGGCGTCGTACTTGAAGACGTCCGAGCAGCGCTCCTCGACGGCGCGCTGGGTGATTTCGACTTCCATGTTCTGGTCAAGCGCGCCGCGACGGGTCTGGGTGCCGGCAACGGCCGTCATGCACCACTGCTGGACTGCGGCGGTGTTCGGATCGCTTTCGGTGATCGCGGTCTTGAAACGGTTGAAGCCGTGGATGAAGAAGAACTTATCGACCAGCGGCGCCGGAAGGGTCGTGTTAAGAACACCCTTCAGCATCAGAAGCTGTTCTGTTGTCGTGCTGTACTTGTCGAACTCGACGTCATCCGTCGCTTCCTGGGCCATCGCCCCAACCGGGACGATTAAACAAAGGATCATAGCCAGCCAGAACTTCTTGAACATAATCACCCTCCGCCGGGACAACCATCCCGGACTTGTTATGCATCCCGTTGGAACAAGGCCCGCTGGGCCGGCCCGCCGGAACGCCCCCTTCGTGCCTTAAAGGATCTGAAGAATCGCAAGCGTCGGCGACTGAACGACGATG
>ERZ795031.2276-NODE-2276-length-18554-cov-20.827126_pt1 | contig 18554 bp, 17 predicted proteins | sample MGYA00375123_ERZ795031 | MGnify/ENA primary metagenome ERZ795031 (study PRJEB30166, sample SAMN05720159) | activated sludge metagenome | isolation source: anaerobic digester from wastewater treatment plant | place: USA | collected 2015-04-21 ... | reverse complement strand
CCGTTATGGCCAATTTGACGAATGAAACAAAAAATGACAAAAGCCACCGACTTAATCGGTATAATAAAAAAAGGTCAGAAATATGTTTCAGGGAATGAATGCTCAAAAACGGTCGAACTTGCCAAAACAGCGACCTAAAATATTTATCTGAAAGTAGGCAAGCTAAAAATTCCAGGAAAAAGCATGGGAATATGCAATTACAACTCCATCATTGTCAATTCTAGAACACACCTCAACCTGGAAACGGAAACGGCATCCGACGAGTTCTACAATGACTAGTCCTGATACATGAATCTCTTAATTTTCTGGGTGGCCGATTTTTCGAAAGGTTCAAGCTGCTCGTGAACAACGCTTAGCCGGGCAAACCTGGCCACTTTAGAGTTCACCATAACCTTGATGTCGTCAAGAATTCTTCTGGTAAGCTCTTCGGCATTTTTGGATAGGTCCGCAGCTGAGGATTTAATGCCGGCGAGGTATTGCGCCACTGCTTCCCGGTTGAGGTGAACCCTTGCCATCAGCTTGCCTCCCGACTCGTAAACCACGGAATCGGCAACGTATTCATGGTTGTTGATAATATCCTCAATTTCCTCGGGGTATATATTTTCGCCCGAAGAACTCAGTATCAAATTCTTAGACCGTCCCTTAATGGTTAAATATCCCTTGTCATCTATAACTCCCAGGTCTCCGGTTCTTAACCAACCCTCGTAAAAAATTGCTTGGGTTAGCTCGGGCTCTTTATAGTAGCCAACCATTACGTTGGAACCCCTGGCAAGAATTTCGCCCTCACCGGTTTCGGGGTTGGGATTAAGCAACCTCAGCTCCTGCCCGGGTAGGCAGTAGCCTGCCGTTCTAAACCTTACTTGTGCGGGAGTGCTACCGGTAAGCAACGGCGATGTTTCCGTCATTCCATAGCCTATGGAGTAGGGAAATCGGCCTTCGTGCAGGAATAGCTCAACCTCACGCGAAAGTTTTGCTCCGCCAATTCCAAAGAATCTAAGCTCACCCCCGAAAGTACTATGGAGTTTTCGCGCAGCAACCCGATGAAGGAGCCTGCGACTTAGCGAAAACTGGTATAGGCGTTGCCTTAGGGCAGTTGAGGTTAGCTGGGGCTTGATGCTACCTCGAAATATTTTTTCAATAATTAACGGAACCGTAAGCACCATTGTAGGCCTAACTTTTTGCATGGCCGGAATAAGTGTTTGGGCTACAGGTGGTTTATCGAGGTAGTAAACCGATGCACCCGTTGCCATTGGAATTAGGAAACCAATGGTGCACTCGTAGGTGTGCGATAAAGGGAGAATGGAGAGTAGCCTGTCATGCTCCGTTACCTCCTGAACCATCAAGGTGGATAGAACGTTAGAAACAAGGTTCCGGTGGGTAAGCATTACCCCCTTGGGCCTACCAGTGGTGCCTGAGGTATAGATAATTGCTGCCAGGTCGTCCTCGCTAGGGCGGGGTAACTCGCAATCGCAGTAATCAACGTTTACAATAGGGTCGGGTATGGAGTAGGGAATAGTAGTATCGGCTGTAAATGTTTCCTCGTCAATAGGAACTAAACTGTTGAGCAGGATGAAGGCCTCAACGCCTTTAAGATTGTCGATTTTAAGGTGAGAATAAATTTTGGCTGAAACAAAAACTACCCTCGCCTCGCTATGGCGTATGATGTTTTCCAATTCTGTATCCGAAAAGTCGGGAAGAATGGGAACTACAACCGCCCCTATTGTGGTTGCCGCCAAATAAGCCATACCCCAGTTTGGGCTATTCTCGCCTATGAGGGCTACCCTATCGCCCTTCCTAATCCCAAGGGTGTAGAGCATCCCGGAAATGTTCCTGACAATAATCGCCATGTTGGCGTAGGTAACAGGCTTTGAGTCAACAAAAGCAAGAGCTGGTCTTTCGGCGTAGGCCATTCGTGAACGGAATAAAATATCACGAATGGTAAGTTTTTTAAATGAGATCATTTGGTACTGCTGCAGTTTAGCTAAATGGCTAATGTGTAAAGTTGAGCTGCAAAGGTATCTTTTAAAGGATTAGATTATCAAAAAAGGCGATTTTTTTCATATTTTTAACATACGCCCCTATCCTAAAAAAGGTAAAAAGGCTGACAAAAGACTAAAACTTCAGCTCGGAAAATTTCCGCCTGCGGAGTATGAAAAAATCAAAAAGAACGCTTCTATGGTAGATAACTTTTGCACTGTTGGTTTTAGGATGCCGGAATGAGCTGCGGAAGCTATTCAACCTGCTGATATCACGATAGTAATGGTAGTGTGACTTAGCAACGGCCCCGAAAAATTTAAGCTGAAAGCGAACCAGGTAGGCCATTGCCGAAAGCCAATCGAGAAGTAGCCTGGCTATAATGGTTTGGTAAAAGGCATTCTTTGATAGGTTCTTGTGTAGCATGAACAGGCTATTACGGTAGTTCAGGTAAAGTTTGTATGGGTTGTTGTTTGGAAGTGTTCCTCCTCCTACGTGGTAAACTTTAGACTCCGGAATGCTCCATACCGAGTATCCCATGTTCAACATTCGCCAGCAGAGGTCAATTTCCTCCATGTGGGCAAAAAAATGGTCATCGAAACCGCCCGCATCCCAAAAAGTGTTTGCCCTCACCATCATGCAGGCCCCGCTTGCCCAGAATACCTCGATGGACTGGTTGTACTGCCCGGTGTCCTGCTCTATTTCGGATAGAATCCTACCCCTACAAAACGGGTAGCCAAACTTGTCAATAAAACCACCCGCTGCTCCGGCATACTCAAAGCACTCCGGGCGGGCAATGTCCATAATGGCAGGAGCGCAAGCGGCTGCATTTGGGTTTGACCGCATAAAGCTACGTAAAGGATTAAGCCATCCCCCAGGCACTTCAACATCAGAATTAAGCAGCACAAAAAAATCGCTGTCTATCTGGCTTAGCGCACGGTTATACCCTCCAGCGTAGCCATAATTCCTGTCGAGTAGGATGAGGTTTACCAGCGGAAACCTTGATCTGAGAAGCTTAACTGAGCCATCTGTAGAACCATTATCGGCAACATAAACCGCGACGCCCGTTTCGTTGGAGTTGGCTAGTACTCCCGGAAGAAAGCGTTGCAGGAACTTCTCGCCATTCCAGTTCAGGATAACTACGGCAACCTCATGGTGTATGCTCATTTCCTGCCTGTAAGGAGTTAGTGGTTACATCACGTTTATGCTTCCATCGCTTATGAGACCAGAGCCAGTACTCAGGAGCTTCATTAATCACCCTTTCCAACGCTCGGAGGTGCATCTCGGTAATCTCGTGGGGTTTAGTCAGCCTAGGTTCTTCGACCAGAAGCTCCACGTTCGCTTCATACTTGCCTCGCTTTAACTTGCGAATGTAACAAAACACCACGGGTTGGTTTATTTTCCGGGCTATCTTTTCGGTCCCAATATAAACTGGAGTCTCCTGGTTCAAAAAAGTAGTCCAGTACCCAATATGGCTTCGAGATGGCGATTGGTCGTTTATAAGCCCCAAAAAGAAGGGTTTACCTTCCTGCGACCATTTTAGGGCAACTCTCGAAATGCTGTACATTGGTATGGTAACACACCCAAAACGTTCACGTGACTTTTTGATGAATTCATCAATCGGCTTGTTATTAAGTGGCTTGTACGCACCCAGAACAGTGTGTTTTATGTAGAGCGGAAACAGGCCGTAAAGCTCCCAGTTCCCGAAATGACCACCGGCCGCTACCACACTTTTCCCCTGCTGGTAGTAGCTATTCACCAGCTCCACGTTACTAAAGGTGCAAAGCTTAGCTGCCCGCTTTGCCCCCGAATGCAGTAAAAAAATTATTTCGGCAAATAAGTCGCACAGATGCCGGTAAAACTTCCATTCAATTGCCTTTAGCTCCTCTTTCGATTTGTCCGGAAAGGCATTTTTTAAATTAGTTGTCACCGTTTTTCGCCTGTACCTCAGCACGTAGTAAAGCAAAAACCTGTTAATGTCGGAAATTACGTAGAGCAATCTTAGCGGTAGCAGGGCTAAAATTTTTGTTATGGTGTAAAACAGGTAAAAAGCTAGTCGTTTCATTCGTCAATTTTTAAAAATTTATGATTGACGCGGATGAAGCCGGTGGCTGTAATAGTTGAGCTTCTTTCATAGATGTTTAACTTATTCCGATTGGGATTTGCTCATCATGCCGTTTAAGATGTCGGCAAACTCACCATATAGGCTGCTGTTGGTAGCCATTATTTCACCTCCAAAAATAAAATCATTACCCCGCTTAAAGTCGCATACCCTACCTCCGGCACGCTCCACAATCAAAGCTCCGGCAGCCACATCCCAAGGGCTTAGCCCATACTCGTAGAAGGCATCGAATCGTCCGCAGGCCACGTAAACCAAATCGGTAGCAGCAGAGCCTAACCGTCTCAAACCATGGGAATTACGCATGAAGTATTCCATAGTCTGAAAAAACGGGTTGATGCGGGAGTAGTCGTAGTAGGGAAAACCGGTTGCAACAAGGGCGTCGTTCACCTTACCGGTTTCCGACACTTTAATAGGTGCACCATTTAAATAGGCCTGGCTGTCGGCAGTTGCCCAGAAGCATTCCTTTAAGTTGGCCTCATACACAACGCCCAGCAACAGTTTTTGATCGTCCATCAGGGCAATACTGACCGCAAAAGGGGATATTCCATGAATGTAGTTGGTTGTCCCATCCAGGGGATCCACCACCCAGTTCAGCCCCCCTTTATTTGGCTTACCGGTTCCCTCCTCAGCAATAAAGCCGGCTTGAGGGACAATTTTCGAGAGACCATCAACCAGCATCGCCTCGCATGTCCGGTCAACATACGATACAAAATTATGCTTGCCTTTCACCTCAACCTTATTGATGTTGAAGTTTGCCCGTTGCTCCATGGCAAAGCTACCCGCCTTTTTGGCTTCGGTAACAACCTGTTCACAAATCAACTCTAACTTCACGTTAATATTCAGCTTAATAAGTGTTTATGCCAACAAAAAAATAACTTTCAACCTGCATACATATCATATAGCATGCAAGCGCATAGCTAAGATGATTAATGCAAATTAGTCCGTATTTTAGCTATGTAATTCACCAGCATCAATTTGATCAGCATGCAGCTTTCCAAAACTTTAAAGGTATTCAGGAGGAAATTCTGAAAAAATTTTCTCCAGTTATTAAAACAGCAAGCCTTCATGCCTGATAAACTCTAAAAGCCCAACTCCGACTCAATTGGAGCAAGTGCCTCCAGCGAAAGGCTGACGAAATCGTCAATCGAAAGCCCTAACAATTCACACTCCATGATAGTGCTACGATTCACAGAGGCGGCAAACTGCTTCTCCTTCATTCTTTTGACAACCGACTTAGGCTTAACGCTGCTAATCTTCCTGTCGGGGTAAACCAGCGCGGTGGCAAAAATTAGCCCGGTAATGGTTTCACCGGCTGCCAGCGCATGTTGGAACTTGGTGCTACGCTCCATTCCGGTAGCATCCTCGTTGTGCATCCGAACAGCATCTACCGCCTCATCGGGTAGCACGCCGTTTAGCATCTCGGCAGCCACCAGCCCATGCATGGTGTGGTCCGACTCGGTTTGCTCAGAGTCAATATCATGAACCAAACCGGCAATTCCCCAAACTTCCTCATCCTCACCAAACTTTCTGGCTAAGGCTCTTAGCACTGCCTCAGAGGCTAGACAATGAGCTATCATTTTGGGGTTTGAAATATGCTGGTGAAGCAGGTCGATATAGTAACCGCGATCCTTCAACATCCTACAAAATTTTTGTCAAAATTAACAATTTTAGCAATAGCTAACCAGCGCTTTATTAATTAAGCAGGCTATTACGGATGAGCAGGCAAAAAAGCCTAAAACAGTTACCCTGGTAATGATTTTTTTAACAACTTTGTGGAAAATTAACCCTGACCATGATTAGGTTTGAGGAAGCTTACGCCTTGGTTCTCTCCAGAGTTGTTACCATTCAAAAGCCAGAAAGAGTTTTACTGTTGGAGAGCCTGCACAGGGTGCTTGCTGAGGATATAGTTTCGGACATTAACATGCCGCCTTTCAGAAAATCGGCTGTTGATGGCTTTGCCTGTAGGATGAGCGACCTCCGAATGCCCTTAAAGATAGTAGAAACCATTGCTGCCGGAAGCCTGCCCACCATGCAGGTTGAACCCGGTACTTGCGCCAAAATAATGACTGGGGCACCAATTCCGCTTGGCGCCGACTGCGTTTTACCTGTTGAGGACACCCGCCTGGCAGACGATTTGTACGTTGAATTCACAGGCATGGAGGCCAAAAAAAATATTTGCGAGCTGGGTGAGGATATTCGGATTGGAGATGTATCTATCAATAAAGGCATAATTATTGGTCCACAGCATATTGCCATTATGGCAGCACTGGGATACCACCAGCCATTGGTTGCCACTCAGCCCAGAGTGGGCATACTACCTACCGGCGATGAGCTGGTGGAGCCTAATATAAAACCACTGGGTGGGCAGATAAGGAACAGCAATGGCTATCAGCTGGTTGCACAGACTAAGGCCGCCGGAGCTTTGCCCAGCTACTATGGCATTGTGAGTGATAGCAAGGATGCTACCTACGAAGTTCTAGCCAAAGCCATTGCCGAAAACGAGGTTGTTGCGCTAACAGGTGGCGTTTCAATGGGCGATTACGACTACGTGCCCGAAATCATGGAGAAGTTGGGGGTTACCATCCACTTCAGCAGCGTAGCAGTTCAGCCCGGCAAGCCTACAACGTTCGGAACCTTGGACAACAAGCTGGTATTTGGGCTGCCAGGTAATCCTGTTTCGGCATTCATACAGTTCGAGCTACTGGTTAAGCCCGCCATACGTAAGCTAATGGGCTGCAAGCAGCTGAACCCTACGGCCATTCGTTTGCCTTTAGCAGAGGATTACAGGCGAAACAGGGCCGAGCGAATGGCGCTGGTTCCGGTTAAGATAATAGCAGGGTCAGCAGTTTTACCTGTTGAGTTTCACGGCTCGGCACACATATTTGCCCTTGGCAATGCCGATGGCATTATTGCTGTCCCTATTGGTACCACAAAAATTGATAAGGGAGAAATTGTTGATGTACGACCGCTTTAACCGCCAAATCAACTACCTGCGGATATCGGTAACCGACCGTTGTAACCTACGGTGCACTTACTGCATGCCCGAAGAGGGTATTACTCAGCTTGACCATAGCGAGATACTCTCGTTTGAGGAAATTGCATCCTTTACAAGAATTGCAGCCACAAAAGGGTTCAACAAGGTGAGAATTACAGGCGGTGAACCCCTTGTTCGAAAAGGTGTAGTGGAACTCGTGTCCATGATTTCCAACATTGAGGGCATCACCGACCTGAGCATGACCACCAACGGAGTGCTTCTGGGCAAATATGCTAAGGAGTTAAAATATGCTGGTTTACAGAGAGTTAATGTTAGCCTCGATACGGTCAACCCCACCAGGTACAGGCAAATTACCAGGGTAGGTAGCCTTGACGATGTGCTTAATGGGTTGGAATGTGCCAGAGCTGCAGGCCTAACCCCAATAAAAATAAACTGTGTAGTTGATAAATCATCGGCAGAACCCGACGCCGTTGAGGTAAAAAAATTTGCCCAAGCAAATGGATTTGAAGTCAGGTTCATTCCTAAAATGGATTTAAACGCCGGAATATTCGGCGAGGTAGAGGGGGGAAACGGCGGTAACTGCAGCATCTGCAATCGCCTCAGGTTAACAGCCAACGGTTTTGTCAAACCATGTCTGTTTAGTAATCTGGGCTATAGTGTACGGGGGCTTGGATATGAGGGAGCCTTACTCAAAGCAGTGAATGCCAAACCTGCCCGTGGAACTACCAACCATGACGGGAAATTCTATAACATAGGAGGTTGACATGGAACTTTCACATACCGACAGAGATGGCAGGGCCAACATGGTTGACGTTGGCTCCAAGCCCAACCAGCTTAGGGAAGCACGCGCCAAAGGATTTATCAGGCTTCAACCCGAAACCCTAAAGCTTATCACAGAGAATCAGGTAAAAAAGGGTGATGTGCTCACCCTTGCCGAGATTGCCGGAATACAGGCTGCCAAACAAACGCCAACGCTCATCCCGCTTTGCCACACCATACTGCTAGCTAAGGTTGATGTAAAAGCATCCATCGTTCAAAACGGGATTGAAATAAGCAGCTACATTAAGTGCATCGGCCAAACAGGTGTTGAAATGGAAGCCCTCACAGCCGTTTCAGTTGCCCTGTTGGCTGTTTACGACATGTGCAAAGCCGTTGACAAGGAAATGACAATTGAGTCCATAAAACTCACCGAAAAAATAAAACATGACATTAATTCGTAAAGCAAAAAGTTGTGGATACCAGCGTAAAAGTACTATCGGTTAATGTTTCGGATGCAAAGGGCACAGCAAAGCACCCTGTTGACTTTATTGAGCTAAACAGCACAGGGGTTAAAGGCGATGCCCATTCCGGAATGTGGCACCGGCAGGTCAGCCTTCTCGGTGTTGAGAGCATCGAAAAATTTAATGCGGCCAACAACCTGGAAATAAAATATGGCGACTTTGCCGAGAACATCACAACTAAGGGTTTCTGCCTTTACGAGTGTATTCCCGGCGACAGGCTTGTTGGGTCGGGCGTTGAGCTGGAGGTTACCCAAATAGGAAAGCTTTGCCATGCCGATGGTTGCGCCATATTCAGCCAGGTTGGTAGCTGCATTATGCCAAGGGAGGGAATTTTTGCCAGGGTCTTAAAAACCGGAAGGCTAAAAGCCGGTGACGAGCTGGAGCTCATACCACGAACCTACAAGGTGAAAGTGGTTACGCTAAGCGACAGGGCCAGCAGGGGTGACTATGAGGATAGAAGCGGCCCCGAGGTGGTTCGGTTGGTTAACCAATTCTTCAACGATATAGGATGGAGGCACTCCGTTAATTCCACCATAATTCCGGATGATGCCGCTACGCTTACCTCAACTGTGGTTGAAGCCAAGAACAATGGGTACGACCTCCTGATTACTACCGGGGGAACGGGTATAGGACCAAGGGATGTTGCCCCCGATGTGGTTAGGCCACTTCTTGATAAGGAAATTCCCGGAATAATGGAGATGATAAGAATGAAATACGGAGCCGACAAGCCCAACGCTTTAATCAGCAGGAGTATTGCCGGGGTGATGGGAAGTATGTTTGTATATACCCTGCCTGGAAGCGTTAAGGCAGTTGGTGAGTACATGCAGGAAATCATCAAAATTCAGAAACACCTGTTCCTGATGCTCATGGGAATAGACAGCCACTAGTGAAGTCAACAATGATGTATAAACCGTAGGTTAAACGTTCAAAAGACAATCGTTTCTCAAGTTGAAAAAGAGGAGGAATTGATTAACGCCATCAAAGAGCTAATTGTGATATTTGAGCAAAAGATAAAGGCTAGGATTGCAGGGGTTGGGGGAGAACATAAAAAGGGAGGCTCTATTTAAAGAAAATGTTGTTTTCCGATAGCCATATTGGAATCATGAATAGTAATTATTGCGTTCTTTGTGTAATATCATTGTGTGCTTTGTGGTTTCTAATATTATTTAACCACAAAGTTCTCAAAGAAAAGTTTAATAAATTTATCATATAGAATGATAATCGGTATTACAACATTATTTTTGAATATGGCCAAAATGAAAAAGATTACAGGTTAGAAGACAAAACGGTTATAAAGGCGGCAGAACCATAAATTTATCAACAATCCATATCGTTGCTAATCAGTTAATTATTACTTATTTTTATAAAAAACATTAATCATACCAATAAAAAATTGATAAGAATTAAGCAATAGGTTAATTTTGACATGAAGATAAAATCATACGGAAATCTAAAGATGGCAAGCTATGCATTACCGTTGATAGCATAAACGCCTACGCTATACTAGCCTATCTACAGCAGGACCGACGTCACCAAAACAAGTTTATAGTTGGCGGTAATTCTAAAATGACGGTGCTTCGTTGAAAGGAATGCAAAACGGACAACAATTTTAATTACATCTGTGAGATGAATTTAGGAATCAATTTGCAATAGTTTCGAAAAAAATACAACCTGAATCCGAGAGGATTTTTTACAACAAGTCGCTTGTCAGCCTTCTATCGGTTTTCTGTGCGTCTGCACGCTGCCCTTGCTTATGGCTTTTTCCAGATTTGCAGCCACCCGCAACACCCCTGCCATTTGCTAGCACCTCCTCCCTAACCGGCGTGTGCAAGAACTTGCATCTTGCCAGTAGTAGTAACCAAAAAGACCTAACAGGCATTGAAAGCCTGTTAGGTCGTATAAAAAATTTCAGGTCTTAGCCGGATTACTTCAACTTACCTAAGGCTTCAGCGGAGGCCTCCAGAATTGGCTTAACCGATAGGGTTTCACCAACCGCATCCTTCAGCCAAAGCTGGGGAATAAGTCTTCCCTGGGAGTATATACGCTCAATCTCGCTAGCAAACGACTTGCCTTTTAGCTGCTTTTCGAGCTGAAAGTGAATTAAATGTCCAACTGGGTACGCCGACAGGTAAAGTGGGTTGTCGATCATGTGGGAGTAAACCGCCAAAATAGGCTCGTCGGTGCTGCCAAACACATCGGCATAGTACTTGTTCCAAATATCCTTGGCAATGTTGATGGTGGCATCCTTTACCTCTTGAGCGGAGGCACCGGGATGGTTGTAGAGCCACTTCCAAAGGTTTATATCCACCAGCGAAACACCCATTATTTCGTAGCACGACCAAAGGTTATCGAGGGTTTCGAGGCTTTCCTTCTGGGGATTGGTTTCCGATATTCCCAGAACGGCCAGGTCGCGGTTCTGAAAAACAAAGGCTAAGGCTTCGGTGAAAGCAGTGTTGGGGACACCGTGCATTGTGTAGTAGTCAACATCGTGGAGCGAAATGGTTTGCTCCACAGTGTGTCCAAACTCGTGCATGGCAATGTTAAATCCCTTGTAGTTCATGCCTGTTGCAGGGACACGGGTTCGAAGCAAAGCGTCATCCTTCTTCATCTCGGCACCCCATGCATGGCCTGATCCTCTTGCTGCTTCGACCCGAACATGGTCGCCAATAAACTGCGCCTTATCTTTTGGAAAGCCTAACGAGGTAAGAATTTCAGGTAGGGCCTTGTCAAATGCCTCAACAGTAGGATACTTTTTGGTTGTAAGTCCATCCAACTTCTCGGCAGAAATGCCGCTCCGTACCTTAAACCCATCGTACCAGATATCAAAGGGTTCGAGCTTCCTTCCCAGCCTTTGGCTGATGAGCTTGCCAGCCTCCCGCACCTCATGCGACGAAACAAGCTCTATAAACAGCTTCTCCACATCGTCAACCGGTAGCTCATACTCTCCTTCAAACTTCCGCTGTATGTAAGTGGGCATTGCAGGAGTGTAGGCATCAATAGCCCTAAGCGTGTTAAACTGGTTAATAACATGCTGGTAACGGGTGTTTGGCTCGGGTTCAACCGCTATATCCTCACCATTCCTTTGTAGGGTATTCGAGTTGGGATTCCACTGGTAGTCGCCTTTATTTATCACCTGTAAAGGAATTGACTGGTCAATAATTCGCTTCATCACCTGGTAAATTATCCGCTGGTGCTCAAGTCCATCGACTAAGTTGGAGTACTGCGATTTGAGCTCATCACGCAAACCCCAGTGAGTAATTAGTGCCATATCATTGGGAAATAACTTCTTGCCTTCATCGTTTACCAGACTTCCCATGTAGATATTGTAGCTGCTGATGTAGGTATCGGCATTGGTATTGGCGGTGGAAAAGTCCTGTATCAGCTGGGCGGGAACCCTACTTGTAAACATGTCGCCCATTCGTGCGTAAGCCCATTCCTTCCGCGACCACTTCTCGCCCATTTCAGCTTTTTCCTTCAGGTTGTAGTATGGAAAGTTAAGGGTGGTAATAAAGGCAATTTTGTTCCCGTAAAGATCATCGGTAACATGCGAGGCAGCATTATAGGAACCAAACAACTCATCAACAGGGGCAACAGGCCCCCAATCAAGGTGAAGCGGACGCATCAGCTCCTTGCTAAGTAGTATGAAATGCCCAAACAGCATCTCGTATCCATATGAAAGCTTGTTGAATAGCTGGTCAAGCTCCTCGGGGTTGGAAATGAACTGCTTGCCGCAAAATTCCTCAAAATCGGCCTCACTTCCGTCGGAGCTACGCCAAAGTAATGCGGTTTGGCCAACGCCCCTCTCAATTCTAAACTTTTGGGCTTCGCCATACTTTGCTACCAGCTCGGTGGTAACTTTGCCTATGGTTTTATCACTGATAGGCGAAACGTCCTGGCTAACCTCATTACTTGTGGTTTTACACTGGTTGAATATAAGCATTGTCAATAAAATTAATGGGGTAATCAACTTTCTCATGGCATAAGGTTTTTAGGTTGAACATGAATTACACGATGCAAAAAGCATTTCATTATTTCGACTTCAAAGTAAAGATTAAGTTTAAAGCTAACCTAATCCACAAGTCCTTCATCATAAAAATACTGATGTTTTTGAATGATGATAATCCTTTCAGCCTATATTTGTAGTTAAAAAACGATGGATTGCAAGAAAGAATCCAACTCGGTAGGTTGCCGCTGCACATACCCCTGTACCAGGCATGGTGTATGCTGTGATTGCCTGATGTACCACCGGAAAAAGGGTCAACTTCCAGCCTGTTACTTTCCAAAAGATGTGGAAACTGGCTACAATCGCTCCATTGCTAACTTTACAAGGGTAATAAGCGAGCGCGGAACAGGATTTCTGATGGATGATTCAGAGTAAAACCTATGCAAGATCATCTCAACATAGCTATTCAAAACCTACACGCTGAACATTGATGTATAGATAAGAAAGGGCAAAGGCATAACAGGGCCAAGGAGTAATATCATTTTCCTTTTAAAAAATATTCTAAAGCCTGTCAAAATTTGGATATTTTTCATATTTTTACATGAACTACAACATCCTGAATGTCCTATAGTTTTGAATCGTATCGGGTAGAAATTACCGACCGACAGTTTACCCGCTCCGACGGTTACACCACCCCTAAAACTGCGCGTGTAGTGCTCCTTAACGACAGGTTATCGGAGATAGCCACGCTTAACCTGGCATATCCTAATTTGGCGGATGTTTACGAAGGTATTGGCAGGGGTGAAACCATCAACCTTGACTGCTGCTTGGTTCAAAGTTTTTCAGCTACTGCATGTAAGCGATACCTAGGCCTGGATAAAAGTTCCCTGATACCCCTTTTGGGATTGTCGGCCCAAAATGCATTTTTTGAATCAGGCATCAGCATTGACTTTTCGTTGGTTGATTTTCGAGGTGATGTGAACTTTAACAACTCCTATATGGTTGCCCCTCTGGTTGATTTTCACCAGTCAACCCATTCAAATGGCAACTTTAGCCTATCCGATTGCCACATCCGAACCGAGCATTTCAACTTTACCCAATGCAGGTTTTATGGCAGCAATATGTCGTTTAAGAATACCACCTTTAGCCCGGGGGAGAAGGACTTTCAGGATTGCGTTTTTAACAGCAACGATACCCTTTTCACCAATACCGACTTTGGCAATGGAAATGTATCCTTTATCAACGTTAAATTTGGCAGCAGCGAAATAAACTTTAAGGTAGCCCGGTTTGGAACCGGTAAGGTTGATTTTCACTATGCCAACTTCGGAAGGGGTGATGTTTCGTTTGAGCGTACCGAATTCGGACCCGGAAGGGTTGATTTCCGCACCGTAGATTTTGGCACCGGAAGGGTATCGTTCAACCGGTCTGTATTTGGCGATGGTGAGGTGAACTTTGAGGGTGCCGAGGTTAAAGCTGAAAAGCTAACCTTCAAGCGGGCATCCTTTGGCACCGGTAACCTGATATTTGATTTGTTCCAGGGTGATACTTCCGATCTGGTATTTGAACGAACAATTTTCAGCACTAACTTGAGTTTTCACGGCGTAAGGTTAAACAACCTATTAATGGAGGATTGCCAGTTTAACTCCATGCTCAACCTTCATGTGGAAAAATGTGCTTCAATCAGCCTTCCTGGTTGTACAATCAGAGACATTGCAGAGTTCTACACCCACGGCAGCAAACCAATGATTGACATGCTGAACATTTCCGGGGTCAAGCTGCTGGGAAAACTCTACATTGACGACGAGGCCTGCAACCTTAAACAGCTGATATACAACCAAACCGATACCACCTGTACCGACAAAGCTGAACAGTTTAGAATTCTTAAAGAAAACTTTAACGATCTTGGCAGGTATAAGGAGGAAGACAGGTCGTACGTGGAGTTTAAACGATGCGAAGCTAAGGCAAGGCTCCAAAGGCTCAAAAGCAAGGGCTTTCTTCATAAAATTGCTGGTTATGTTGAGTATGCCGCAAAAAAGTTAATATTCGATTACATGGGGCTATATGCCACTGCTCCTCAGCGGGTTATCGTAAGCATTCTGGTTGTATATTCGCTTTACAGCCTATCCTATGCGCTGATAATGCTCATGAACATAGGAATTGTTGAGGCAACAGGTCCTTCGGGTGCCCACCTTGGGTTGGTTGCAAAAGGTTTCTACTTCAGCGTTGTTACTTTCTTCACCATTGGCTATGGCGATTTTGCTCCCGATGGATTTGCACGAATTATCGCCGGCACCGAAGGGTTTATGGGGGTTTTTATGATGTCGTACTTTACGGTGGCTTTTGTTAGGAAAATTCTTAGGTAGCTAAAACGACTAAAACAATATTCACTCACCAAGTAAGTTTGGACGAAGCCTACGGGTTCGCTCGATGGATTGTTCCAGCTGCCACTTTTCAATCTCCTTAAAGTTTCCGGAAATAAGAATTTCGGGCACTTTCCAACCGTTAAATTCGGCAGGCCGGGTGTAAACCGGAGGTGCAAGCAGCCCATCCTGAAACGAATCGGTTAAAGCAGAGGTTTCGTCGGTTAGCACACCTGGCACAAGCCTCACCACGCTATCTACAATAACCGCAGCAGCCAGCTCACCTCCCGAAAGCACGTAGTCGCCAATTGAAATTTCCCGCGTAACCAAATGCTCCCTAACGCGGTGGTCAACTCCCTTATAGTGCCCACAAAGTAGAATTATGTTCTGCATGGTGCTTAGCTGGTTGGCTAGTCCCTGCGTATAGGGTTCGCCATCGGGCGATGTGTAGATAACCTCATCGTAGGTACGTTCGCCCTTTAGCTTCTCAATAACCTTAAATATTGGCTCCACCTTCAGCACCATCCCTGCATCGGGTCCAAAGGCGTAATCATCGGTAGTTCGATGCTTATCGGTGGTGTAGTCCCTTAGCTGGTGAAGGTATATCTCCACCAACCCCTTTTTCTGCGCCCTTCTTATTATCGAATGCCCTAAAGGACTTTCGAGAAGTTCGGGCAAAACGGTAATTATATCTATTCGCATGGCTGCCTTTTTACAACCGCAAATTTACGGTTTTTTACCGTGTAATGCTACCCCAGGGCAAGGCACGTTGTAGCCTTACCACGGCATTCCAAATCCGGTAGTAAAACTGTTCTCTGTTTCTCAACAGTAAGCTAACCATCAGCAAAACCACACCATGACGCGCAAAACGCCATTATGACATATTCGGACTTCATTATACGTCAATATGGCCGATTGCTTCGTTTGGCATAAAGTTGGAAGTAGATTAAGAAACGTTAAATCAACACAATAAAACAGAAAAGCTATGACACTGGTAACTTTTAACAGTCCATTAACCTCTGGGAGGCCAAGTGGAACATCGGTAGTTGAAAGCATATTCGACGCCCTTAGAGATACGGCCATGAACCTGGCAGAAGTGAGCGCCAGCTATCCGGCAGTGAATATTTTCGAGGAACCCGAGAGGTTCCGTATTGAGGTTGCTGCACCAGGCTATAAAAAGGAACAGTTCAATATCCAGGTTGACGCTAACGACGTGCTTACCCTTAGCGTGAATGAGGGGAAAAACAATGTTGAAGGAGAATCGTACTTGCGTCGTGAGTTTGCCAATGGTTCATTTGAACGCCATTTTACGCTAGGCGAAATGATTGATGCAAATAAAATTGAAGCCACCTACCGTGATGGCATCCTGACCATCGTCATCGCCAAAAAGGAAGAGGCAAAACCCCAAAAACCCAGAACCATAAGCATCAGCTAACCGCAAGTTGATACAAATAGCAACACATAAACCTAATGGCGTTTTCTCCATTAGGTTTTTTTGTTCCTGCTTTCCCTACTGCATTGGGAAGCATTTTGCATAAAAGTCAACCTGTAATTTTATACCAATTTTGGGTAATCCTCAAAAATCAATACTTTTGACGAAAATAATTTGAGGATGGGATGAATTGCATATTTTCGCAAATCACGTTAAACCCAGCCATACGTTTGTATGTCTTTAGAAAATAATAACGAGATTACCATGAGCACCAACGATCTTACTGATCCTAAGGATCAAAACCTTGCAAATAGCGAGGGTACGATGGATTCTTCCAGTTTAGCCGAGCAGGAAAACGAGCCTGTTGCGCTAGAGCGTATCGAGATTTCCAATCAGCTGGGGGATGAACCCCAGGGTATCCATTTCGATGCAAGTACAACCGTAAAATCCGAAGGGGAGTCTGCTGAAGCAACCAACATCCCCGTTAATGAGATTGAACTACCCGCCGAAAGCGAGGAGCTGGAAGAGGTAGAAGATATCGAAGATGGTGATGAAGAGGTTGATGAGGAAAGTGAGGAAATTAAAATTGACAGTGTAGATTTTTCGAGCCTCACAAAGGATGAGATGGTTCAGACCCTCAAAAAACTCATAAACGAAAAGCCCATCCAAAAAATCAAGGCTGAGGTTGAAAGCATAAAGAGCATATTCTACCGTAAGCATAAGCTGGAGGTTGAGCGTTTACGACGCGAGTTTGTTGAAGCCGGCGGTGATGTGGCGGGTTTTACACCACCGGAAGATGATGCGGAAATTCAAATAAAAGAACTGCTCAAGCTATACCGCGAAAAGCGGGCACAATACAACGGCGAGCTGGAGGTTCAGAAGAAACAGAACCTTGAGCTTAAGATGCAAATTATTGAGCAAATAAAGGATTTAGTGAACAGCTCCGAAGCGGTTAACGTTACCTTTCAGGAGTTTAGAAATCTTCAGCAAAAGTTCCGGGAAGTTGGGCCAGTTCCGCAAGCAAACCTGAACGATCTGTGGGAAAATTACCACCATCATGTGCAAAACTTCTACGACTACATAAAAATAAACAAGGAGCTACGCGACCTTGACCTAAAAAAGAACCTCGAGGAGAAGATTAAGCTTTGCGAAAAAGCCGAGGAGCTCCTGCTCGAACCCTCGGTTGTAGCAGCTTTCAAAAAACTGCAAAAGTACCATACCCAGTGGCGGGAAGTTGGCCCGGTTCCACATGAAAATCAGAACGAGATTTGGGAAAGGTTTAAGGAGGCAACCGCTAAAATTAACAAGAAACATCAGGAGTACTTCGAATCGCTCAGGGATGAGCAAAAAAGAAACCTTGACGCCAAAGCTGCCCTTTGCGAAAAGGCCGAAGAACTTGCCTCGCTGGTTATCAAAACCAACAAGGAGTGGAACCAGCGCTCGAAGGAGATGGTGGAGCTGCAAAAGGTTTGGAAGACCATCGGCTTTGCGCCTAAAAAGGACAACAACAAGGTTTACGAAAGGTTCAGGGCGGCATGCGACACTTTTTTTAATAATAAGCGCGATTTTTACAGCGAAACCAAAGAGGATCAGCTAAATAACCTGCAGCTTAAAACCGAACTTTGCATACAGGCCGAAAGCCTGAAGGATAGCACGGAGTGGAAAAAAACCACCGAGGACTTTATCAACCTGCAAAAGCGCTGGAAGGAGATTGGACCCGTTCCACGTAAAAATTCGGATGAGATTTGGAAACGCTTCCGTGCAGCTTGCGACTACTTTTTCACCCAAAAGTCCAGCCACTTCTCCCAGGTTGATAACAGCTATGATAAGAACCTGAAGGATAAGGAGATGCTTATTGCCGAAATTGCCGCTTACCAGCTAACCGACAATCCGGAAGCCGACCTGCTGGCCTTAAAGGAATTTCAGCGCCGCTGGGCCGAGGTTGGCTTTGTGCCAATAAAAAATAAGGAGGACATTCAGAAACGATACCGCGAGGCTATCAACAAGCACTTCGAAACGCTTAATATTGGCGAGGAAAAGCGCAACATGTTCAACTTTAAAACCAAGCTAGAAAGCGCAACAGGAAACCCCAGACAGGAAAATAAGCTCCGGCAGGAGCGCGATAAGTTCTTCAACCGCCTGCGCCAGCTGGAGGGTGACATTGCTCTATGGGAAAACAACATCGGGTTCTTTACCCGTTCAAAAAATGCCGAGGCAATGATTAAGGAGGTTGAACGTAAAATTGAAAAAGCTAAGGAGGAAATTCGGATTTTGGAACAAAAAATCAAGATGATCGACTCTATGGACAGCAAGTAGCAAAAGCGGTGCATTTCAACCATGCAAAACAGTTATTAGCTGTGAACTGTAGAAGTAGTTTTGGTTAAAGGTAAAAAGTTTGAAAATGAAATTTTGAATCCGCCAGTAGGCGGACAAGTTCCGCCCGGAGGC
>ERZ795031.2269-NODE-2269-length-18612-cov-4.866034_pt1 | contig 18612 bp, 12 predicted proteins | sample MGYA00375123_ERZ795031 | MGnify/ENA primary metagenome ERZ795031 (study PRJEB30166, sample SAMN05720159) | activated sludge metagenome | isolation source: anaerobic digester from wastewater treatment plant | place: USA | collected 2015-04-21 ... | reverse complement strand
CAAAAGGTATGAAGTTGCAAGCAACAGTGAAAACAGAGAGCTGTTTGAAAAGATCAGTAAAAACCTGAAGATATTAAACCCGGGGGTTCCCACTTTCACTCTGGGCGGCTCGTATGTCACAGGATATGAAGTGGGTGAACACGAAGAACTTATTGAAAAGATGATAACCGAATATCTTGCGGGAAACCCCGATGCCGTAAAGAATGCATCAAGCGACACGACAGTTGATGTCCCTTTTCTTGGGAAACTTGATGCGTCACTGATATCACTCCCCTCCTTCACTTTGCTGATCGGACTTCTTGACGGAATAAACCCTTGCGCGATATGGGTTCTGATGTTTCTGCTCACTCTTCTTGTCAACACAAAAAGCAGAAAAAAGCTTATAATGACAGGCACTGTTTTTGTCGTTGCGTCAGGAGTTGTATATTTTCTGTTCATGACTGCATGGCTTAACATTTTTCTTTTCATGGGGATAACAGAAACGGTTACAATCCTTCTTGGAGTTGTCGCAATTATAATGGGTCTCATTAACTTAAAGGAGTTTTTCTTTTTTAAAAAGGGTGTGTCGCTCATGATCCCCGAAAGCGCAAAACCGAAACTCTTTAAAAAAATGAGAGGGGTAATGGGAACTGACAATATCTTCCTCGGCCTTGCAGGAACGATCGCTCTCGCCTTTTTTGTAAATCTCATCGAACTCGGATGCACGATCGGACTTCCTGCAATTTATACGAGAGTTCTTTCAATATCGGATATTTCAACTCTTCAGAAATATCTATACATGGCCCTTTACAATGTTTATTATGTTGTCCCCCTTGCAATAATTGTGCTGATATTTGTCTTTACGATGGGCAAATACCGCTTTGAGGAAAAATATGCCAAGATCCTCAAAGTAGTGAGCGGAATTCTAATGCTCACACTTGGGCTTATCCTTGTCATAAAACCGGAATTACTGATCTTTATTTAAATACGAGGTGAAAAATGAAAAAAGTTCTTATCATTGCACTGGTTCTTTTTTTTGTGATTGTGCAGTCATGTGTGAAAGACGAAAACGAAAACGAATCAGGTGATTCGGGAAACTCCGGTAATTCCGGTAATTCAGGGAACACAGGAGATTCGGGCGACACGGGAAACTCCGGTGATACAGGTGATTCCGGAAACAGCGGAGATACGGGTGACACCGTCCTTGACTGCGGTTGTGATGTCGCTTCTGACGATGATGATAATGACGGCATTTCAAACGGAAGTGAAGGTTGTGAAGATGTCGATGGAGACGGACTTCCAAACTGCCTTGACATTGACAGTGACGGGGACGGAACAGCAGATATCGAGGAGTGCCCTTCAATTCCCTGCAAAGATACTGACTCAGATGAAGTGGCTGATTATCTTGACCGTGACAGCGATAATGACGGCATCAAGGATAAGAAAGAAAAAGAGGACGGAACTGATCCTTACAACAAGGATACTGACGGGGACGGAAGTGATGACCTTGCTGAGATCGTTTACGGTTCAGACCCTAAAGATCCTAACAGCAAGATCCCTGACGGGCTTTTTTATGTTGTTCTCCCCTATAGCGCTCCTGACAAAGTTCACCGCAAACTCGATTTCAATACCAATATAACAAAAGTGGATGTCGCAATACTTCTGGATCTTTCCGGTTCGATGGGACAGGAACTGGATAATCTCAAAGCTGAAATTAAAACAAAGATAATTGAAGACCTGCCGAAAGAGATCCCAGGAATGACAGTCGGTTTTTCGATAGCACACTTCATGGACTGGAATAAGCAGAAAATGGATGAAGTTTACAAAGTTGACCAATATGTAACGACAGACCCTGTCGAAGCACAAAACTCGCTTGACAACATGCCGGGAACAAGCGGCGGAACAGAACCGCACGAAGAGACACTCTATCAGGCGGCAAGCGGTGCAGGGCTTTTCAATGCTCTTTTGAATCAGCCCCCCCTTGGAGCTGGAACTTTCAATCTTGCGCCTGTTGACTGCACAGGAAAAGAAGGAAATGTCGGCGGAATGTGTTTCAGAGAACTCGCAATGCCCCTTTTCATAATGATCACTGATGAAGATTTTTCACATATTCCGGTCGGCAAACAGGGATTCGGCGAAGAATACTGGGATCCTGCAAGCCCAGGACACACACTTGAAGACGCGATCATCGCCATGAACGGTATAAACGCGAAGTTCATCGGTATCGACAGCGGTTTTTCATGTGAGGTGGATGCAAATTATAACTGTGTTCCCGGAACAGAAAAAGAGGCGAATTACGCTGAGGAAGACTACAAGATAATCGCGGAAGGGACTGCTTCATTAGACAAGAACGGTGACCCTTTCCTTTATCACACTGCCAATGCAGACGGTTCAGGAATGTCCGATCAGATAGCTGACGCCGTTGTTGCACTTACCACCTATGTACAGATGGATGTTACCACTTCAACATCGTCCGATGAAGAGTGCGACGGTGTTAATGTCGCCGCATTTGTGGTTGAATCAAAACCCAATGAAGCAACTCCGCCCGAAGGCGTTGCCAGCAAAGACGACACAACTTTCTATAAAGTTGAGCCGGGCACACTTGTATCTTTCGATGTATATTTCAAAAATACATTCTGCATAAATGATACAGAGGCCCCGATAGTTTATGAGGCGAACATCAGAGTTCTTGGTGACGGTGCTTTTTTAAGCGCAAAAAAGATACAGGTCATCGTTCCTGCTTCAGACAGCAAATAAAATCCAGCTATCTGCAATACTAAATACTTGTTGATTTTAGTTCTTTTACAAATATAATCATTTTCTGTTGGTTTGTGACAATTTTGGCTAAATACGGGGGTTTATTATGAAAAAGGTTGTTTTACTGCTTCTGTCATTTTTTATTTTCACCCTTTCATCGTGCGGTACTAAAGATGAAAACGGGGATACAGGCGATTCAGGTGATACCGGAAATACCGGAAATACATCAGGAGATACTGGAGACTCAGGAGATACTGGAAATTCCGGAAACAGCGGAGATTCAGGTAACAGCGGAAATTCAGGTGATTCAGGTAACAGTGGAAATTCAGGTGATTCAGGTAACACAGGTGATACTGGGAACACAGGTGACTCCTGTCCTTGCGGAACAGATGATGAAGATGATGACAAGGACGGAATTTCAAACGGTGTCGAAGGTTGCGAAGACCTCGACGGTGACGGTCTTCCGAACTGTCTCGATATCGACAGTGACGGAGATGGTCTTGCCGACAGTGCTGAATGCCCCGAACAGCCCTGCCGTGATACTGATGGTGACGGAATTCCGGATTTCCTTGACAAAGACAGCGATAATGACGGACTGACCGATAAAGAGGAAAAGGAAAAAGGAACCGACCCCTACAACAAGGATACCGATGGTGACGGAAGTGATGACCTTGCTGAGATCGTTTACGGATCAGATCCTCTCGATGACAGCAGTAAAATTCCGGCTGGTCTTTTCTATGTGGTTCTCCCATATCAGGCACAATGGACTGTAAGCAGAATATGGGAATTTGACACTGACATTTCAAAGATAGATGTGGCTTTTCTCATTGACCTTTCCGGTTCAATGGACCAAGAGCAGGCTAACCTGAGAGCAAAAATCAAGGATGATGTAATCGCAAAAGTAAAAACACTTAATGATGGAACACTCAATGCAGCTTATGCTCTTGTTCACTTCATGGATTTTGAAAAAGATATGTCAAAAGTATACTTTGTTGATCAATTTGTTACAACAGATGAAGATGCAATCAAGACTGCTCTTGACAACACTCCTGGAACGGCAGGTGGAACTGAATGTCACTGGCTTGTCCTTTATGCCGCTACAACAGAAGATGATATTGTAGGTCCGTGCTCAACATCAGAAATAATGGGAACAAAAACAACCTGCAATATCCCGAAACCTGACTGCTCAGGCAAAGAAGGAAACCGCGGAGGACTTTGTTTCAGAGATAAGGCGATGCCTATTCTCATAATGATAACTGACGAAGATTTTACAGACAATAAAATGCCTCCGGTAAATGAACTTGCTTCAACGCTTGCCCAGAAATCTCTTGTTGAACAGAACGCTAAATTCATCGGAATTGACTCGTCAAGCACAAGCGGAAGTACAGCGATAAAGAACAAATATGAAAGTATCTCTCAGCTTACCGGAACTCTTGATAAAAATGGTAAAAGTTTTAATTTCTCAGTAGGAACTGATGCGGTTGCAGGTGACGGCAAACCGATGAGCGAAAAGATCGCTGAGGCAATTGAATCTCTCACTGCATTCGTACAGATGGATGTATGGGTGGCAGGTGATTCGGATGAACTTTGCAATGACAAAAGTGCCGCTGAATTCATAATCGGCGGAATTCCGATAAAAGCCGATCCGCCTGAAGGAGCAGGAATTGACACAGCAAACATGAAGTTCACAGATGTCAACCCCGGAACTGTTGTCACATTCGATGTACAGTTCCAGAACACATTCTGCCCCAACTACACTGACAATCCTCTCCTCTTCAAAGCTCAGGCAATGGTTCTTGGTGAAGGTGCATATCTTTCCAAAAAAGAAGTCAATGTGATCGTTCCGAAATCCGACAGCAAGTAATTCAAAATAATGGAGAATTCCATGAAAAGATCTTTGTTTTTCCTTTTATTTTTTTTCATTTTAGCTGGATGCGGTGAAAGCGGAAACAACAACACCGGTGATACCGGGAATACTGGAAACACGGGTGATTCCGGCAACAGCGGCAACTCTGGTGATACCGGCAATACAGGAGACACAGGAAACACCGGAGATACAGGAAACAGCGGCAATACTGGCAATACGGGCAACACCGAACCGGTCTGTCCCTGCGGCAATGACGATGAAGATGATGACAAGGACGGAATTAAGAACGGTGTCGAAGGTTGTGAAGACCTTGACGGTGACGGACTGCCAAACTGTCTTGACTCAGATTCAGATGGTGACGGATACCCGGACAACACTGAATGCCCTGAACAACCGTGCAGAGATACCGACGGTGACGAAATCCCCGATTTTCTTGACAAAGACAGCGACAACGACGGACTTCCCGACAAAAAGGAAAAAGAAGTAGGCACAGATCCGTTAGACAAGGATACAGATGATGACGGAACCGATGACCTTGCGGAAACTGTTTACGGCTCTGATCCCACCGACCCGAACAGCAAGGTGCCTGCAAATATTTTTTATGTTGTTCTTCCCTATGAGGCACCTGATGAAGTTGTAAGACGACTTGAATTCAACACGGAGATTGAAAAGGTTGATGCGGCAATAATGATAGACCTTTCCGGCTCAATGGGCGAAGAAAGGCAGAATCTGATTGACAATATTCAGACACAGATAATCGGCGGCATAAGGGAAGTTGTTGAAGACAGCGGTTTCGGGCTTATTCACTTCATGGACTTGAGTCCGATGTCACCATTAAATCAGTATTACGGCATAGACAGTTTCATTTCCACCGATGCTGAAAAAGTCAAAACTGCTGTAGGAAATCTTCCCGACACAACAGGTGCATCTGAACCCCATTATCTTGTTCTTCATCAGGCATCAAGAGGCGACGGACTGACCGCTAAACTGAAGGAGGACGGCGATCCAATCGGTTTTAATGTTAATATACTTCCGCCTGACTGCTCATTCCACGAAGGAAGCATCGGTGGACTCTGTTTCCGTGAACTTGCCCTGCCGATATTTATTATGATAACAGATGAAGCAATGCAGGATTACATAGTTGCCAACTCAAATCCACAAAGAATTCTGAGTGTTGAAGCATTTGAAGGAATGAATAAAATTAACGGAAAGTTCATAGGTGTTGATTCTTCAGGGGAAACAGGTGTTGTTATGAACGATTATGCAGTCGTCAGCCAGGCAACCGGCTCACTTGACAAGAACGGAGACCACTTTAATTTCACAATACCATCGGACGGTTCAGTTGACATGAGCGCAATGATAAAGGACGCCGTTGTCGAACTCACAAGCTTCATTCAGATGGATATCTGGACAGACTACAGCTCCGAAGATGAATGTGACGGCAAAAGTGCGACAGAATTCTTCCTTTTCTCAAAACCGATCGAGGCAGATCCGGCAGATGGCGTTGAAAGCTTTGATGATGAAAAATTCTATAAAGTCGATCCCGGAACAAAAGTCACATTCGACATCCAGTTTCACAATGATTTCTGTGAGAACAGAACAGACGATTATGCCCTTTACATCGCCAAGATCATGGTTTTAGGCGACGGTGCATTTTTAAGCATGAGAGAAGTCCAGATCATCGTTCCCGCTTCACAGAGCAAGTAAGGTCTTAAATTATCTAAAAACAGTTTGAAATCCTTATTCATCGGAGTATTATCTCTCCCGGATTAACATTTCCGGAGTTCGTTATGAATAGTATTTACATTCTTGTGTTTTCGGCTTTGTGGCTGATCATCGCCTATTTCTGGTATGGAAAGAGGGTTCTGCAGAAAAAGCTTGTTGAGCCGCTCGATGAAAACCCGTGTCCGAGCCATGCTTCAAATGACGGTGTTGATTTTTATCCTGCTCCGTCATTAGTCCTTTTCGGGCATCACTTTTCATCAATTGCGGGGGCTGGTCCTATTGTCGGTCCGATCGTTGCGGTGACTTTTTTCGGCTGGGGTCCTGCAGTTATCTGGCTTCTGGTTGCCGGGGTTTTTGTGGGAGCTGTTCATGACTATCTTTCGCTCATTATTTCAGTGCGTCACAATGGAGTGAGCATTCCTGAAACGGCGGAAAAATATGTTTCAAAGAAAGCCCGCATCCTTTTTCTGATCTTTGTCTGGCTTACGATAATCCTTGTTGTAGCAGTTTTCGGCAATCTTGCGGCAAAAGCAATGATCGCAAAGCCGGAACTTGTTCTACCGACTTTTCTTATAATCCCTCTTGCAATAGTTTTTGGAATGATCAATAAAAACGGGCTGTTGCCTCTATGGGCAAATACTGCTATCGCTCTTGCCGGACTGATATTTCTCATCTGGCTCGGGTTTCAATATCCGGTGAATCTGCCATTTGATCCGAAAACGGCTTATGCTATCTGGTTCACGCTTTTAATGATATACGGATTTGTCGCTTCAGTAACTCCTGTCTGGATCCTTCTTCAGCCGAGAGACTATATTTCAAGCTGGGTTCTTATTATCGGAGTTGCACTTGCCTTTGCCGGAATTTTTGTCGTAAGTCCCGAAATGAACGCCCCTTTCATTGCAACGGTGTACAGTGAATCTCAAGGCCCTATCATACCGTTTTTATTCATAATTATTGCCTGCGGAGCAGTTTCGGGATTTCATTCGCTTATTGCTTCAGGAACATCTTCAAAGCAGATAGATAAAGAAAGCGATGCCCTTTTTGTCGGCTTTGGCGGAATGCTTGTCGAAACCATAATCGGAATAATCTGTGTCATCATTGCAGGCGGAGCAATAGTCTGGGGCACAGAAAGCGGTCAATTGCAGGAGATTTTCAAGTCAGGAGGAGCACTTGCGGTCTATGGAACTGGTTTCGGCAAACTTACCTCTTTCATTTTCGGATCTGATGTCGGCAGTGTCATCGGTATAACGATCGTGAACATTTTCATAATGACTACGCTTGACACCAGCGTCCGTCTCTCAAGATTTCTGACAAATGAAATGATCGGCGGCATCTTGCCGAAACCTTTAAAAAACAAGTTCTCATATACGATAATCCCGATAATTCCAGCGTTTATTCTGGGAGTTACAGATTCATGGGCAAGCATCTGGCCTGTTTTCGGAGCGGTAAATCAGCTTGTCGCGGCACTTGTTTTCATCATTCTCACTTCATATCTGTATTCAAAAGGAAAACCGGTGAAATACACGATATATGCAACTGTTTTCATGCTTCTGATGACAATATCTGCACTTTTGTGGATGGTCTGGAAATTCTTTTTTGCAAAACCCGACTTTCTTCTTGGAACAGTTTCTGCTATACTTATCATCCTTGCGATAATGATGGTGATTGAAGGGGTTAAAAAGATAAGAATATCAAGATCTTAAGGTGTGTCGCAACTGATATTCCCGTATTCTCCTGCTTTGGCTTTGCAGTCCTTCCGGCAGGCGAGATCAGTTTCAAAATATGCGCGGTACTGTTTATAATCAGCATTGATGCACTGAGCCATTGCGTCATCAAAATCTTCATTCTGGAGTTTTGAGTATGAACCGTTGTATTTGAGGCAGCCATAATGACCGACACCATCAACAAAAGTATAACACATGATCGTTGTCCCCTCACCTTCGATATCAGTTTTTGTGGGATCATAAGTCCCGGCATCATTCTGTGTCACTATTTCGGGGTCAGCATCTTCAACGGGAATTTCAGCTCTGACAATTTCTTTCTCTGCTCCTGTTGCAACTGTCACATCTTCAACGACAACTCTTGCATTCCCGTCCTTAACGATCACAACATCCGATTTTTCAGGAAAAACAGGGACTTTGCCATCGCTATTTGAAACGGCAGCACCGACTTTACAGAAAGTGCTCTCGATGTCGTCATTACATTTTTGGGTTGCAAAAAGGGTTTTCACCCCTTCCTGAACTTGATCGGTAACAACTTCTTTCAATATCAGTGTTCCCAGATTTTTCGGATTTCCGGGAAGATTGGCAGTTATGATCCGGCTTGAAAGTTCATATCCGAATTCCTGATTTGTTTCAATGAGTTTATTCTTTTCTGCTTTATAATCCTCTTCTGTCGCCTTATCATCCGCTACATCGGCAAGAGTATCACTTGTCTTTTTCCACTGATCTGTTGCTTTTTTTGCAAGATCCCTGCATTTTTTTCCAAAAGCGGCAAGTCCTGCGACAACAAGAGCGGCTCCGGCCATCGTGACCGGCTCTATTCTCAGCTCAGCCACAGGCACAGAATCATTTTCACCGTCAATCCCGTCAGTCACTTTCTGCAACTTATCCAGTTCGTTGACTGTCTCATCAAGAAGCGAATTTATGAGAGAAATGTTCATCCCGTAACCCGCCAGATCATCAACATTAAGAAGATCGTTCAATTCACCGTTCTTTTGAGATATCACATCAAAATTCTCAACGATCTTTGACACCGAATTGTTGAAAGTTTTAAGATCTTCACGGTATTTCTCCACACTGCTTTGAGAACCGCAACTAATCATAATCATTAGTAGAAACAACCCAGACGAAACATTTCTTAAAATCATCCTATTCATCGTCACCTCCACAAATATCGCAATATTTTATCTCTTATCACCCTTTTTACAAGAAACTTGCAACTCCAACAAAAATAGCAATCAAATCCTAATTTACAACACCGACAACGAGCATCCCGAGCTTTTTTCTGAGACATTTTCGTGATCATCTTCTGTTTTTTCTGTGTCATCAACGGACTGTGCATCATCAGAAGAGCTTTCATTGTCACTCACGACATTTTCATCATCGGGCGTTACCGGATCATCATTTCCGCTGTTGTTGTCGGGTTGTTCAGAATTATCAGTGATTTCATCATCAGGTGTTACACTCTGGTCAACTCCAACATCAGGTATTTCGTTGTCATCATCCGTCTCAATTACAGGGTCATGCTCAAAAGATGCGCTCATTGTGTATTCACCCGGTTTATCAACTCCTGAAGAAGAGAATGAATCAACGACAATATAATAAGTTCCGGCGTCAATATGCATCACAATGTTGTGATCATCCCTTGCAAGTGCATCTGTCGCCATTCCGGAGCCGTCAACATTAAGAGTTGTAAGAAGATGAATGTCGTTGTCGATCCCTTCGCTCTGGTTATCCGTTACAGATATGTCAACAGTTCCTGAAGTACTGACGGTGAATTGATAAATAACTTCCGGTCCTGTTTCCATTGTTTCGGGTTTAGCTGAATAACTGTCAATTTCAAGAGAGTTCATATTTCTTGTGTTTCCGCTGTGAAAATAGGGAAACGAATCAATAATTTCAGGGTTTGAAACTGTCCCTGTTACATTTGTGTCCTCAGAAATACTGTCGAACCTTATCGGAACATATCCGTTGAGGTAACTCCATGTAACTTTTCTGAAAACCGCCTTTCTGTAATCTCCTCCAGCCGCTTCCATTATCACCGGAGAACCATCTCTATGATAGTAGGCAAGCATAACAATATGCGTTCCCGCCTTGTTAAAAGCATCTCCTTTTTTCATTTCATCGGTTGATCCGAGTTCATAAGAAATTCCCTGAATAGTTGAAGTTCCGTATTTTGTTGTCTGTTCCCAGCATCTTGAAACATAGCCGGAGCAGTCAACACCTGTAACACAGGATAGAACTCCGTCAGAAGAATATGAACCGGCTCCGTAACCTTGAGATATCTTGTCACGGAACTGTGCAATTGAATCAAATCCGCCCCATTTATATGGAACTCCGATGTAATTACCGACTGAGTAGTAGCTTGAATATCCTGATGGACAGCTTTGAGATGCACCTGTAGTATTTGCCGCTGAACAACTCCAGTGTTCTCTTACGAATGTATCACCGATAAGTATCGCCTCACCTCTTTGGGTTGCGGACAATGATAACGAAAAAAGGAGAAAAATAATGGTTAAATATTTCATTTTCACCTCCCTTTTCCAAAAAGAATCTCTAACCCGTTAATTGCAGGATTTATGAACCATATCGTTCCATCTGAATTAACCTGGATCTCTCTGAACGGAAGAAAAATGTCACTAATCGGAAGATTTGAAATATTCAACAATTTAAAACCGTTATCAGTCTTAAGCCAGTATCTTTCAACTTTTATAGGGTTCATGCTTTTTATGATCTCAACAACAAAGTGAAGGTTTCCTGCACCGTCACTTGAAATGAACTGTAACGAGCCGAGATCACTGTTTTTAAGAACAAGTGTGTGCTTTTCCTTTAAAACTGAGATCGTTGCGGTTTTCACACTGTTTTTTGAAACAGAAACGACATCATCCACCTTTTTACCGATCTCATTAGTCAGATTTGAAAATGGCTTAAATATCGGTGATGTGGTCTTTTTTCTGATAACGGGAACGAGATTTTGAGTTCCGACTTTTAAAAATTCACTGTTTTGAAAATTATAAAGATAGATGCTTTCCTTATCCTTTAAAATATCAATCGTATTTGGTTTGATATTGATTTTTGAGCTGAACTTAAAATCAGAAATTTCTGCACTTTTAAGCTTTCCATTAACGCTGTCAATAACATATATAACATCTTTATCAACAAGAAATGAAGAAACGCCGTAACTTGTTTCATCTGGCTTTTGAGCAATAAAAACACCGACTTCTGAGTCTTTTTCCCCGTAAAGAACGGTTGCTTTCTTTTCGAGCTTATTCACATTTTCTTTTTTCAGGTCAAGCACCAATTCCCCCGGAAAAACCAGCTGGACAAGAAATGTAATTAATAAAAAGACCATTTTTTTCATGACTTTCTCCACAATCAGTTTTAAAGCACGCAAAATATTTTAGTTTAATATGTGATTTTTGCAAATAACATTCAGAGCTGATAATCCCCTTTTATTTGCTTTTAAATATCTTTACTGTTATGACAAAACTGTTGATGGTTTATGTGTGTTGAGGTTGTTATGAAATTTAATTTTTTTGTTACAGTTATTCTTTCAGTAATTATTACTGCCTGTGCTACTGCATCAAATACTGCTGAATCAGACAGTGTCCCTACGATGACAAAATCGGCCAATGCTCAGAATTACGGAGATGAGGCACCAAAAGTATGGACTCCGCTAACCCAGATTGAAATGGGCGCACTTATAAAGGCAAAAATGGACCCTGACAATGAATCACAGATGGTTCTGTCGCTTTTCTTTACAGGCGATATAAGAGAAGGTGAAGAGATCGGTGCATCAATAGGTGCCTACAGAACTTTTATTGAACTTTGTGACACTGAACTTGCAAAAATAAAGGATGCGAAGGAAAAAGGAAAAAAACTTCACGAACTTTTCTTTAAACAGTTCATAGAAAGTCCCAGAAAAAAAGATGCTCCGAGCTCCGGCATTTTCGGACTTCTTACAAAAAAGGAATATGACGCAAATACTGCGGCTCTCCTTTTTGCAATAATTGCACAGAAATACGGATTCACTTCTGAAATATCATTTACGAAAGGTATTGTCGAAGAGATCGTTAACCAGAAAACAGGACTTTCAATAAAAATTTTCTCAGGCAAGGCATACCTTACTCTCAAACATAAGGAAATGTACTCTCCTGCTCAGGTAATACCTTTTCTTGAGGATGGATTTGACCCCTACATTAATCTCAGTTTCTTTGAAAACATGCACGAAAAGAACCCATCGGAATTTGAAGATGCTCAGACCGAACTTGGAAAATATTATAAAAGAATGCCTCTCACTTTTGAAAAGGCGCTTCTGTTCCAGTATAAGATAGACAAGCTGAATGAAACGGCAGAAACTGAAAACCCGCCAATGAACAGAAGGATCGAGATGGCGGCTCACCTGACAGATCTGTGTGACATTCACCTTGACAGGATAAGGGCTTGGAGAAACACATATCCGTTCATACTTCAAAAAAAGATCCCCGGAGAGATGTTTTCGTTCATTGACACAATTAACTCTGAACTTAACAGAACCGCGGAACTCTGCAAAGATGAGCCGGATTTTGAAGACCTTGCCTGGGACCTTTTCCTTTTTTCTGCATTTGAATATTCAGATTCACTTGACGGTGTTAAACTGAAAACTGCACTTTTCAATGGATACAGATTCTTATCCACTTCGTCAAAAGATTATGAAAAAAAGAAGGTGTTCCTTGCAAACTCCCTCAGTCACTACCTCAACAAGATAATCAGTTCAGATGTAATTGAGAAAGAACTTGCAACAGTAAAGGATGTCATTGCCGCCATCCCTGTGACAGAAATACGGACAGGATCCGCTTCATCTTTTTATTATCAGTCAGGAGAACACTATCTGGCAAAAAAAGATCTCTGGCGTGCAGGACAGTTCTATGCTGAATGTAGCTTTGTCTATGGCGGTCAATACCAGAAGATCTGCATTCAGAAAGGAGTTGATTCGCTTTATAAATATGCTCAGACCTGTCTTGGAAGAGGAGTCTGTGCCACCGCCTCAGACGCAGTCAGTAAATGTATGGAAAAAATTCCCGATAAGAAAGAATGCCAGAAAATAAAAGATCTTTACGACCAGCAATGCGGGAAATAAATAACTTATTCAGCCCTTCTCCCCTATCACAAGCATTTCAAAATCTTCTGTGGTGAGTTTATCGCTTCTGCTGAATGCACCGAGTTTTGCGCCGAAGATCTCTATTTTGCTGAAGCCGAGAGTTTTTAAGAGCCAGGTTATTTCGCTTGGGACATAGTATCTTTCGTTGCAGTCGAGTGTCTTTTTGTTGCCGAGATCATCAACAAGTTCGGTAATGTTGTGGTCACGGAATGTCATCAGATCGAATGTGTTGCCTCTGTATGTTGCGTTCCCCTCCCCTTTTGCACTGTCGCAGAACTGTTCAACAGAATGATAAAGCGGAAAAAGTCCGTTAAGTGTCGTGAAAATCAACTTCCCGTTTTTATTAAGCGATCTTGAGACATTTTTCAGTATCTCAAAATTCATTTCATCAGTTTCCATCAGCGGAAAACCCCCTTCGCACAACATTATTGCAGCATCAAACTCCTCGTTAAACGGAAGGTTTCTTGCATCAGCTTTCAAGAATTTTATATCAAATCCGGCTTCTGTTGCTTTTTCCCTTGCCCTTTCAAGCTGAGATTCAGACAGATCAATTCCTGTCACATTGTATCCCCTTTTTGTAAGCTCGATTGCATGACGACCCGTTCCGCAGCCGACATCCAGTATTTTCAATGACTTATCAAAGTTAAACTCAGTTTCCAGAAAATCACACTCGCCGATTGTTCCCTGCGTGAAACATTCGTTGTCATAAGTTTTTCCATAATTTTCAAAAAGTGATTCATACCATTGTTTCTTTTCCATAAAATCTCCCCTAATCTATTGTTTTTACTGATATTCTTTCGGAACCGGCTGTTCTCTTATGATTTCCTGCTTTTTCCATGTTTTTGTTTTCTTATCCCAATAATATTTGCTGTTTAAGTGATCTTCCAGTGTAGCCGGCTGCTGAAGAGAAGTTTTCCATTCCGGTTCATTGTTGATGCTGAAAGTAATTGTTGTTTCATACCAGTACATACTTGCACCCGGGTTCATGTGGATATAAAGAACCGCAACCGCTCCGTTGTCGTGGAATTTCTTTATTGTCGCCGTGTCACTATATCCCAGTCTCACATCTTCCCTTTCAAAAGTGACATTCCCAAAAGGATCATAAAGATACATTTTTCTCCTTCCATCCTTCCACGGAGAGATCCGCACCGAAACCTTATTTTTCCCCATTCGCGGATTGTAATAATGAACCGTCTCTTTTTCTTCAGTTGTGACCGGCTTTACAATTTCAATTTTTTTTGGCTGAGGATTCAATGTCGGCTCCTGCGGCGGCAGTTCAACCGGCTCAACCGGTTGGGGCTTTTCAACCTTCTTCTCCGGCGTTTCCTTAGGTCTGCTCTCTTTCAAAAGCTCCTTCATCTCCCTGATATCATCCTGAAGCCGCATTATCTCCTTTTTTAGCTCATCAACCTCTTTTTTCTGATTCGTTGCACAACCGGTTAAAGAAAAAACCACTGTCAGAACAGCTGCAAAAATTAAACTTATGTACTTCATCTATGCTCCTTTACCAGCAACAAGCCAATCAATTTATTATAAAAAAAAACTGCAAACACTCAAGAATCTTTTTCCTTGACCGAATGAGTTAATTTTAATAGTATTTTGCTGGATTGAAGGGAAAGAGATCAAAAATGAGCTATTATTTGATAAAATCAGTGGATGAGTCATAAGGTAAATATGACAGTTTGCATATATGAGGAAAAAAATGAGGATGAATAAAATAATTGAAAACATGAAAGATACCGTTATAAAGGGAGATTGTATCAATGTAATGTATGAAATTCCAAACAATTCTATTGATATGATCCTTTGTGATTTACCTTATGGTACAACACAAAATAAATGGGATTCAGTGATAAATTTAGAAAAACTATGGAACCATTATGAAAGGATAATAAAAGACAATGGTGCTATAGTTTTAACTTCACAAGGGTTATTTACAGCAAAATTAATTTTAAGTAATGAAAATTTGTTTAAATATAAAATAATTTGGATTAAATCAAAACCCACAAATTTTTTGAATGCAAAAAAACAACCACTGCGAAAACATGAAGATATCTGCGTTTTTTATAAAAAACAACCGACATATAATCCTCAAATGACAACTGGAGATGCCTATGATAAGGGAATAAGAAAAGATCAATTTACAGGAAGTTATGGCGATTTTAAGCCAAGACATGTGAAAAGTAGTGGAGAAAGATACCCAAATGATGTGGTTTTTTATGAAGGCGAAACTATTGATGATTATGTATATATTAAAACTGCAGAAAGTGAAGGAACTGTATATCATCCAACTCAAAAACCTGTTGAATTAGGTAGGTATTTAATAAGGACTTTTACAAATCCCGGTGATATAGTTTTGGACAATGCTTGCGGTAGCGGAAGTTTCCTCTTGTCAGCAATATTAGAAAAAAGACATTTTATAGGAATTGAAAAAAACGAAGATGTATTGTTGCACAAAGTTAAACCAGTTGACTATATAAAAATTTGCAAAGAAAGAATCCTTGAAGCTAAGCGAAAAATTGAGCATGAACAGCCACAGTTAACAATATTTGCTGATACTGCGGTTCGCTAAAGAGGAGCAACAATGACAAAAGTAGCATATAACGAAAGAAGTTGGGCAATAGATGTAATAAGCGAGATTAATTTATATCTTTCAAATAGAAGTTGGAACTTTAAGAGTGCTGGAGGCGAAAGCACCATAAGCAATGAGAAATTCAGTCTTTTTCCTGATGTTCTAATTTTCAAAGACTCTGCAAAAAATATAATCTTGCAAGGTTGGGAATTGAAGATGCCTGACACGCCAATTAATGATTCTGAATTAATTAGTAATGCAATCAAAAAAGCAAAAATTTTACAAAGAAATAGCTTTTTACTATGGAATGTAAAAAGTGCGGCACTCTATTTTAAACAAGGAGATTCATATTCAATTTTAAAAACCTGGAATGACATTGAAATTAATAACCGAACAGAGGTAAAACCCAAAGAAAATCTTTGGAAATTATTATTATACACTATACTTTCAGACTTAAACAGATATTTTGAATCAGGGAAAATTTCAGATGAAGTTTCAACGGAAATATTAGCAGTTGATGCAATCATTGATGTAATACTTGAAAATATTTCCTCGACAGCTGAAAACATGAAAACAAATTTTAGGAGAAGCTCAAGACTTGAAGCTCAAATAAACAAATGGTGGTTATCTTCATTTACTGAATATGGTTTCAATCAAACAACAGCGAAAGATACTTCAAATAAACTACACACTCTATCTAAGGTAATTTTAACCGATTGGGTTTTTAAAATTATCTTTGCGAATATTTTAAAAATACATTTTAATGAAGCAAAAGCTATCGAATCAATAAATAACGAAACTTCAATTGAGCAAGCAAAAGAAATAATTGCATCAATATCTAATCATTGCAATTTTTGGAATATTTTCAGTGATAATCTTGCTATTGAGTTCATTTCATGTTCTGCTTGGAAACAGATTGTTCAGTTGAATCAATTTCTTTCATCAATAAACATTGCCGGAGTTGAAATTGAAATCCTTCATAATTTACTCCAAGCTTCAATTGTGTCGGCAAAGAGAAAAGTTGCTGGACAATTTGCTACTCCAAAGAAATTGGCAGATTTATTGGTAAGACTCACAATTGAAAACAAAGAAGGCATTGTGATTGATCCTTGTTGCGGAACAGGAACAATAATTAATCAAGCATATTTACTTAAAGAAGAATACGAGCTTAACCAAGACGAAATAATAAACAGTATTTGGGCATCTGATAAACATTCTTTCCCCATTCAACTGTCAACTCTCACTTTGGCAAAACCCGACAACATTGGTAAAGTATTAAATATTTTTAGAGAAGATGTCATAAATTTAGCTACTGGTCAAAATATCAATTTTAAAGACCCTAATAATGGAAACAACCTTGTAAAACAGCTCCCAACCATTGATTATGTTGTTTCAAACTTACCATTCATCAAAAGCAAAGAAATTGAGGTATTAAACCCGAACATAACAGAAATAAACAATTTCATTCAAGGAGAAGCTGACACTACAAAATCACTAAGTGGCAAAAGCGATATTTTTGCTTATATCCCCTTTTATTTAAATAAACTACTTTCTGAAAACGGAAAAATAGGACTGATTCTTTCTAATGCTTGGTTGGGAACCGATTATGGAGAAATTTTTATAGAGCTTCTTCAGAAATTCTATAATATTGAAACTGTTGTAATTTCTGGAAAAGGGAAATGGTTTGATAACGCAGATGTAGTAACTACTTTTTTGATTGCAAAAAAACGAAATCCAAATGCTCCGATATACCAGAACAGAACAATATCATTTTGCACACTGAAAGAAAGTATTGATGAAATTCCTGATATTAAACAACTAAGCGAGAATGTATTTTTGGAAGCAGACAATGAATTTGTTTCCATTCAGAAATATTCAATAAATGAAATAAAAAATTTTGAAAACATTGGCATTCCTTGGTGCGGTTTTTTTGCTGATATTAATTGGCTTAAAGAAGTTTCAGAAAAACTAATTGATTGCAATCAAGTTTTCAATTTTACTCGTGGTGAAAGAAGAGGTTGGAATGCCTTATTTTATCCGCATTCTAAAAATAAAATAGAAAAGGATTATCTGTTACCTTTATTAAAAGATTTAAAGTCAACAAAAGGTTTAAAAAGCATCCCAAACAAAACGGCTTTTTGCTGTTCAAAATCTATAGAACAGCTGAAAATTCTTGGGCATCATGGAACTTTAGAGTGGATTAAATCATTCGAAAATCAAACAAATGGCACAGGAAAACCTTTACCAAAAGTTCTTGCAAAAAAAGGTATGCAGTGGTACGAGATGCGACCTAAAAAACAGGGAGATTTTGTGGCTAATGTGAATTATGATAAAAGCTTGTTTATTTCTTATGTAGATGGAGAAATGTTTATTGACCAGAGGATGATTGTATTTGATATAAAGAAAAAGTATAAATATGAAAATCAAGTCTTATTCCTTGCGCTATTAAACAGTATATTAAGTATGTTTTTTATAGAAAGTTTTGGTTTTGGTCGAGGACAAGGAGCTCTTGATTTAAGAGCTACAAAATTCAAGAAAGACTTTAAGGTTTTAAATATAAGTAAGTTGACTCCAAAACAAAAAGAAAGCATTATAAACTCATTTCAACCTATTGCGAATAGAATGAGGTTTCCTTTGGAACAAGAGGTCAAGCAACCAGATAGATTAAATTTTGAAAAAGTTCTTTTTGAAGCATTTGGAATTTTCAAACATTTCGAAGCCATAAAATCATCATTGCTTCATCTCTATAATATAAGATTCGCTACAAAAAAAGAATAAAATTACTTTTATACAATATTTTTATAATATTGATTAATCCCCTTCACCCCACAATCCTATTCACCATATAAGG